>JAEEGL010982177.1_pt1 | contig 15595 bp, 16 predicted proteins | sample 9134231 | NCBI WGS metagenome assembly JAEEGL01 (sample SAMN16246548, study PRJNA631951) | gut metagenome | biome: gut microbiome; feature: rumen; material: fiber-attached | host: Bos | place: Iran: Karaj | collected 2018-10
GACATTGTGAAGCGTAAGCTCTTGGCAGGTGGGCGTGTCGATCGATGGAAAGCGGAATTTTCCATTCAGATGCTGGAATTTTTCCGCCACCCGATGACGGACGCCCTGAAGAGAAGCTGCCGGTTCGAGCCGCCGTCTACGATCAAGGAATTGGCGGCGTTGGCCAGTCAGCAGGTTTCACTCGGCAATATGGCGGGCGAAGGCTGGTTCCTGACGGGTGAGATGATGGAGCTGGCTGAGCGCGGCGTGCCGAACATCGTTTGTCTGCAGCCGTTTGGCTGCCTGCCGAACCATATCACGGGAAAAGGCGTCATGCACGCGCTTCGCGAGCGCTATCCGGACAGCAATATCATTGCACTGGATTGCGACGCAGGTGCAAGTGAAGTCAATCAGGTCAACCGCATCAAGCTCATGCTCTCCGTCGCACGGGAAAAAGCGCCGGACAATACAGGCGAGGCGAATCACGCAGGGTAAAGGGATGATGAAAAGCCGTCTTTATGACGGCTTTTTTCATTGGCATATTTCTTTCGGCGGCGGAATGGTGTATGATACAGGGCAGGAATGGAGGAATGAGAGATGCGTCGTGTTGTCTCTATCATTTTATTTTGCGCGTTGCTTGGAGCGGCGACGGTTTTCGCGGAGGAAGCGGCGCTTCCTCCGCAGGAACAAGTGGTCGGCGAGGGGCGAGCGCCCTCGCACGAAGAAAAGATCGTTGAAGCGAAGCCTCCCGTCGAGAAAAAGACGCCCGCGCATGAAGAGAAGGTTGCGGCAGAGAACACTTCCGCCGAAGAAGCAGCGCCTGCGCCCGATGAAAAACCTGCTGGGAGTATACCGCCCGCGCCAGAGGAGATTATAGAGGAGAAAACTTTTGAGGAAAGAGACGGGATTGCTTATTACCACGGGGATCCTAATTTCCCAGTGTGGTCGATGGGAAATCGCGTCGGGGCGGTCGCCGACCTTTCCAGCGCCTATATCTCTGATACAAACGAAAAATGGCGTCTCATCGGCTTTTTGTCGTTTCCCGTTGTTTTGCGTGAGCGGGCCGGATTGAATGCGGCGATTCCGCTGGAAGACGAGCTTCGTGAGTGTTGGTTTTGGCAGAAGGTTAAGACGGGTGATTTTTTCTTTAATCGCAACGGAATCCCGGGCAATAAAGTTGAAGGGGAGGCATTTTGGCGGGAATTGTCGGTGTATCAGATGATCTTGGAGGCGGCAGAAATCAATATGGCGCGGATGGGATAATAAAAATGGGAATAAACTCCTATCCTGGAGTATCCCTGCCGCCCTTGAGTATAATTGGACTTTCGTATAGAATATAGTCGAAAAAGTATAGGCGGATTTGTTTAGATGCAGGAAAGGAAGTGCATAGTATGGCTATTGGAGGGCTTGGATATTTAAACCAAATCAACCGCACAAATTCGTCGGTTAGTTCCAGTATCCAGAAAATCTCGACGGGATCCCAGAATCCGTCGGCAAAATACGGTGCTTCGGCGTATGCGATTTCACAGCGCATGAGCTCGAATATTGGGACGGCGGCGCAATCGAAGCGGAATGCGCAGAATGCGAACGCTATGCTGAATGTGGCTGCGGGCGGCGTCAGCTCGACGGTGAACGCGTTGTCCTCTATTCGGGAACAGGTTTTGCAGGCGGCAAACGGTACGAATCAAGGCTCGGATATCGCCGCGATTACCAAGTCTATTTCGGGCGCGGTTTCGACCATCAATGACAATGCGTCCGTCGAGTACAACGGAATGCGTCTTTTGGACGGTTCGCGTTCTTTCACGATAGCGGGCGACACGGGCTATAAGACGGTCAATCTTGGCGATTTGTCTTCGAAGGGCTTGGGCTTGACGGACGATCAGGGTAAGTTGACGTTTGATCTTTCGACTCGGGCCGGTATTGAAAGTGCTCTCGGCACCGTGAATAATGCGTTGTCTACGGCGACAGGCGTTGCGAACGGCATTGCGGGAGCGCAGGAAGGGATTATCGATACGGCGCTTGATTCCGGACTGGGCATGGCGACGGATATCGGTGCGGTGCAGCAGGGGCTTTCCTTCTCGGAGGGCAACTATACGACGATGGAGGCGTCTTTGACGGAGGCTCTTTCGGCGCAGGACGATACGGATATTGCGGCGGAGGTCTCGAAGCTCCGCTCAGAGAGCACGCTGAATCAAATGGCGCTTCATGCGCAGAAGATGTTTATGCACAACAGCGCGCAGGTGCTTTCGTTGCTTCCGTAATCTAATATCAAGGTTGGAATTTGAGGGCCGCCTTTTGAGGGCGGCTCTTTTTCTGTAGGCGCAAATGTGGTATAATGTGCCCGCTTGGCAAGCGCCAGTGCGAGCCTAGCGGCACATATACCTAGCCGCTTTGGGCGCGCAAACGAAGTGTAGCGCGACCTTAGCAGATATGGTATAATGTGCTCGCTTAGTGAGCGCAAGGGCGCGAACTTAGCGGCACATATCCATTGTGTGGTATGCTTGTATCATCGTTTATGGAGCAAGTACGCGCGGGCACGCCGCCTGCGAACGGATAGAGAGGGAGTTTTTCATGGCGTTGCTGGAAATACAGAAGGCAGGCTCGCCCGTTTTGAAAAAGACGTGCGAGCCGGTAAAAAGGATAGACGGAAAGCTGCGAAGCTTTTTGGACGATATGGCGGAAACGATGTATAAGTTCGATGGGGTCGGTCTCGCCGCGCCGCAGGTCGGGCGACCGATTCGCGCCGTGGTCATCGACGTCGGGGACGGGCGCTTGTTGGAGCTTATCAATCCGGTCATTACGGCACGAGAAGGTACGTGTGTAGACTCGGAGGGTTGTCTGAGCGTTCCGGGGATTTTCGGTGATGTGGAGCGTGCGGAGAAAGTAACGGTTGAGTATACGACGCGCTACGGAAAGCGGCGGACGCTGCAGGCCGATCAATTATTGGCGCGGTGCGTGCAGCATGAGCTGGATCATTTGGACGGGATTTTGTTTATTGACGTGGCGCAAAGTCTTCGGCAGGAAACGGAGGAATCATGAGAAGACTGCGGACGGTTTTTATGGGAACGCCGGATTTCGCTGTGCCCTGTTTGGCGCGTTTGGCGAAAATCAGCGAGGTTGCGGGCGTCGTGACGCAGCCCGATAAGCCGCGCGGACGAGGCCAGAAATTGTCGCCGTCTCCGGTCAAGGTGTTTGCGGAGACGCACGGGCTCGCCGTTTATCAGCCGACGCGTGTTCGAGAGGACGCGTTTATTTCGAAGTTGGAGCAAATCGCACCGGAACTGATTGTAGTGGTGGCATTTGGGCAGATATTGCCGCAGCGTATTCTCGATATTCCGCCGCTGGGATGCATCAACGTCCATGCGTCGCTTTTACCGCGCTATCGCGGCGCGGCACCGATGCAGCGCTGCTTGATGGCGGGGGAGACGAAGACCGGCGTGACTACGATGTTCATGGATGCGGGCCTCGATACCGGAGACATGCTTCTCTCGGAGGAAGTTACGGTCGGGCCGGACATGACGATGGAGGAATTGCATGACACATTGCGCGATGTTGGAGCGGCGCTGTTGGAGAAAACAATAGCGGCTTTAATCGACGGGACGGCGACGCGGACCAAACAAGACGATGCGGCGTCCTGTTACGCGGCGATGCTGCAAAAAGAAACCGGGAAAATCGACTGGGAAAAACCGGCGCCGGAGCTGCACAACCTTGTGCGTGCGTTGGATTCGTGGCCGGGCGCGTATGCGACGCTGGATGAAAAGACCTATAAGATTTGGCGTACACGCGTAGTTTCTGAGGCGCCGCATGGCGCGCCGGGTGAAGTCGTAGGACGCACCGAGGCGGGCATCGTTGTCGCGACGGGGCGCGGGGCTCTGGAGATATTGGAGATACAGGCGCCGGGCAAGAAGCGGATGAAGACGGCGGATTATTTGCGGGGACACGCGCTCCCCGATCACAGTTTTTTTGCGTGAAGTGAGGTTGAGTATGGGCGAGGGACTTATTGTAGAACGGCCGCGCAAGCGGCTTTTTGTTGCTCTTTTGTCCCTGAGTCTGCTGGTGGTCGGCTTTATGGCTTACGCGGTCTGGCAGGTCAGCTATTTGGGACTTCGCGAGATCAGCGCGTATCTGCCTTTGATTTTGGGCGTCGCGCTCGCGGTCGTGTTCCTGTTCACGGGCTTGGGGATTGTGGGGATTGTGGGAGCTATCCTCGGCGTTCCCTTTTTGTCTGTTTTTCAGAAGCGGACGTACGCTTTGATCAATCTGTTGTTTCCGATTGCGATTTTACTGGGCAAGGTTTTCGGCTTCGACCGTCGGAAAATCGAGCGGTCGTTTATCGCTGTGAGCAATCAGATTATCCATCAGCAGCATATCAAAGTGCCGGCGAATCGTCTTTTGGTCGTGACGCCGCATTGCCTCCAGCTTGCGAGTTGCCCGCATAAGATTACGCGTGACCCGATGGCAAATTGTAAGCGCTGCGGCAGGTGCGACATCGGCGCGCTCGTGAGCTTGGCAGAGGAATTGGGGTTTCATTTTTTTGTGGTGACGGGCGGTACGCTGGCGCGGCAGACTGTGAAAAATATTCGGCCCAAGGCGGTGCTGGCAATTGCCTGCGAGCGGGACTTGACGAGCGGTATTCAGGACGTGTATCCGCTTCCGGCCGTCGGCGTCATGAATATCCGCCCGCATGGGCCTTGTTATAATACGCGTGTGGATATGGCGCTCGTGCGGCAGGAAATCGAGAATATGCTTTCTGACGCGCCGTCCGGCGAGAAGGAGACAACGAATGGATAAAGCGCGCGAAACGGCGATGAAAGTGCTTTACGCTGTCCATGAGAACGGCGCGTATGCAAATGTGGCGTTGGTGGAGGCTTTTCGCGAGGCGCGTCTTGACGATATAGAGCGCCGTTTCGCAACGGAGCTTGTTTACGGTGCGGTCAAGGCGGGCGATACGCTGGACTGGATTATACGACAATATACGAAGCGGCCGCTCCGCAAAATGGCTCCGTATGTGCGCGCGGTTTTACGGCTGGGGATGTTCCAGCTCTTTTTTTTGGACAAGATTCCGCCGTCAGCGGTATGCAATGAATCAACGGAGCTGATGAAAAAATACGGGCATATTGGAACGGCGCGTTTTGTCAACGCGATACTCCGGACAGCGACGCGTGAGCCGGAAAAGGCGCAAATCGTGGAGGGAAAAGACGAGGCTGCATATTTGTCGCTTGCGATGCAGCACCCCGCTTGGCTGATTCGTCGATGGCTTCACGCTTTCGGGCGGGAAGAAACGGAGCGGCTCTGTGTGTTTGACAATGCGCCGGCAGTGCTTTCGCTGCGGACGAATCTTCTTCGGACGACGCGGGAGAAGCTGATGGAACGCCTTCGTGAGGAAGGGGCGGAAGTCCGTCCGTCTGCGTGGACGCCGGAGGGCATACTCTGTACCGGACATGGCGCTCTCGACTCCTCTCGTTCCCTTCGCGAAGGCCTGTTTCAGGTGCAGGATGAAAGTTCGATGCAGGTCGCGCATGTGGTTGCGCCGGAGCCGGGGGAATTTGTGCTTGATATGTGCAGCGCGCCTGGCGGGAAGACGACGCATTTGGCGGAAATGATGGGAAATCGAGGCAGGATTGTCGCACTGGACATTTACGACACGAAATTGGCGCGCGTAGCGGAAAATGCGAAAAGGCTTGGAATATCTATTATTGAGACGAAGTGTCTCGACGCGCGGGAAGCGGGGCGTATTTTTGAGGGAATGGCAGATCGCGTGCTTTTGGACGCGCCTTGTTCTGGGCTCGGCGTTTTGCGCCGCCGCCCAGATGCTCGCTGGCGAAAGTCGGAAGAAGAGATTGCCCGTTTGCCGGAGCTGCAGCGTGAACTATTGGAAAGTGCGGCGTGCGCGGTACGGCCGGGCGGTGTAGTCGTCTATAGTACATGTACGATAGAGCCTGCCGAAAATGAGGAATTGGTTCGTGGTTTTTTGGCGGCGCATAAAGAATTTGTACAGGAAACGGCGGGCGCGTATTTGCCGCTGCGTCCGTCAAAGAGCGATATGGTGCAGTTTTATCCGCAGCGCGACGGAATCGACGGTTTTTTCATTGCGCGGCTCAAGCGGAAGGAAGCGTGAGAAATGGATAATCTTTTCGGCTTGACCGTTGAAGCGCTTGGCGAGAAATGCGTAGCTTTGAATATTCCCGCATATCGGGGGAAGCAGATTGCGGAATGGATGTATCGGAAAGGCGCGGCTTCTTTCGATGTGATGACGAACCTGTCGAAAGCGCTTCGCGCGGACATGGCACGTTCGTTTTCGATTGCACGGGCAAAATGCGTGGAGCGTTGGGATTCTTCGGACGGCAAGACGTCGAAATTTTTGCTGGAGTTTCCCGACGGCGTGGCAGTGGAAACGGTATTGATGCGTCAGCCTTACGGCAACAGCGTATGCATCTCGACGCAGGCGGGATGTGCGATGGGCTGCGCGTTTTGCGCGTCCACGCTCCATGGCGTGACGAGAAATCTTACGGCGGGAGAAATGCTGGACGAGGTGCTCTTTATTGACGAGATGCTCCGCATCGAGGAACAGAAAGTCGATACGATGGTGCTGATGGGCTCCGGCGAGCCGATGATGAATTATGAGAATGTGCTCACGTTTTTACGGCTTGTGCATGCGCCGTATTGTCTGAATATGGGCTATCGAAACGTTTCGGTGTCCACTTCTGGAATCGTTCCGGGCATAGAGCGGCTGGCGGAGGAGGGGCTTCCCGTCACGTTGTCCATTTCCCTGCACGCACCCGACGATGAGCTTCGTTCGACGCTGATGCCGATCAACCAAAAATACGGCGTGTGCGAAGTGGTGGCGGCAGGGCGCGCTTACGCTGAGAAAACGAAGCGGCGGGTCACATACGAGTATATTTTGATTCGTGGCGTCAACGACAGGGAAAAAGACGCAAAAGCTTTGGCGGCGCTCCTTCGGGGACAGCTTGCGAATGTGAATCTCATTCCGATAAATCCGGTCGTGGAGCGAAATTGGGCGCGTCCGACGACAGAGGAAATCCAAAAATTCTGCCGTGCGTTGGAGCGGCTCCATGTTGCTGCGACGGTTAGGCAGGAAATGGGCGCCGACATCCAGGCGGCCTGCGGTCAGCTCCGCAATCGTAGGATGGAAGAAGGCGGCGGCGATTTTGACTAATGCGCGTTTGCGCCGTATAATAATATAGAGATTAATGCGCACAGAAAAGCGTTGGGAGGGATTCATATGGGATCCTTTTTGCAGAAATATTTACCGGCTTTTTTCGGTCAAAAGTTTTCGGGCGAGCTGGAGCCGGCGGAGATACGAAAAGCGCTGGAGAATGAAATTCTCGAGCGTCGCAAGCAGACGAAGAACGGATATATCGTGCCGAACACTTATAAGATACGGCTGGGCACAGAAGACTATCAGCGCTTATCTTCCTTGCGGCTCATGGAGGACATGACCGTTTTTGTGGAAAAAGTGCTGATTCAATCTGACAGCTTTATGGACGGCACGCTTGCTTTGCGTCTCAGTGAAGACGAGTCTATGGAAGCGGGCGATTTGGAAGTGGTCTCCCGTTATGAGGATTTGCAGCCGAAAGAGGCGGCAGACACGGATTCCAATACGCTGGTGCTTTCCCGTTCCGATTTTACGCGGCCACTGAATCTTCCGCCGGTTCGTCGGCTCGCTTCTTTGCGTGTCGTTCGGGGGATAGATGCGAAAGCGTATCTTGAGATCGGCGAGCGCAAAGTATATCTTGGACGTCGGGATCAAAACGATTTGATTTTGACGGATCTCAACGTGTCGCGTTTGCACGCGTCGATTGAATACGAGCGTCACCGGCACGTGATTCGGGACGCCGGAAGCTTGAACGGGCTTTTTGTCAACGGGGTAAAAATGTCGGACGCGTGCCTTTTGCCCGGCGACGAAATCGGAATCGGAAACACCCTGCTTCGTTATGAGGTGCTTTAAGATGACACAAGTATACTTGGCTACGGATATAGGACCGAGCCGAGAGAGCAATGAAGACGCCGTCGCCGCGCTTGGACGCGAGACGTATGTGGTTGCCGACGGCATGGGCGGATATACGTCTGGCGAAGTGGCGAGCAAAATGCTTGTCGATGCGGTTCGTGAGGCGCTCATGCCGCAGGAGCATTTTAACGAAAACGGCCTGAAAAATGCGATGCTTCGTGCCAACGAGGAAATCATGAAAACGGTACGAAGCAATCCGGAATACGCCGGCATGGGAACTACGGCGACGATATGCCATCGCGAAGGCGATGAAATCGCGTGGGCACACGTCGGGGACAGCCGGTTTTATCTTTTGCGGCGAGGATCGCTTCAACAGATCACGAAGGATCACTCCCTCGTTTCTGAGCTGGTGGCCAACGGTTCTATCACCCCGGAACAAGCGATGACACACCCGAAACGCAACGTGATTACGCGCGCGGTGGGCGTTTCCGAAGATCTTGCCGTCGATACGGGACATTTTCGTGCGGAGCCGCAGGACATATTATTGCTTTGCAGCGACGGGCTGACGACGGTTTTGCCGGAAAGCGAGCTTTGTGCGCTGCTGCTTCACGCTGTTCCCGCAGGAAAAGACGCCGCGCAGTATTTGGTCAGTCGCGCAATCGAGGCGGGAAGTCATGACAATATCAGCGCAATCGTTGTAGTTTATGACGCGTAAACAAAACAACTCAAGGGAAACGCTGACAATACATCGGAAGTATTTTGGAGGGAAGCAACGTGGAACGAGGCGTCTTGGAAGAGCGGTACGAGCTTCTTGAACATATCGGCGGCGGCGGAATGGCGGACGTCTATAAGGCGCATGATACGGTGCTGGATCGTATGGTTGCGGTTAAAATTCTGCACGCGCAGCTGGCCGGAGACGAAGATTTTTTGGAGAAATTCCATCTTGAGGCAAAAGGGGCGGCGCGTTTGTCACACCCGAATATCGTCGGAATTTACGACGTCGGGCAAGATGCGGAACGCCACTATATCGTTATGGAATATATTGCGGGGGAAACGCTGAAAAAGAAGATCCAGCGGGAGGGCAGGCTGTCCGTGGAAGAATCCCTGCGTATAGCGAAGGAAATCGCGCGCGCTTTGCGGGAAGCACACGCGAATAATTTGGTGCATTGCGATATCAAACCGCACAATATTTTGGTCACGCCGGACGGGCGGGTAAAGGTCGCGGATTTTGGAATCGCGCGGGCAATCACTTCTTCGACGATGACGTATAACGGAAATGTCGTCGGCTCCGTGCATTATTTTTCACCGGAGCAGGCGAAGGGGACGAAAATTACGCCGAAGTCGGATATCTATTCTCTCGGTGTCGTCCTTTATGAAATGCTGACGGGAGAGCTTCCCTTCACGGGAGAAACGACGGTAAGCATCGCGTTGAAACATTTGCAGGAAGAGCCAAGACCTGTCTGTCAGCATGACCGGACATTGCCGCCGATGGTCGAGGCGATTGTGCAAAAGGCGATGGCAAAAGACCCGTTGGATCGTCCGAGCAGCAACGAACTGATTGACGATATCCAGCATGCGGAGCGTTTTCTCGGCTTCGACGGCGGTCATGACGCAGGCGAGGCGGATCCCTTTGCGACGCGGCTCATGCCGCGCGTTGATGTGGAGGCGCTGCCGGACGAAGCGGAAGATGAAGAGGATGGCTTGGTGAAGCCCTTCTTCAAGTCAAAAGTTTTCATGGCAGCGGCGATTTTCCTGATTTTTCTCGGATTCACGGTTGGTGCGTTCTTGGCTTTCGGTAAGTTTTGGAGTATGGCGGAAGTGCAGGTGCCGGACGTTAAGGAACGCCCGATGGCGCTGGCTAAGGAACTCCTTGAAACGTCGAAGCTGCGCGTTTCTATCGTCGAGCAATACGATGCGAAAGTATCTGCGGGTCAGGTTATTTCTCAGTCGCCGGACGCGGGTACGATGGTCAAGGAACAACGTGTTGTGACCATTTATGTCAGCAAGGGCGGCGAAGAACTGACCATGCCGAATTTGAAAGGGCTTTCCCGCCTTTCAGCGGAAAGCAAGCTGAAAAATATGGGCCTTGTCGTTGGCGCCGTTTATGAGAAAGTCTCCGATCAGGAAGCGTGGACGGTATTGGAACAGGAGCCGGCCGAGGGGAAAAAGATTGCGAAGGGGCAGAGCGTCGAACTTACCGTCAGCAAGGGAAAACAGATCAAATTGGTGCGGGTGCCTGACTTTTCCGGCGGCACGTTAGACGCGGCGAAGGATCGGCTCAAGCAACTTCGACTTTCCGTCGGCTCGGTGACCTCCGAGAAAAGCCGTCAGGCGGCGGGCACGATTCTCTATCAGTCGCCGCGTGCGGGAACGGACGTCGACGAGGAAACGACGGTCGACTTTGTCATTGCGGCACCGATGGGGCCGAGTACGCCGCCGCCTGTCGACAAAAACGAACCGGAAAAGAAAGACGACGGTCCCGTGAAGCCGCCGAGCCGGACAAACGACGCCGGGAAACGATAAGGAAACACCGAATAAGTCTCTTTCGCCCTTGCCGGTTCTTTTTCCGTCATGCTGCGGCAGATGTCGCTCGACGTAGCTATGCTACGACTTCGCGCCATCTTTCTTGCCTGACGAAAAAATCCCTCGGCAAGGACATAAATTGACTTAATCGTTGTTTCCATAAAGAATTTGAAAAGAGGGAACAAACGATGTTGAAAATCGCCCCGTCGATCTTGTCGGCGGATTTTTCCGCACTGGGCGCGGAACTGCAAAGAGTAGACGCAGCGGGTGCCGACTATATCCATATCGACGTGATGGACGGACAATTTGTTCCGCAGATTACCATCGGTTCTCCCGTGGTCAAAGCGCTTCGTTCGTATACGAAAAAAACTTTTGACGTACATTTGATGGTGGAGAGCCCGGAAGCGCAGATTGACGCTTTTGCTGACGCAGGCGCGGATATCATTTCGTTTCATGTGGAAGCGGCAAAGCATGGGCATCGGATCGTGCAGGCGATTCACGGCTGCGGGTGCAAAGCGGCAATCGCTTTGAATCCGGGAACTCCTGCCGTAATGGTTGAGCCATATATTGCGGACGTGGATATGGTGCTCGTAATGACTGTTAATCCGGGTTTCGGCGGACAAAAATTTATTTCTTCTACGCTGGAGAAAATCCGGAAGGTGCGTGCGATGATTACAGCGTCGGGACGCAGCATAGAGCTGGAAGTGGACGGCGGCGTCAACGCGGATACGGCAAAACTTGTCGTTGAAGCGGGGGCCGATGTGCTCGTGGCGGGCTCGGCGGTTTTTGGCAGCGATGATCTGGCCGAGGCAATCCGCAGGATTCGCGTGAAGTAAGGCAACGTGTGGAGAAGGAACAGGAGGGTCCCGTTCTTGGAGGATATACAAAACAGTGTCGATTCTCGTGGAATCGCGATTCAACATGTTGGCGTGCGAGAAATTCATCTGCCGTTCCGAATTCGAACAAAGGACGGAGATTTCCAGCAAGTATTGGCAAGGATTTGCTTTACGGTTTCCCTGCCGCAGGAATACAAAGGCACGCATATGAGCCGCTTTATGGAGATTTTGGACCAATGGAGCAATCGACCTCTTGCGGAGCCTGAAATGGAATCGATTCTTGACGAGGCGCTGGAACGGCTTTCTTCGGCTTCGGCCAATATTGAAATCCGTTTCAAATACTTTATCAAGAAAGCTGCGCCGGTCAGTGGCAAATTATCGTTGCTTGATCTTGATTGCTGTTTTTATGGGCGGAAGGAAAAAGGAAAAGGCTTTGTGTTTGAACTGGGCGTCGACGTGCCGTCTACGTCCCTTTGCCCGTGCAGCAAATCTATCTCGCGTTATGGCGCGCATAACCAGAGAGGTGTCATGTCTGCGCGGTTACGTTTTCGGGAAGGTTACGAATGCATTTATATCGAGGACTTGGCCGATTTGATGGAGCGGCAGGCTTCAAGCCCGCTGTATCCGCTCTTGAAGCGTGAAGACGAGAAATATGTGACGGAGCACGCCTATGAAAACCCGAAATTCGTGGAGGACATGCTTCGCGATCTTGTCATCGTTTTGCGGGCTTTGCCCGGATTGGAGTGGTTTTCTGTTTCCTGCGAAAACTTCGAGTCCATTCATAATCACAACGCGTACGCCAGTTACGAGGAAATGGTGCAATGAAGCGGCTGATTGTAAACGCGGATGATTTTGGCCTGCATTCCGCGGTCAATCGTGGTATTATAGAAGGGTATAAGAACGGTTGTATTCGAAGCACATCGTTTGTAGCCGCAGGGGCGGCAGCAGAAGAGGCGGCGATGCTCGCAAGGGAAAATCCCGGGCTCGGCGTCGGAATTCATTTGACGCTTGTGGCGGAGCGGCCGGTATTGCCGCCGGAAAAAATCCCGAGTCTTGTGGATGGCGACGGGCGCCTTTTGCCGGATCATGTAGCGTTTATTCGGCGTTATATGACGGGCGGCGTTCACATGGATGAACTTCGTGCGGAATGCGAGGCGCAGATTTTGCGGGCGCGGCAGATGGGCGTCCGGCTCACGCATATCGACAGTCATCAGCATCTTCACGTGCTTCCCGGTGTGATTCGGCTCATTACCGCGCTGGCGAAGGAATACGGCTTTTCTAAAATGCGGCTGCCGGCGGAGGCATTTCTTTTTAACGGCGGATTTCATGCTTCTGCCGGTCGATATATTGCGAAATGCGGGCTTACGTTTTGTGCGCTCATGGCAAAGAGAGAAATGAATCGAGTCGGGATTTTGACGCCGGACGCCTTTTTTGGCATGCTCACGGGAGGCAACATGTTTTCGCCTCGATTTATGGCAATCCTTCGAGCGCTGCCCGACGGTGTTTCGGAGATTATGGTACACCCAGGTACAGACAATTACGTTTTGGATGATATTTACCATTGGCGCTACCATTGGGAAGAAGAACTGGCCTCTGTAACGTCGGACGAGGCGCGAGATTATGTGGAAGCGCATGGAATTCGGTTGATTTCGTATGAGGAGTTAACGAATGGGGAAATTCTATAGGCGGCTGGCGCTTCTTATAGTGCTGGTGCTTGTAATATCTGGCGCCGTAATTTATTTTACGGTCGATATCCATACGCTTGCGAATCTGACGATGTTCCAGCCGTGGTCGCTGGCGTTGGCGCTGCTTTTTGTCGGCGTAGGACTCTTTCTCGACGGCAGCCGATTGATGCATCTCGTTCATATCTCCCATGAGGAGATTACGTTTTCTCAAGCTGTGCAGGTTGTGTTTGGGAATTATTTTCTTGCGCTTTTGACGCCAGGCGCGACGGGCGGGGCGGTAGCGCAGATGATGTTTCTTCGGCATGCGGGCGTGCCGACCGGAAAAGCGACGGTACTCGTTTTCGTTCGGACGGTCGTTTCGATTCTGTTCTTGATTTTGTGCATGCCGTTTATCTTCATGCATGAGGCGCATATTTTGCCTGGTGTTTCCAACGGCAAGCTCATGATGATTTCTTTTCTCGCTTTCGTCGTCATGCTGTTTCTCATTTGGGGCGTCAGCTCCAATCTTTTGGGGCAGCTCGTCGTTCGCTTGGCGCGCAAGCTTTCGCCGGTGCGGCGGCGTTCATTGATTCACATATACCGTGACACACGAAATGCCGTTCGTTTGTTGGGACAATCCCCAAAGGCGATGCTGCTCGTTTTTATGGAATCGGGTCTTTCCCTGATTTGTATATACGCGATTGTCCCGTGCCTGTTGCTTGGACTGGGTGTTTACGATGCAGATTGGTACGCGGTCATGGGGCGCATGATCTTTTTGAACATGTTGCTTTATTTTACACCGACGCCGGGCGGTTCCGGCATAGCGGAGGGCGGTTTTGTCCTATTGTTCAACGAGACGGTTCCGCAAGGATTGGTCGGTATCGTTGCCGTGTGTTGGCGGCTCATTGCGGAATATATCCCGTTTCTGATCGGGTTTTATTATACGATTAAGGTCTTTGGCGTGACTTTCCTTAAGAAAAAAGAGGAGTCCGAGCAAAGTCTTTAATAAGGATTCACTGAACAGTCCCTGTATGCCCTTATTCCGTCTTTTTCGTCAGGAAAGGTCATGCATGGCTTATTCATGGATTCCTTGAAAGATTTATATTTTAAGGAGTATTTAAAAGCGGGGAGGAAAATTTATGTTGAAGTACACTTATTACGGACACGCCTGTTTTTTGCTGGACGACGGCACGCATAAGGTGCTTGCAGACCCGTTTTTGACGGGAAATCCGAGAGCCGCGATTGCGCCCGATAAAGTGCAATGCGACTATATCTTGGTTTCCCACGCGCACGGTGACCATCTGGGCGACGCAGCGGCTATCGCGAAACGTACGGGAGCGACAATCGTGGCTATCCCCGAAGTGATAGGTCTTTGCAACGAACAGGCGGGAACGGAACTGAAGGCTCACGGCATGAATCTGGGCGGTTCCGTCAAGCTGCCGTTCGGCAAGGTACGTATGACGCTTGCGCTGCACAGTTCGGGCGTAGCCGGCGGAATCGCTTGCGGCTTCGTGATTCAGATGGGCGGCAAGACGGTTTATTTTGCCGGAGATACGGCGTTGTTCCATGATATGAAACTGATCGGGCGCAAGGATTCCATCGACTACGCGCTCTTGCCGATCGGCGACAACTACACGATGGGTCTTGAAGACGCGGCGCTTGCGGCGCAATGGCTGAACGCGGCCAATGTGATTCCGATTCATTACGACACTTGGCCCGTCATTGAACAGGACGTCAAAAAATATCAGGAACTCACAGAGTCGAGCACGCGGGCGCACGTGCATATCGTACAGCCGGGAGAATCGCTGGAGTTAAAATGACAGATCGTGGCGGCGAAGAAAAGCTGATCGTGATTCTGGGGCCGACGGCGACGGGAAAAACGCGGCTCGCCGTCGCTTTGGCAAAGGCATTGAAGACGGGCATTGTGTCAGGGGATTCCATGCTCGTTTATCGCGGCTTTGACGTTGGAAGCGCGAAACCGGACGCGCAGGAACGCGATGGCGTACGACATGCGTTGATTGACATTCTGGAGCCGACAGCGGCTTTCAATGTGACCGATTTTCAGCGTCTGGCGGCAGAGGAGATTCATGGCGCCAATGTGCGCGGCGAGATACCGATTCTTGTCGGCGGTACAGGCCTTTATCTGAAAGCCCTTCTGGAGGGTTACCGTTTCAATCAAGAGCCGGAAGACAACGAATATCGGGCGTCCTTGGAGGCGCTTGCGAAGGAACGCGGCAAGGCGTACGTGCATGAAATGTTGGCGCAGGTCGACGCGGAATCAGCGGCACGTCTTCATGTCAACGATTTTCGCCGCGTCGTTCGCGCGCTGGAAGTTTGGCATGCGGGGCGGGCGAAAATTTCACGAGAAAAGGAGTCAGATCGTCTCGTTTATGACGCATGCGTGCTCGGCCTTCGATGTGAGCGAGGCCTTTTGTATCGACGGATTGAGGGACGGGTGGACGCGATGATTGCGTCGGGACTCGAAGCGGAAGTTCGTCGTTTGTTGGCAAATGGCGTTCCGCGTGACGCACAGGCGATGCAGGGCATCGGCTATAAAGAAATGGCGGCGTATATAGAAGGGGCATTGACGCTGGACGAAGCCGTCGATGAAATCAAAAAAGCGA
>JAEEGL011368182.1_pt1 | contig 15595 bp, 11 predicted proteins | sample 9134231 | NCBI WGS metagenome assembly JAEEGL01 (sample SAMN16246548, study PRJNA631951) | gut metagenome | biome: gut microbiome; feature: rumen; material: fiber-attached | host: Bos | place: Iran: Karaj | collected 2018-10
AGCATGCAGCTCCGACAGGGCCTTCGAATACGATATTATTGTTGACGGACTTTTTGGCATAGGTCTTTCAAGGAATGTAATGGGAGACTGCCAAAGTGCCATCAGGTTTATAAATGACTGCAAGCAGTTTCGCAAGGAAGACATTTTTGTGGTATCGATAGATATGCCGTCAGGAGTAAACGCGGACACCGGAGCGATCATGGCAGATGCGGGGAGGGCTGACGTGACGGTGACCTTCAATCAGGTCAAGCTCGGGCATATCTTATATCCGGGGTGTGAATGCTGCGGCAAGCTTCTTGTTAAGGACGTGGGGATCACCAAAGAGAGCTTTCTCGGACGGGAACCCGCAGCGATATTCTATGATGGGGATGCCGTTGACCTTCTGACACCCAGAAAATGTGATTCCAATAAAGGAAGCAACGGCAAAGTGCTCATAATTGCAGGCTCTAAGAATATCAGCGGAGCGGCAGTTCTTGCCGCGTCGGCGTGTCTGAGGTCAGGAGCTGGGATGGTCAGGGTATTTACTGCCTCTGAGAACGCTGAGGTGGTGAAAGCTCTTTTGCCGGAGGCGCTTATCGATGTCTATGAGGACTACGAGCCTGTACTGGATAAACTTGAGATTGCTATGAAGTGGTCGACACAGGCGGTCATCGGACCCGGAATAGGGACCGATGGCAAGGGAAAAGAGCTGCTCGGCGCTGTCCTTTCATACTGCGACAAGAGTCTTGTCATGGACGCCGATGCTCTTAATCTGATCGCGGAGGACGAGGATCTCATGAAGCTGGCTTCAAACTATGGCGCTTTGGGTAAAAAGTTCATACTTACGCCGCACATGGGAGAATTTGCTAGATTGTTGAAGCGCAGCGTGCGGGAATGCAAGGAGAATGTCATAAGCTACGCGAAAGACCTCGCTGACAGGCTTCATGCCACGGTTGTATGCAAGGATGCCAGGACTATAGTTGCTGACAGCAACGAGAAAAAGATTTATATTAATATAAGTGGCAATGACGGAATGGCAACCGCTGGCTCAGGCGATGTGCTCTCGGGAGTTCTTGGAGCTCTTTTGCACATGGATATGACGGGCTTTGAGATAGCGTGTGCCGGAGCCTATATACACGGCAAGGCAGGGGACTATGCCGCGAGTGCTCACAGCCGCTATTCGATGGTGGCATCGGATATTGTTGGGGCGCTGCCTGAGGTTTTTGAATAAACGGGCAAAAATAAATCAGAAGGACGTTAAGACATGAACAGCAATACAGATATGTACTCAAGAGTTGTCGCAAGGATCGACCTGTCGGCAATAGAATTCAATTTGGATTCCATGAGAGCCAATATCCCGGAGGACACGAAGATAATGGCTGTCATCAAGACCGATGCCTACGGACACGGCGCGGCCATGATAGGGAGACTTCTTGAGGATAAGAACTATATATGGGGCTATGCTACGGCAACGGCAGAGGAGGCTTTTGAACTTCGGGATGCCGGGATAGATAAACCTATACTTATTCTTGGCTATACATTCCCCTACGCCTACGAGAGGATGTTAAGAGAGGGCATACGGCCTGCTGTTTTCAGGTTGGACATGGCAAAAGAGCTGGATGAGTGCGCAAGGCACCTGCTGGCAAAGGGCGAAATATCAGGTCCGGCACCAATTCATCTCGCAGTCGACACCGGAATGAGCAGGATAGGACTTCCTGCCGATGACAACGGTGTGAATCTGGCAACACAGATAAGGCTTATGAACTCGCTCCATATAGAGGGAATATTTACTCATTTTGCAAGGGCTGATGAGAGGGATCTTGACAATGCCAGAAAGAGCGAAGATGTCTTCAGAAAGTTCCTTATGGATTTCGAGAACGAGACCGGATATCGCATTCCGATAAAGCACTGCGCAAACAGCGCAAGCATCATCTCCATACCGGAGTCATCCATGGATATGGTAAGAGCCGGAGTGACCATGTACGGCATGTGGCCATCGGATGAGGTGCCAAGGGATATTATTGACCTAAAGCCTGCGATGGAGCTCATAAGCCACGTGGTCATGGTCAAGAAAGTTCCCGCGGGAACGCCTGTAAGCTACGGAGGAACCTTTGTCACTGACAAGGAGACAGTGATTGCCACAATACCTGTCGGATATGGAGACGGCTATCCAAGGAGTCTTTCCAACAAGGGCTATGTTCTTATAGACGGACACAGGGCACCTATTATCGGCAGAGTCTGCATGGATCAGTTTATGGTGGATGCGACGGACATTCCAGATATAAAAGAGGGAGACGAAGTCATCCTCATGGGAAGAGATAAGAACTCGGGAGAAGAAATAACGGCAGAATTTCTCGGAGATTTAAGCGGAAGGTTCAACTACGAACTCACCTGCGACATCAGCAAGAGAGTACCGCGGCAGTTTGTAAAATAAAAAAGTCACCCTGCAAAACAAGAATGTCCTGCAGGGTGACTTTTCTACTCTGTTTTTATTTATTGGCTTTCAGGCTTACCCCTTTGATGCGCTGCGTACAGTATGCAGCCCCGGTAGATCCAACAATGGCAACATACATTTTATCTGACATATTTACATTTTTACTCAGAACCTTGTTGCCATCATGATAAACGGTAATGCGGTTTTTCTTTGCGACAATCTTTACCTTGTGCCATTTCTGGTTGGTCATCTTTGTACATTTCTTTTTTGCAAGATGTCCGTCATGATCCTTGCGCATAATGGCTATATGAGGATATTTGGGATCAGATGCGTTCACATCATCATCAAAGTAATTATCAAATTCCACACCGTAGGTTGTTTTCTTTCCATCAAGACCAACATATCCACCGGTAGTCTGCTTGCTGCCCATGCGTTTTTTTGAAAAAACAACCGTGATACCGTCAGCAAAATCAGCTATTCCGCCGCCCTTGATCATCTTATACTGATACTGAAGTGTTATTCCCTTTTTTATGTTTGAGGCTTGGTTGTAACGGAAAACACCTGATTCCCAGTAGTTCCTAGTAAGGGTGATAACCCCATTCTTCTTGGCTGCATCGCCCAAAAGAGTGTATTTTGCAGCTGCATTTGCCACAACGGGATTAGCAAAAAGAACCATACATGAACATGCAACAGCCAGAACTGCTGCGCCTAGTCGTTTGATTTTTTTTATCATATCACTGCCCTCCATAAGAATTATTATTTCTTATAAAAATTATAAGGGGTGACCATGGCAATGAACAACATACTTTAGAGAGTTTTAATCATTTTAACTTTTTTTTCACCTGTGTATACTGGGCGTTGATTTCCTGCAGGGCAGCGGTGTCACCGTCCATGTTGTCGGGATGATACAGTTTTACCAGTGATTTATACTTCTTGTCGGCACTTTCAAGAGAATTGCAGCCGGCAAAGAAATTGAAGGAACCGGAATCCTGCGAAGAGGTGTTGCCGTGTGAGCGATATTTCGCATTGCGGTCATCACCGCTGTCGCTGCTGTCATAATCTTCACCGAAGTCTTCATCAAAGTCTTCATCATCCTCATAGTCTTCAGGATACTCATCTTCATCCTCGTACCCCTCGTCCTCATACTCATCGGGAAGGTCTTCATCGTCCTCATATTCATCGGGAAGATCTTCATCATCCTCGTAGTCTTCGGGATATTCCTCGTCTTCTTCATAATCTGCGTCTTCATATTCTTCATCAGATTCATCATCCGGATAGTCAGCCGAATCATCTTTATAGAAGGACCTCTGTCTTTTTTCCTTAGAGCGGCGAAGCTCATCTTCAAGCTCCTTGTTACGCTTTTTAAGAAGTCTGTCATGATACTTCTCATCATGCCTTCTGCCGGCATCAGGGAAAAGCCTGTAATATCTTCCCATCGCCTGAGCTACAAAGCTTTTTCCGAGAACGGCACCCACAAGATAGAGCGCTACGTCAAGGATGACACCGATAAAGAGCGCATGGCCGTATGACATAAATACGCAGATACATAAAAGCACCGTTACAACAGGGATAAACATAAGGATCGTAAGAAAGAAAAGAACAATATAACCTGCGCTGCCTTTTAGGAAATAGACTTCTTCAAGCCACCAGGTGCGCAGATCTGCGTACATGGAGACGATCAGTGCGCCGCTTTCTTTGACCATCTCATCAGCTTCCTGCTCGATCGCGGCGCTGCCTGTGAAGTCTTCCGGCAGGTCTATGACGCTGATATTCGAAACTGCGTAGTCAGGAGCGGCAGTAGATGAAAGATCAATATTACCTGTACATAGCAGGAATATACTCACACCGATAAGAGCTGCAAAAACAACAGTCGTGACGGGAAGCACAACAAATAAAAGTCTGCCTGCCTTAAGAAGGGCTCTTAAGAACCATGCAAACAGGGAAAAAAACGCTTTTAATATGTAGACAACCGCGTTTCCAAGTATGTGCGCGGACATTGACAAAAGTGAGATCATAATAAGAACCTGTCCCTAACTAATATGTACTGAATCATTTTATATGAAAAAATGTAGTACCTCAACCCAAAATGTGCTATAGTGTAATTTGATATTTTGCGTGCATTTTGACTACATGTATAATATTTACAATTTTCCGGGAGGGATGACTATGGACGAAGGCTTGCCTTCTGTCAGTATTTTTGCTTTTTTTATCATTCTTTTGACAGATGTTTTTATCTACGGTTTTGATATGGCTCTCAGCCATGCAAGCAAAGATGAGATTGATAAAAAGAGCGCAGACAATAAGGACGCGGTCAGCGTCGGACTCCTTAAGATCCTTGAGATAGAGGAGAAGTTCTCTGAATCCGTGATGGCTCTTGGAATCGTACTTAATATGGTACTTGGACTTTTGACGGTTTCGGGCTTTGGAGGTTTTTTCTCTGATATTGCAGGTGCCAAAGAGGGGGCTGTGAGAGTTCTGATCTATGTGCTTACAGGTCTTTTGACCGCGATTCTTGTAATGAGCCTTGGGATCGTAATCCCTAGGAGACTTGCGGCGAGAAAGCCTGAGAGCTGGCTGTATGCCTGCTATTATCCGGTGAGTATGCTGCGCGCGGTGATGACACCTGTCGTTATTTCGGCGAGGGGACTTGCATCGGGGATTCTCTATATCTTTGGTGTTAGGGGAGATGACAGACTGCTCGATGTCACTGAGGAAGAGATCAAATCAATGGTCAGTGAAGGTCAGGAGCAGGGCGTTATACAGGAATCTGAGGCAGATATGATAACCAATATTTTTGAGTTTTCCGACAAGGAGGCTCAGGATATCATGACCAACAGAAATGCCATGGTCGCTATAGATGCCAACTCCAGCCTGAAGGAAGCAGTTAATTTCATGATGGATACCAACAATTCAAGATTCCCTGTGTATCTTGAAGATATTGATCACATCATCGGGATAATGCATATAAGAGACGCGATGAAGAAGCTCTCCGACAACACCGATGAAGACCTCCCTATCAGGAAGATAAAAGGACTCTTAAGACAGCCCAAGTTTGTACCGGAGACGAGGAACATCGACTCGCTCTTTCACAGCATGCAGTCCACCAAGACCCAGATGGTAATTGTCATCGACGAGTACGGTCAGACTGCGGGACTTGTTACCATGGAGGACATTCTTGAGGAGATCGTGGGCAACATTATGGATGAGTATGATGAAGACGAGAACTTCATCAAGCCCACCAAAAATTCATCCGAGTTCATTGTCGATGGCAGGACTCCGATCGAAGTCCTTGAGAAGAAATACGGAATCTCTTTTGAAGAGACGGGCTTTGAAACTCTCAACGGATATCTGATAGCCAAATTGGACAGGATACCCGAGAGCGATGAGAAATTTGATGTAACTGTAGACGGCTATAATTTCAAGATCCTTTCTGTTTCCAACCACATGGTGCAGAGCGCTCTGATGACGCGCCTTCCGCAGGAGACCGAAGCTGACGAGGATAAGAAATTAGAATAGTAAAAGATTTTTATGTATGAAAGGAAAGTTTTATGTCAGGACATTCAAAATTTGCAAACATCAAACACAAAAAAGAGAAAAATGACGCAGCAAAGGGAAAGATCTTTACCATAATCGGAAGAGAGATTGCTGTCGCTGTTAAGGAGGGAGGACCTGATCCTGCCAATAACTTTAAGCTGGCAACTGTAATAGCCAAGGCTAAGGCCAACAACATGCCCAACGATACAATTGAGAGAGGTATCAAGAAGGCTTCGGGAGCAGAGGGCAATGTTGACTACAAGAGCATTACTTACGAAGGATACGGCCCAGGCGGAACAGCCATCATCGTTGAGGCGCTTACCGACAACCAGAACAGAACTGCATCCAATGTCAAGGCAGCATTTTCAAAGGGGAATGGAAATGTTGGTACACCCGGATGTGTATCATATATGTTTGACAACAAGGGTCAGATACTCATCGACAAGGAAGAGTGCGAGATGGCTTCAGATGATCTCATGATGCTCGCTCTCGATGCCGGAGCTGATGACTTTAATGAAGAGGAAGACAGCTATGAGATCCTTACAACACCTGATAACTTCCAGGCTGTTGTTGAAGCTCTGAACAAGGAAAATATAGTGACTGCTTCCGCAGAGGTTACAATGATTCCTCAGAATTATGTTGAGGTTACAGATCCTGAGAACGTCAAGTATCTTCAGAGAATCCTTGATCTTCTCGATGAGGATGATGACGTCCAGGCTGTATATCACAACTGGGATGAGCCAGAAGAATAATACAAAAAAAGACTACGGGGGTCCTGAAAATGAAACTAAAACGTGCTTGGCCAGCTATTTTAATATGGGTGGTATTCGTGATATTTGATATCGTGATGGTGATGAGTTATAGTTTCTTTTCGGGACTTTTTCCGGATTATAGCAATCTGTCTTATTCGATTGCGTTTACCGCGATCGCTATACTTGTCATGTCAATAATCACATTCCTTCTGTGCCGCCTGACTGACAGTATTCAGAAATTTGAGTTCGAAAAGAAAACGCCGTTTAAAATACTATGCGGCATCCTTGCAATGCTTATCGTGATCGGAGGCTTCTGGTACCGTATTGAGATACTGTCCGGGTTATCAGGCAATATTACGGGTAAGATGAGCCTTTACGAGAACGCGATGATCGGCGGTGGCAGCGTTACCGCTGAGAGTGATCTTCTTTCGATCATTTATACGGCTCTTTTAAGAGCGGTTCTGTTTTTCACCGGCAATATCATATCTGTCCCACTATTTTTCCAGATTGTATGCTTTACCATTTTCATGATATGCGGCTTTTTAACTGTGTATAAGCTGCTCGGAATGATGGCAGCGCTTGTGTTTACAGCGTATGTGGCTTTCATGCCTGTGTTTACCCCTTTGTTTACAGGACATGAGATCAGCACTGATTCGCTTTTTATGGCGATGTTTGGCGTTGAACTGCTGCTTGTGGCGCTCTATTTAAGCGGTGCCTACAAAGGAAAATATAGATCGCGGATCTGGATCATCTGGTATATTCTTGTGGGCGCGTCGGTTGGCTATATGGCTTATGTTGATGCCGGAACCATAATCATGATCCTTCCGTTCCTTCTTGCCAATCTGATGTTCTATGACAGGAAGTTTGCAGCGGAGATAAAGAGATTCTGTTTTGTGATCTGCGGAGCCGTCATCACCTTTTTTGCGATGATCATGCAGGAAGCGGGCATAGGACTTTTTGACAGGACGCTCTACAACTGGGGAACATACTATTTCCACAATCTCAACACCTTCAGTACGTTCTGGACTTATACGGATTACAAGATGGTATATCTTGTGACAGTGGTTGCCATGAGCGGAGTTATAGTGGGCTTCTGGAAAAACAGAAAAGTGGAGAAGATATCTCCATGGCTTCTTTCCATGCTGCTCATTTTTGCGACTGTGCCGTTCATGGGTGCTACCAGGATGAATACTCAGGTGTTCGTGACGGTTTACTACGCGTTTATCCTGGCATGCGTTGCGTCGCTGATAACTCTTCCGGAGAATGAAACGGGCGATCCTGATCTGGAGGAGGATGACGCTCTGCCTGCTGATGAAGCGCCGCAGGATGAAGAACCTGCTGAGGAAGAGACCCCTGAAGAGGTGGAAGAAAACTCTGATGAGGCTGCTGAGGAATCCGAAGAGACTAAAGAGGAGTCTGAAAAAGAGCCGGAAGAAGAATCTGATGAAGATGAAGGATATGAAGAAGACGACAATGAAGTCGACGAAGAATCCTGGACAGTAAGTGAAGAGTCTGCAGGATCCATAGATGATATTGAGGCAGAAGAGGCAGAAGAGGCTGTAAAGGCTCAGGAGGAGCTTGTAGTATGGCCGATAGAGGAAGAAGAGGAAGAGAAGACCACAGAGCCTGAAGAGAAACAGACTGCCGAAGAGGAAAAAGAAACTGAGGATCTTAGTGAGGCTGATACGCCTAAAGAAAGCGCCGGCGAGGAGGCACCTAAGAAGGAGCGCTTTGTTCCGGAAGGAATGGTACTTCCTGAGGATGATGAGGACGCGGATATGACTCCTCATATGAACATGCCGGCATTTAAGGGAAGAGTTTCCGCGTATGGAACGGTGGAGAAACTCAAAGTAGGAAGACCTGTGGGACGCACTTTTGATGAGATAATCGGAAAGGGCAAGGATGACTTTGATCTGCCGAGCAAACCGGGAGACGACTTTGATATTTAAGCCATTTGTCCTTTCATAATAAATGCGGAGGAAAATAATGCAATTAGAAGATTTACAAGCTTATGAAATAATAGAAAAAAGAAGAATTGATGACCTCAATTCCGAGTCCTATCTGATGAGACACAAAAAGACCGGAGCGAGGGTGGCAATTCTATCCAATGATGATGAGAACAAAGTATTCGCCATTGGATTCAGGACACCTCCCAAGGATTCTACGGGAGTTGCTCATATTATTGAGCACACGGTACTGTGCGGATCCAGGGCTTTTCCTGTCAAGGATCCCTTTGTGGAACTCGTTAAGGGGTCTCTTAACACTTTTTTGAATGCGATGACATATCCGGATAAGACCGTATACCCGGTTGCAAGCTGCAATGACGCGGATTTCCAGAACCTCATGCATGTCTATCTGGATGCTGTTTTTTACCCGAATATCTACAAGACTGACAAGATATTCCGCCAGGAGGGCTGGCACTACGAGATGGAGGATGAATCCTCTGACCTCACCATTAATGGCGTTGTTTACAACGAGATGAAGGGAGCTTTTTCATCCGCTGACGATGTGCTTGCAAGAGAGATACAGAGTTCTCTCTACCCTGACATCACCTATGGAATCGAGTCCGGCGGTGACCCCGATGTGATACCGGGGCTCACCTATGAGGACTATCTTGATTTCCACAGAAGATACTATCATCCGACCAACAGCTATATCTATCTTTACGGCAACGCTGATATGGCAGAGAAGCTTGATTTTATAGATAAGAAATATCTTAGCGGCTTTGAGCGCATTGAGATAGATTCTGCAGTGGGATTTCAGAAGCCTTTTGAGGAGCCAAGGGAGATAAGGAAGACGTTCCCGGCGCTGTCCGATGAGGATCTCAAAAAGAACACCTACCTTTCATATAACTGCAGCGTGGGTTCTACGCTCGATAAAAAGCTGTACATAGCATTCGATATCCTGGATTATGCCCTTTGTTCCGCGCCCGGCGCGCCCATTAAAAAGGCTCTCATCGACAGGGGAATAGGGCAGGATGTATACAGTGACTACGACAATGGCATACAGCAGCCTGTTTTTTCCATCGTCGCTAAAAACGCCGATTATTCACAGAAGGATGAGTTTGTAGAGATCATAAGGAATACCTTGAGGGACGCTGTCAAAAACGGCATTGACAAGAAATCTCTTCTGGCAGGACTGTCCTATGATGAGTTCAAATACAGGGAAGCAGATTTTGGAAGATATCCCAAGGGACTCTTATATGGTCTGCAGGCGCTTGACAGCTGGCTCTATGATGACAGCAAGCCATGGATAAACGTTGAGGCCAATGATACCTTCGCGGAGCTCAAAAAAGAGGCTGAGGGGCATTACTTTGAGGATCTAGTGGAGAAGTATCTGCTCGACAACAATCACAGGACTGTGGTCTGCCTCGAGCCTGAAAAAGGTCTCACCGAGAGGAAGGACGAGGAGCTCAGAAATAAGCTTAGAGCTTACAAGGATTCTCTTTCAAAGGAAGAGATCAGAAATATAGTAGAAGAGACAAGGCAGCTTAAGGAGTACCAGGACGAGCCGGATGCGCCTGAGGATCTGGCGAAGATCCCGCTTCTTACCCTTGATGATATGAAGAAGGAGTCGGAGAAGTTTGTATATGAGCTGAGGCAGGAGGATGGGACTAAGATTCTTTTCCACAATATCTTTACCAATGGCATTGTGTACCTGAACTTTGTCTTTGACATGAAGGATGTGGATGCTGAGCTTCTTCCGTATGTATCATCCCTCAAGAAGGTTCTTGGCATGATGAACACCGAGAACTACGAGTACGGCGACCTGTACAATGAGATCAACATAAGGACCGGCGGGATCAGCGGCGCGATCAGCACATATACGGATTCTGGTGATGTCACCAGGTTCGCGACCAAGTTTGAGGTGAGCGTCAAGGTGCTCTATGAGAACCTGCACTATGCCTTTGATCTGGTAAAAGAGACTCTGATCAGATCTAAACTTGATGATGTAAAGAGACTAAGAGAGATATTCGGTGAGCAGTACGCAAGGCTACAGACGGATCTTTCTTCCGCAGGACATCACAGCGCAGCACTGAGGGCGATGTCCTATATTTCACCTGCTGCAATGGTTTCTGACAGCTGCAGCGGAATAGCATATTTCAGACATCTGGAGAAGGTTATTAAGGAACTTGAGACAGATGAGGGCGCAGCTCTTCTTATAAAGAAACTCACTGACCTTGGCAGGCTTATTTTCAGACCGGAGAATCTTCTTGTAGATGTGACTTGCCAGGAGGCGGAGTATGAGGGAATCGCTGACAACGCAGCTGCATTTGCAAGAGATCTTTATACCGAAGAGGTGGTAAAAGGTAGGCTTGAGCTCAGACCCGTCAGGAAAAATGAGGGCTTTAAGACTGCGGGACAGGTTCAGTATGTCTGCAGGGCAGGCAATTTCGCGTCCAAGGGTCTTAAGTACAACGGAGCTCTCAGGGTGCTCAAGGTGATGATGGGGTATGATTACCTCTGGAAGAATATAAGAGTGCTGGGCGGAGCCTACGGCTGTATGAGCAGCTTTGCCAAGAACGGAGATGCCGCTTTTGTGACTTACAGGGATCCCAACCTTGAGAACAGCGTGAAGGTCTTTGAGGGAGCAGCTAAGTACCTTAGAAGCTTTGATGCGGACGACAGGACAATACTGCAGTATATTATCGGGGCGATATCAGACCTCGATACACCCAAGACGCCATCCGCCAAAGGTTCATACGGACTGACCGCGTACCTGTGCAATGCCAAAATGGAGAACATTCAGAGAAACAGGGATGAGCTCCTTGGGACTACGAAGGATACGATCAGGAGCCTTGCAGATTATGTCGATGCATTCATGTCGGATGACTGCATCTGTGTAATAGGATCCGCCGAGAAAATTGAGGAGAGCAGTGAGCTCTTTGATTCTGTTGGACAGCTTGTAAACAGATAGTCAAAAGAAAATCATAAGGGGGATATTATGAAAAAGAAGAATGTGTTTGGCGTTTTGTTTCTTTCAGGTGTAGTTGCGTTTTCGCTTCTTACAGGTTGCGGAAGTTCCAATAAATCCGCATCGAGGGAGGACTATGCAGCCGGATCTGCATACGAAGCCGATTACGGCGTTTATGAAGAAGCTGAGTCAGCAGTTGCTTATGAGGACAGTAATTCTTCAGGATCAGATTCCGTCGGACAGGTTCAGAACAACGAAAACCGCAAGCTCATCACTACTGTCAATATTTCCGCTGAGACCGATGACATGGACAAGAGCCTTGGTGCCATTGAGAGCAAAGTCAAGGCACTGGGGGGCTACGTTGAAAAGAGTGACATCTATAATGGAAGCTATTCTTCCCATGTTTCGAGAAATGCCAGTCTGACCGTGAGAATCCCGAAGGAGCGCCTCGATGAGTTTATCGAGGTCATCGAGGGTGGCAACAACATCACGAATAAATCGGTCAATGTTGATGACGTGACCCTTTCATATGTGGATACCGAGAGCAGGAAGAACTCGCTTCGCACTGAGGAAAAGAGACTTCTCGATATCATGGAAAAGGCTGAGACGGTCGAAGATATCATCATCATTGAGGATAAGCTTGCGAACGTCAGATACGAGCTTGAGAGCATCGAGTCCCAGCTTAGAAGCTACGACAACAAGATCGACTACAGCACTGTTTATATCGATCTGAGCGAGGTGAAGGTGTTCACCCCTGTCGAGGAAGAGAGCGCGCTGACAAGGATGGGCAACGGATTTAAGGAGAGCATGCAGGATGTCCTGGACGGCATAGCAGAGTTCTTTATCTGGGTGGTTGTACATATACCTCAGCTCATATTCCTCCTTATAATTGCAGCCCTGATCTTTGTGATCTGCAGGATCGTCCTTGCCGCTTCCAAAAAGAGCAGAGCTAAAAAGATGGCAAAGATGCAGATGGCATATCAGGCTCAGAATATGCAGCAGGTAATTATGCCGCAGATGAATATGCAGCAAATGAATATGCAGCAGCAAGGTCCGGTGCAGGGCAATGTTCAGAATTCTGCAGCACCGAATGCAGGCGCACCTGTCAACACCGTAGCACCTGTCAACACAGAGAGTAATGCGAATGGAAATAAAGAATGATTTTAAAACAGGGTTTGTAACTCTTATAGGGCGACCCAATGTGGGAAAATCCACACTGATGAATCATCTGATTGGTCAGAAGATAGCTATCACCTCAAACAGGCCTCAGACTACAAGGAACAGGATCCTGACTGTTTACACGGATGACAGATGTCAGATGATATTTCTCGACACTCCGGGCATCAACGAGACCAGGAACAGACTTGGTGAATACATGTCCAAGGTGGCCAGGAGTGCTATACAGGAAGTTGATATGGTTCTGTGGCTTGTGGAACCCAGTACATACATAGGAGAAATCGAGAGGTCGATCATCGAGGAACTTAAAGGTCTCAACAAGCCTGTGATACTGGTTATCAACAAGATAGATACCGTCTCGGAGAGCGGCCTCAAGCAGTTTGAAGAAACCTATACCAAAGAGATGGATTTCGCCAGGGTAGTACACGTCTCTGCCCTCAAGGAGCAGCACATAGACGATGTGATGGAAGCCATCAGGGAGTTTCTGCCCTACGGACCGCCTTACTATGATGAGGATACCATTACGGATCAGCCCGAGAGGCAGATTGTGGCGGAGATAATAAGAGAGAAGGCGCTGCGCCTTTTAAAAGACGAGGTGCCTCACGGCATAGCGGTCACGCTCGAGACCATGAGGATGAGGGAAAACAAGAAAGAGACTCCAAAGAAAAAGAGGCATCAGCATCCGCCCAGAAAGAGCAGCGAAGCAGATGGTCCTGTGATACTTACGCAGGACCTCTCAGATAGTGATGACCAGTTCTACGACCCGTCAGGTCTTATGGACATAAATGCCACCATAATATGCGAGAAGGATTCGCACAAGGGAATCGTGATCGGAAAGGGCGGCTCCATGCTTCGAAGGATTGGAGAGGCGGCGAGAAAAGATATAGAGGAGCTGGTCGGATGTCAGGTCAATCTGCAGCTCTTTGTCAAGGTCAGGAAGGACTGGCGCGACGACAGAAGCCAGCTGAAGAGCTTTGGCTACGATATAAACAGCTTCAAGGGATGATTTTATGGAAGACCTTAAGTTAGTCAGAGGAATAGTGATAAAACACATCCCTGTTGGGGAGTATGACTATGCGGTAACTGTCTTTACCGCTGAAAGCGGCAGGATCTCTGCCTTCGCCAAGGGAGTCAGAAAGCCCGGAGGCAAGCTCTCGGGATGCGTCGAACCCTTTTGCTTTGGAACCTTCAAGCTCTTTGTGGGAAAAAACTCTTATACCATTATAGAGGCAGATATTGAGAACTACTTTGAAGGATTCAGGCAGGACTTTGAGGCGTCGCTTTACGGCAGTGTTCTTCTTGAGATAGCGGATTACTACACGAGAGAAAACGCGGAGGACAAAGAGCTTTTGAATCTTTTGTATATCTCGCTAAAAGCTCTTTTGAACAGCAATATACCGAACAGGCTGGTCAAATGTGTGTATATCATAAGAGCCCTCGTAACAGAGGGCGAGTACCCGGGAGTGCCGCAAAAGCAGATGCTCATGTGCTCTACAATACATACTCTTGAGTACATTGCATCCAGCGACCTCACAAGGCTGTACACCTTTAACGTGGCTGAGGATGTCCTTGCCGAGCTCGAGAGGGTAACAGCCGACTACGTTTACAGATTTATTGACAGACCCATTAAAAGTATGGAAATGTTAGAAGTGCTTTGATATAATGTTGCGAGGGTCTAAAGGCTGACCCTGCAGCAAATGAAAGTGGAAACAGATTAGAATGATTAAAGCTATAAACAAAAGCAGTATGAAGAATTGCGCCAAAGAAGCAGCAGCTATCCTGCTGACAGTTCTTTTGACAGCCTGCGGTGACACATCGCCGGAGGTGACGAGTGTATCGATAGATAAAGACGGCGCGGTCACCAATGTTATCTATGAAGAGTTTGACAAGGATTACTACGATATATCGGAGCTTGAGTCGATGGTGGGTTCTGAGATAGATTCCTATAACAGTGAGTTTATATCACCGAGGATAACCCTCGAAGGTGTTGAGCTTATCGATGACGGCGCTTTTGTAAAGGTCTCAATGACTTTTAAGAACGCATCCGATTTCTCAAGTTTCAATGAAGAAAAAGTCTTCTACGGAACGGTAGAGGAGGCCATCGATGCGGGCTACGAAATCTCAAAGGGACTGGTCGACAAGGGCGGAGATGCCCTTTCCGAAGATTTCCTGGATGAGCATAAGGACAATCATATAGTGATCACCACGGACAAGGTCAATTTTATAACTCCCTACAAGATAAGATACATGTCCAAGGGAGTGGTTCTTTTAAGCGACAAGGAGGCTGTTCTCGAGGATACCACAGGCGAGAGCGTACAGCTTCTTTTAACAAAATAGTAATATCAGAGAGGAAACAAAAATGGACAAATCAGCAAAGACAATGGACAAAATAGTTGCCCTGGCAAAGGCAAGGGGATTTGTATATCCCGGTTCCGAGATCTACGGAGGTCTGGCAAATACCTGGGATTACGGCAATCTCGGCGTGGAGTTCAAAAACAATGTCAAGAAGGCATGGTGGCAGAAGTTCGTGCAGGAGTGCCCCTACAACGTAGGCGTTGACTGCGCGATACTCATGAATCCTCAGACATGGGTGGCTTCAGGACATCTTGGAGGATTCTCAGATCCCCTTATGGACTGCAAAGAGTGCCATGAGAGATTCAGGGCAGACAAGCTCATTGAAGATTTTGCTGCTGAGAACAATATAGAGCTCGAGTCTTCTGTAGACGGCTGGTCTCATGAGGATATGGAGAACTTCATCAAAGAGCACAGCATTCCATGTCCTTCCTGCGGCAAGCACAATTTCACA
>JAEEGL011859868.1_pt1 | contig 15595 bp, 13 predicted proteins | sample 9134231 | NCBI WGS metagenome assembly JAEEGL01 (sample SAMN16246548, study PRJNA631951) | gut metagenome | biome: gut microbiome; feature: rumen; material: fiber-attached | host: Bos | place: Iran: Karaj | collected 2018-10
ATCTCGGAGCAGGGGCCGCAGGGGCCGCTGCCGTGCTCCCAGAAGTTGTCCTCCTTGCCGAAGCGGAAGATCCGATCCTCGGGAATGCCGATCATCTCATGCCACAGATTCCAGGCTTCGTCGTCGTCCTGATACACGGAGGGATAGAGACGGTCGGGATCCAGGCCGATCCATTCGGGAGAGGTGAGGAATTCCCAGGCCCAGGAGATGGCCTCCTTCTTGAAATAATCCCCGAAGGAGAAGTTGCCCAGCATTTCAAAGAAGGTGCCGTGCCGCGCCGTCTTGCCGATATTCTCGATATCCGGGGTGCGGATGCACTTCTGGCAGGTGGTGACCCGATGCCGGGGAGGCTCCTGCTCGCCGGTGAACCAGGTCTTCATGGGGCTCATGCCCGCGTTGATCAGCAGCAGCGAGGGGTCGTGCTGGGGGATAAGGGAAAAGCTGGGCAGCCTGAGATGACCCTTGGTCTCAAAAAAGCTCAGGTATTTTTCACGAAGTTCATTCAAGCCAAATTTCTTCATTCTCTGATCAGCCTCCGAAATTGGAACTATTTACAAAGTTCTGGAATGCACTGTAGGTGCTGAAGAATTCATGCCCGCCCTTCTTGTTCAGGGCGTAGAAGTAATACCCGGTACTCTCGGGAGTCAGCGCGGCGCGGATGGACGCAAGGCCGCAGTTGGCAATGGGTCCGGGGGGCAGCCCGGGGTACTTGTACGTATTATAGGGACTGTCGATCTCCAGATCCGCATAGGTGAGGGACTCCTTCCGCTCGCCCATGGCGTACTGGATCGTCGCGTCGATCTGCAGGTAGGGGTAGGAGGTGCTCTGGAGCCGGTTATAGATGACCGACGCGATCTTGCCCCGTTCATCGTCGTTGCCGGCTTCCATCTCGATGAGGGAGGCCACCGTCAGGATCTGATGCAGGGAATACCCGCTCTGCTCCGCCTGCTCCATGAGCCTGTCGCTGAAGCGGACCTGGAAGTTATCCAGGAATTTGCAGATGGCCACCTTCGGGCTGCTGTCGGCATAGAATTCATAGGTATCCGGGAAGAGATACCCCTCCAGGCGGGAGGCCTCCTTCACGTCCGGAATGTCCTTCAGGAAGGCATACTCAAAGGTCTCCTCCGCCGCGCATTCCATCAGCGTTTCATAGGGGCAGACCCCGTGCTCCGCCAGGATCTGGAACGTCTCCATCACGGTTTTGCCCTCGGGGATCGTCACCTTCACGGTCTCCACGGGATCGCCGGTCCAGCCGGTATAATGGTGCATGTTCTGGATCAGCGCCCGGTAGTCCAGCTTGGTGGACAGGGTGTACGTCCCCGGCTGGATCTTTTCCTCCGCATGGAAGAGCTTTGCAAAAACCGTGAACAGCCGGCGGTACCGGATAAGGCCCTTGCTGTGCAGCTCCGTTGCCACCTGACTCAGGCGCATATCCTCGCCCACGTACACGTCCGCTTCCTTATATTCCTTGTTGAGGGAGAGCACGTCGTCCGCCGCCAGCCAGGCGAAGCAGGCCAGCGCCGCGCTCACGCACAGGACGAACAGGAAATAGCGGATGCCGCCCATGAGACCGGTGCGGTAATTGCGCCGTCTCCGGATGGGGCGGAAATCCCGGGCCGTATATGCCGGCTCCAGATCCTCCTCTTCCTCATCCTCCTCAGGCTCTTCCCCTTCCTCCCGGTGCAGCGTTTCCATATCGTCCCGGGAAAAGACGTGGGTCTCGTCGTCCTCCAGCGCTTCGGAAGCGCCGCCGTCTCCGCCCCGGCCTTCGCCGGGCTCCCAGACCTTGGCTTCTTCCCCTTCGCCCTCCTCCGCGCCGTCCTCACGGCCGGGATCCTGGGCAAGGAGCTCCACCGCCCGGAGCAGCGCGTCCAGATCGAAGCCGATCTTGTGCTCCTCCTCCGGCTCCGCGCCCTCGCCGGTCTGCTCCGGCGTTTCTTCCGATTTTTCCGGGGAAGCCTCCGCTTCCCCCTCCGCTCCGGCGGACAGGGACGCCTCCGTTACGGGCTCCCTCCTGGGAAGCAGCTCCTCCTCCGGGATATCCGTATCCTCCGCGTCGGCTACCTCCGCCTTGATCTCCGCCAGGAATTTATCCAGATCCAGCGGCGCGGACGGATCTTCGCCGGATGCCTCCGGCTCCGCCGACAGTACTTCCCCGCCCTGCTCCGGCGAGGATGCGGCCTCTGTTTCCGGCCAAACGGCGGGCTCCGGTCCGGCGCCGGTCTCCGTTTCCGGAAGCTCCTCCGGCGTTTTCTCCGCAGCCTGTTCCGGAGGCGGCTCGGGCGCAGGCTGCGCGGCGGCCGTCTCCTCCGGCTCCCCTTCCGGGAGCCCGTCCCCCGCCGTGTCCGGCTCCGGCGATCCCGCCGGTTCCTGCGCCGCCTCGGCAGGCGGCTCCTCCAGCACCCAGGAAAAGCGCCGGAGGGCGGAGATGATATCGTTCTCGGAAGCCCGCGCCTCCGCCTCCTTCCCTTCCGCCGCAGGCGCGGCGTCCGGGGGGGCGTCCGGTTCTTCGGGAGACGCTTCCGCAGCCGCAAAGGCGTCGTCCTCTGCGGCGGGCTTCAGCTTTTCCATTCCCTGGCGGAGCTTCTTCCAGAGCTCCGACCCTCTGTTCTGATTATCCGTTGTCACAATCTCCTGACCCTGTACATAGGATGAGCCGAAAGCTGCGGGAGAGATCCCGCCAGCCCTCCGACGCCCTGTTCAGTGGTTTCCGCGCAACCGGGGTGCCGAGATTTCCGGCGCGGGGAAAGGAACAAATCCATGTTTTGCTCGACGAACGGCGGCTGCTGGATCTGGATCATCCTGCTCATCATCATCCTGCTCTGGAGCTGCGGCGGCAGCTTCGGCTGCGGCGGCGGCTGCGATTCGAACTGCGGCTGCAGCAACAACTGCGGCAGCTGCTGCTGACCATCGATGCGGGGAGGCTCTGCGGGGCCTCCCCCGTTTATTCCCCGGTCTTCTCTTTTCCGGCAAAGCGGTATACACCGCTCTCCGTCACCAGGCAGTCCACAGGCCGGTCATGCTCCTCCCGGATCACCCGGTCGCACAGGAGCATATCCCTGCCGACGCCCACGGAAAACAGGTCCCGGGCAGAAAGGTACCGGTCATAATACCCGCCGCCCTGGCCCATGCGGTAGCCCTCCCGGTCGAAGCACAGCGCGGGAACGACGATCAGGCCGCCGTCCTCCGGCTCCAGCCTTCTCGCGTCCTTCCCGGGCTCCGGGATGCCGAAGAACCGGCCCTCCTGCAGCCTGCCCGGGCGGTATTCCGCAAAGTACATTTCCCCATCCGGCAGGCTCACGGGCAGGGCCACGGTCTGGCCCCGGTCCAGGAGGAACGCAATGAGCCTGCGGGTATCCACCTCATGTCCGGTGCTGCAGTAGAGAAAAACGGTCTCCGCCTCCAGCAGCTCCGGCAGGCTGGACAAATTATTATATATTCCGGCATCGCTTTTTTCAAGCTCTTTTTCGGTGAGGGCCGCGATACGCCTGCGCAGCGCCTTCCGAAACGCCCGCTTTTCTTCCTTTATGCTCTCCGGCACAGTCTTTCGACCTCCTCCTCCACCTGTCGGGCAATGGTCTCCACGGAGGCGGATCCGTCCAGCCTGCGCCAGCGGCACAGCTCCGCCGCCTGCCTGGCCGCCCGGATGCTCTCCGCCAGATAGGCGGTATCCCGCTCATGGATGTCCGCGCTGGTGTGGGTCTCCGCCTCCCGCTTGCGCAGGTGGCTCACCGCCGTTTCCGCGTCCACGTCCACGAACAGGACAAGGTCCGGCTCCGGCAGGCCCAGCTTTCCGTATTCAAAGCCGAAGAGCCAGCGCATATACGCCTCCCGCTCCTCCGGCGGCAGCTTGGAGGCCTGGTGGACGGCGTTGGAGGTGGTGTATCTGTCCGTCACCACCAGACCGCCCGCCTGATAAAACTCCCGCCAGTCCTGCACATAGGAGGCATACCGGTCCACGGCAAAGAAGGTGGAGGCTGCATAGGCGTTCACGTCCCCCGGCTTTTCCCCGAAGTCCCCCGCCAGATACATGCGGATCAGCGCGGAGGAGGGTTCAGAATAGCGGGGGAACACCAGGCTGCGGAACTCCGTGTTCCGGCTGCGCAGCTTATCGCAGAGCAGACGGTACTGGGTGGATTTCCCGGAGCCGTCCACGCCCTCAAATACGATCAGTTTTCCCATGCGTCACTCTCTCCCAGACCACGGACAGCAGAAACACCGGCAGCTTCAGCATCCTGCCCAGACGGCTGGGCTGGGTCACCAGCCGGTACAGCCATTCCAGGTTCAGGCGGCGCCACAGCGGGGGCGCGCGCTTCACATCCCCGGCGAACACGTCCAGCGATCCGCCCAGGCCCATCATGAGCCCCGCCGGCAGCTCCTGCCGGTATTTTGCCATCCACAGCTCCTGCCGCGGGAAGCCGATGCACACCAGCAGCAGAGCGGGGCGGCACTGTCTGACGGCCTCCAGCACCGGGCCGTCCTCCTTGAAATATCCGTCGTGCGTCCCGGCTATGGCCAGGCCGGGATACTGGGCCTGCAGCCTGGCGGCGGCCCGCTCCGCGACGCCGGGCTTCGCGCCCAGGAGATACACGCTCTCCCCTGCCGAGGCGAGCTTTTCCATCAGCGCCGAGGCCAGCTCGATGCCCGGCACTCGTCCGGGCAGGGGGTCGCCCAGTATGCGGGAGGCGTAGATCACGCCGATCCCGTCCGGGATCACCAGGTCCGCCCCGTTCAGAGCGTCCCGCAGCTCCGGCTGCCGCCGGGCCAGCCACAGGATCTCCGGATTCGGGGTGACGGCATAGGCGCAGCCGGGCGCCCGCATCAGCTCCGCGGCCCTTTCCAGCGCCCCGGCGGCGTCCAGCCTGTCGAAGCCGACGCCCTTTATTCGGGTACGCACGAGCGGAACACCTTTCCGATGCTGTCCGGGATCGCCAGATCCGCATAGCGGTCATAGGGGGTCGGGGACTTGTTGATGAGGACCAGGCGCTTGCCCCGGTAGTATTCCACCAGGCCGGCGGCGGGATACACGGTGAGGGACGTTCCCCCCACGATGAACAGGTCGGCCCTGCGGATCGCCTGTATGGCCCGCTCCATATCCCCGTCATGCAGGCTCTCCTCATAGAGCACCACGTCCGGCTTCACCATGCCGCCGCAGACGTCGCACCTGGGCACGCCCGCCGCCTCCGTGATATAGGAGACCGGAAAAGACTTGCCGCACTCCATGCAGTAATTCCGGAGGGTGGAGCCATGGAGCTCGATCACGTTTTTGCTCCCCGCCTTCTGGTGCAGGCCGTCGATATTCTGGGTGATCACGGCCTTCAGCTTTCCCCGGGCCTCCAGTCTGGCCAGGGCCAGGTGGCAGTCGTTGGGCTCCGCCTGGGGATAGAGCATCTTTTCCTTATAGAAGCGATAGAATTTCTCCGGGTGCCGGAGAAAATAGCTGTGGCTGATGATGGTCTCCGGGGGCTCGTCATACTTCTGGTTATACAGCCCGTCCACGCTGCGGAAATCCGGGATGCCGGATTCCGTGGATACGCCGGCTCCGCCGAAGAAAACGATGCTGCCGCTTTCCCCGATCCACTGCCGCAGGGTCTCGATAGGCTCCGCCATGGCGTCTCTCCCCTTTCCGTCCGCTTATTATGTTATTGGGGATTATAGCTGTAGTTGGGGGCTTCCTTGGTGATATAGATATCGTGGGGATGGCTCTCCTTCAGGCTGGCGCTGGAGATCTTGATGAAGCGGGCCTTGGTCCGCAGCGTCTCGATATCCGGGCTGCCGGTATAGCCCATGCCGGAGCGCAGGCCGCCCATCATCTGGAACACGGTGTCCGACAGGCTGCCCTTGTAAGGCACGCGGCCCTCCACGCCCTCGGGCACCAGCTTTTTGTTGTCCTCCTGGAAATACCGGTCCTTGCTGCCCTTGGCCATGGCGGCCAGGGAGCCCATGCCCCGGTACACCTTGAACTGACGGCCCTGGTAGACCTCCGTCTCTCCGGGGCTCTCCTCGCAGCCGGCAAACAGGGAGCCGATCATCACCGTGCTTGCGCCGGCGGCGATGGCCTTGACGATATCGCCGGAATACTTGATGCCGCCGTCCGCAATGATGGGGATGTCATACTTCGCCGCCATGGCCGCGGCGTCCGCCACCGCGGTGATCTGGGGCACGCCGATGCCGGATACCACGCGGGTGGTGCAGATGGAGCCGGGGCCGATGCCCACCTTGACGCAGTCCGCGCCCGCTTCGATCAGCGCTTTGGTGCCCTCGGCGGTGGCCACGTTGCCCGCCACCACCTGCAGGTCCGGGAAGGCGGTCTTGACCTTTTCCAGCGTGCGGAGGATATTGCGGCTGTGCCCATGGGCGGAATCCAGCACCACGGCGTCCACTCCGGCGGCCACCAGGGCGGCGGTGCGGTCCAGCACGTCCGAGGTCACGCCGATCGCGGCGGCCGCCAGCAGACGGCCCTTGTCGTCCCTGGCCGTGTTGGGATAGGTGCTGGCCTTTTCGATATCCTTGATGGTGATGAGTCCCTTCAGGGCGAAATTCTCATCCACGATGGGGAGCTTTTCGATCTTATGGCGGCGGAGGATCTCCTTCGCCTCATCCAGAGTGGTGCCCTCCCGGGCGGTCACCAGGTCGTCCTTCGTCATGACGTCCCGGATCTTGCGGGTGAGGTCGGTCTCAAACTTCATGTCCCGGTTCGTGATGATGCCCACGAGCCGTCCTTCGGAAACGATGGGCACGCCGGAGATGCGGTACTTTGCCATGAGATTGTCCGCTTCCTGGAGGGTATCCTCGGGATGCAGATAGAAGGGATCCGTGATCACGCCGTTCTCGGAGCGCTTGACCCGGTCCACCTCCTCCGCCTGCTGTTCGATGGGCATATTCTTGTGGATAACGCCGATGCCCCCCTCCCGGGCCAGGGCGATAGCCATGCGGGATTCGGTCACGGTATCCATGGCTGCGCTGATCAGGGGGATATGCAGAACGATCTTTTTCGTGAGTCTCGTCGTCAGATCCACTTCCGCCGGCAGCACGCTGCTCTCAGCCGGGACCAGAAGCACGTCGTCAAAGGTTATGCCTTCACCTACAACTCTGCTGTAAAAATCCATAGGTTAACCCTCCATCACGATATTACCCATAAATCTATCACCTCAGCCTGCCATTGTCAAACGTTATCGAACGGGGTGCCCGACCTTTCACGCCTGTCTCCGCCGCGCCGAGGCTTGTATTTCCCGGCGGAATCCTGTATAGTCAGAAAAACGCCCACCGGCTCCGGAAAGGACGGGATCCCAAATGGCAGAAACGGTATATACGATCCCCATCAACGCGGCCTTCGACGCCCATGACGGCTGTCCCCTGTGCCGCATGCGGGAAAAGCTGGAGGAGCAGACGCTGGACTATACCCTCGGCGCCGCCATGATGGAGCCGGACGTGCGCATTGCCATGAATAAGGCCGGCTTCTGCAGCAGTCATCTCCAGGCCCTGCGGGTCCGCAAAAACAGGCTGGCCCTGGCCCTCATCCTGGAGAGCCACCTGGATGAGCTGCTCGGTGTGCTGGACCGGCCCTCGGCGGGAGGGAAACGCGGCCTGTTTGCCAAAAAAGCGGAGGGCGGCGACGCGGCGGAGGAGCTGAGCCGCTTTGCGGGCAGCTGCTTTGTCTGCGAGCGCATCACCTCCACGGAGCGGCGCTATGCCTCCAACACAGCCTGGCTATGGGAGACGGACCCAGCCTTCCGGGATAAGCTCCGGTCCCAGTCCTTCCTGTGCCTGAGCCACAGCGCGCTGCTGCTGCGGGCGGCAAAGGCCGCCCTGAAGCCGGAAAACTACCAGTCCCTCTATGCTGCCCTCACGGAGCTGCTGCAGAAGCACGTTTCCTCCCTGCGGGAGGACGTGACGGCCTTCACCGTGAGCTTCGACCACCGGAACGCGGGCGCGCCCCTCACCGAAGCGGCCAGGAGCGCAGTGGACCGCAGCCTGGAATGGCTGCGGTGAATCCGGAACGCCATGAAAATATAGACCGGCGGGCCCGTGAAGGGTCCGCCGGTATCGTTATGATCCTGTCACTCCGCGAAGAAGGCGAAGCGGGTGGTGCTGGTGAATTCCTCGCCGGCCCGGAGCAGAGTACCCGGAAACTCGGGATGGTTCGGCGCATCCGGATAGTGCTGGGTCTCCAGGCAGAAGCCGCCGAAGGCGGGATACACCGCGCCGCCCTTGCCCCGGACGCCCCGGAGCCCCGCGCCGCAGTAGAGCTGCACGGCGGGCTGATCCGTATACATCCGCAGGCCGCGGCCGGAGACGGGATCCCAGGCTTCCGCCTTCAGCCCGCCGCCGGAGCGGAGGAGGAAGCAGTGGTCGTACATCCCGCTGCGGATGGGACGGCGGCTGCGGAAATCGAAGTCCGTATCCGTCACGTCCAGGATCCTGCCCGTGGGGATGAGCTGCCGGTCTACCTCCAGATAGGCGTCGGAGGCCAGCATCAGCTCCTGGTCCAGGATGGTCCCGCTCCCCGCCAAATTGAAATAGCTGTGGTTCGTCAGGTTCACTACGGTATCCGCGTCCGACCTTGCCGCATACCGCAGGGTCAGGCAGTTATCCCCGCTCAGCTCCAGATCCACGGTCACCCGCATTTCTCCGGGAAAGCCCTCGTCACCGTCCGGGCTCACCAGGCTCATGCGCAGGCCCGCTGCGGTGCGCTCCAGCGCCCAGGGCCGCGTATGGAAGCCCCGGCCTCCGTGGAGGCAGTTGGGCCCCTCGTTGGGGGTCACGCGGACGGTCCTTCCGTTCAGCGGGAAGGCCGCGCCGGCGATGCGGTTGGCAAATCTGCCCACCATGGCGCCCAGGCAGCCGGGGGCGGGATACTCCCCTTCCGTCCCGCAGCCCAGGACCACGTCCCCGAGTCTGCCCTCCCGGTCCGGGACCAGGATGGACTGGATGGCTCCGCCGGTCTCCAGGACCGTGACGCGCATGCCCCGTTCGTTTTCCAGGATCATCATGCCGCCTTTTCCTCCCGATCCCGGTCCTCCCGGGCCACTCTGCGCCGCTGGAACACCTTGAACACCTCGGAGATGGGCAGCACCGTGAGCGCCAGGCCCAGAGCGATGAGGAATTCCTTCAGGCTGATGGAGGTGAAGCCGAAAAGGGTGCGGAACACGGGGGTGAACACCACTCCGCAGGTGAGCACCAGGGTCCAGAGCATGGCGCCCCAGAGCCAGAAATTCTGCTTTTTCATCCGGAAGGTGGACCCGGTCAGGCTGCGGGAGGCAAAGGCCCGGAACATCTCCACCAGGTTGCAGGTGAGGAAGGCCATGGTCATGCCGTCCGCGCTTTCCGCAAAGGCCCAGCGGCCGTTTTCCAGATACTCGCCGAAAAGGTAGGAGAAGATGATGAGCAGGCCCATGAAGATGCCCTGCAGCAGCATGAACACGCCGCTGCCGCCGGAGAACAGGCTCTCGTCCGAGGCTCTGGGCTTGCGCCGCATGAGTCCCTCCTCCGCGGGCTCCATGCCCAGGGCCAGGCCGGGAGCGGAGTCCGTCACCAGATTGATCCAGAGCAGGTGCGCCGCGCTGAGCAGATGGAAGCCCAGCATGGAGGAAACGAAGATCGCCACGATCTCCGCCAGGTTGGTGGTGAGCTGGAACTGGACCACCTTCCGCACGTTGTCATAGATCTTCCGGCCTTCCTCCACCGCGTGGACGATGGTGGCAAAGTTATCGTCCGCCAGCACCATGTCGCTGACGCCCTTGGTCACCGCCGTGCCGGTGATGCCCATGCCGATGCCGATATCCGCAGCCTTGATGCTGGGGGCGTCGTTGACGCCGTCGCCGGTCATGGCCACGACCTTGCCCCGGCTCTTCCAGGCCCGGACGATCCGGGACTTATGCTCCGGCTGCACCCGGGCATACACGCTGTACCGGGTGACCGCTTCCTTCAGGTCCTCATCGCTCAAGTCGTCCAGGGCCGCGCCCTCGATGGCCTCGTCGGGCTGCTGGATGATGCCCAGGTCCTTTGCGATGGCCACGGCGGTATCCTTATGGTCGCCGGTGATCATCACGGGGCGGATGCCCGCCTCCCGGCATTCCCGGATGGCGTCGTATACCTCCGGCCGGCAGGGGTCGATCATTCCCACGATGCCCACGAAGATCATGTCCTTTTCCAGGTCCTCCGCCTCCTGGCTGGGAGGCGTTTCGTCCCAGACCCGATAGGCGGCGGCCAGGACCCGCAGGGCCCGGTCCGCGAATTCCTTGTTGCGGGTGCGCACCAGCCGCTTGTATTCCTCGGTGATGGGCACGACCTTTCCCTCCCGGAGGTACCCGGTGCACCGGTCAAGGACCATTTCGCAGGCGCCCTTGGTATACTGATATACCTTTCCCTCCTCGCCGTGGAGGGTGCTCATCATCTTCCGCATGGAGTCGAAGGGCGCCTCCCCCACCCGGGGGAACTTCTCGTCCAGCTCGTCCTTGTACAGGCGCAGATCGTGGGCGTGGTTCACCAGCGCGCACTCCGTGGGCTCGCCGGAGGCCTCATGCATCCCCAGGCAGCGCTTGGCGTCGTTGCACAGGGCCATGGCCTTGGCCAGGAGCATGGGATCCTCCGTAAAGGAATCCACGACGGTCATCCGGTTCTGGGTCAGGGTGCCCGTCTTGTCCGAGCAGATGATCTGGGTGCAGCCGAGGGTCTCCACGGCGGTGAGCCTGCGGATCAGAGCCTGGCGCTTTGCCATGGCAGTGACGCCGATGGACAGGATGATGGTGGTCACGGCGGGCAGGCCCTCGGGAATGGCCGCCACCGCCAGGGCCACGGCGATGATGAAGGTGTTCAGCACGGTATCGAACACGGGCGTATCGCTGGGCACGATGACCGTATCCCGCAGCACGCCGAAGAGGAAAACGAATATGCAGATGCCCAGCACCAGCTTGGTGAGGGTGACGCTCAGCTCCCCCAGCCGCTTCTGCAGAGGCGTCTTTTCCTCCGCCGACTGGTTGAGGGCGTCAGCGATCTTGCCCATCTCCGTATCCATGCCCACGGCGGTGACCACGGCGCTGCCCCGGCCATAGACCACGGTGCTGCCGGAATAGATCATGTTCTTCCGGTCTCCCAGGGGAACGTCCTTCTGTCCGTCCCGCAGCATCAGGGTATCCGCCAGCTTGGTCACGGGGACGCTCTCGCCGGTGAGGGCGGCCTCCTCCACCTTCATGCTGTAGCTCTCCAGCACGCGGCAGTCGGCCGGGACCGCGTCTCCCGCCTCCAGCAGGACCACGTCCCCCACCACCATGTCCTCGCTCTTGACCACAACGGTCTCCCCGTCCCGCAGGACCCGGGAGGTGGCGGCGGTCATTTCCATCAGGGATTCGATGGCCTGCTCCGCCTTGCTCTCCTGCACCATGCTCAGGACGGTATTCACCACCACCACGAAGAGAATGATGAACAGATCGGCATAGGACTCATGCTGGCCCCGCACCGCATTCTGATACACCGTGGTGGCTGTGGAGACGACAGCCGCCGCCAGGAGCATGATGATCATGGGATCCATCAGCGCCTTCAGGAACTTTTTCAGCATGCTGTCCTTCGGGGGCTGGGCCAGCTTGTTCTTGCCGTTGGCCTCCAGCCGCGCCTGAGCTTCCTTTGACGTAAGACCGGTCTCTTCAGCGTCCAGCGCCTCCAGCACCTCTGCGGTGCTTTCCAGGTAACGCTGCATACCGCAGCACTCCTTCCTCGACAATTATTACCATAAAAAGGGTGAGACTATGCCATTGCTGGCAAAAGTCTCACCCATAATACAGTCTGCGCCCTACCGGGGACAGGACTGCTCATGGCAGCAGCGGGCGCCGAAACGCCGTCCTGACGCCACTGCCCCGGCCGGAGGCCGCGAGCTACTCCCTTTCACTTGCGGCATTTTACCACTGCCGCCGGGAAAACGCAAGCATTTTCCGCAGCGCACCGGCCGCAGAGCGCCGCGCCGGGCTCAGCGCCCGAACCAGAAGCTCACGTTCCTTCTGCCGCCGTTGACAAAGACCTCCAGGGTCTTGGTATCCCGCAGGACCGAATAGCTCCCGATCCGCTCCCCCAGAGGGAAAGCCCGTCCGCACACGGTGATGGTCTCCCCCTCCGCGGAGACCATCGGGTCCTCCCCGGTCAGGAGGCTCCGCGCTTCCCCCACGGGAGCTGCCAGGACGCGGCCGTCCCGGAGGGTCAGCTCCCGGGGCAGCGTCAGGGCTCCCGCATAGTCCGCCCCTTCGTCCAGGGGTTTTTTCCAGTCGTACAGCCAGCCGATCATGATGCGCCGTCCGTCCGGGGCTGCGAAGGTCTGGGGGGCGTAAAACTGGGGCCCCACCTCCGCCGAGCAGCGGCTTTCCTCCGCAAACCGCTCTCCGTCAAAGGAGCCGATCACGAATTGGGTCGTGTCCGTTTCCAGCCCCATTTTGGAGAACATCAGGACGGCCTTGCCGTCCAGCTCGAAAAGATCCGGGCACTCCAGAACCGGTCCGCAGGAGGCGTCGGCAAACAGGACTCCCCGGTACTCCCAGTGCAGCAGATCCCGGGAGGCGAAGGCCAGGACTTTGCCGCAGCCGTCCCTGCCGGAGCCGCACACCATGATCCATTCATCCCCGAAGCGCCCCACCTTCGGATCCCGGAAGTCCCGGCTCCCGTCCGGGGGAAACCGGCGGATCACGGGGTTTTCCGCAAATTTTTCAAAATGCAGCCCGTCCCGGCTCACCGCCGCGGACTGGGTCTGCCCCAGGGCTTTGGACACAGAGGTATAGAACAGAAACAGCTCACCGCCGCGGACCACGGCGCTGCCGGAGAAGCAGCCCCCCTCGTCCTCATAGGGCATGTCAGGGTACAGGGCGATGGGCAGCTCCTCCCAATGGATCAGGTCCTCGGAAACGGCGTGGCCCCAGTGCATCTGCCCCCAGCGGGGGGCATGGGGATAGTGCTGAAAAAAGGCATGGTACTTTCCCTGAAAGAACACCAGACCGTTGGGGTCGTTCATCCAGCCCTTTTTCGGTTCAAAGTGATACTGCAGTCTTTCCGGCATCAGGCGGCGCTCCCTTCAATGTGTTTTTCTGCAGTATAGTACGCGCCGCCCGTTTTGTCGAGAGCGGTGGACGCCGTATCCGGAAGCCCCGGGGCTCCGGGCGGCAAAAACATATAGCAAAATACCCGTGCCCGTAGTATACTGGAAAAAACACAGCTTTGGGAAGGAAGGGACCTTCGTGAAAAACAAGATCGATATGCTCCACGGGAATGTGCTGGGCAGTCTGCTGCGCTTTTCCATCCCCCTGGTGCTCACCGGCTGGCTGCAGATCCTGTTCAGCTCGGCGGACAGCATGGTGGTGGGCAGGTATGCCGGCAGCGCCGCCCTGGCCTCCGTGGGCGCCACCTTCGCCTTCGTCATGCTCATCGTGTGCTTCTTCGGCGGCCTCTCTGCGGGCGTCACGGTCTGCGCCGCAAACGACGTGGGCGCGCAGAACGCGGAAAGCTATCGGGAGACCATGCACGTTTCCCTGCTGCTGGCCTTCCTCATCGGCGTTTTCGTCCTGTTTTTGGGGGAAGCTCTGGCGGGCAGCGTGCTCCGGCTGATGAACGCGCCGGAGGACATCATCGGCGGGGCGACCACCTATCTGCGGCTGTACTTCCTGTGCATGCCCGCCCAGATGGTATACAACACCGGCGCCTCCCTCATGCGCTCCAGGGGCGACTCCCGGCACCCGCTGATCTTTCTGGCCATTTCCGGGGCCACCAATCTTGTGCTGAACATCCTTCTGGTCGCCCTGTTCCACTGGGACGTGGTGGGCGTTGCGGTGGCCACGGTGGTCACCCAGTATCTCTCCGCCTTTCTCGTCATCCGGGCGCTGCGCCGGGAGGAGGAGACCTGGCGGCTGGACCTGCGCAGGCTCTGTCTCCGGAAGGAGAAGATCGGCCGCATCCTGCGCATCGGCCTCCCCGCAGGGCTCCAGGCCGCCATGCTGGCCGCGTCGGACATTCCCCTGCAGACCTGCGTGAACTCCCTGGGTTCGCTTGCCGTATCCGGCAACGCCGCCGCCCTGAATATCGACGGGCTGATCTTTTCCACCATCGAATCCCTCACCCAGGGCTGCACGGTGTTCACCGGCCAGTGCGTCGGCGCAAGGCTCCATGACCGGACGAAGAGCGTTCTCAAAAACGGTATGCTGATCACCGTTCTGGCGGGGCTTATCATGGGTGTCATAGGCCTTGCGCTGCGGTTCCAGATCGTCGCCCTGTTCCTGCCCGAGGCGCCGGACGCCGTGGCCTTCGGCGCGGACCGGGCCAAGGCCGTCGCCACCTTTGCATTCATCTACTCCGTCATGGGCACCATGAACGCCTATCTCCGGGGCCACGGCGTTTCCATTGCCCCGGCGGTCATCAACATCTTTGCCCTGTTCGCCTTCCGGCTCATCTGGGCGTTCACTTATTTCCCCCACCACCGCTCCCTGTTCCACCTGTATATCTCCTACCCCATCGGCTGGCTCATCGCCATTGCCATGCTGCTGTGCATCTTCCGTCCGTCCATCCGCCGGGCGCGGGAAAAGCAGGAGGCGGAGGCGCAGGCCAGAGCGGAGGCGTGACCTCCCCGCAACCCATATGAAAATCAGGCCGGGCTGTGCCCGGCCTGAGCTCTTTTTGCGCTTGCGCTTCCGGCCTGTCCGCCGGGAGCGCGCCCCGGGACGGCTCAGCCCTTCAGGCTGCCGCCCCGGATATGCTTTTGAATGATCCCATCCGTGAACTCGTACAGGCGGGCGGAGCCCTCCGCCGTCTGCCGATGTCTGCCGTATACCTGTACGGCAGAGATCCCGTGCTCCCGCCAGTCGCTTCCGCCGTTGGAATCGTTCAGCAGCAGAGGCTGGAGATTATCCATGGCGTGGGCGAATCTGGCCTCCGGCGTTTCCGCCTCCTCATACTCGTCGTACAGGGCGGCGAGCTCCCGGCGCTGGTCCTCCGGCAGAAGGCCGAACAGCCGCTCCTTCGCCGCCTCCTCCCTGTCCCGCCGGGTCTTCTGGGCCTCCGGGTCAAAGGCATAGGTATCCCCCGCGTCGATCTCCACCACGTCGTGCATGAGACACAGGAGCATGACCCGGGCAATATCCACGGGCTCGTTAGCATACTCCCGCAGCAGGTAGGCCATCAGGGCCATGTGCCAGGCATGCTCGGCGTCGTTCTCCCGTCTGCCGTGCCCGGAGAGATGGGTCTGCCGCAGGATATTCTTTTCCTTGTCCAGCTCCAGGATAAAGCGCAGCTGACGCGCAAGCCTTTCCTCCAAGCTTCCGTCACTCCCCTTTCCGCAGCATCCAGTATACCGCATCCGCCGCCGGAATACAACGCTCGCTCCGGGTCCGGACCTCCGGGGCATATATGCGGCATATTGATTTACACTGTGATCCAGCTCTTTTATTATAAAATTGTTGTCTTTCCCGGACGCAGAATGTATACTATAGAATTATGGGAAAACTCTGCTCCCAGCTCCGCAGGACGGAGCGCACAAACTCAGAAAAGGAGCCACGAACTCATGAAGAAGCTGCTTGCTCTGCTGCTCTGCGCAGTGATGCTGCTGCAGATCGCGCCCATCACCGCAAGG
>JAEEGL012186244.1_pt1 | contig 15595 bp, 18 predicted proteins | sample 9134231 | NCBI WGS metagenome assembly JAEEGL01 (sample SAMN16246548, study PRJNA631951) | gut metagenome | biome: gut microbiome; feature: rumen; material: fiber-attached | host: Bos | place: Iran: Karaj | collected 2018-10
GCTGCAGCCTGACGGTTGGTGACATACCATTGGGTAGAATCGCTGTAGTCAGGTGCAATAGGAACATCACCAGTACTCTTTTTGCTTCCTGAAAAACAGGACACCATCGTCATTCCGCACAATGTCAGGATGGCGGCCAGCATCCATAGCTTTGCCTTATTCATCTTTATCTATGTAATCAAATATATCAATTGTTCCTGCATCGTTTCTGACATTAAGATTTGGAACATATTCTTCCATCCTTGTTGTACCACTGGTTTTATCTACATAGAAATTCACGAAAGCCCCTGTATAACTACGGAATACCACCTGATAGGCAGAATCGGAATCTTCGCCCATCTGCACTCCCATGATGTCGGGATTATCTTTGGCCATGCTCCAGTCATACTCGCTATGGCAGTAATTGTTTACTCCTTCTAAGGCCATTTCTGCCGTTATCTTGCTCTGTGATTCCTTGGTGCTTTTAGAGCCGCATGAGCATAGAAGCATGGTCGCCAATAGGCAAATTGTAATCAGTTTCTTCATTTTAGTTCTTCTCTTTATAACATTTGACCATCGTCGAATTCCTCCTTGCAAGGCATAGTGCAAGCACGCTTGCCCTCTGCACTTGCTTCGTTCGTCATTTCTTCTAATTTCTCGACAGCCAGGGTGATGTCCTCTCCAAACCGCTTGTGATCTCTTAAGAAGTCAGCCCTGCCGCCAGATATGGCCTCATAGAGTTCCTGGCTCATATCGTCTACATACGTACCAATGGCATACTCGATGTCATCCTTTTGCCAGTCAAGGGTGGAATAGATATAGACATTCCGCTTCTGATGCAGAAAGCTATATGCGGTCTCTATGCTGTCCTTTGTAATCATTGGTCGTAGCCGATGGGCCTGAATTGTTTCTGTTGCTCACTCCAGACAAAACCTCTTTTGTAGAGGTATTCCTTTATCTGCTTTGGATCTCTGCTGAAGGCATAGCACAATGATTCGAGGCTGTCAAACTCTTCATCTCTCAGAAGCATATTGATGCTCGAAACCAGAATAGCAGGGTCTTTGGGCAGGAAATCCATTTTCGCTAAATACTATTAAATCGATGGGCAAAGTTACTGAATTTGCAGCATTTTTTGTATATTTGCACCATAAAATTAACAATAGTTGATTCTTGTCACGACTCGGCAGACCAAATGCGAGCATTTTTCTGCTCTCGCTGCTCCAAGAATTAGGAATGTTTATGAAAGTAAAGAGATGAAGAAGGGATTACTTTTATCCATTGCTTTGATAATGTCAGTTGCAGTATCGGCACAGGATGTTGAGAGATTCGTCAACAGACAGATGCAGGCCTATCCCAAGTCGCGGCTGCTTGACATCTACAAGTCGTGCTTCCAGGACTATATGGGTGCCGAGCATCTGGTGTCGGACAGACAAAGGGTCAAGGCTTATTTGGATGAAGAGTTGAATACTACCAGCCTTGACAACCTCATGCCCTGGTACTACGAGCCATGCGGGATAGACAGCAGCTATTATCGTGTCAGCATTCGAGCCATCAAGGAAAGCCTCGTTTCAGAAGACTTGTTACTTAATGCCTTCATCCGCAGTGCAAACGGACGGAGCAGCGAGAGCCGCCAAGTTCGCTTGGATGGCCGAGTCGTGACGGACGAAGGCGAAGCCAACACTGAGAAGCGACCTTCTGTTGAGTCGTGGAGTAAACGATGGCACAAGATTATTGGCACTATCGACCAAATGAAACTGGATCTGCCCAACTATCAAGAGGACAAACAATTCATAGACAGCGTTCTTTCCGTCGGGAAATACGCTATCAGCCACTCGCCAGATTACCGTGAGGCCTATCATCCTCACTACAGAATCGTAGAGCGTAGCATCTTTGAAAAAGAAATCAAAAAACTTATAGATCAGAAAAAGTAATAAAGACAATGAAAGTAATCAGCACAAAGAAGGCACCTGCTGCCATCGGGCCTTACAGTCAGGCCATTCAAGTAGGAAATCTCGTCTATACTTCAGGTCAGATTCCCATTGACCCAGCGACAGGAGTATTCGTTGAAGGAGGTATCAAAGAACAGACCCGTCAGTCGCTCACCAATGTGAAAGCCATCTTGGAAGAGGTTGGTCTGACTATGAGTAATGTGGTGAAGACAACTGTTTTCATGGCAGACATGAACGACTTTGCAGATATGAATAGTGTCTATGCAGAGTTCTTCTTTGAGCCATATCCCGCACGCTCAGCTGTTGCCGTCAAGACATTGCCGAAGGGAGCATTGGTAGAAATCGAAGTTATAGCTGAAATAGGATAAACCCAGATGCGACACAAGGGAGTCATCTGTGGCATATTAGCAGCCGTGTGCTATGGCACGAATCCATTTGGAGCATTGCCGCTCTACGAGGAGGGGGTGAACACGTCGTCTGTGCTTTTCTACCGCTTCTCGATGGCTGTTGTCATGCTGGGGGTGATGCTGCTGGTGGAGCGTAAATCCTTTCGTATCAACCGTCAGGAGTTGATAGTTCTCGGTTCGTTAGGATTACTCTTTTCGGCATCGTGCATCACCTATTATGAAAGTTTCCTGCTCATGGATGCCGGTATTGCTTCCACCATCCTGTTCGTTTATCCGGTCATGGTGGCAGGTATTATGGCATTGTTCTTCAAAGAACGCATTACGTTCTCTACCGTCACAGCCATCCTTCTTGCCCTGGGCGGTATTGGATTGCTGTATCAAGGTGATGGAGAGACGTCGCTCAGCACGATGGGCATCATCCTGGTCATACTTTCTGCATTGTGTTACGCCATCTATATCGTTGTTGTCAACCAGTCGAGCATTCGCATGTCGTCGTTGAAACTCACCTTCTACGTGTTGTTCATATGTATGTTTGTTCTATTGGCATACTCGTTTACCTCGTCCGACCTGCATCTGCAGCTGCCACCATCGCCACGAGCTTGGTTCTATGCCTGTTGGTTAGGACTAGTGCCAACCATCCTCTCATTGGTACTGATGACTATAGCCGTCCATGAGGTCGGGGCCACGCCTACGGCCATCATGGGAGCCTTGGAACCACTGACAGCCGTTGCCATCGGAGTTCTTGTCTTTGGCGAAGCCCTCACCGTCCAGCTCGTTATAGGGATTGTTCTGATACTGTCTGCCGTATTACTGATAGTACTAGGTAAGAATTTCCATTTACGAACTATAACACACACTATATCAACTATCGTCAGAAAGACCTGGCGGTGGAAATAATCAAATAAGGCCATGACCAAGAATGAAATTTCAATAAGCAGAAGATCGTGTTTCCTGTATCAGGATGAAGCAGCCACACATCTGCTGATTCAGCCGATTGATGAGCATGACTTGGAGGTGTTGGATCAAGAAGTCAAGGCAATCAAGGAACTATCCGATAAGCCTTTCTCACTTGTGGCTTTTATGATTAAGGACTGGAATCAGGAATTGACTCCTTGGGCTGCACCTCCTGTGTTCGGACGAATTCCCTTTGGTAGTGGAGCAGAAAAGACACTGGAGTTCATCACTAGCCAATTGTTGCCAGAGATTCAAGAAAACATTCCTCACCTCATACTTGGCGGCTATTCACTTGCAGGACTGTTTGCCTTATGGGCAGGGTATCAGACAGACAAGTTTGAAGCCATTGCTGCTGCCTCCCCATCTGTATGGTACCCTCAGTGGATTGATTATGCATCAGAGAACAGACCACTTGCAAAGTCCGTCTATCTCAGTCTTGGCGATAAGGAGGAGAAAGCAAAGAATCCTATTATGGCGCAGGTTGGTAATGCCATCCGAAAGCAGCATGAGCTGTTGATGGAACAAGAGATTAATACCCTACTTGAATGGAACGCAGGCAATCACTTCGTCGATTCCGACAAGCGGATGGCAAAGGGATTCGCCTGGGCAATTAATAATTTATGATATGAGAAAAGCAAGCAGAGATATGGATGCCGCCTTCGCCTTAGAGGTGTTGGAGAAGGCTCCATACATTACTGTCAGTTTCACACGGCCTGATGGCACGCCCTACGGTGTACCCCTGTCGTTGGCTCGTATTGATGAAAAGACATTTTATTTCCATTGTGCTATGGAAGGCGAGAAGCTGGACTGCATAGCTACTAATCCAATGGTGGCTCTGTCGGCTGTCACCCGCTGCACGCCTACCGTTGGCCCCAAGGATGGCAGTTTCACCCTACAGTATAAATCTGCAATGGCTATCGGCAAGGCTGAGATGGTGACGGACAAAGACGAGAAGATCGAGGCTCTGAGAGCTATCTGTCTACGATTCTTACCCAAACACATGGATGCTTTCGACGATGCCATCGCCCGCAGCCTGAAACAAACAACTGTGGTGAAGATAACCCTCACTGCACCACCTACCGGCAAGCGTAAGCAGTATGACAAGCATGGTGAGGAGCTCAAATATGGAAGAATGGAATAAAATTCTTTCATCCCACATCAATTGGTAGGCATATTAAGATGAGGTTCGTTTTGTAATGAAGACCGATGCCAACATCGACAGCAGGAGAATACCAAAGATGACGGCAAGACTGATAGGTGTGGGTACTTCGATATGCGGCATATTAATGGATAATCCCATCAGAGAGCCAAGGTCGTTGATGTTCTCGTTCATGGCGAGCAACATCTTGATGCCTACGAAGATGAGGATGATGCCAAGACCATATTTCAGATAGGTGAAGTAACGCGAGATGGCAGCGAGGGCAAAGTAAAGGGCACGGAGGCCGAGAATAGCAAAGATGTTGCTGGTAAGCACGATGAACGGATCGCGGCTGACGCTGAACACAGCAGGGATGCTGTCGACGGCGAAAGCCACATCGGTGGTCTCGATGACCAGCAGGGCGATAAAGAGCGGCGTTGCTTTTCTTTCGAAGAAGAATTTTTCGCCGTGAAGCTGGTCGGTAACGTGGAAGAAGCGCTTGAACAGCCTAACAATGAAGTTGTTGCTGGGATTGCCCTGTTGGTTCTCATCGTGGGTGAACATCTTTCCTCCTGTATAGAGCAGGAACAATCCGAACAGTCCCAGCACCCACTCGAAGCGCTCGACCATTGCCGCACCGGCAAAAATAAAAACGCTGCGCAGAACGAGTGCGCCGAAGATGCCCCAGAAGAGCACCTCATGCTGATACTTTCGCTCGATGCCAAAGAATGAGAACAGCATTAGGAACACGAAGAGGTTGTCCATCGACAACGACTTCTCTATCAAGTAACCTGCCAAGAACTCCATCGCCTTTTCGTGCGGCTCAATGGGATAGAACAGGTAGATGCTTGCACAGAACACCAACGACACGCCTATCCATACGGCAGTCATCTGCAACGCTTCCTTCACATTTACCTCGTGCTGTCCCTTGCGACCGAACATCTTCAAATCGACCACCAGCATCAGCAATACTAACACATAAAACACAATCCATGCCCACAAGGGCAGTCCCATCAAATCCATTTTTATTCGAATATTATCCTGTTTGTAATCTTATTTTTCTTTACCCACGTCTCATATCGGGCGTATAGTTCCTGCGGCTCGGTGTTATACCAACTATAGCCAGTGCGTCGCTCATAGCCTATTTCGGCGAGGCTACGTTTGGGCTCACCGTCGCGGTCGCAGAAGAAAGGTTTGCCTTCCTCCAGGTCATAGTAGCGAGCCCACATCGGGGCGGCAGTGCTGTCGGCAACCAAGTGGATGTCAGACTTACCGTCGGCCTTGTATTTCTCAAGTCGATAACCTGTAATCTTATGCGTTTCGAACCATTTCATGGCTCCGTTGACGGCACGGATGATGCGCTCGTCGGGCTTCGAGATCTGCATCAGCAGGAACGTGAGGGCGGCACTCTCCTGTGTACAGAACGACGGCAACTCATAGGCACGGGCTTTGGCTGGCTTCAACGTCACAGCATCGTGCTGCTGGCACCAGACGGTGGGTTCACCGTCGACCACAATCTGCGTGGCGAGGATGCAGTCAATACCCATGTTAAAAGCCTTGGCCGTCTGCTGGCGCATGTCGCTATCGACCAAATTCCCATCGTAAGGGGCACGATTCTTCATGACATCGCGAAATATCTTGAGCACGTTGACAATGGCATTGTCGTTGTAGGTGATGTGCACCTGATACTGACGGTTCTTAGGCCAGAACTGCGGCCACCCGCCATTCTCGTACTGTCCGCTCAGCAGGAATATCATCGCCTTACGGAAGGCATCGCGGTAACGATCGTCCTTTGTCTGCTGGTATAGTCGTGCCAGGAAGATCATCTGCATGGAGGTTGCCTTGTTGTCGATGGTTGAATCGTCCTCTCGCGTCTTCTGCTGGAAAATGCTATCCTTCTGGGCTGCCGTCAGGGACTCGACCATATTAACATTTTTGGGCCATCCGCCCGTATTGCGCTGATAAAGCAACAACTGGTCGCCTACACGACGGGCTTCTTCTGTCTTGAAGAAAGCCGAGTCTTTCTGTTGCAGCACCTGGTTGTTGGACAACTTTTGTGTCTGACTGCTGATGCTGTTTGTCATGATGGTCATGACCATCAGCAGAAACGTAAATCGAATCGCTCTCATTAGTTATTATCTGTTGATTTCTTTATTATAGACTCTATAAGTATGGTGGTTGTTTTTGCCTCACCTGGCATCGTATAGTCATCACGATGTGCCTCAAACTGCTGTTTATAGGTATCAGCCTTCTCTGCATCGCGCTTGTGGAGCAACTCGTAGGCATAGAGGACGGCACACTTGATGGGTGAATACTTGCTGTTGACAATCGTATAACGCTCCAGTTGCTTATCCCATAGTTTATCGACAACATCGTGTCGTTGAGTAGTCAGCAGTTCCAGCATCACAAGTTCACCACCCACCTCGAGCTTATACAGTTGGGCTAGCTTCTTGCCGAGTGCCATCAGTTCTTCTGCCACCATTCGGGCCTCTTCAAATCGTTGTTGGTCTTCGAGCAATGCCATATAGAGAATGCGGTTTGATATTTCCAGATAGTGGCTTTGCTCTTTAACGGGGATGTCCTCAAACCATGTTGCCGGCATCTTGCTCATTCTGAGCCCACGACTCAGTTTACCTGCTGCCTGTAAAGAGCGTACAAAGAAACGTCGCTCTTCAGGGTGCCGCCACAGTGTCCACAGATTATATCCATCGTTGCTAACACCCCCAACTATCATCGGCACACCATTCATGAATGCCACAAGGATGCCGACAAAAGCCATCATAACGAAGAACGAAAAAGCGGCCAAGTGCAGTTCGAACGAGCGTAGCACCAAAATGGAAAGGCCTGCCAGCAGCAGGTTCATCAGTACGCCACCGGCATTGTACCAGAACCAGGGAGCCTTCTCAACGTCCTGGTCTTCAGGGATTTCCAGAATGCATTGTCCACCAGTACCTTGTATGTGGAAACGTTTCCAGCGCAGCCCTTCGTCTGTTTTGACAATGGTAAATTTGAACACACGGAACGACAGAAACTTGTAGCCCGTCAGTAGTCCTGTGATAAGATGGCCTGCCTCGTGCAGTACCAGATGAATGAAGACTGTTACGAAAAGCCATAGCAGCGCGAAACCTATCGACATAGCCTTCAGCCCATAGTCAATTCCTTCCGAATGGCTCTTTGCAGAAGGCATACCTCCATCTACAAGCCACATAACTAGCATTACTCCTCCATAGCCGGCAACTGCTCCAACGAGCATGCCAAGCAACATTTTTAGTATATTCTTCATTATTTTATTCCTTTCTTAGTGTAAAATCAAATTGTAGGCCACCTTTTTCGGCAATACGGGCGGTAATGGTGCCGCCATGCAGAAGGACGGCATTCTTCACTATAGCGAGACCGAGGCCTGTGCCGCCTATACTGCGACTGCGGCTCTTGTCAATACGGTAGAAACGCTCGAAAATGCGGGGCAAATGCTCTGGAGCAATGCCCACGCCATTGTCGCTGAAGCAGAACATCCAGTTGTCATCGGTCTGTTCGGCGCTGATGTCAATGGTGGTACCCTCGCCGGCATAGTTAATGGCGTTATCGACAAGGTTGCGGAAGATGCTGTAGATAAGTGAGGGATTGGCCTTGATGACGATGTGTTGCGGCAGACAGTTGTTAAGCTTCATGTGGCGCTTTTCGAGGGCGATGGCGGTTTCTTGAACGATGTCGCCGACGATGGCCGAGACGTCGGTACGCTCCAGCGTCAGCTGGTGGGCGGCATAGTCCATGCGGTTCAGCGTCGAAATGTCCTGCAGCAGAGCGGTCAGTCGGTGGGTCTGCGCGTTGGTGCGCTCGATGAACTGCCGCTGCGTCTCAGGCGACATCTGCGGATTATCGAGGATGGTGTCTGTATAGCCGAGGATGCTGGCCACGGGGGTCTTCAGTTCGTGGGCGATGTTCTGCGTCAGTTCGCGGCGCATCTGGTTCTCCTTGGCGGCCTGTTCACGGCTGATGCGCTCGTCCATCCGGCGGGCATAGCGGTGGAGCAAGAACGCCAACCCCACCATCACCACGAGCGAGAACAGCAGCAGGTGCCAGTCGCTGACCTCGTCAAAGGGCTCCAGGAACTTGCGGTCGTAGTCCTCGAACAGGATAAAAATCAGCGCATAGACGGCAAACACCACCATCACGCTGACGAACATCTTCCGACCTTCACTCAAATGCTTCATGTTATTTATTATCAAGAATTTGAGAATTAGAGAATTATTGCGGTAGCAAATTCTTCACTCTTCATTCTTCACTCTTCACTTTCAAAATAGTAGCCGAATCCTTGTCGGCTGACGATGCAGTTGCCATAGCGCCCCATCTTCTTTCGCATGCGGGCGATGTTTACATCCACCGTTCTGTCGCTGACCACCACGTCCTCCGGCCAAATGGCATCGAAGATCTGCTGACGGGAAAAGACCTGTCCGCGATGCCTTAACAGCAGCCCAAGCAGCTCGAACTCCGTCTTCGTGAGACCCACGCTCTCGCCATCCACCGTCGTCGTCTTTTTGCTGAGATCGAGCACCAGGCCCTCGAAGGCTATCTGGCTCTCCTCCGTCGTGTGCGACTGGCTTCTGGCAAGGACCGCCTTCACTCGAGCCACCACCTCGCGCACCGAGAACGGCTTAGTCACGTAGTCGTCGGCGCCAAGTCCGAAGCCCCGCAGCGTGTCGTCCTCCGTGTCCTTGGCGGTGAGGAAGATAATCGGCAGATGACTTGTTGCCGCCTCACTTTTCAGTCTTTTTGCCAGCCCGAAGCCCGACATGCCCGGCATCATCACGTCGAGTATCAGCAAATCAAAGCTATCACTATTTGACGACTGGCGATTGACGATTTTTTTCCATGCAGTTTCGCCTGTATACGCTGCTTCGACCTGATAGCCGGCAGCTTTCAGATTGTAGAGCAGAATCTCGCACAGATCTTGCTCATCATCCACCACAAGTATTCTCTTCTGTCTCATATCGCCCGCAAAGGTACAAACAAATCGCAACAAAACCCAAAATAGACTCCTATATTTTCACTGTAGTTTTATCATACCTGAGGTCAGGAGTTGATGGTAACAGCATCAATAAAATCCATGTAAATAATTTCTTTGCGTTTAACATCATTCTATTTAATGTTTAAATGAAACTTATTTCCCAAATCTTGCTTGCACAACGTTAACAACATAATCGCCCAACTTCTCGTACTCGTTGACAAGGTCGGTGAAAATGGTGCCGGTGGCGTAGTCGTATTCGTGGTCGTTGACAGCGCGGATGTTGTCGTTCTTCATGCGCTGGCGCAACATATTAATTTCGTTCTCGATGCGGTAGGTCTCGTTGATGTCGTGCTCGTGGCGGTGGCCCGTCATGACGCGATTCATTTGTGTGAGGGCATCATCGCAATGACTCATCAAGTTTTCCAGATGGGCGGTCTGCCAGGCGTTGAAGGTGTTGTGCATTTCTCGCTTGCGGTTCATGGTGCGAGCCAGGTTATAGCAGGCATCGCCGATGGACTCTAGCTCGCCCACTTCGCGCAGCATCTGGCGCACTTTCGTCTTGGTCTCATCGCTCAGGTGATTGGCGCTCACCTGCTCCAGGAAGCGGGCTATCTCCAACTCCATACGGTCGGTCAGGTCCTCCTGATGCTCAATCTGACTGAAGAGATGCACAAAGGCTTTGTCGTCCTTCTCGTCCATCAGCTGGTGCACCATACCAAACATTTGCTGCACGCGCTGGGCAAAGTGGGCCGTTTCCTTCTGCGCCTGCAGGACGGCGATTTCGGGCGTCTGAATCACGCTGGCCTCGATGTACTTCAGGCGCAGCTCATCGGTCGCGGGTTCGGCCTTCTCGGGCAGCAGCCAGCAGACGATACGCTCCATCTGCGGGATGAGTCCGATGAGCAGGAGGGTGTTGGTGACGTTGAAACAGGTGTGGAACATGGCGAGAACGACGGGCAGGCGGTCAGTTTGACCGGCCACGGCGGGGTCGTAGCCTACGAATCCGCACACCATATCGACAAAAGGATAAAAGACGCAGAGCACCCAGATGACGCCGAAGACGTTGAACAGCAGATGCGCCAGCGCTGCGCGGCGAGCCTGCGTGTTGGCTCCCAATGCGGCGAGATTGGCCGTCGCCGTGGTGCCGATGTTCTCGCCCATCACCAGCGCGATGCCTAAATATATAGGTAGCACGCCCGTGGAGCAGAGCAGGATGGTAATAGCCATCACCGCTGCCGATGACTGAACAATGCAGGTGATGAGCGTGCCGATGGCGAGGAAGGCAAGAATGGTAAGGTGGCTATTCGTATCGAACGAGGCAAAGAAGTCAACCACAGCTTGGTTGTGTTCCAAGTCCATCTCCTTGCCCGCCGAACTCAGCATCACCAGCGAGAGGAACATGAAGGCGATGCCGAAGAGGAAATCGCCCACGTAGCGGTGGCGTTTGCGATAGATGAGCACCATACCAAAGAAGAAGGCAGGGAACACCACGTTGGTCAAATCGACGTTATAGCCCAGCGACATAATCCATGCCGTGAGCGTCGTGCCGATGTTGGCTCCCATGATGACCGAGATGGCCTGCGAGAGTGTCAGCAGTCCTGCCGATACGAAGGATACGGTCATTACCGTCGTGGCCGATGACGACTGCACAGCACTGGTTACCAACGTACCCGTAAGCATACCCGTCAGTCGGTTCGTCGTCATTTTTGCCAATATGTGTCTCAGCTGCGGTCCTGCCATCTTCTGCAGTGCATCGCTCATCATCATCATTCCAAAAATGAGCAGTCCCAATGCACCCAACAGCTTCAGCGACACTATCAAATAATCTTGCGTTGTTTCCATAATTTCTTTTTGCGTGCAAAATTACTATTAACGACCAATACTGCAAAACAAATCCTGTTACGATTCGGTTACGTAACAGGATTGTAACAATTTGGATAGATTCTCGAAAAAGTGACAGCCCATTCATGAAAGAAAAAAGGAACCGTATTTCTACGATTCCCGGAGTCCTCTTGCAAGGCTAGTATTTGTCCTTTTGCTTAATATAATCTCCATTGTGGTTTTTTGCACTTTCATACCCATATCCTTATAGAAATGCCATGCGGGGTCGTTACCCTCCCACACATTAAGGGTGATGTTGTTGCAGCCGATGGATCGGGCATAGTCGCGTACATATTCATATAGTGCCTTACCGACATGTTTGCCGCGAGCATGCTCGTCAACACAGATATCGTCGATATACAGCGTCTTGATGTCTTCTAATAGTTGGTTGTCCTTTATCTCGGACACCTGACAGAAAGCGTATCCTAAAACCGTCCCGTCGTCGTAGACAAAAATGGGTTTATTCTCATCTTTAAGTAGTGCTGCAAGTTCCTGCTCACTATATTTTGTAGTGTGGGGCTTGAACAGGTCTGGACGCAGCACATGATGCACCATATTGACCTGATGCAACAGGTCAATGATACGCTTAATATCCTCTTTGTTTGATTTTCTTATCATCATATAAACATGAATGTAAATGAGGTGTTGACCTTGGCCGTGGGACTATGTTTGGCTAACTTACTTCAGGTGGCCCTTAATCCACTCCATCTGTCCGTAGTTGGTTTCTGAGGTTGTCCAGTGCTCGTTGATGGGGGTAATCAGTGCCTTCTTCGGAGCCGTGATGAGGTTCCAGACAATGTAGCTCGTTGTGGGCGGGCAAGTATTGTCGTTATATCCCCACGTTAGATAGACGGGACACTGGATGCGGCGGGCAAAATTCACCACATCGTAATACTGCAGCGTCTGAATCTTCTCCGGAGTCAGCATCTGGTTTTCACGATGCATGTGCGGATAGCCGCCCGTACGGCCCTGCTCGGCATAGCCAGCCATGTCGCTCAGTGCCGGATGGTTGGCCACACAGGCCGTCACACGCGGGTCTAAGGCAGCGGTAATCAATGAGAGTGCCCCACCCTGACTACCACCTTGCACAGCCACGTTCCGGCCGTCCCATTCGGGTAGCGACGTCAGATAGTCGAGGGCTCGTACGCAGGCTACGTAGACGTGTTTCATGTAGTAGTTGTCGCGATTGTCGAGGCCATTCTCCAAATAGCCGTTCTCGCCCGAGAAGGTGGTGGAAATTTCCTTAAACTGCTCGTCGGTCATCTCGGGGTTCAGTCCGTGAATCTCAATCTCCAAACGAATGAAGCCGTTCTTGGCATAATAAGTGTTACGCATGGGCTCCTTGATGGTCTTGATGCCGGCTCCCGGAGGACACAGCACGACGGGGTACTTTTTCATTCCACATTCCACATTCCTCATTCCACATTCTTTTGGCTTGGTCAGGTAGCCGTAGACGTAGTGGCGGCGGTCGGTGCGGAGCTTCAGCAGATAGCAGTCGAAGTCGGCGGTGGAGTATTTCTCCACCTTTTTACAGCTGATCACCAAGTCTTCGTTCTTCACCTCGCGGCGGGCCTGTTCGATGTTCTTCTGCCAAAATGCATCGAAGTCGGCAGGATTCTTGGTGTAGGGTTGCAGCAGCTCCGGTGAGAAGCCCACTTTGACGTGGTGCTCGTAGGTCTTACCGTCGACGGTGGCCTTCATGCGCAGGTCACGGAAACCGGGTTGTTTCATGGTTCCCATATCGATGACAGCACGACCGTTCTTTAACATCACCTTGCCCGACGAGGTGGCAGGGAGCATGTCCTGACCGATTTCGTAGCTCACCTCGACATTCTGCGGAATGCCATACTTGCAGAAAGTCACCTCGACCTTGGCCCGCTCACCCGTCTTATAGAGCCAATCGGCATGGTCGGGAACCGTCAGCCACAGGTAGTCGCTGCGGTAGGGATAGTTTTCGGCACCAGCCTGCAGCGGACTAAAAAGACAAGAACAAAGCATCAGTGTCAAAACCAATGTCCATTTGTGTTCAAAGAGTTTCATTGTTTTCTATTTTTAAGTAGTTGGGGTGCAAAGTTACGAACTTTTTGTTAAATCTTGGAAAAAACGAGCAAAAAAAGCATCACCTTATATAGTTTTTTACTATCTTTGCAAAATCTAGGGCTTAATGATGAACTATTCTAACCAAAAACGCAATATGAAAAAGTTAATGACTCTGGTGGCCGTGATAGCCACCACGTTGCTGGCGCTGACAGCGTGCGGCACAAAAACTGAGACTGCAAACGAAGTGAACAATTTCCGCATCAAGCGCGGCACGAACCTCAGCCATTGGCTGTCGCAGAACAACGAAGACCGCGGTGAGACCCGTCGGTTGCACATCCAGGAGGACGACTTTGCCCGTTTGGATTCACTGGGCTTTGACTTCGTTCGTATCCCCATTGACGAGGTACAGTTCTGGGACGAGGACGGTAACAAGCTGCCTGAAGCATGGGATTTGCTGACCTTCGCCCTCGACCAGTGTAACAAATATCACCTGCGCGCCATTGTTGACCTGCATATCATCCGTTCGCACTACTTCAACGCCGTCAACGAGGAGGATCAGGCTGCCAATACGTTGTTTACATCGGAGAAATCGCAGCAAGACTTGATCAACCTGTGGTATCAGCTGTCGGACTACCTGAAAGGCTATAGCAACGACTCGGTGGCCTACGAATTCATGAACGAGCCCGTAGCTGAGGACCACGAGCAATGGAACCAGCTTGTAGCCAAGGTGCACAAGGCCCTGCGCGAGCGTGAGCCTCAGCGTACGCTGGTCATCGGCTCGAACCTGTGGCAGAGCTACGGAACCATCAAGTATCTGAAGGTGCCCGAGGGCGACAAGAACATCGTGCTGTCGTTCCACTACTACAACCCGATGATTCTGACCCACTACGGTGCATGGTGGGCTCCTATCGGCAAGTATACGGGTAAGGTGAACTATCCTGGTGTGCTGGTATCGAAGGAAGACTACGAGGCTTCCAGCGACACTGTGAAGGCCGTCATCGACGAGAACCATTTCACCACCGAGGTGTGGGACATCGACCATATCCGTGCTGACTTCAAGGATGCCATCGAGGCTGCCAAGAAGTACGACCTGCAGCTGTTCTGCGGCGAATGGGGTGTCTACGAGCCAGTAGATCGCGAGTTGGCTTATAAGTGGACCAAGGACATGCTCACCGTGTTCGACGAGTTCAACATTGCTTGGACCACATGGTGCTACGATGCTGACTTTGGTTTCTGGGATCAGCAGAAGCACGACTTCAAGGACAAGCCGCTGGTTGACCTGCTGATGCAGTCGAAAGGACTGGAGAAAGAGTAAAAGGTAAAAAAGTAGGAGGCCCGATGGGGTCTCCTATATTTTTAGTAGCTCGCTGAGCAGGGAATGCCGAGAGCTATCACCCGGTCGCGGATGGCGTCAAGCTGTTCGCGACTGGCTTTTTCAAGCCCCAAGGTTGGCGTCTCGCGGTCGATGGTGTAGACCATGACCTGCTGGGGGCGAATCTCACGGACGGCATCGAGCCAAGGGGCGACATACTCATCACCAGTGTTATCTACTGACTCCTGGCTCCCGTCTGCTGTCTCCTTCTGGCCCCGCATAAACATGGTTTGGATGATGATGTGTCCCTGGAAACGCTTCATGGCGTCGATGACCTCGTGAACGTCGTAGTGGCCAGTAGGCTGATCGACCATCCTAATATAGTCAGGACTGACGGTGTCGAGCTTGAGGATATTGTTGTCGACACGCATCAAGGCATCGTGGACAGCCTGGCGATGAATCATGGTGGAATTAGAAAGCACGCTGACCTTGGCCTTCGGACAGTAGCGGTCGCGCAGACGAAGGGTGTCGTCGATGATTTCGGCAAAATGGGGATGGCACGTCGGCTCACCATTGCCGGCAAAGGTCAGCACGTCAGGCAATTGACCTGCGGATACCATCTCTTGCAACTTCAGCTCCAACTGCTCTGAGACCTGCTCGGGGGTAGGACGCGGCAGTTTGGGACGGTGGTCTTCATTAAGACCACACTCGCAGTAAATGCAGTTAAAACTGCACACCTTTCCGTCGGCCGGCATCAAGTTGATACCTAGAGAAATGCCTAAGCGACGGCTATGTATGGGCCCAAAAATGGGCGAAGGATAGATAATTGTGCTCATAACGCGTGCAAAATTACGGATTTTTTTGCGTATAACCAAAAAAAGTAGTATCTTTGCAGCCAAAAGACAGTATACGTCTAAATGAAACTATGAC
>JAEEGL014028097.1_pt1 | contig 15595 bp, 20 predicted proteins | sample 9134231 | NCBI WGS metagenome assembly JAEEGL01 (sample SAMN16246548, study PRJNA631951) | gut metagenome | biome: gut microbiome; feature: rumen; material: fiber-attached | host: Bos | place: Iran: Karaj | collected 2018-10
TACAGCATACTTTGTTAAGCCTTCCCAGTCAGAGCTAAACTCTACATCTATCTCATAGTAATCTATTGAGCCTGAATTATACAAGGTATTGTCTTGTATCTCTAGCTTGTCGTTTGTTATGATAGCTTTCATTCTATTCGCCTCCTAACTGTTCTAGTTCTTGCCTTAATTCTACCTTCCTATCAATAGCTTCTTGTAATCGTGGATAAGGTGTGTTGTGTGTCATTTCGTATAAATCTTCAAGCCCTCTTGATATTACTTTGTCTAGTTCTTCTAGTTCTTCATGTATTTCTGTAATACGTTCTGTGTCTAATTCTTCTTGCGTTTTCTCAATATAAGTAACATCTGTAATTTCATTCCCACTTAATACAAGTTCATAACGTGGATAGTATTGAATTATTTTCTTCGCTAATTCAGAATTGTCATCTACAACGTAATATTTGTCATTATTTCCAGTCCAATTTCCATTAGGTATATCAGAACGTGTTATATAAGCCTTTGTTTCTTTGTCTATCAACATAACTATCCCTCCTATCCTATCGCAATATAATATAAAATATTTTCATATAAATTTGCACTTTCATTTATTGTAAAACCCGATGAAGTAAGTGCTACTTTTCCACTACTACATTGGTCTGTTATTATTATAGGTATATGATATTGGTATGGACTGTTATTAGCTATAGCAACTCCAGAAGCATTATTTCTTGCAGAATACAATATTACTAATTTAGGCTTAAATCCTACATTTACTGCATTTGTTTTATCTCTTGTTATTCCAAAAGTACCCGAAGCAAAATTAGTTAATCCTTCTACTATATCCCATTGACTGCTAGAATATCTTAATAGATAATCCTTACCCGCGTATAATGTACCATTGACTACTTTATACCCTAAACCATTTATGTTGATAACTGGTCGATTTAAAACATATCCATTGCCTTCATATTCTGTTACTTCTACTTCTCGAATATAAACATGGTGGCCGGATGTTACATTAGCTAATATTCTATAATATAAATAAGAGCTATTATTATTTAATGTTATTTCTGTTAATCCAGTTTGTGCAGTTGAAATAGTATAAAGATCAGTCCATGATGTACCATTATTACTCCCTTGTATTTTAGCATCAACAAAATAAGTCGAAGTTGCAGTATTTATATAAGTTTTCATTTTTTTGATTTTTATAGCTGATTTAAATTTAACTCTCCACCACACATTCTGATATTCTGTATCTGCATTATGCCAATAAGTATCTGTGAATCCATCTATTGCATTATATACTTCATTTTGATTAGTACTAGCGGTTATACTTTCTAATCCCATCCCCTCAAATGTTACAGAGTTATAAGTATTATTCCATGTACCATTAGCAGTTGGACATCTTAGCCTTAATAACTTGCCAGTTTCATAAGAAGTTAAAGTTTTATTTATAGCAAATCTTGCCATTGTACCTTCTGCAACCTCTACGCTATTGGGCGTTACGCTTCTGTCTATCGTATATAAATCCCCTTGCAAATTAGTTGCAAAAAAGCCATTGTATGGTATTCCTTCTATTGTGGGCTCATCTGCATATTCTTCCGTTACAAATTCAACATGGCCATCTGACTCGAATGTTAATTTTTTTCGATTTGGTCTAGTTGGTACTCTATCGTATACTTGTTGTATCATGACATATATCCCTCCCCACTAATTATGTCTCCGCTATATTTCCATGCGGATTCCATATTTATTATTAATTGATTTATATCCACTAGTATTTTCTCAATGTCGTTGGCTTTTATATAATCAATAGGATTAATACTAGTAGGTGTCGCTGGAGTAGTTGACATCGTAGTAAATGCATCACGTATAGCTTTTACATTGTTTAATATTCTTGTTGTGTGTGTTTCCGTTCGTTCATCTAGCATTGTCCAATCTTTTTTAACTGTTATACGTGCTGCATATCCATACGATGTCAATTTATCAGCAAGATACTCGCACCATTCCTCAATCCGATTTAAATCCGTATAATTGTGATATCCTTTATTTGTCCGCTCTAACACATCAGCTAAAGCTCTATCGTATATTAGCTCCTCCATCTATGCCACCTCCGATACTTCTATATTGGCTAAATTTTTAATAAGATCTAATTCCATAGATGTTATTACACCTGTTACTGTATTTGTCCCAGTAGATATAGTAACTTTGTCGCCTACTTTCTCGTTGCCTAAAATTATAGTGGCTTTTAGAGTTTTATTTCTAAAATATATGCCACTTAGATATGCCAATACAGCACTAATATTTGATGAAGTTATGAGCCTATTATCAGATTTCTCTATAACATTAGGCAGATCCGTAGATATATACAATGGATTAATTACCGATGCATGCCGTTCCACATCATCATATCCCATCGCACTTAATATTAGCGTCTCGCCAGTGCCTGATACTGTCGCATAATTAGCACCACTTTCAACTAGTGTTCCTCCAGTAATTGAATAGTTATAATGCGGTTCACTCCATGTATATGTATATGTTCCATTTACTTCCTCGTTAATTAATTCCGTTGTTTCGGTATTAGGCACTAAAGAATGCTCAGATATTATAATTTTAGTTACTCGTTGCTCTGTAATTTCTGTTGGATATCTCATAACTCTGCTGTCCGGTATGTTAGATATTGTTTGGCTTAAAGTCCTTACTTGTATTAAATCGCTCCTACTACAATCTATAACCTTCATTGATGCAAAAGCTACATATTGTAATGCTTCTCTTCGTGTCATCGCAGGTAGATATCCATTTATTTTTTCATTTCCGTTATAATCATGTGGAATGTCGTCACAGATTTCCGTTAAAAGTGTTTTTAATGAATAGTTAGTATAAATACCTCCCAAAAACATTTCTTTGTCCAAAATGCCAATATAATCTTCAGCACTAATTTGATATTTCGGGCCTATGTTTTTTTCAGTATTTTCATTAAACATTTTACTTATTAACACATTATCTTTATATATAGATATAGGCTGAGTACGTTGAAATACATAATCTATATTTGATTTTGTAATAATATCAATATCAGCCGTGTTGATACTCAATTCGTCTCCTGCTTCAGATATTTCTTCGATTATTCTTATATTGAGCAGTTCTTCTTCTGTAAATTCTCTGTCTACTCCATCATCAATATTAACTATCCGCAGGAATCTATATGGTTTATTAGTTGAATTAAATGTAATGACTACTTTATCGAAAGCACTAACATTTTTTTGACAAAAATAAAAAGGAGCATCAGGTTGATAATCCTCACTATATAGCAATGTACTGCCTCGATACCATTTCACGTTTAAATCATTACACCAACATTGATCCGTTCCATTATCAAACGTGAACGTAATACCTGGTGCTTCATATTGATTCGTAAATGTCCTTGTTATTACTATTGGTGTTGTAAATCCTCCGTCTGCTCCGCTCATGCTCGCACTCTCATATACTTGATTTAATGGAGATACTGGCAAATCGTAAAAACTCCCATCAAGCAATGTCCTATTCAATTCATTACTAGAATATTGATTAATTCTTGTATTGTCATTATTTAATTTTGCCAAATCAATATAACTTTTTTTATCCGTACATGTAACTGTACAATCTGATTTACTCCCAGGAGCTTTATCTACATAATTAACTTTTAACATTATTCTGTAGCCTCCTTTGCGTATTCTAGTGCTTCAGCTATTATTGTAAGTGTTCCCCAACGTTTAAAGTTAGTATAACTCTGTAACAATGTATCGTTGCTCACACTCAAAAACGCATTAAATGTTATGGTAGTTTGATTGTATGGAACGCTTACTACATGTGAATTAGCAGGAGTGGTTATCAACTCATATAACGCATCATATTCTGATACATTCATATTTCTTGTGCTTATGGTGATTTCATAATCATAATAAACTCCTTTGTTTAAATAATGCTTTGTCCCATCTAATGTAGTCCCTAAAGGAATTTTGTCTATACTAGGTTTACGCACAACTTTCATTGTGCCTACATTGAATGTTTGACCATCAATTGAAAACATCATGCCATAGCCACCCCGATTCTATTCATCTCTTTATTGTATGCTGGCACTACTACTTGACCTAAAACTCGTTTATCTATCTCCAAAACTACTTGAGAAGGTTGCCTTACTACTTCTGTTGTATTGGATACATTTCGTGTTGAATAGAAGTTCTGCTGTACAACTCTATTATCTGCTTCTGGAATTTCGCCGATTGTCAAATCAGCCATTGCCAAAGTTACATTGGATAATGTTTTTTGCATCTCATCTATTACTTGAGGCATAGTCTTAACAAAGCCTTCGCCTAATCCTAAAGCCATATACTTGCCCACTTCATCTCTAAATAGTTTAGACGGCGACTCGATACCAAAAAAGTCTTTAATTTTATCAACAATACCATTGCACCACTCTTTTAATTTATTCCATAGCCAATCTTTGGCATTTTTTATCCCTTCAAATATTCCCTTAACTAAATTTGTACCAATTTCTTTGACTTTGTTCATATAGTTATTAAACGCATTCACTAAAGATACTATAATTTTAGGGATTGCTTTTAATAATTCTGGTATATTGGTTATTATGCCCTCAGCTAACGTTACTATAAGTTTAAACGACGCTTCCAATAACTTTGGTGCATTGTTTATTAATGCGTTTAGTAACTTTTCGATTATTACAGGGACTTTTTCAAGTAAGATTGGTATAGCTTCAATTAGTCCATCTGCTAAACCTATTATCAATTCGATGCCTGCATCTATTAACTGATCTATATTATCTAATAATGTCGTTACTAGGTTTAGTATTGCTTGTATAGCTAGTGGTATTAATTCAGGCAATTGCTGAGATATACCAGTAGCTAAATTGCTAATTAACTCAATGCCCATCTCCAATATCTGCGGGAGCATACTTAATATACCTTCTAATAACAAAGCTACTATATCCGTGGCCATAGAGGTTATTGCAGGCAAATTATCTTTTATCCCATTTAATAAACTAGTTAAAAGATTTGTTCCCATCTTGATTAGGGCTGGTAATTTAGCAGAGATAGTAGCTAACAACTTAGTTAGTGCTTGCCCCATCGCATCTACTAATCCATCCAAGCCACCTTCTTTGTAGCCTTGTACTAATGCAAGCATTGCTTCAGTTGACATCTCTTGTAACTCTGTCAATTCAGGTAATAAATCCGCAGCTATTTCAGAACCTATTGCCTGGAATGCTCCAGTTGCATTAGCTTTTAATATATCTAATTGATCATTAAATGCATTCGCACCATCTAACGTATCTTGTGATAAAATAAGCCCTAACTCTTCAGCTTGTTTGCTATATTTTTCTAAATCATCAATTCCGCCTTCAATTAATGGATTTAGATCTTGAGCAGACTTGCCAAATAGCTTCATTGCCATTGCATCACGTTCTGTTTCGTTTTGCATCTGACCTAACGCACGAATTGCATCGTTGAATACATCTTCATTATCTCTTAATGAGCCATCTGCATTTGTGAAAGCTACTCCTAATTGATTAAATGCATCATACGCATCTCCACTGCCTTTTTTAGCATTCGACATATTTTTTGTCAGCTTTGCCATACTACCAGTTAAGGTATCCATAGATACATCAATCATGTCTGAAGCATATGCAAATTTTTGTAAATTTTCAGTAGATATCCCCGTTTGACTTGATAGTGCATTAAGATCATCTGCAGTCTTACCTGAGTTAACTGCCATCCCAACAACCGCAGTACCTGCTGCTACTCCAGCAGCTGCTATTGCTTCCATGCCCTTTACTACACCATCAGCGACTGTCCCTAATACCTTAAGCTTGTCTCCAGATTTCTCGCTTTTGTTACCTAGCTCTTCAACTTTATCTCCAGAATTTTTAGCTTCATCGCCTAACTTGTTAAGTGATTGCTCTGTCGCCACTATTTGCCTTTCTAAATTCCTATACTCTTGTGAGTTTTTATCTATATTTCCGCTCTTTTCTGCCTTATCTTTGGCTTGCTTTAACGCATCCAATTTTTGAGCTGTAATTTGTATTTGATTACCCAATAATTGTTGCTTTTGAGCAAGTAAGGTAGTATTAGTTGGATCTAATTTTAGCAGTTTTTCTACTTCTTTTAATTCTTTTTGAGTAGAATTTATTTCTTTGTTTGTGTCTTTTAACGCATTTTGAAGGCCAACTGTGTCGCCCCCAATCTCGACAGTTATTCCTTTAATCTTATCTGCCACTTTTTTCACCTCACTTATAATCGTGCTATCATTTCTGGTGTAGCTTCAATTACTTCTTCCTCTCTGTCTAAATAATTTTGCTGTAAAATTTCAATAAGAAAGCCTATCGTTATGTCATCCATATCCGATAGGCTTATTCCCATTTGTAAAGCTCTGGCAAACAATATTTGAGTACTAGCATTGCTTTGCCCGCCAGAGCCATTTAGTTTTTTGTTTCTTCAGATTTCAAATTTGCAGTCAATAAATTCATAATTTCAGGCAAGATTTTATAAATAGAAAATGTGTCAAAATCATCTAGCCATGAATCTATCGGCTTAACATCAGGGTCCGCAGTTTTTGCCATGCACCACGCAATTTCTTCGAACATTCCAAGATCTACTATATCAAATTGATCTTCTTGTTTTTTTATTTTTTTCATTTTGGCTTGTAATTTGAATGCGTCTTTAATTAAATCTCTGCCAAAATAATTCCTGTAGTGCCTTAATGTCCCCGCTGTAGATTTTAAATGCATTGGGTGTCCCTCTATATCAATAATTTTTTCAATCATTGTTTAACCTCCTATATACTTGCTGCCTCTTCATATACTGAGTTATACCAATTGTTAATTATGCCTGAATCTGTATTCGCTGCAGTAGAAGCACTAACTTTACCATCATTTCTAGGTCTAATCATCAAATCTAAAGTTTCAGTTTTAACTTCTTTAGTTTGACCTTTGGTTTGCCCTTCTTGATTAGGTCTTTTTGCGGAGCAACGATAAAATACTTTTTTAATTGCACCATTATCTGTTGTAAATTCACATAACAATGCGAATGGTTGAGGTGTTTTAGTAGCATCTTCAATTAATACACCATTATCGTCTAATGTTTCTCCTAATACTTCAGCTTTGAAGTCATCTGGAATTAATGCCATCTCTAAACTGCCATCATATCCATTGTTAACACTTTCGCCGAAATAAAGAGCATCGTCAGCATAAAATTCAACATCGTCTCCTGCAGGAGATAATGTCATTGATACCGCACCAGGTAATCTTTTAGGTGTATCATATGTTATTGTATCTCCAACTTCTGTCATGAGTGCATAATAAGCATTCTTAAAACCGAATTTAACTTTTTTATTGCCCATTGCTTTTTCCCTCCTTAAATTGATATGGGCCTAGAATCGTATTCTAAGCCCATAATAGTTATTTCAAATAATATTTCATACACTTTATCATTCTCAATATAAGTCTCGCTTATCTGTTCATAAGGCAAGTCATTTTGATTTAATATGTCCTTTAGTTGTTTTTCTAACACTAAATCTTTGACAGCAGTATATAATTCTATGTTAATTGTTACATTCTCTGCATATACTTGATCATCTGCCACTGTATTATCTGATGCAACAACATAATATACTGCATAAGGCGGAGCAATACTTTCATTAAAATGGTTGTATGCTACTGGAATGTTTAGCTCCTCCAACATTGTGTTAATATCTTCTAATGTCATTTTATTGCCCCCTTAATGTATTTAACTAAATTTTCATTTGCTATTTTCTCGCCATATCTAATATGCGGAAAAGCTCTTGTTCTGCCTCCATTAACTTTAGCATGGCCATATTCTAATAAATGAGTTAACCTATACTCTTTACCGCTAACATACCAAGTTTTTCTTAATGTATTTTCATCTTCGTATGATGTCTTGAGCTTGAAACTCTTTACATATTTCCCACTCCGTTGAGTGAATGTTATATGATTTTTGATTTCGGTCATGCAATCTTCTGATGCTTTTTTCACGCTTTCTTTCATTGCTTTAGCAACATCTTCAGAATAATTTTCTAATTCTTGCATTATCGCATCAGATAACTTGTCGATTTGCATTTTTAACCTTCCTTTCACATACTAAAATGGTTTCGTCACCTTCCATTTGACTGCGAATGATAGTGTACCTAGTACCCATATATTCAAGCTCAAGTTCATTATTATAATTTAGCGTGCTAATCCTTAATCTTAAATTAGGTCTTAGCCCTTGTTGTGCCGCTTGATAAAACTCTGATGCATATACATCTTCTACACGAATTATAGGAATTTCATTAACTGCTTCTGTTAATATCTCGTTTCCTATACTATCCTTGTTGTATGTACACGCTATCAATTTACAAATTACATCAACCATTGTTAACCTCCTTATATTCTGAACTTAAGCTCAAATTATTACACAAAAGATTATATGTTTTTAGACATAACTCTTTTTGGTTGATTTCTGTAGCACCATAATTTGCTTTAACGAACATTACAATTGCGGATTGAATAAGAGGTTCACTTTCTTTTTGAAAATCCACATTAATTCCTTGTCTGCGTAAATCTTCCTTACATGCCGTAATCCACATGTTTATTTCTGAATCTTTTGCAGTCGATGTTGAGGCTATACTTAAACACTCTTTAACTAAATTTATTAAGCTTTTTGATGCTAACATACTATTTCCTCCTTACTATATGCTTGCTCCTTCATCGTATTTACCATATGCGAAGTAACCTGGTCTTGGCTTTCCATCATATATAGCATATCCACCGAATATTGTCTTTCTGCCTTTAACTGTTCTTTCTCTTTCAACTCTTAAAGCTGTTACTTCGTTCAAGATATAATTCTTGCAGTTACCTACTACTATGTCATTGTTTGCAAGGAATGGATCTTGCTCAATAGTTACCAAGTTAGTTGCTGCTAATCCTTGTAAGAATGGATAGTTGCCGTTATTATCTTTGTAACCAACTATTTCAATATTAACGCCTGTTGAAATATAAGCTTTAGCTCCAATTCTTGCATCATCTGGTAATGATTTATATGTATTGATAATGCAATCTACTGGAGATGTACCTTCTGTTACTGGAGCTAATCCGTTTGTGATTCCTGTTGGTTTGTTGAGACCATCTCCATATATTGTTGCAGTAATTAAGGCTTTGCCCATTTTGTTAGCTAATTCTTCTAGTATAAAATCAATAAATGATGAAACTGCCATTTCTTCTAGTTTCCAAGTGATAACTACATCTTTAGCAAGTTCCCAGCCTGTTAATTGTAAATTTCTATATTCTGCACCTTCATTAACTGTATCTGTAAGTTCTGTATACCAATTAGCATCATCAGCTTCATACAAGAAAGGTAAGTCAATATTGCCTTTTACTTGTAATTTTCTAATGTCTCTGAATATAGGAGACATTTTTTCGATAATTTCCATTAATTCTTCCCTTACAGTTGTAGGAATAAATAATCCACCATTGTTAATACCTTGTGCATCAGCAGCTGCTGGAACAAAAGTTGTAGCTGTTGTTGTAACTGCATCTCCTAATGCTCTTTTTTCATCTTCAGTAAATTTCTCTTCACTTAATCCCATTAATTTTTTAGCCCAAGCGTTTCTGTATTCAACGCTATCTAATCCAAATTTTCTCTCCATTTTACTTTCCTCCATTTCAATTTTGTGTAACCCTGCTGGTTCTGATTCATGAGTTTCAACCATTAAACTTCTTTCTTCTTCATGGCTGATTTCTTCAGTTTTTTCTTCTGGGGTTTCTTGTTCTTGCTCAATTTCAGTTCTTATTTCAGCAAGTTCTTCTTGAGTTTTTGCCTCTGTAATCTTGCTAACGAACTCATTTTTTCTTTCATCTGTCATTGTACTTTCCTCCTTTGGCTTTTTAACAGTTCTACCACTGCTTTTATAAAAACTCTATTAGGCTCTACCGCACTAAAAAAGAGCAGTTCTACCACCGCTCTTCGTTCGAGATTATAAACTTAACAACATTTTAGTTTTTTCTTTTTCCAGCTCCAGTTGTTCTTTTTGCTTCAAATAATCTTCTTTGCTCCTTGCAAATACTTCTGTAGTATCATAAAAAGGCACATCTACTACTGATACATCAAACAGCTTGTCTATGGTTTTTATTGTTCTTGTATCAGTTTCGTAATTATAATCTTCAACTGATACAGTAAACGCAAAGCTCATTTTATCTAATAGTTTAGCTTGTATCATTTTGTAAATGTCTCTGTTTTGCGTAGTATCTAATAAGTTAGCTCTTATTTTTAAGCCTTTGTCATCTATTGTTAGTTGCAAACTATTATTTCTAGTCCTTGCTAAAATTAAAAATGTGTCTTCATGATTATATTTCAAACATACATCACTCATATCACAACCATTGAATGCGTTTCTATCTACTATTTCTGTATAGCCATAATGAGTTGCTGGGCTATCAAATACTACTGCATATCCTTCAATGATCATGTCTTGGTTTTCTTCTTCTAATGCTCTTACCTCTGTAAGCCTTACTTCCTTAATTGCTTTCTCCATCTTTATTACCTCCTTGATAATTATTCGCTATTGAGCTATCTATATTATTTAAACTTTGCAAAATTTTAGCTCCTTCTTCTCCTCCTAATTCAGGAAGATCTAATATTGCACGCCCATCGTCTTTAGTTAATAATCCGTATGCTCCCGCTACTTTGATTAAATTAATTTTGCTATCTAGCGATGCATATTGAAGCCTATTCGTCGTAAACACTATTTTGTGGCCGTCTTTTTGTGATTTTTTGTTAAATATTTTATTGGTAAATGCATCACTTAATTGAATAGCTAACGGCTCAATTACTCCCTCGAAAAATGCATTCCATTCTTCTGCATTAAAACTATTCCTTACTATTCCCTCACTAATTCCATAATAATCAAATATATTTTGATTAACCTGTTCTAATTGCGTAGCATCTAAAGTTATTGGATCTATTTTCACTGATACAAAATCTGCTTTTCCATCTAATGCAGCAATGCCACTTTCATTTTCCATATTTAGAAAGTCTTTCACAAATTCTTCTTTGTTTTTCTTTATATCTTTTTCTTTTAGCATTGAATTAGTATATTTAAGTATACCTTTTAGATTGTTAGATGTTTTTATTGCATTTTTAATTCCTTCTGATGCTGTATTTACAGTTTCCAAATCTGTCTTCAGTACACTGTTATCGCTCCCAAACAAATCATGCCTGTTGTAAAATTTTCTTAAATGAATTAAATCTAAATATGGCACTGTATACATTTGGCCATTAATAAACTTAAATCTTAAATATATATTATTACTATTGTCCTGCAGCAACTCATAATTTTGTGCGAGTATTGGATAAAAACCTGTAATAAATCCTTCCTTATCTCTTTGTATATACACAAACGCATTTGAATCCGAATATAACATAGATATGGTTTTATATAAAAAATCATATTTAGTCATCATAGGATTAGGATTATTCGCTAGCATGTAATTTATCTCGCCTTTTATATTGTTGCCTGTCTGACCTTTTATATGTTTTGGCATTAGTTTTGCTGCATGAGTTGCTATCCTATCTATACATTGGCGTGCCACTTTGCTTTTATAAGTGTCTGAACTTACTGGTGTAAATTGCGGATTATAACTATTCAACATTTGTAAAGTCGTCTGTGTTATTTCAGTCTGTTGCGGTTTCCCAAATATCCAATTGAATAAATTCCTTTTTTGTTTCATGTCTAACCCTCCTGCATTGTCTTATACTCTTTTAAGTTCTGATACAATACGCAATAAGCTATTATTAAACTTACTGTTCCATCTATTCTTGCTCTTTGTTGTTGCCCTTTGACAGGTCTGATGTTATCATTTTCATCTCTTTTTACTGAAGTATTGCATAAGCACCACTTAAGTATTGGATTATTATTGTAGTTCACTCTTTTTTCAATCAAATCTGCCTCTAGTTGTTTCATTGGATTACTTATTGTTTTAGGGCCTTGCCTTACTTCTACCATATTAAATCCGTAGCTTTCCATTTCTTCAACCCAATATTGAGAGTTCCACGGATCGTATCCAACCCATAATGCAGCTATTTCATAATCTTCTTTCATTCTTACAAACCAGTCTGTAACATCTGAATAATTAATTTTAGCTCCTTCACATATAGTTACCCAACCTTGCTTCTCCCATATATCGTAAGGGATTTTATCATCTTTGATTTTGAACTCTAATCTTTCACTTGGAATAAAATATTGCTGTAATACATATTTAGTTCCATTCTTAACTATAGCTAATGTCGCACAAGTTAAGTCTGTTGTAGATGACAAGTCAGCTCCACCTACTGCATAAGTGTCATATATCGTGTCTATGTCATATTTAGCTTCATTGTTAGCCACATCATAACTCAACCATTTATCTTGCTCGTTTTGACGCACGTTAAAATCTTTACATAGCAAATTAACTAGCTCTGTTGGATTGTTTTTAGCTCTATTAACTTTATCTCTTAAATCTTTTGTGTTTTTAATTGTGCCAAGTCCTGGATTTGCTTTATACCATTTTTTCTCATCTTGCCATTCTGAAGGTTCGTCTAATTCATATATTACAGGAAGTACTGTCTCATCAATAGTATTTCCTCGGCCTTCATATGTATCTATAATAGCAGTAAAATAGTCGTATTCATTATCAAATACTGATTCTCTCACAGTTCCCATTGTAGAAGTTTCAAGTAACATTGGTTGCTCTCGTGCTGACATAGAATCGTACATAACGTCGAGTAAATTTTTATCCTTCCATGCATGAACTTCATCTGCTATAACAAAATGAGCATTAAGCCCATCTAGTGAATTACTGTCTGAAGCTAATGCTCTAAAGCTTGATTCGGTTGTATCATAATTAATCCCAGTAACCAAACATTTAATGCGTTTATCTAATGCAGGCGATTTCTTAATCATCCTCTTAGATTCATCCCACACTACTTTGGCTTGCTCTTTTTTGGTGGCCACTGAGTAAATCTCAGCTCCTCCTTCGCCATCTTTTGTTAACATATACAAAGCTAAACCTGAATCCATTGTTGATTTTCCATTTTTCCGGCCAATAAATAAAGCACCTTTTTTGTACTTCCTCACCCCTGTATCTTTATCCACGAACCCAAAAAGTGCCTCAATAAAAGCCTTCTGGAATAGTTCCAGTTTTACAGGTTTACCTGCCCATTTACCTTTACTGTGCTTGCAAAACTTTTCTATAAATTCTATTGGAAGTACTCCCCGCTTTTTGTCAAACACAAACGTGTGAGTTTCTTTTTCTTCAGTTATCTTATTAAAAAAAGACACTTGCTTAGGTGTCTTTATGTCTTGAACCAACTTTTTATATACTGCCATTACCTTATGACAAGCTTTGTCCGGATTAGCTTTTAAGTAATTGTAATATTCCTCAATATAAGTCATTTAATCACCAAATCTTTCAAAGCCGTCATCATCATCATCCATATCAGCTGGTAGCAAATCACTTAATTGTTTAATTACACTGTTATAATTTTTAATTGTATTATTGTACGCTTGAAGTGCTGGATTAGTTCTTTCTATGTCGTACCTGCCTTGACACATGGAAGTTACTACACCATTTTTATTGACATCCTCCTGCAACTCCGCCAATGTTTGCTTCATGAATTTAGCTTCTGAAAGTAAACTTAAGGCCAATTTGCTTTTGTTTCCACCTATAGTTGAAAATACTTTCTCCAACTTTGATAAATCGTTTACTCTTTTTTTCATCTTTCTCACTCCTTGCTTTGAGGGGGTCTGTAAAAATGTCTTTGTATTTTTCGAAGGCTCACTACCCGTTCTCTCGAGGTGTTTTTAATCTCAAACGCCTGGGGGGATAAGTTGGCCATCCTCATCAAATACATAATCTATTGTTTTCGGGAAGTGTTCTTCCTGGTGGCACTTGAAACATAAGAGTTCAAAGTTATCAGGATTAAGTGTTACGCTAACATCATGTATATTGTTAACTGTTATATAATCTTTGTGGTGTACATAATTTCCTGGCTTAACAATTCCTTTTTTATAACATCGTTCACATAATCCGTTTTTAGTTTTGATATAATTATCTCTAGCTACCTTCCACTCTTTAGATTTATAAAACCTTTCTACTTCTTTATTTGCTCTTTGCATTTCTCTTAGCCACCTTTGGCACAGCAGTCTTAATGTCAGGTTCATCTATAGTTTCAATTATCTCTGCATACCCTGCTCTTACTATTTGCTCAGCTCTCTCAAGAGTTACTATATATTCATGCCCTTTAATTATGTCTTGATTCAATTGTGTGTCTGTATATTTTCTTTTCGCTTTTATTTTAGCTTTCACTTTATTCATCTCCCCTCTATATATTGAATCTCCTTTAACTAAAACTTTATCCCACTCGTCTTTTGGCGGTGTGTATGAAAAAAGCAACGTATTGTCGTAAAATTTATTTACGTCAACGTTGCTTAAATCTTTTTTTAATATAAAACCATTAACTCCGTCTTTTACACCTATCTCATGCATTGCTGGAATATCAGTTACTATAACAGGTTTTTCTATACTTAATGCTTCAGCCACGCTATATCCGTAGCCTTCTATATCAGACAATTGCACCAGGTAATCACATTTGTTTATATAATCTATTACATTAAGGCTTGGAGGTAAGTATGCAATATGTGGATTAGGGATCTTAATTCTGTCTGTGGTAAATACTAACCATATCCAAGGCCTACCATTTTCGTCTAATTTCTTGGCCAACATTTCCATTGTATTTTTACCTTTTTCCTCAGAAAGCCTTGTTGCTGATACTAACAATAATGTTTTTTGAGGTTGATCTGGAACCAGTGGATTATAAATTCGTTGTATATCTTTGCCAGGTAACAACAAATTAAATGAATTTGTAACAATATCTGATACACCGATATATTTAGTTATTTTAGGATGTTGCATCGGCGAATATTTTTTATATGCAACATAATCTGTATGTACTATGGCATAATACTCTTCAGCTTCCACATGATCTATTATCTCAAGATTATAACTAAAAAAGGCTTTTTTACACTTAAATTTTTGGCCAGTATATTTAATGCATTTAACGTACTTAGATAATCTTATCAATTGTTGAACATCAGCACTCATATACACTATTGCAATATCACACGTTACACTATATTTTTTAGCTATATAATACAGAAATGTCTCTGTACCACCCACAGAATTTAAGTTCCTAAAATAAAATAAATTAGTCATCAGTTTAACCCCTTACTGTGTAAGTCTGTAATACTTCCTTCACGCCCGTTATTGTAATAATAAAGTATCTTGTGTATGTGCTCTATCTTTTTGAATTTTGGTCTCATTTTCTGTTGCCATGGCACATCCTCGAACTTCCGCCCTTCAAAAGGCTCTATTAAATCTCTCTTATAAACTGCATTCCATACTGCCCAATTCCATAGTGGAGGTTTATCAGTTATTTTAACAGTTAGTTTTGAGTTTATTGCGTACCACCAGTAGTAGCAAATATCAAAGTCAGTTTCGTTAATCTTGTTTAATATTTCACTTATATAATCA
>JAEEGL014476456.1_pt1 | contig 15595 bp, 9 predicted proteins | sample 9134231 | NCBI WGS metagenome assembly JAEEGL01 (sample SAMN16246548, study PRJNA631951) | gut metagenome | biome: gut microbiome; feature: rumen; material: fiber-attached | host: Bos | place: Iran: Karaj | collected 2018-10
CCTTCATCATAGAATTCCAAAACATAGAGAAGCATTTTTTTAATGAGGTCCAAATCAATTACTTCTTGGGATGCAAAAGCAATGGCTTCGATGATATAATCGGGGATCTTCGCATCATATTTGATTGACTGAGCCAAAATCGTAGCTAACCATCCCTTTCCAACACTACCCGCAATTGCTAAAACAGCATCATAGCGATCAGCTTCATCTGCTTCTAAAGCATCGATATACTTTACAATTGTAGACTCTCTAGAATAGTGCTGCCGAATAATATCCTCCAGATATTTCCTATTTGCTTCTTTCTCAAAGAAATCTACTTCAAATGTATGAGGGGCATAAAATGACTCCACCCATTTATTGCCTCGATACAGATCAGAAAGTTTCTCTTTCCTTGATAATCCTCTTGTTGCAGCCTCTTCGGATCCCTTTTTAGCACCTTCAACTTGAGCATCTAAATCTGTAATTATTGAACAATGCCTTTGAATCCTTTCATCATCAAACACACTTGCTATATACTCAAATGAAACGCTTCCGATATTGATTATTCCTATTCCAAGTTCATCTAAAGTCACCCCTAGTGTCTGCTTGACAAGAGCGGGGATCAGGATTTCTTCTGCATCTCCTTCTACCAAAATGACACCCTTGGAAAACAGGAGCACTGATCGTTTTACATCCAAATATCTCTCGATGCACTCAGATAACGAAAGGTCCTTTAATTCAAGATACTTCTTCCCAAACATATCCAACCCATTTGTTGGGCGCATAACCGTTGAGACTCTGTTACGCGATTTCAGAACATTTACACTCTTTATATTCGACACCTCCGATATATGTGTAGAATGAGTTGTCATGATTACCTGCGTATAGTTCTTGATCACTTTCAGATTGTCAAACAGGGTCCTCTGAATATGCGTATGTATATGCGCTTCCGGTTCCTCAACTACCATAATATTAAGTATCTCATGGTTTCTATTCGCATCAAATTCAACCAATTTCAACGCGATATACAGTATGTTTAGATGCCCTAGTCCCAGTTCATCAATGTTGTCTTCGCCTGAAGGCGTTAATGATAAATACCGCGCAATAGAATCTATGTCTTCCTTGAGATGAGATTCAACCCTGATTTCTGGTGAATAAACCAGTCCAACAATATCCTGCAGCTTTACGTTTATTTCTGATCCCATTTTCGAAATCTGCGGAATCTTCGATAAATGATCGTTTAAATCTCGGATCTTATCCTGGATACTCTGAATATCATCTTTCGCAATATCATTCTGAACGGTGTCAAAAATCCTCCTGACTGGATTTTTAGACTTTTTAAGTTCGCCCTCCGCATCGCGTAATGCATCTATAAAAGACAATGAAATATGTTGCCACACATTAAGCATATCAATACGAGTTCCAAGTTGTTCAGCATCATCTTCATCCGGATCCGGGCAGTCTCCGACAGAGAAATCCCCCACTATCTTCCTATATACCTCAGCATCCGTAAAATCCGCTTGTGAACGTGATGTGAACACAAACTCATAATCACTCAGCTTGATGCCCTGCCGAACCTTATTGAATTCTTCTATGGACGCCGCACTACTCAGAGCCTTACGAATACTTTTTATAGGGCGAATAAATAATGTTACAGTCCCATATTCATAGCCGGCGCAACGTATAAACGACCTTAAGAATACAACATTCTCTTCTTCCGGAGTAAGCTCTCTGCATAGTTCATTTTCAGAATCAGCTTCTGTAATTTCATCAAAGAAAGCCGACAGAATAATCCAATGTCCGCGCCAGTCACCTAAAGAGCGCGAAAAATCGGTTTCTTTCAAGTTCTTAGTAGTATAATAGTAATTATCGTCCAGAAGTATCCGCATTGCTGTAACGGCGTTGCTTTTTCCAGCATCGTTTTCTCCAAGGATGGTATTGGCTCCTTTGCAAAATTCGAACCGCGCATTTTTATGGTTTTTATAATTAACGATCTGAAAGTACTTTAAATACACTTACACAACCTCCCACTCGATTACCGCTCTATTGCCAATCTCCTGTAGTTACCCCGGATATACTTTGCCATCATCGCCCTGCCCATATCCAAAAACAGTGCATAATCGAAGATATCCATTTCCATGAAATCCCTTGGAATACAGTTCTCAGCCCGCTTAGCTTGCAAGGTCATTCATCGTAGTAACGATGCTATAGAAGCTGCCCTCACCAGCGACCTTCTTTCTCATATTAGCATATATTCACACGGAGCGCCTGCTTTAATCTTGATGTTAATCTCGGACTGTGCATTTTAATAATTCGTAATCTGGTAATAATCTTTCCGGCTTGAAAGGCTGGAAAAAATAAGCGGAAGTCGATTTCTCAACTTCCGCTAATGGGGAAAGCGTCCGCGAGAGGATTCGAACCTCCGACCTACCGCTTAGGAGGCGGTCGCTCTATCCTGCTGAGCTACGTGGACACACCGATTTTTCGGCAACATCTACTTTACCATGAATCTTCCGAAAAGTAAAGCCGATATTCGAGCTTTTCCCGAATATCGGCTTCCTGTGCACTTTAGTAATTCCCCGCTTTACCTTCAGAAATCAACCTTTCCGAGGAGCCAGATCAGCCCCCGGAACCGGCGTCCCTCCTTCGGCTCCCCGTAGAGCGTATCCGCATTGATGCAGACGTCCAGGGTCACGTCGCAGGCGCTTATCACCAGCTTCCAGATCTCCTCGCCGGTGTATGTATTTTTCACCTTCTCGTAGGAGTTGATCGTACCCACGACCGAATACTGGTCGCACTCGACCCCGTAGGGAGCGAACGTGGTGTCCACGATCGAGAAGACATCCTCCGTCTCGAGCCGCTTCTGGATCATCGAGTAGAGATCGATGTCCTCCATCGTCAGACTCTCGATCGCCTCCTCGTCACCGACGCGGGCCTTGTTGACCAGCTTCGTGTGCTCCCGCACGCGCTTCCGGTTGATCTCGTCCCAGCCGCTGTACTTGCGGATCGGCAGCAGGATCGTTCCCTCCCGGGCCATCCCGGAAAACCGCACCTTGTAGGGCCGCGGCTCCGGCGTCTTCGGCCCCTTCATCATGAACTCGCCCATGTTGAGAAGATAGAAAATGACCGTCACCCCCACGCGCGGATCCTCGCAGGCTCCGGCGTAGCTCTCCTTGCCGGCATGCTTGTCGAAGGTGACATCCTCCTCTGAACTTATGTTCGAACCCTGAAAATAAGGGAAAGAATACTCGGGATGATAATTCCCTTCCTCGTCAAACTCACCGCAGACGGACAGGCCGATATCCGGTGCGTACTCCCGGGAAAATTCACCCATCGTTCTCCCGTTATCATCCAGGAACAGATTCTTCCTGTCATGATTTAAAACCGTGTCGGAGATCAGCCGGTCCATCTCCCGGCGGCTTCGGATCTTTTTAAATCCGGCCGATTCTAGATATGTATGCATTTTACCTCTTCTTCGGAACCAGCAGCTCCTTGCCGCCCATGTAAGGACGCAGGACCTCCGGAATCTTGACGGTTCCGTCCGCCTGCAGATTATTCTCTAAAAATGCAATCAGCATGCGCGGCGGTGCCACAACAGTATTGTTCAGCGTGTGCGCAAGGTACTTTCTGCCGTCCTCGCCGTTCACGCGGATCTTCAGTCTTCTTGCCTGGGCATCGCCGAGGTTCGAGCAGGAGCCGACCTCGAAATACTTCTTCTGGCGCGGAGACCATGCCTCAACGTCCACCGACTTCACCTTGAGGTCGGCAAGGTCGCCGGAGCAGCACTCGAGCGTTCTGACCGGGATGTCCATGGTGCGGAACAGGTCGACCGTGTTCTTCCAGAGCTTGTCGAACCACATCGGGGAATCTTCCGGCTTGCAGATGACGATCATTTCCTGCTTCTCAAACTGATGGATTCTGTATACACCGCGTTCCTCTATTCCGTGGGCACCTCTCTCCTTGCGGAAGCAAGGGGAATAGCTGGTCAGCGTCTGAGGAAGGGCGCTCTCCGGCAGGATCTGATCGATGAACTTACCGATCATGGAATGCTCACTGGTACCGATCAGGTACAGATCCTCGCCTTCGATCTTGTACATCATGGATTCCATCTCCGGGAAGCTCATAACGCCGGAAACCACGTCGCCGTGGATCATGAAAGGCGGTACGCAGTAGGTAAAGCCACGGTTAATCATGAAATCACGCGCATAGGCCAGGATGGAGGAATGGAGTCTCGCAATGTCGCCCATCAGATAGTAGAAACCGTTGCCGGCCACGCGGCGCGCCGCATCCAAGTCGATGCCGGAGAACTTCTCCATGATATCGGTGTGATAAGGAATTTCAAAATCGGGAACAAGCGGTTCGCCAAAGCGCTGCACTTCCACGTTTTCGGTGTCATTCTTACCAATCGGAACGGAAGGATCGATGATGTTCGGGATGACCATCATGATGCTCTTCACCTTCTCATCCAGCTCGGCTTCCTTCTTCTCGAGTTCAGCCAGGCGATCCGATTCAGCCGTTACCTTCTTCTTCATCTCCTCGGCTTCGGCCTTCATGCCCTTCTTCATCAGGTTTCCGATTTCCTTGGAGAGTTTGTTTCTCTCGGCGCGAAGCGCGTCGGCTTCCTGCTTGGTGGCACGGTTTTCCGCGTCTAAGGCGATGACTTCATCTACTAACGGAAGCTTCTGATCCTGGAATTTATTCTGAATGTTCTTTTTGACAATTTCAGGGTTCTCTCTTACAAAACGAATATCTAACATTTTCTTTCCCTCCGAATTTTTCCGGCTATTTTTGTCTGCCGGTTCTACGATAATATATACTGATCTGTATAATATGTTTTCTTTATCTTGTGCGTATAGCCATTTCCAATGCGGAGCGTTCTTCTTCGCTCATGTTGGTTTCACAGACGCCGTTGGTGACTTCCTTAATATAAGGATAGCTTCCGTCGCGGCTGTGAATGACATTAATAATAACACCCGTATTTGTGTTGTCAAGAACGCAAAGCGCAAAACTGGCTTTTCCGCCCATTCCGACAAAGCCGTTGTATTTGACCACACCCAGCTTGGAGCAGGATCGGCTATATTGACGGCGAAGCGCATTAATCTCCGCCTTATTCGATTTGGCTTCCGTTCTCAGGTCACGAATATCCTGCAGTGCTCTTCTTGTAATATCCTCCAGGGAGGTTGCGTCCTTCCCCCGCATAAAGATATCCAGTTTACGTTCCAGTTTCTTCTGGTCTCTCTTCAAAAGAATCACCCACACAAGAAGCGCGATGAGAACCAAAAGCAGGAGCAGTGTGATTAACGGGCTGAAGTTACTAAGAACTTTAATTACATTATCTATCCAACTATCATTCATTCTTGCTCTTTCCTTCTAAAATCGCCTGAATCCTTTCCAGATCCTCCAACGTGTAATATTCGATTTCTATCTTTCCCTTATTCTTTCCGTTGTCTTTGATCTTGACCTTTGTCTCCGTACAGGTAGACAGTTTCTTCTCCAGTTCCTTGTAAAACAGCTGATTCTGTTTTTCCGACTGCGTGGCAACCTTGCGGACTGGCTTCGGACGATACCAATCCTTCACCATGATTTCCGTCTGACGGACACTCATTCCCTCATCCACAACCCGGTTGGCTGCGGCGAGCTGATCCTCCGCGATCGGCAATCCAAGAATGGCTCTGGCATGCCCGCTGGACAACACACCCTCTATAACCATATCCTGCACTTGTTTCTGAAGTTTTAACAAGCGCATGGAATTTGTGATAAAAGAGCGGCTTTTGCTGACGCGTTCCGCCAGCTCTTCATGTTTCACATGATATTCGTCGATCAACTTCTGATAAGCCTGCGCTTCTTCAATCGGATTCAGGTTTTCACGCTGAATATTTTCAATCAGCGCGATTTCCATAATTTCTTCTTCGGTATACTCGCGAACCAGAACCGGAATTTCCTTCAGTCCGGCCAGCTTCGCCGCCCGCCATCTGCGTTCGCCGGCGATGATCTCATAATGATCATCTTTCTTCTGAACCAGAAGCGGCTGGATCACACCATATTTCCGAATCGAATCCGCCAGCTCATCCAGAGAATCCTCGTTGAACTGCTTTCTGGGCTGCGCCCGATTGGGCTCCACCTTTGAAATCTTGACGAGCATTTCCTTCCCACCGGTTTCACTTGTGGATGACGCGGTATCCGAAGAAGGTGCTACCACATCCTTTTCCAGGACTCCTACCGGGATCAGCGTATCTAATCCTTTCCCCAGGCCTTTCCCAAGACCTCCCTTTTTAACGGCCATCATCTTCTCCTTCATTCACTTACTCTTTTGCTATGTACCCAGGTTACTATTCCCGGCTCATAACAGGTTATCGACCACTGTTTTTACGCTTGTTGTCTTCTCGATTACTTGTCCTTCTTAGCCGACTTTTTATTCTTCTTGATGATTTCTCCTGCCAGCATGCGATAGCTCTCCGCACCCGTCGACTTCGGGTCGTACTCATTGATTGGCATTCCGAAGCTGGGTGCCTCCGCCAGGCGAACGTTGCGGGGAATGATCGTCTTGAATACATTCTGCTTGAGGTTATTCTTCACGTTGTCCACGACCTGTGTGGAAAGCTTCGTTCTCTGATCGTACATCGTAAAGACCACACCTTCTACTTCCAGGCTGGGGTTCAGGCGTGCCTTGACCAGGTTGACCGTGTGAAGAAGCTGCGTGAGACCTTCCAACGCATAGTATTCGCACTGGATCGGTACCAGAATTGAATCGGCCGTTGTCATGGCATTCACCGTCAGCATGTTGAGGGACGGAGGACAGTCGATGAGGATGTAGTCGTATTTGTCCCGGATCGATTCGATGTGCTTCTTTAAAATGAATTCCTTCTGGTCCACTCCGATCAGCTCGATTTCCGCGCCGGACAGATCGACGTTGGAAGGGATGACATCCAGGTTTTTATAGTCCGTGTGGATGATGCATTCCTCCGGTTCTACTTCACCCAGGAGGAGGTTATAGATTGTCACTTGAATGTTTTCTTTTTCCAGACCGAGGCCGCTTGTGGTGTTTCCCTGCGGGTCCATGTCGATGGTCAGGACTTTTTTCTTTTCTTCTGCGAGAGAGGCAGACAGATTGATGGAAGTCGTGGTCTTGCCAACGCCTCCCTTTTGATTTGCGATTGCGATAACTTTACCCATTTTCTTCCTTTCCGCGCAAGTGGCTGCCTGGTAAACGTATGTTCTACATAAAAAGAACAGCACTTCTCTTCCGAATGGAATGTTTCACGTGAAACATTTTAATCCATTCTTTCTGATAATGCAAGTAAAACATCTCTAAATACAACACAATGTACGATTGATGTTACAGTTTACATGTGCTGACAGTTTACTTGTGCTGACAATTTACGCACTTTAATAGTTTACACACGTTAAGCAAGTGGGGTTTCGATTATCTCCAGGTTGTTGGTTGAGTTTTCAAAAAGGCAAAATTCTATCCTTTGCAGTCTAAGTTCTGTCGGCCAGAACCACTAAGACTCCCTTAAGTTGCTAAGTACACCGAGCAAAAATCTCAACTCGCGCTTACGCGCTCAAACAGTGAGATTTTTGCTCGGTAACGCAACTTGCGGTCGTTAAGTGGTTCTATGGCCTCCTCCACATGACTGCAAAGGATAGAATTTCTGCCTTTCTTACGTTCTTTCACTTTATCATAGATGTTAATTATCATAAATGTTGATTGTAATAGACGCATTGTCATGTTATAGAAAATGATTTGGAACTAATCGTATGATCATGTATGATTGGAATGCTTGAATTCGTCTTGTGACTTGACTTGCTAAGTTCTTTTATAGCTTCATAATCTGCAATTGTCTTCAAAGTTCATGATTTAAGTGTGTCATTTGCTGGAACTTCTTTCTGTAATTGTTATTCGAGTTACTATTCACGGGTCAATAGCAATCAAGAGGTGCTTTGCATGCTTGCATGCACAAGCACTCTTGAATTGCTATTGAACTGCGAAAGCAGTCACCGCCCATCAGTCCCAGGAAAAATGCACCGTAGGTGCGTCATACGCCAAAGGCGGATGGCCTGGGACCTGATTAGGTGGTGACCCGTGAATAGTTACTTATTCGACGAGGGCATATTTTGAAATACTATTTTGAGGTTTTGAAATGGAACTCACTGTAATTGGCGTTTGCCAGACAGTAGACTCAAGACTATTGTATCAGTTGATCTGCTTTTAAGAAGCAAATTCTTCACATTGGACTTAAAAGAGGTCACAATACTCCATCTGAGACTCATAGTTGCTTGTTTCACGTGAATCATTCACGCTGTCTATTGGAATGGACCCTATCTGAGCGATCTATCAATGTTTCACGTGAAACATTTGACTTATATGAGGCAAAACACGTCATCTGAGACTCCTGGTTGCTTGTTTCACGTGAAACATTCACGTTGCCTATAGGAATGGATCTTATATGAGCGACATATCGATGTTTCACGTGAAACATTTGACTTAAAGGAGGCCACATTACTCCATCTGAGATTCATTAATGCGTGTTTCACGTGAAACATTCACGCTGCCTATGGAATTAGACATTATATGAGCAATAACGATGTTTCACGTGAAACATATGCCTTATTCGAGGTCAGAATACTTCATCTGAGACTCTTAGATACTTGTTTCACGTGAAACATTCACTCTGTCTATAGAAATAGGCCTTATTTGAGCAAGATCAATGTTTCACGTGAAACATATGGCATTAGATGAGGCTAAAATCCTTCATCTAAGACTCATGGATACTTGTTTCACGTGAAACATTCACACTGCCTACGAAAATAGACCTTATATGAGCAAGATCAATGTTTCACGTGAAACATATGACCTTATATATGGCCTAAATCCTTCATCTGAGACTCTTAGATGCTTGTTTCACGTGAAACATTCACTCTACCTATGAAAATAGACCTTATATGAGCAAGATCAATGTTTCACGTGTAACATATGGCCTTTTATGTGACCAAAATTCTTCATCTGACACTTATGTATGCTTGTTTCACGTGAAACATTCACGCCACCTGTAAGAATGGGACCTTTTATGAGTGATACATCAATGTATCACGTTAAACATTTTATTTAAATGAGGGTGAATAACGTCATTTGACCCTCATAGATACGTGTTTCACGTGAAACATTCATGTCGACAATAAAAGAAGACCTTCTTTAAGTGATATCTCATTGTTTCACGTGAAACATTCACGATGGATATCGATATAGACCTCACATGACATGTTTTGAGATGTTTCACGTGAAACATTTGAAGCTAAGCATTTCTATAGACAATTGAAAAGGAAGAATTCTACACATTTGAAGCGATCTTAGAAACCATTATTCCCTTATCGAAATAGAAGAGCATTTGAAGACATACATGAAATGTAGAATACAAATAACCGAAAAAAAGAGGAATTACTCAAACAATTCAAAACAGTTCGCAATCGTCAGGAAACTTCTAAGAAAGGCAGAGCTAATATTCGTTTGCAGTCATGTGCCAAGGCCTTTAGAACCGGTGGAGCGAAGCAATAAGCTTCAGCCAAGTCGCAGACGATGGCTGAAGCTTACGTGCGTGCCCTGCCGTGCACTTAACAAAGCGAAGCCGTTAGGCGAACGCTGAGTTTAGTGCAACGGCATAGCGAAGCAATAAGCTCACGCGGTTCTGGCCGCAGGTTCTTAGACTGCAAACGAATATAACTCTGCCTCTTAGAAATTTCCTGACGCTTCAATTAAACGTAAATTTTTAAACAATCTTGCCCGACATCATCCGAGGGGTTTCTTTGCGGGGAGCCCAGCCTTTCGGGGATACTGATTGGGTGTCTCCTTACACTTCTCAAGAACGATGAGTGTGCGTTTGATATCGGTGTCCGGTAATGTAAAGGAAAACTCATCCACCTTCCGGCAGAAGAGCAGCTTCATGGCATTTTCGCAGGCCGCCATTTCTTCTTCCATCTCTCCAGACTTGTAGGCAATCATATGACCATGAACTTTCAGGAAGGGAATGTCGTACTCCATCAGCACATCCATTCTCGCAACAGCTCTAGAAACGACCAGGTCAAAAGCCCCCCGATATTTCCGGTCATGAGCAAGATCCTCCGCTCGCGCATGAACGGTCTTGATCTTGTTCAGATTACATTTGTGGATAACTTCGTTGATAAACTGCAATCTTTTATTCAGGGAGTCATTCAGGGTGAAGTCCATCTCCGGGAAAGCAATCTTCAGCGGAATGCCGGGAAAACCGGCCCCGGTGCCAACATCCAAAATCAGATCCGTATCCTTGTAATAGGATTTCGCGTAGGAGAGCGCCAGACTATCCACAAAGTGTTTGTTGATAACTTCCTCCGGTTCGGTGATAGAGGTCAGGTTCATGACCTTATTCTTTTCCACAAGTTCCTGGTAGAAGAGGGCAAATTGTGAAATCTGTTTCTCTGTCAGATCAACCCCAATCTGATGGGCCCGATCAAAAAGAGTCTTCTTAAATAATTCCATTCTTGACCTCCTGGAATATAGCAATCGAAGAATTCATCAGCATGGTTATGCTTTTAAACCAATTATAATGGCCTTCTGCAGATCACAATAAAGGCTAGTTATCCACACTTATCCACAAAATTCATGTTTATAAGAGAGCAGGTTAGTGGATAAACGCAGTGTCAAAGTATCTGCAATTATACTTATTGGTATTGTGTCAAAACTATTGTATTCGTCTATCCCAGTTCACACCCAACAATAGATTTTGTATACAGTATGCACGTTTAACTAAGCAGATCCAAAAAATAGCTTCACAGATCTCCAAAGCTTACTGCGATCTTTTTCTTCCCATCTGCTCCAAATAAACCAGCAGCACCGAAATATCCGCCGGGGACACGCCGGAAATACGGGAGGCCTGGCCAATCGAAACCGGTTTAATCGCATTAAGCTTCTGGTAGGCTTCTTTCCGTAAGCTGGGAATGGTGGTGTAATCGATATCCTTGCTCAGCTTCTTTGCCTCCAGCTTTCGGAAGTTCTGAATCTGCTGCAGCTGACGCTTGATATATCCTTCGTATTTTAAGTGGATTTCCACCTGTTCCTTTTCGGCTTCGGTTAACGTGTCCGGTCTGGCGGGATCAATCTCTTCTGTGACTTCATAGCCAAGCTCGGGGCGTCTGACCAGCTCCGCCAGCGAAATGCCGCTCTTTAAAAGCGTACTTTCGTGCTTTTCCAGGAATGCCTGCACTTCTTCCGAGCACCCGACATGCGTTTTCTGTAAGCGTTCAATTTCCTGTTCGATGTGCTCTTCTTTCTTCAGGAGCTTTTCGTATCGCTCATCGGAGATCAGGCCCACTTCATGCCCCAGGGGAGTCAGCCGCTCGTCGGCATTATCCTGTCTTTGAATCAGGCGATACTCGGAGCGCGAGGTCATCATGCGGTAGGGTTCGTGGTTTTCCTTCGTCACCAGATCATCGATCAGAACGCCGATGTACCCCATGGAACGGTCGATGAAAATGGCGGGTTTGTTCTGCACCTTTCTGGCGGCGTTGATGCCAGCCACAATTCCCTGCGCGGCGGCTTCCTCGTAACCGGAGCTTCCGTTAAACTGGCCGGCAGCGAAAAGGCCATCGATGGACTTGAACTCCAGGGTGGCTTCGAGCTGCTGCGGGTTGATGCAGTCGTACTCGATCGCGTAGGCATTGCGCACAATTTTGACGTTCTCCAGGCCGGGTACCGTGTGGTACATAGCGTACTGCACATCTTCAGGGAGCGAGGAGGACATGCCGCTTAAGTACATCTCGTTGGTGTATTCCCCTTCCGGCTCCACAAATACCTGATGGCGATCCTTTTCGGGGTAGCGCACGACCTTGTCCTCGATGGAGGGGCAGTAACGCGGCCCGGTTCCTTCGATAATTCCGCCGTACAAAGGGGAGCGGTCCAGATTAGCCCGGATGATTTCGTGAGTCTTTTCTTCCGTGTACGTAAGCCAGCAGGATACCTGTTCTCTCTGGATGCTTTCCGGATCGGTCTCAAAGGAGAAGGGAACAATCCGTTCATCGCCGAACTGTTCCTCCATCTTGGAAAAATCGATGCTTCGCTTGTCCACGCGGGCGGGGGTTCCCGTCTTAAAACGGACCAGTTCGATCCCTTCGTTACGAAGAGAGTCGGAGAGGTGCGTGGCAGCCTGCAGACCGTTCGGGCCAGTGTATTGAATGACGTCTCCGGTAAGGCACCGGGCATTTAAGTACACGCCGGTAGCCAGGACAACCGCCTGCGCGCGGTAAACCATGCCGCTGGCCGTCTTGACGCCGCAGACCTTTGCCTTTTCCCCGTCCCGGCTGACGATCAGCTCGCAGACCTCGCCCTGGCGAATGGTCAGATGATCGGTATTTTCCATGGTCTTTCGCATCTCACGCGTGTAGACCTGCTTATCGGCCTGCGCGCGCAGCGAATGGACCGCCGGGCCTTTCGAAGCGTTCAGCATTTTGGACTGGATAAATGCCTTATCGATATTCTTTCCCATCTCGCCGCCAAGCGCGTCCACCTCCCGAACCAGATGCCCCTTGGAGGTTCCGCCGATATTGGGATTGCACGGCATCATCGCGATGGAATCGACACTGACCGTAAACACGATGGTTTCACAGCCAAGTCTGGCCGCCGCCAGCGCTGCCTCGCATCCGGCATGACCGGCGCCAACCACAATTACGTCATAGGTTTGTTCTATTGAAATCATATCGGCTATTTCCTACTTTCCCATACAGAACCGGCCAAAAATTTCGTTGATCAGATCTTCGTCCACCGATTCTCCGATGACCTTTCCCAGTTCCTCATAGGCATCGGTTAAGTCTATGCTGACCAGATCCTCCGGCATTCCGTCCAGAAGACTGTTCTTCACCATGGTCAGACTGCTTTTCGCTTTTTCCAGAGATTCCTTCTGCCGCGCGTTTTCCATAAACAGCTCGTCGTTCATGGTCAGCCGGCCTTCGTAAAACATTTTCTGGATTTCCGCCTTCAGTTCGTTCAGGCCTTCGCCGCTTTTCGCCGAGAAGGGAATGACCTTCTTTTGTACCAGAAATTCCAGTTCCCGCGGGAGCATCTGCATATCCAGATCGTTTTTGTTGAGGATGACGATGGCCTTCCGGGTACGGATGAGCTCCATGATTTCGTAATCCTCTTCCTGGAGATTTTCGGAGCCGTCCACCACATACAAAATCAGATCGGCTGCCTCCGCGTTCTGCCGCGCGCGTTCCACACCAATTTTTTCCACCACGTCCTCCGTCTCCCGGATCCCGGCGGTATCCACCAGCGTCAGCCCCATCTCGTTGATCGTGAGATATTCTTCCAGGGTATCGCGGGTTGTGCCGGCTACGTTGGTGACGATGGCCCGTTCCTCGCCCATCAGGAGATTCATCAGAGACGATTTTCCTACGTTGGGCCTTCCTAAGATGACGGTGCGAATGCCTTCCCGAAGGATCCGCCCGTTGTGAAACTGCGAGATGAGGGAGGAGAGGGTGGTAATCCACTTTTCATCCTCGTCGATCAGTTTCTCGGAAAATCCGTCGAGGGAAATGTGCTCCGGGTCATCTAACGCCGCCTCTAAGTAGGCGTTCTGATACAGAATCTCGCTTCTGAGCGACCGGATTTTTTCGGAGAACTTTCCCTTCAAAGTGTTGATGGAACCGCGCATCGCATATTCGTTTTTGGATTCGATCAGATCCATCACGGATTCGGCCTGGGCCAGATCGATGCGACCATTTAAGAACGCCCGTCTGGTAAACTCCCCGGGCTCGGCTGCCCTGGCGCCGTTTCTCAAAACCAGATCCAGCACCTTCCGAAGCACGAGCACTCCGCCGTGGCAGTTGATTTCCACCGTGTCCTCCGTGGTGTAACTGCGGGGCGCGCGCATGACCATCACCAGAACCTCGTCGATGATCCGCCCGTCTTCCACGATATGCCCATAGTGAATGGTGTGGGTGGGAGCTTCTAAAAGTGACGCCTTGTGGCCTGCTTCCTGAAAAACCCGGTCCGCCACAGCGAAAGCTTCCGGTCCGCTGATCCGAATGATGCCAATCCCGGCAGAGGAGAGGGGAGTGGCAACGGCGGCTATGGTATCTTCCTGGTTCCTGATCATAAATGGTTTTCTCCTTATATTCGCGCAAAGAGGCAGGCGTTAAAACGCCTGCCTCCGCTTTACAGCTTATTTCTCGAAACGATCCCTTTTCTTCAGGGAAATGATCACATGACGATACGGTTCTTCCCCGTCGCTTCTGGTTACCACATAGCGATCATTCTGAAGCGTAGAGTGAATAATTCTTCTCTCATAAGGGTTCATCGGCTCCAAAGAAACCGCACGGCGTGTTCTCTTTACTTTGGCCGCAATATTGCGGGCCAGCTTTTCAAGGGTTTCCTGACGGCGTTCCCGGTAGTTCTCGGTATCAACCTTGACACGGTAGTACTCGTCGGTTTCCTTGTTTACGACAAAACTGGTCAGATACTGAAGGGAATCCAAAGTCTGCCCCCGTTTTCCAATCAGCACTCCCATGTCGTCTCCGCTTAAATCCACGTTTACGGTCTTTTCATCCTCGTCAACCGTAACGGCGATGGAAACTTTCATTTCCATGGCTTCAAAGACATCTTCCAAAAACTTCGTAGCCGCATCCTCCAGCGAGAAAACCTTTCTGGCGCGGATTACAGCCGGACGTGTCTTAAATCCGAAGAAACCGGCGCTTCCCTCGTCCACCACTTCGATTTCCAGCTGATCGCTGGGAACCCCAAAGGCGACGGAAGCTTCCGTCTTCGCTTCTTCTACCGTTTTGGCAGAAAATTCAGTAAAATCCATATAGTTGCCCTCGTTACAATGAAACAAATATATTACTTTTTCTTCTTCATGTTCCGCTCTTCGTAATCCTTGACCATCCGGGCCTTTGCGGAAATGCTTCCCGGATTTTCACTGCGGCTGTTGTAGTATTCCGTGGATTTCGCCTGCGCTTCGTCTCTCTTTTCCCGGTTGAACGTGCTTTCCTGCTGGGCCTTTTCGCTCAGCTTCTGGGCGCGCTCCACCTGCTGCATCATGGCCAGCTCGTTGATCGGAGGAAGACCCCGCTTTTCGCGCTGTCTGTTCTTCTTCTCAATGTTCGCCTTGATCATGTCGTTGACGTCCAGCGAATCCATGTACTTGTTGACATAGTACTGGGTGACCATACGGATACCGCTGGAGGCAATCCAGTAGATACCGACGGCAGCCGGAAGAGAGAAGCAGAAGAACACGGAGATGAGAGGCATCAGATTGTTCATCATCTTCATGGAATCGCCCATCTCGTTGTTCGCGGGGCTGCTCTTCATGGACTGGCGGGCGCCAAGCCACTGGAACAGACCAGCTAAAATCGGGATCAGAATGGCTGCGCTGAGCAGATTCTGGCTCGGTGATTCGGCTAAATAGATCGGACCGAGAGAGTTCATGCGGTTGATGGCCACAACGTTCTCGGAGATGATCGAAGAAATATCGGGGAAGATCTCTTTTAAGGTTTCCCAGTTGGAGCTGGAGAACTTGTAGAGGAGATCGATCACCCGGTTGACCTGCGTATAATCGTAGGACTCGATGGAAAGGCCGCGCTCCGTAGCAAGATC
>JAEEGL016841305.1_pt1 | contig 15595 bp, 11 predicted proteins | sample 9134231 | NCBI WGS metagenome assembly JAEEGL01 (sample SAMN16246548, study PRJNA631951) | gut metagenome | biome: gut microbiome; feature: rumen; material: fiber-attached | host: Bos | place: Iran: Karaj | collected 2018-10
CCATTTGTTTTTGTAATTGTTTGCGATGCAACACTTGATCCACCTTGAGAATCAAATGTTACTTTTGCAGAAGCATCAATATCTCCACTTACAGTTCCATATGTGGTGTTATTTGTACTATATGTTAATGTGTAATTTGCATATTTTGCTTGATAAGTTAAATCTTTTGAAGGCATTACAAAATTATATTCTTTTTTGTCAGATACTAGTGTATTTCCATCATACCAACCTAAGAATGTATAACCACCCTTTTTACCAGTAATTAATGAAATACTATCCCCTTTACTACAGTATGTTGTATCTGGTTTTTTATTGTTAACTATAACATCTAATGTACCATAACTTGTATTATCGACACTAACATTTAATTTATATAAATATTCTAGTTCAAATGAAGTATCTCTATTTGTTTCAGAATGTTCTACCTCAAAATAATATGTGTATCCACTTACTAATGACACATTAACTTTTTCGCCAGAATTCAAATTATATGAAGTAGTTGATGAATTATTTGAATGCATTTTTACGATAATACTATTATTATTGTTGTTTATAATTGAATAATCTCTTGTTGATGTACAATAGAATCTATAGAAAAGATTATGTGAATTTTTAAAATATACTCCAGAATATATTCCATCAGAATTTATTTGCTTTGAATCAGTTTCTGAATAATTTCCACTTCCTTTTATCAAGTAAGCTGTAGAATTTAAGCCTTTTACTCCAATATAGTATTTGCCAACTGATAATTTTAATTCTTGATAATAATTTGATAAAGTTCCTGATTTTTCTAAAATAAATTCTTTTGATTCTTCATTATATAGATATAAAACAAAATTATCGTTGTTTGAATCATTATACAAATAGTAAGTATCAGGATTTGTTATTGTGACATTATAGAATGTGTAATAATTTGCATTATGGCTTAAAGGACTATCATCAGCATCTATTTTTTCTCCTAGTTCAATAAATAAATCATGATTAGTGTTTTCAGTTGTTTTACTAATTAAACATAATTCATAAGTGATACCACTTACTAAATATGCACTCATTATATTATTATTGTTACTTAGATCTGGTTGTGAATATTTTGCTGTATAAATATTGTTTGTAGAAATAGTATAACCATTCATTTTGAAATAGTAATTTCCTGAAACTTGTGGAGTAAATTTAACGTAATATGTTTTACTCTTTTCAACATTAACATTATTTAACATATTTGCTTCAATTGGATATTCTGCATTTTGACCATATTCATATATAACATTACAGTTTAAATAGTTTGTCTGATTATTCATATCAAGTGAAGCATTATATGATGATGTAATTTCAATTGTATATTTTGAACCATTACTTTTAAAATAAACTACATTTGATTTGCTTTCTGTTGAAACTGCATTTCCTTCTGAATCATAAATATTCACTTGAACATTTTTATCAAAATTTAGTGTATAATACTTATTGCTTTCACCAGTAAATGCAAAATAATTCTTAAAACCTGTTTTACTTGTTAATGTTAAATTAAAACTACCAGTTTTAATCATAGGCATATAATTTTTAGATTGACCAACAATTTGTATAGAGTTTACTTCTGTTCCACGAGAAATAAGATTATTAACATTTTTTTCTTTTGTATTTATGTAATAATTTGTATTTGATGGTGCTGTTACTTTTATAAAAGCACTGCTATTTTCATTTAATAGATTTTTGTTTCCTAATGATACATCATTTTTTGTAATACCTTGGCGTTTTCCATCATGCAATAGTGCTGTTTCAAAAGTATGGTAATTTATGCTTTCTTTTTCAGATAATAAAAGCATTGCCTTATATGTTTTAGTTTCTTCAATTTTTTCGCTTAATACATAATAAAGATTATTACATACTTTTTTTATATTATCTCCCAAATATTCTGATGTTTTATTGTTTGTATTTATTCTATAATATTCAGTTATATTTTCATTAATCTTACTGCCGATTCCGTATCCATCAACAAAGTCACAGATAAATTCTTTATATCTAAAATCTGCAACAATATTTCCATCATAATCTATAGCACCATACAATCCATCTATACATCCTATAAAAATTTTACTATCAGGATCTAGTTCAGGATTAATTGCACTTAAGTATACTTTTTCGTTCATGTTATTATCATAAACTATTTTAGTTTCTTCATTATAATAATGTTTATCATCAAGTTTTAAATATTTTACTGGAGCAGTTGAAGTTACATCTTTCAACACATTATAAGTAGAATCTATGATTCCGCTTTTTTTCGTTGGTTGCAAAACGTTATTGATTATTTCTTGATATTGAATTAAACCATATTTTATTGTTCCATCAGTATCTTTATATTCTTCTATCGAATTAATGTAATAATTAATTTTTATCTCTTCAGTTTTTCCAGTAAGCCAATCTACTCGATATGAAAAAAAATCATATTTCTTTTTTGTATCTTCATCAAAAAATTTATAGTTTGATGAATCTTCTGGAAGTTCAATTTTTCTTTGGTAAATACAGTAATGATCTAAAAAAATTAATGAATCATCTTCAACATCAGATGGAATTACAAATGAAACGACACTTGAGTCATTTCCTGCATTAGTTTTAAATAATGTATAATATTTATCTTTTTTACTTAAATAATAATTTTTGTATCCATATGGTGTTAAATCTATTTTTTGTATATCTGTATATTTGTTACCAATGATAAAATTATTCTCGACATCTATATTTTTATCTGGGATATTTGAGACAATGCTAATTGAATAATTATTATTATATTGATATATATATTCTCTTTCAGTTTCACCATTAAATTTTATAACCAAGTACATTTCTGTACTGATTAATTCTACTGTATTAGGATCGGCATTGTTAACATAACTATATGTTACTTGGTCAAGTGTTGAGGAAGTATATTGTTGATTATTTATGGTTGTAGTATATGAATAACTATTATCTATTTTTTCCTCGGTTACTTGATACAAAAGATTTCCAAATGAGTCATATACGTAACGCTCATGTAAATAAGTAATTGTCAAAATAAAACCAACATTATCAACTTGAACGTTATAATCTAAGTAATATTCAGAAAACATTGGTTTAACAATATATGCCATGTGAGTAATTGAATAAAAACCTATATTTCCAGTTTGATTTTTTATAACAAGTAATCCAGCTGAATAGTAGGCATCATTAACTATTTTATCTTTATCAAAAGGTAGATAAGATGATTTATTAAATTTAACAAAACTTGGATCATCGTTTTCTACATTTTCTTCATCGATATTTTTTTCAATGTATTTCCCATAATTTTTATTTTCAATAGAAAAATTACATGAACTTAAAATAGTTGCGCCAATTGATAATATCAATATTGTACTAATATACTTTTTTCTCATTTTCGTATCCTCCATATAAAATAAAATTCATACTACTCAAGTTGTACTAAACACATAGTAGTCATCGTAAAACAATGTTAATTTATAAATGTAAATAAAAAATTTAATTGAATTTTGTTTATTAATAACATTTTTTATTTGCATTTTTCATTGGATGTTTCTATTATTATAGCATTATTTTACTTCATGAACAATTTCAATTTATAATTTAAATTTATTAATAGTGTAAATTTACTCAATAAAAAAAGACTAGATTAAATCTAGTCTTTTGCTTTATTACTTACGTAAACCAAGCTTTTGAATTAATTCTTCGTATCCCTTAGGATCGTTCTTCTTTAAATAATTCATAAGGCTCTTTCTATGACCAATTTTGCACATTAAACCACGCTTAGAATGGAAGTCATGAATATGTACATTGAAGTGTTCATTTAATTCGTTGATTTCAGCTGTTAAAAGTGCGATTTGTACTTCTACTGAACCAGTATCAGTTGCGCTCTTACCATACTTCTTAACGATTTCAGCCTTTTGTTCTTTTGTTAAAGCCATTTTTGTATCCTCCTATTAATTATAAATTCACGATTAGGCATAGATAAAGGTCTAGGAATTCCTTATATCCAAGCTTAACGCACAAAGATATTATACACTAATATTTACTTATTTCAAGAAAAATATTTATAATATTTCTATTTTATTTTGTTAAATACATATCACCAGCAAGCTCTAGACACTTTGCCTTATCATATCTTAGCTGATGCTCTAATTCTTCAACTGATTTAAACATCTTTTCTTCTCTTATATATTCAATAAATTGAACATATATTACATGGTCATATATATCCTCATCTAATCCAAAGATATGTACTTCCATCTTTAAATCATTTTGATATCCAAATGTAGGATTATGACCTATATTACACATGCCTAAATAAGGTACGCCATCTACTATAGCATTTACAAAGTAAACACCTGATTTTGGTAGAAGGAAGTTCTTATAATCTACATTCGCTGTAGGATATCCTATAGTTCTTCCGTTTTGGCTTCCAAATATTACCTTACCTCTAATTGTAAAAGGTCTACCTAGTAATCTTTTAGCCTCAAATACATTACCATCACTTAATAATTCTCTAATATAAGTAGATGATACTCTTACATCATCAAATGTATATTTTTTTACTTCGTAAAATTCAAATTCATTTTCTAAATCCTTGATTGTACCTTCTGCCTTTTTAGCGAATGTAAAATCATATCCACAAACACAAGCCTTAATATTCATAAACTTCATAGCTCTTATGAATTCTTCTTTACTCATGTTCATAACATGCTCATCAAATTCAACTACAATTAAATAATCTAGTCCCATTTGAGATACTATTTCTGTTTTTATTTCAAGTGGAGTAATTAAAGGATAATTAGTAATCTTTTTTAAGAATACACTAGGGTGAGGATAGAATGTTAATAAAGCACTCTTATAGCCCTTTAGCTTACTTACTCTTTTGCATTCCTCTACTAATTTTTGATGACCTAAATGAACTCCATCAAAATTTCCTATAGCTGCGCATATTGGTTCTGCGATTGGAAAAAAGTTTGATTCCTTAACAAATAAGGATTTCATATTATCACCAGCTTATTTAAAAATTAAAATTGGTTTATATTTTTGTGGGGATACTTCCTCATATATTGCCATTATATCACAATTAATTCTAACGTAAAAGATGCCTCTAGTAGTCGTATTTCTTTCATCAAGCTCAACACCATTTAGAACTAATTTTTTCATATAGCTATCTAAATCTACAACTGGTAGCTTTAAAAAATCAAAGATAGAAATTAGACTATTTTCTGTTATATCATCTAAGTCTATAGCATCCTCAATTTTAAAGTCACCTGACTTAGTTCTTTTTAGCTCATGAAGTATTGCACATCCTCCTAAAGATGCACCTAAGTCTCTGGCAAGGCTTCTTACATAATAGCCTTTAGATACATTTATTTTAATATCAATTTCCTTATGGCTATTATAATCCATTAAATCAGATATAATTTCATAATTAAATAGCTTAACCTCTCTAGGCTTAATATCAATTTCCTTATTTTCTAAGTCATATTGATATAGCTTTTTACCATTTACCTTTATAGCTGATATAATTGGTGGAATTTGCTCAGCTCTTTCTAATTCCTTATCTAGAGCCCTCTTAATAGAATCTATACTTACATCCATTTTAATATCAGTTGTTAATTCTGATTCCATATCTAATGATTTAGAATCATATCCAAAGATAATACGTGCAATATATTCCTTATCATGCTCATTAAATAGCTTCAAAAGCTTAGTAGCATTTCCAACTGCTACAAGCATTACACCTGTTGCGTTAGGATCAAGTGTACCATTATGGCCGACCTTTTTAGTATTTAATTTCTTTTTAATGACATTACATACAGTTTGAGATGTAATACCCTTTGGTTTATTTACAATTAAAAAGCCATCCATTATTTATCATCCTTTGAATATATTACAAATACTGAGCCTTCAATAACCTCAATTATTGAATCCTCATTTCCTTCATTTGAAAGGCATAGAGGATCAAATCTATTAAGCTTATAATTATCTAAATTATATTTAAAGTTCTTAAGTGTAATAATAGAGTCCTCAATTCCAAATATAGATGTAAATTTATAATTTGGATTATTCTTATATACTCCCTTTTTACACTTAATAATCAATGAATTTTCATCCATAATTTTGATATTATCATAATTTATAAGTGAAAGTAGGTTTGAATAAAAATGCTCTATTCTTTTACCATAAATTCCACCTAAAATAGTAATATCATAATCCTTATAATCCTTAATTACCTGATAGGTATCAGATAAATCCTTAACAGGATTTAATTTAACTATTTTTTTAGAATATTTTTTTATTAATTCGAATTCAGCCTCATTTACTGAATCGAAATCTCCATAGGCAATATCCATTTTTATATTATTTGAGGCTAAATTATATGCACCTCTATCAATCCCTATAATTAGGTCGTAATCATTATTAAAATTATTTAAATTACAATTATATAAAACTAATAATGCCTTCATAATATCCCTACTTTAAATAAACTATAGTAACACCATTTAAGCCTTCACCCTCGCCACCATAGCGATACTTTTTAATAAATGAAGCCTTCTTTAAATATTCCCATACCTTTTTTCTAACTGCCCCAGTTCCAAAGCCATGGATTATTGTTAATTCATCTAAATTACCAAGTAATGCTTGGTCAAAGAATTGATCCAATAAATAATCTACCTCTTCAACTCTTTTACCTCTTAAATCAAGTGAAAATTCAGCGTGTGATGCAGGATTTACACCTGATAATCTAGTTTCACGCTTTTTCTTTTCTACAGGCTTTGCCGATAAAACTAACTCATTTTTCTTAAAATCCATTTGGAATTGGCCTAAATTGATAATATATTTACCCTTTTTAATATCAACGATTGTTCCATATTTTTCATATGGCTTAATAAATACGAAATCACCAACATTAAAATCACTTTCGATGATTTCCTCATTGTCATCCTTTATATCAAGATTACGAGCCTTAGTCTTTAATGCTATTAGCTCATGCTCCTTAAATGATTCAGATGACATATTTTTAATTTCACTAATTAGCTTATTTGATTCATTCTTAGCTTCTTCAATTATAGTTTTAGCCTTATCCTTAGCTTCCTTTATAATCTTATCTGTCTTCTTAACTAAATCAAATTTTTCCTTTTTTAATTCTTCAACATTCTTTTCAGCTTCCTTAAGCTTAGCTTCAAGTAATGCTTCCTTACTATTAAGCTCATTCATCTTATCCTCAAGATTTCCCATAAGCTCAACAGATTCAGTTTTATTATAATCAAGCTCAGCTTTAGCAACATCTATAATATCTGATTTTAAGCCTAATTTTGAGGCGATTAATAGCGCATTTGATTTACCTGGAATACCAAGTAATAATTTGTATGTAGGCATCAATGTTTCAGTATTAAATTCAACTGATGCGTTACAAATATCCTCTTCCTTATAGGCATAGGATTTTAATTCTGAATAGTGAGTAGTTGAAATTACCTTAGCTCCACTATTCTTTAAATACATAATAATTGATATTGCAAGGCTACTACCTTCCTTAGGGTCAGTACCTGAGCCTAATTCATCTAGTAATATTAATGAATTTGAATTCGCAACATCTATGATATTTATAATTCTTTTCATATGAGATGAGAATGTAGATAGAGATTGCGCTATTGATTGCTCATCACCTATATCAGCTAAAATATTATCGAAGTATCCGAATGTAGATTGCTCATGAACTGGCACCATTAAGCCATAATATGCCATTAAATGAAGGATTCCTACTGTTTTTAAGGCAACAGTCTTACCACCAGTATTTGGGCCTGTAATAACTATTACATTAAATTTAATACCTAAATTAATATCAATAGGAACACATATATTCTTATCAATTAATGGATGCTTAGCGCTTTTTAAATTAAATGATCTTAAATCCTCTATTTTTGCTGGATTATAATCATTTTCTTTACCCATCTTAGCTTTCGCAAATATTAAATCTAAATTAACTAAAATATTAAAATTATTAATTAATGTGTCATATTCACTACCAACAAGAAGTGATAAATTCTTAAGAATTACTTCAATTTCATGCTTTTCCTTATTCTTAAAATTCTCGATTGATGTTGAGATTGCTAAAACCTCTTCTGGTTCAATATAGCATGTTGTATTACTTGATGAAATATCGCGGATGATTCCTTTAAATGTATTTTTATATTCAATCTTAACAGGAATACATAATCTCATATTTCTTTCAACGATTAAAGGCTCTTGAATCATTGAAGATTTTTGTTGTAATATTTCTTGTAGTTTACTTCTTAATCTATTATCAAGTGATTTTAAGCTACGTCTTATTGTAAATAATTCCTTAGATGCATTATCTAAAATCGCTCCATCATTTGATATTGCAAGTGTGATACTTGATTTTAAGGATTTAGGAATATCAATATTCTTAATGATATTAGTTAATTTCTCTAAATTAATCTTTTCTACTTCTAAATTCTTAAAATATGTAAGTATATTTTTAGATGTATCTAGGAATTTTACAACATTAATTAATTCTATGGCTGATAATATTCCACCTTGGCTTGAAAGCTTAAGTGATTCCTTTACTCCTTCAATTGAATCTAGGGGTAGATTTGAATATTTAATAATTGCATCAAATGCTTCCTTTGTTATATCCTGATTATATTTTGCCTCATCATAATTTTTTGGAAGTATTTTTTCATCAATTATAGCCTTTGAATAAGATGTAATTGTATATTTTTTTAAAGTCTCTAATACTTTATTAAATTCAAGTATATTAATATCGTACATCATTAATTCCTTTCAAAAAATATAGGGACAGACCCTATATTTATAAATCGATAATATTATTATTCTCTTTTAATGCTTTATATGTGATAATTCTTGTTCCATAAACATCAGTTGTAGGATCAACAAATTCCATTTCACACTCATTAATATATTTTAATAGACTTTTAGCATTAGGATAGATAATATAAAGCTTCTTAGTTTCAAGTCCATCCTCATATGCAGGTAAGTCCATTCTCATCATCGCATCAATATTTTCTACATATTTTATTGATTCGTCATCAATAGTTCTTCTTAATTGCCACTTAACTGAGCTATTAACTGTAATTTCTTGATCTGATATATTAGGTATTACCTTAATATAAATCTTTTTAGTTGCTGAATGGATAATATAATCATATTCAGGCTTCATTTTAGGCTCAAGTGTGGTTTTATTAAATATTGCGAAATTATTTAATTCATTTTCAACATCAGAATACATCTTTTTAATTCTACTCTTTTTAATGATTAGTAGGATTAAGAAAAAACCAACTAATGCTAAGAATAGTATTAAAAGGACACCACCGATTATAAATAAAAAATCCATAAATTAATCCTTTTTACTCTTTAAATATTTTATAACTATTATGACAAATAATATAAAACATAGTATAAATCCTAATAAGGCTAAGGCTAGACCCAAATATAGTATATTATTCATGGTAAACATAACACCTAAAATAATGGCTGTAGCGCCAAGTGATATTAAAATTATGCCAGTTATTATAAATATAATATATACAAGTTTATCCTTAAGCATTATCTTTATTTTTCCTTATTATTCTCTATATCCTTATTAATTAATTGTTCAACCATATTACCAACCTCAGTAGTTGTTTTACCCTTGTATTCTAGAGGTGTAATAGGCTTATGATAAATAATTTTAACTATTTTCTTTTTTCTTCTTGGATCTTTAGCAATATGTGATGAACCAATAATAGTTACAGGTAAAATTAATACCTCAGGCTTCATCGCAAGCTTATAAGCACCTGCACGAAGTGAAACCATTTCTTCTACATCACGAGTTTTAATTCCACCCTCGGGGAAAATAATCATAGATTGGCCATTCTTAACATCCTTGATTGCTTTAACCATAGTTTTAGCAGCTTCTCTATCATTATCTCTATCCATAACTACAGCACCGTAGGTTTTAGCAATTAGCATCATAAAATGGTTTGTAAATAATGTCTTCTTGCCTACTGCGGTTATCTTTTGATGTAGATCAACATATATTAACATTGGATCCATATTTGATTTGTGATTTGCGTATATTATAAATGTATCCTTTCTTGCGTCAGGTACATTTTCAATTCCCTCATGCACGATTTTTACATGCATATAGTGTATACAAAACTTACATAATCTTCTTAGTAAGAAATGCTTAGATGGTAATTTTGATGAGGTTTTGCTTCCAATAAGTAGGTAAATATATAAAAGTAACACTAAAAGTATTACACCACATATAAAGCCTACTGGAACCCATAAAAATAAATACCAAGCACTAAGTGGAATTAGAAAATAAAATAATAAAGTAAATCCAACACCAAATAATAAAGCTATTGAAATAAAAAACATAATTAATTCCTTTCAAATAATGTGTATCTAACTTTATCTGTGTCGTTTTCCCAAACTAAATTATATTTAGAGAAATCTATTTGAGGGAAATATCTATCACCCTCATATTCTCCCTTTACAAATGAAATATATAATCTATCAGCGTATGGTAGTGAAATCTTATAAATAGTTGCACCACCTACAACCCATAAATCATCCTTATTGTTTTCTAGGAATGATACTAGATCATAAATCATTGTTACACCATCGATTTTTAAATTCTTATCGATAGTTGCAACATATATTTTTCCATATGGTAGAGGCTTATCCTTATAATAGCCCTTTAATGAAAAATATGTTTGATCACCCATTAGAACTGTTTGTCCATTTGTTTTTGACTTGTAATATAATAAATCCTCTTTGATATGCCAAGGGATTTTATCTCCCTTACCAACCAAGTTGTTTTTATCCATTGCCCAAATTAATGATATCATTATACGCTCACCTTACCCTTGATTCCCTTATGAGGATTATAATTTACTAGCTCGAAGTCCTCATATTTGAAATCATAGATTGATTTAACATTTGGATTAATCTTCATTTCAGGTAATTCTCTTGGCTCACGAGTAAGCTGTAGGTTAACTTGGTCAAGTAAATTATTATAAATATGTGCGTCACCAAGTGTATGAACAAATACACCTGGCTTTAAGCCACATACTTGTGCAATCATCATTGTAAAAAGTGAATATGATGCAATATTAAATGGTACTCCTAGGAATACATCTGCAGATCTTTGATATAATTGACAAGATAATTTACCATCATTTACATAAAATTGCATAAAGCAATGACATGGAGGTAATACCATTGATTGAACCTCAGTTGGATTCCAAGCAGAAATAATTAATCTTCTTGATGTTGGGTTAGTCTTAATATCATGGATTAAGTTTTCAAGTTGGTCAACACCACCGAAATTTCTCCACTGCTTACCATATATTGGTCCACAGTTACCCCATTTTTTAGCGAATTCATCAGATTCTTTAATCTTCTCTGCGAATTCTTCTATTGTTTCACCTTTAAATTCATTTGACTTCTTATATACATCATATGGCCAATCGTTCCAGATTCTAACATCATTATCAACTAAATATTTGATGTTTGTATCTCCTTGGATAAACCATAATAATTCATGAATAATACTCTTTAAATGAACTCTCTTTGTAGTAAGTAAAGGAAATCCTTTGCTTAAATCAAATCTCATTTGATAACCAAAATAAGAAATAGTACCTGTACCTGTTCTATCTTCTTTTTTTGTGCCTTCTTCTAAAATCTTTTTACATAAATCTAAGTATTGTTTCATAAAATCACTCCTATTTAAGATTATATCTTAAACTAGGGTAAAAATAAAGGTATAAAATGAATTAAAACAACAAAAAAACTCCTAAAATAATAGGATTTTTAACTATTATCTTAGAAGTATTTTTTTATTAATAATAAGTGCTTGTTACACTATCTTTTTTAGTATTAAATTGTGTATTAGATGTATTAAGTGAATAATTTTTTGTATTTCTTGCGTAGCTTTGAGATACATCAAATACAATTCCATAGCCATATATTGATGAGATGTATGAGTTTATTACCTTTAATACTAAGAATTTATTCATGTCACTATTATATCTATCTACATAAATTGCTTTTCCAGCTGATGTATTTTTATATTGTGCATTTTCCTCTTGAAGTGCATAAATACTTGTATTATCAAATGTAACATTTCCTCCACTACTTCCAATTGTAACGCCAGTTTTTCCTCTAATTAAAGAGTTTTTAAATAAAATATTAAAATTATCATTTAAATTATCATGTGGATTATTAATTCCAAGAATATTTACTGCGTAATTTTGAGTTGTTGTTTTGTAATAATTATCAATTGTTACATTTTCTATTGTTACATTAAATATTCCTCTATTTTCATAAGATTTTGCACTTAAGCCTTCTATTGTGATATTATCCTTAATTGTTAAATTAAAAATATAATCACCAATATTTGCAACACCTGTTATATTAACTGCGTAATTTAGGTTGCTTGTTTCTTTGATTTTTGATCTGGTTGTGCTTGTATTTATGATATTAATATCATAAGATAGTGTACTATGTATATCTAAATAATTTTCTATATCATATCCATTTAAATCAAGAGTGAATTTGTTATCAAGATTTTCAATAAGCGTACTTTCTTGAAGCTCTACCCTTATTCCACTATTTGTAGTAGCTAAATTTCCAGTTAGAGTTATTTTAGTTACATTAGACAGATATTTACTAAATTCAGTTGGACTAGATAAGGAAATCCATACCTCTGTATTTTCATTTGCTTTAATTGTTACATTATTGATATTAGTAATTCTATAGATTCCAAAATCAACTATTACATCACTTGGTAATTCAATAACTGAATCTTTTTGTGTAATATTAGATGTAAATTGATATTTATCATAGATTTCATAATTAAATATACTACTAGTCCAATCTGAATCCTTTTCTATATATTTAATATTACTTGAAATACTATATGATAATGTTGTTTTACCTACAAATTCATGATTAAATATGCTATTTGGAGTTATAGATACAGAATATTCTCCTGCTTTAATTGGAGATTCATCATATGTAATAATGAAATTTTCTCCAGTTAACTCTATATCATCTGATATTTTATAAATTCTTGGTTTATTTTCTTGATGATTATAAGTTATATAATCATATTCAAGCTTTAATTTATCTGTAATACTATATCTTATATAGATATTATTTGTACTACTTCCAAGTTGAGAATAATTATGTGAGTATATATTTCCGTTTCCAGTTATAGATGAGGTATCCTCTTCTATTATTTTAGTTCCAAATTCAGTTAAATAAATAATACCATCATTGTTTATAATGCTATAATTATCTATTTTTGAATATTCATCAAGGAATATTGAATATCCACCATCGACACTTGAATTTGACGCTATAGGAGATTTGATAGTTCCATAATTATAAATATAAGATGTAGATTTTAGTGATAATGTATAACCATTTAAATCTAGAGTTTGGGAATCTTTAATAGTATATGGGTCATTAGATGATTGTAAGACTATACTTGCTGTAAGCTTATATCCACTATAGTTTTCGTTTCCTACTCTATTTCTAAATACATATTCACTTCCGATATTTGCGATACTCTTATTGATATTATATGATATTACTTTTTCTCCATAATATTTTGAATATAATGAATTTGATTTAATAGTTACATTTATTAAACCTGCATCCTTAAATACTGTTTTAGTAGAATCGCAATATTCAAAATTTTTAGAAAATTCTGATGTTTTTATTGTTTGATTATCAATTAAAACATTAGGTATGTGCTCAGTCTCATCATAATCAATATTATCATATTCAAGTCTTACATCAACTTGACTTGATGATATATCTTTTCTATAGAAAATTGTTCCATTTACATTATTTAATTCATTAAATGTATAAATTGTTCCTAAATTATTAAAAATGGAAGTATTAGTAAATGTTGACTGTCTATTATCATATGCTAATTCTGAATTATTAGTAAATGTACCGCTATTAGTAATATTTGAATTACTTAAATCAACTCTATATCCTGTTTTACCTAATTCTATGCTATTTGTATTTATAATTTCATTATCTTTTTCTATATTAAATGATGACGCACTTAATGAACCATTATTTTCTAAGCTACCACTTAGTCTTAATTCAACGATATCAATTGAACCATTATTTTCTAAATCGCTATTTGAAATAATAGTTCCTCTTTTTATTTCACCATCGTTTATAAGATCATCATCGATAGATATTGATGCATTATTATCAAGAATAATAGTTCCATTATTTTCTAGTTTTTTAGAAAATGTCGTTTTATATCTTTCAATAGTTAATGTTTCATCCTCATTAATAGTTAAATCATTATTAAATGTAAAATTTGAAGTATTAATTATGAATTTGTCATAATTATTTGTGCCTCTTGCAGTTTCTAAATCCGCCTCAGAAGATAAAATATAAGTTCCTTTATTAATATTAAATGTTTTAACTGTATCATCCATATAGTATTTTTGGTCATCTAATGGTATAGATATTTTAACTTTAGCTACACCTGGAGTTATGTTGTTTTCATATTCTAATACAAATGGCTTAGTGACACTTGTACCATCTGATACAGTTACAGTTTTTTCTTCTCCTGTATAATCAGTGTCAGCTATATTTAGATTTAAATTCTCTTCATTTATTTTTTCTCTTAATATAATAGTTCCTTTATTAAATACATCACTACCATTATCATAATTAAAATTAGAGTTTGTGTAGACATAAGATCTATTATTTACAGGTTTTTCTGAATTAATAGTTCCGCTATTATATACACGGCAGTAACCAAATGTAATGGTTCCTGTAGAATTAATAGTTCCCAAATTATAAATAATTGGAAAATAATCATTTTTAAGTCCAATACCTAGTGAACCTTCTACATTAATAGTTCCAAAGTTATAGAATTCATCGAATGCATTAATTTTGATATCTACTCCCATAGTTGAAGGAATAGTTATTTCTTCATTCTTATCAATCACAAATTCATGAGTATCACTAGATGTTAATACTATTTTTTTATATTCTTTATTTATTAATTCTTGTTTTAATTCTGCTATTGTATGTACTTCTTTAGATTGCTTATTAATAAGAATAAAACTTTTAGTTACTTTTCCATATAAATAAATGTTATCTGATTTCATTTCAACTGTTGCAGTACCTGTTAATTTAGTACCACTATATTGATATGTTAGGTCATAATCAGTACCTTTTACGAAATTAATACCTCTATAGTTTATTCTTATACTAGATTCTATATCAAGTGAACTTCCATCAAAGTTATAAGATTCTGGAATATATACCATATCATCGGTTAATTCTACTTTCTCTATAATTTCAGATGATGTTGATTCATTTTTTACTCCACATGAAGATAAATAAATAGAAAAAGCTGAAATTGTTAAAAATAGAATAGATACTATAAATAACTTTTTAATTCTCATAAATACTTACCTCCAATCTTTTATTATTATACCATATTAAATAAAATAAAAAAATAAAGGGCTTTTAGCCCTTTTTATATTAAGTATTTTTGCATGAG
>JAEEGL010577822.1_pt1 | contig 15594 bp, 12 predicted proteins | sample 9134231 | NCBI WGS metagenome assembly JAEEGL01 (sample SAMN16246548, study PRJNA631951) | gut metagenome | biome: gut microbiome; feature: rumen; material: fiber-attached | host: Bos | place: Iran: Karaj | collected 2018-10
ACGATATGGAAGGCTTGGGACAGATCTACGTCGGCTATGACGACACCGTGCGTCCGAGCAACATCTTCGGATGGGCGTCGTTGCGCATGGCCCGCGAGCTGAAACCGGGCTTCGTGGTCTCCATCGAGCCGGGCATCTACTTCATCCCGCACCTCATCGACATCTGGAAGAAGGAGAACAAGTTCGCCGACTTCATCAACTATGATGTGGTGGAGAAGTATCGCGACTTCGGCGGCATCCGCATCGAGGACGACCTGCTGATCACCGAAACCGGTCATCGTGTATTAGGTCCGCACTTGCCGAAGGGCGTCGACGAATTGGCGGCGATTATCGGCAAATAGGATGTGGCTGCGAATAATTATTCTGTTTTTGTTGTTGGAGATGCTTTAATTTCAGTCGGTTTGGTCAGCTGAATCGGTTTACAGCAGTTGAACAAAGTGGCTGGCAACAGTGTGTTTTTGTATCGTTTTACGATAGCGCTTGGTTGATTTTCTTTGAGGACTCCAGCAGTGAATTATACTCTTCTGGGGTGATGTCAATGTAGAAGTAGTAAATCGGATTGACAGGCTGGCCGTTTTTGATGACCTCGTAATGCAGGTGTGTGCCCGAGGACATGCCGGAAGAGCCCACATAGCCAATCAGTTGGCCACGTTTCACTTTCTGTCCGGGTCTCACGGCGGCCTTCGACATGTGGGCGTAGAGCGTCTGGTACGAGTAACCGTGGTTCAGCAACACGCAGATACCGTAGCCGGAGCCGGGATTTTCGCGGGAGACTGTGCCGTCGGCGGTGGCGTAGATGGGCGTGCCTTTCGGAGCGGCGATGTCGATGCCGGTATGGTTTCGTAACGTCTTGAGAACCGGATGGTAACGGCGGCCAAAACCGGATGTGATTGTGTACATGTTCTTCAGTGGACGGATAGCGGGAATTGCCGCAAGCATCTTGGCTTTTGAGGTGGCGATCTTCTCCAACGTGTCCAATGAGCGGGTCTGCACCGCAAGCCGAACGGTCAGCTGGTCGGCTTTTTTGTTGGCGGCCTTCAGCATGGAATAGGCCTCGGAACGTGACAGACTGTCGAAATGCGTGTCCTCTGCCAACAACGGATAGCGTTCGCTTGCAGGCACCGGATCTGTCTCAAAGACATTACGATACACATTGTCATCCCGGTCTTCAATGTCCGCCAAAACATCGGACATGACATCTATGCGCGCATTCAAGCGGTCAACTTCTTCTTTCAGTTCATTGTTTTCCTTTTCCAAAATTTTCACCTTGGGCGAATCTATGAAATAGAAACCAATCCAGACAAAGACCAAAGCAAAGGCCACGCCGCTGGCGAAAACCCACGCAACACGCTTGAAAAGGTGCTTGAAGCTGAGCTTCACCTTCTCATACGTCAACGTTTTTGGGTTAAAATGGTAGAAGGATTTTGGCATTTCTAATTACAACCGATACAGATTTGATCTCCAACCTTGTAGTTGTTGATGTTTCCGCTGTTCCGCTTGATCAGTATTTTCAGCTGAATTCCATACCGTTGGGCGATATAGCGATAGGTGTCGCCTTCTTGTAACGCATGATACGGTACCGATGACTTCGTGCTTTTCATTTCCAGGTAAATCACCTCATCCTCAATGGGTTCCGAGCCATCATAAACATCGTTGTAGAGGCGCAGGTTTTTCTCCGTCATCTGTAAAGAGGCGGCCAGTTTCTGGTAAGTGTCGCCGGGGCGCGCCAGGATAAACTTCGTTTTGTTGTTCTCAAACACAGGACGGCTGGTATAGGGATAGTATGCTGATTTATAGGATATTGAATAAGGATCCAACACGAAAACATTGGCTCCGTCCACCTTTTCCGGCTGAGTTGGTTGCGGTTGGGCGGCGGGTTGTTCGGATTCTTGTACGGGTTGGGATTCCTTGGGTTTTTTCGGTTTTTCGGTTTTTTCCACCAGCACTTGTATGCCGTTCACCTCCATGGTATCCGTTTTCACCGCAGGTTTTTGAGTTTCTGTCTTAGGGGTTTCTGCAGGCTTTTGGGGTTCTGTCTTAGGAGTTTCAACAGGTTTTTGCGGGGTGGGATCTGTTTTAGGCTGCACGGGCTGAACTGTTTCCACGGGTTTCTCTACAGGTTTTGTTGTCGGGGTCGTAGGCTGTGCGGCAGGAATCGGAGTTTCCGTTTGCGCCACAACACCAGTCCGTTCCGGATGCGGCTTCTCCACGGCTCGCAACGCAACAGTATCACCTAATTTCTGCGCCACTTTGCGGTCATAGTGCATCAGATAGTATTTCTCGATGATGGACACTAATGTGTCGGCATATTTCGGGTTGCCGGAGAAGCCCGCTTCAAGAAGCCCGTTGGCCCATGACTTGTAGTCCGTTATGGGAAAATAGAACAATTTCACGTAGCGGCTTCGGGTGGAGAGGAACAGCGAATGGTCGCGGTATGACTCCGCATCGGTGGCATACTTGCGGTAACAGTTCTCCTGTTTCTTGTCGGAAGGACGGTAATAGGTCTCCCCCGTCCACTCCTGCGTATGACACATGATGGCGAAATGGTTGTGGCATTCGCGAACCAAGTCGTTGGTGCCTGCCTGCGAGGCGTAGATGGCCTGTGCCAACGTGATACTGGCCGGCACTCCGTACAACTCCATCTCCTGCATAGCCAGGTTCTTGTACTCGTCAATATAATCGTAAATATGATCCTCCATCGTGTATTGCGCGAAACCGACGGATATCAGGCATAAGCCTGCTAACAAACAATATATTTTTTTCATCGTCTTGTAATTTATCGTTTCAATAATATCTGGTCTCCGGGATAAATAACGGAATTTTCATCCAACATATTGTATTTGAAAATGTAGCGGAGCTGGACACCATAGCGTTGTGAAATGTAACGAAGCGTTTCCCCGGGCTGCACAGTGTGGACACGCATGGCGTTCCCACGAGCCTTGGCCTCCACATACACAATCTCGTTCTCCACAGGTTCGTCATTCGGCCCGACATCGTTGAACTTGCGCAAATTGTCCGACATCACTAAAATGTCTTGGGCAATCTTCTCGTAAGTGTCGCCTTTCTCCGCGATGACAAAATAGGTGTTGTTGTTCTTGAACACTTTCCTGTAAGTGAATGGGCTTTCGTCTGACGGAAACTCACTCCCGATAGCAGTGAACACCTTCTTGCTATGTTTTGCCGGTTCTGACGGTTTTACCGCAGGTTTCGGGTTTTGCGCAACAGGCTTAGGCTCGCTGGCTGTTACAGGAAGTATGCCATTCGCTTGCTGATAGTAAATCGTGTCCAAGCGGGCGATGTTGAACCGCTCGATCAGACTGATGAGCCGGTCGGCGTACTGCGGGTTGGTGGCATAACCGTCCTGCTTCAACGTTCTGGCCCATGACCTGTAGTCCATAATGTCTAACTGAAACAGATTGGCATAGCGTTTCCGGTTGGTCAGGAACAGCGAATGGTCGGTATATGACTCCGCCACCGATGGATACTTACGGAAGCATTCCTGCAACTCGTCGTCATCGATCAGAATGGTGTCGCCGGCCCACTCGTGGCATTTGATGCCGAAGTGGTTGTTGCCCATAACGGCGAGACGGCTTTTGCCGCAGGCGCTCTCGAAGATGCCCTGCGCCACCGTGATGCTCGCCGGAATCTTGTACTCATGCATCTTCTGGATGGCCACCTCCGAATATTGTTCGATGTAATCACGGATGTCCTGCTCGTTGTACTGCGCAAATGCCGCAAAACCAAACATCAAACATTCCAACAAACATATTGTTCTTTTCATACAATTCATACGATATCTTTTTTGCTACCAAGCTCTTGCCCCTACGGGGCTGCTCAAGGAAAACTGCTAACTACTAATTGCTAACTGCTAACTATCCAATACCTCAAGAACCAGCTTCGTATAGAACTCACGAACGTCCAGCCCCAGGCTCTTCACCTGTGCCGGAATGATGCTCATGGCTGTCTGGCCGGGAATGGTGTTGACCTCGAGGAAATAGGGTGTTTTCGCTTCCTCATCGAGGATAAAGTCCACGCGGACGATGCCCTTGCAATCGAGCTGGCGGAAGACCAACTCAGCATATTGTCTGACAAGTTGTTGCATATCGGGGGCGATGTCTGCGGGTGTGATGAGGCTATGTCCCACATCCGTATATTTGGCATTATAATCGTAAAATTCATTGTGAGCCACTATTTCCGTGATAGCTAACATCTTGACATCTCCGTATGCTGCCGTAACACCGCAGGCCAACTCGCGGCCGTGAATCATTTTCTCCACTATAAGCTGGTTGTCATACTTCAGTGCCTCTTCAAAAGCCGGCATCAATTCCTCACGGTTATGCACCTTCGTCACGCCCACGCTGGAACCTGAATTGCAGGATTTCACGAAGCAGGGGTAACCACAGACCTCCTCAATGCGTTCGATATCAATGGGGTCACCGGCATAGAAATGCAGGGAAGGGGCGATGGGAACACCCAACTGCTTAACCGCCAAGTTGCAGTAGAACTTATTGAATGTGAGAGCAGAAGAGAAACAACCGCATCCGATGTAGGGCATCTTCAACATGTCAAAGTACCCTTGCAGTCTCCCATTCTCGCCCGGTGTGCCGTGAATGGCGATGAAGACGGCATCGAATACAATTTTCCGACCGTCAATGGTCAGCGAAAAATCGTTCTTGTCAATCTGGAACTGCCGTCCGTCCGCAGTCTGGTGATGCCAGTCGCTGCCTTTGAAATGAATCAAATAGGGCTCAAACAACGTCTTGTCCAACTGTTGGAAAATGTTGTCGCCCGATTTCAAAGAGACTTCATATTCGCCGGAGTCTCCGCCTGCTACTACTGCAATTTTATACATATTATTTCAATATTTATACAAATTGCAAATATAGTGTTATTGTGAAGTGCTTATAGCAGAATTAAAATTGTTTTTTAACAGCGGATTGTGTGTTATTCCGACAGATTTTGCGCGGTACAAAAATGGTAATATTCCCCTTTTTTCGCCATCAGCTCGTTGTGGGAGCCGAACTCTTCCACACGGCCGTCTTTCAGGAAGAGAATATGGTCAACGAAGCGGATTGTGGAAAGCCGGTGAGCGATAATGATGCCAGTATGTTGTTCAATATAAGGGAGTAACGCTTCCTGAAAGAGAAGTTCGGATTCGTTGTCGAGCGCGGAAGTGGCCTCGTCGAGGATGAAAATCTGCGGGTTTTTGAGGATGGCGCGGGCGATGCTGAGCCGCTGCCGTTGGCCGCCGGAAAGCCGCATTCCCCTGTTACCGATTCTCGTCTGGTATCCATCCTCCAACTCCATGATGAAGTCGTGCGCCTGAGCGATTTTCGCGGCCGCGACCACCTCTTCTTCCGTGGCATTCTTCGCCCCGAAGGTCAAATTCTCATATACCGTGTCATCGAAAAGGAACACGTCCTGGTTGACAATTCCGAACAGTCCTCTCAAATCGGTCAGCGCATACTCCTTGATCGGCACTCCGTCAATCAGAATCTCGCCGAAACGGATATCGTAGAATCTCGAAAGCAGATCCACCAAGGTTGACTTCCCGCTGCCGGACGGTCCCACAATCGCCAAGGTCTCGCCTTTTTTCAACGTAAAGTTGATATTCCGCAGCACCTCGCAGTCCTCCTCTTTTTCAATCTCAGGGTTATAGGAAAAACTGACATTCTTGAACTCAATAGTTTCTTGAAAATCAGTAATATGCTTTGCATTGGGGACATCCTTGATCTCCACCTCGGCATCTATCACTTCATAGATGCGGGCGGCGGCGCCCATCCCCTTGCGTATCTGGTAATAAGTGGTGGCCAACGACTTGGCCGGAGGAATCATGCGTGCGAAGACCACAAAATAGAGCATGAACGCGGACCCTCGGGATGCGAAACTGTCGGGGAACACCACTAACCCGATCATGGAGATGGCTAATACCGCGAAAATACAAAGAAACTCAATCAGCGGCGATCCTAACTCTTTGATCCTGAAAATTTTCTTGTTGAGACGATAGAATCGGAAATTCTTCTTCCGAAACTGCCCCGACATATAATCCTGCGCATTGTAACCCTTGATGATGCGCAACCCATCCACCGCCTCTTCGAAATAGGCTGTTATCTGCCCGATCAACTCCTGTGACCGCAGCGAGTAGTTTCGGATGTTCTTCCCGATAACGGAGAGGATGAGAGCCATCAGCGGAAGAATCAGAAGTGTTACCACGCTGAGTTTCACACTGATGGCGAACAGCGTAATCAGATAGGCAATGATCAGGAACGGGTCGCGGCAAAGGGTCAGCAAGGAGGAGATGACCGTCCACTCCACTTCCAGGACATCGGCTCCCATGCGGCTGACGATGTCGCCGGAACGCTGCTTCGCGTAGTATGACAGCGGCAGGCGGATCAGCTTGCGATAAAATTCATCGCGGATGTTGGAGAGGATGCCGGAGCGGATATGCGAGAGCCAGAACATGCCGGCGTAGCGACACAGATTCGCGAGGAACGAGAGCAGAATCATGGTGCCGGCGATGAACAGCAGCGCGGAGGCTTGCCCGTAACGTTCAATCACCGAGTTCATAAGGTAATAGAACGTGTCGATGAGATATTGCGGGGAAAAGGAGAATTCGGGGCGCGTGGTCACCGCCTCCACTTGGCGGAACAGCACCTGCAGGAACGGCACCAGAAGGGTGAGGGTGAAGATGGAAAAAAACGCATATAGCAACTGCACGAACAGAATGAGCGCAATCTGCAATTTGTAGTTTTTCAGATACTTAAAGATTCTTCCGAGATAATCCATACCTTTCCAAATCGGCGGCAAAGGTACGATATTTTTGTTTCCCAATTTTTTGTACTTTTGCGGCGCAAAAATTTACTATGGCAAATTATCCAGATTCGATAGACAGAATTACGAAAGCGCGGCTCAGACTCTCCGCTTTCGGTTCCATTTTCAGCATCGCACTCACCATGTTCTTCATCGGAGCGTTGGCGTTTTTCGCTTTTTTCTCGATGAGGTATCTCCAAAATCTCTCCCAAAAAATCGAAATGGAAGTGCTTTTCTACTCCGACATCAAGGAGGCCGACATCGACGCCTTAGAGAAACAAATCAAGCTGAAACCGTATATTGAGTCGTCGCGGGTGTCGTCGCGGGAGGAAAACACACGCACCGCGCAGCAAATCATCGGCAGCAATTTCACGGAGGTGATTTCCAACCCCATCAACGCCTCCATCATCGTCAACGTGAAGCCGCAATACGCCAACTCCGACTCCCTCAACAAAATCTCCAAAGAGCTGAAACGCAACCCGATAGTGCAAGATGTTGATTATCCGGATTTTATCGTGAAATCCATCAGCAACAACTTCCGCAAAATCCAATGGGTGATTTTAGCCATCTGCGCTATATTCATGGTTATCTCCATGCTGTTGGTGGCCAATTGCATACGCCTCAATATCTTTGCCAAACGGTTCAATATCAAGAGTATGCTGTTGGTGGGAGCCACACCCCAGTTCGTCCGTCGGCCTTTTGTCACAAAGGGGATGCTCCAAGGCATCTGGGGCGGTCTCATCGCCGTGGCTCTGTTAGCGGCAACGCTGCTTTACAGCAACCGGATGGCTCCCGATTTTGTTGATTTCTCGGCCATGATGTACATCGTCATCATCCTGTCCGCCATATTTGTGTTCAGCATGCTGTTCACAATGCTGATTTCGGCATTTTCCGTGAACAAATACATCCGCATCAATGACGAGCGATTATACATGTAAATTTTAACAAGCAATATTATGAGTAATACGAAAAATGAAAATGCAACTAACGTGAGAGGCAACCGCCCGCCGTTGTTCCGCAAAATGAACTACATTCTGATGGGCGTGGGCGCACTACTTCTGTTCATCGGTTATATTTGCCTGTCGGGTGGGGCCGTCCCGGACGAGGTTTTCGACGGTGAAATCTTCAACACCCGTCGTATTGTAGTGGCTCCGATTCTGATTTTCTTGGGTTTGGTGGTGGAAATCGTGGCCATCATGTGGCATCCGAAAGCATCCGAAACCGACAACCAATAGTTTTTCACCATGAGTTGGTTAGAAGCATTAATCTTAGGTATCATACAGGGGCTGACCGAATTTCTGCCCGTGAGCAGCAGCGGTCATCTCACCATCCTGTCCAACCTGTTCGGGCTGGAAGGTGAATCGAACCTGACGATGATTGTCACCCTACACGTGGCCACTGTCCTCAGCACCCTTTGCATCCTATGGAAGGAGGTCGTCTGGATTTTTAAGGATCTGTTTGCCAAGCAGTCTTGGAAGAGCTATTCCGGGTTGAACGAAGGCACCCGTTTCGCCATCAACATTCTGATTTCCATGATTCCTGTGGGCATTGTGGGATTGTTTTTCAAAGACAAGGTGGAGGAGATTTTCGGTTCAGGCCTGCTGATTGTCGGCATCATGTTGTTGATTACGGCGGCGTTGCTGGCTTTCTCTTACTATGCCAAGCCGCGCCAGCGCGAGGAAATCTCCCCGCTGCACGCCTTCGTCATCGGCATCGGGCAGGCAGTCGCCGTAATGCCCGGTCTTTCGCGTTCGGGAACAACCATCGCCACGGGACTGCTGTTAGGCAACAAAAAAGAAAGAATGGCGCAATTCTCCTTCCTGATGGTTATTCCGCCTGTGTTGGGAGAGGCGCTTCTCGACACCCTCGACATTGCCGAACAAGGATTCAGCACGGCGATGAGCGGCATTTCCGCCGTTTCCTTGGCCGTGGGTTTCATCGCCGCATTCATCACCGGCTGTCTGGCATGCAAATGGATGATTAACATCGTGAAGAAGGGTAAGCTGATCTGGTTCGCCGTTTATTGCGTGATTGTCGGCATTTTGGCCATCATTCTGGGCTTATGCTAAAGAAGATGATTCATGATGTCACCTTCGAGCTGCCACCCGATTTGGACATCAATGCCGAAGGCGATTTATTGCTGATAGACAAACCTTACAAGTGTACTTCGTTTGATGTGGTCGGGCGGGTGCGTCGGCATGTGCAACGCGCTGTAGGCCACAAGGTAAAAGTGGGTCATGCGGGAACTTTGGATCCGTTGGCCACCGGATTGCTGCTCATCTGCGTGGGCAAGATGACCAAACAGGTCGATACATTGCAGGCGCAAGAAAAGACCTACACCGGCACGTTCATGATGGGCGCGACCACGCCGAGTTACGATTTGGAAAAACCAATTGATGCGACATTTCCGTACGAGCATATCACCCGAGAGATGGCTGAGGCGGCCGCACGGTCGTTCACAGGGGATATCCAGCAGGTGCCACCGATGTTCTCCGCCGTGAAGCACCAGGGCGAGCGTTCTTACGAGATTGCCCGCCGGGGCGAAGAGGCCGCGCTTACAGCCAAGAGTATTACGATTTACGAGTTCGAGATTACCCGCTTCGAGCTGCCGGAAATCGATTTCCGCATCCGCTGCTCAAAAGGGACGTACATCCGCGCCATTGCCCGCGACTTCGGCACCGCGCTCAACAGCGGCGCACACCTTACTGCGCTGCGGAGAACCCGCATCGGAGGCTTGTGCGTGGAAGACGCCATCCGGCCGGAAATCCGGGAACGGAACAGATCATGTTCAAATTTCGAATCAATGCGGAACTTGCCGGAATAGGTTGGCAATTTCTGATGGGATGGTCACCGAAAAAAATGTATCTTTGCCGCTTGTTTGTAAAATGAGAAAATCTTTATGAAAAAGACAATTGTTTTTTGTATCGTGTTGAGTGTCATGGTTTTATCATCATGCTCTTCGCCAAAGAAAGTGAAAACGGAAGAGAGTTCCGCTACAGCGGGGACTACGGAACAGACAACCCCAAATAACAATACACAAAAAATGACAAAAGTTTTATTGAAAACCACATTCGGCGACATCACCATTGCCTTGTACGATGACACGCCCGCGCATAGGGACAACTTCCACAAATTGGTGAACGATAAATTCTATGATGGTGTGCTCTTTCACCGCATCATCAAAGGTTTTATGATTCAGGGCGGTGATCCGGATTCCAAGACGGCGAAACCCGGTCAGCGGCTCGGCTCCGGCGACGTGGGCTACACCATCCCCGCCGAGTTCGTGCCGGCGCATTTCCACAAACGCGGTGCCGTTTGCGCGGCCCGTATGGGTGATAACGTGAACCCGCAGAAGGCTTCTTCCGGTTGCCAGTTCTACATTGTCGATGGCACGGTCTATGACAATGACAAGCTCAACATGATTGCTCAGCGCACAGGCAAGACCTTTACGCCCGAGCAGATACAGGCTTACACCACTGTCGGCGGCGCTCCCTTCCTTGATGGCGACTACACTGTATTCGGTGAAGTCATCAGCGGCATGGACGTGGTTGATAAAATCGCCGCCCAGCAGAAAGACGGTGCCGACCGCCCGCTGGAGGATATCAAGATTATCAGCGCGACGATGATTAGATAAGGACATTGTGCCCTTGCGAGACGGAGATCCCGTCACCTCCTATCGTCGGCGACGGAATGGAGGAGATAAAACGATGAAATAAAAGAAAAGATGAAAAATATAGACGAAATAAGAGCGGAAATTGAAAATTTTAAAATTGAGAACGCGGAGAGTTTGGAACAGTTCCGGATTCAGTTTTTAAGCAAGAAGAGCGAGATACAAGGATTGTTCGGCGAACTCAAGAACATGGCGCAGGAGAGCCGTAAGGAGTTCGGCCAGTTAGTGAATGACCTCCGTGACATGGCCCAGAACCACTACAACGAGTTCAAGTCCGCCATTGAGGCCGCTGCTGACAAAAAGTCGAATCTGATTCCTGACATCACCCGTCCGGCGGCGCGGCAGAGCGTCGGTTCTATGCATCCCATCTCCATTATGATGGGTGAGGTGCGACGCATTTTCGAGGATATTGGCTTCTCCGCCGTTGAAGGTCCCGACATAGAGGACGACTGGCATGTGTTCACCGCTCTCAACTTTGCTGAAGAACATCCCGCCCGCGACATGCAGGACACCTTTTTCATTGAGTTGCACCCCGATGTGTTGCTGCGTACTCACACCTCATCGCTGCAGGTGCGCACCATGGAGAAACAGCAACCACCCATCCGCGTGATCTGTCCCGGCCGCGTGTTCCGCAACGAAGCCATTACCTCTCGTGCACACTGCATCTTCCACCAAGTGGAGGGTTTGTATGTGGCTGAAAACGTGTCGTTTGCCGATATGAAACAGACCCTGCTCTATTTCGCACAGCGCATGTTCGGTGACGAAGTACGCATTCGCTTGCGTCCCTCTTATTTCCCGTTCACGGAACCGTCCGCCGAAATGGATGTTTCCTGTAATATTTGCGGCGGTGCGGGCTGCAACCTTTGCAAGCATACTGGCTGGGTGGAAATCCTTGGTTGCGGCATGGTGGATCCCAACGTGTTGGAAAACTGCGGCATTGACAGCACCAAGTACAGCGGTTTCGCTTTCGGTCTCGGCATCGAACGCATGACCATGCTTAAATACCGCACCAACGACATCCGCCTCTATTTCGAGAACGATGTCCGTTTCCTGCAGCAATTCAAGGCGGCGACAAAATAGTTGACAGTTAGCAGTTAGTAGTTCTATCAGAAGATTTTAACTTAAAAGTAACAATATAATGACTAAAACGCAAAAAAGGATTAACAACCTAATCGGTCTGATCATCGGTATAGTGGCATCTGCCGTCTATATCATGACGGCTGAACCTACCGTATCGTGGTGGGATTGCGGTGAGTATATCGCCACCACTTCCAAAATGCTCATTGGACACCCGCCTGGAGCACCAACGTTCCAGATTCTCGGGCGTATCGCCACGCTGTTTGCCGGCGGCGATGTCACCAAGATGGCCTACTGCATCAACTGCATGTCGGCAGTTTGCAGCGGCATGACCATTATGCTGCTCTATTTCAGCATTGTGCGTCTTGCCCGCAAGCTCGTTGCAAAATGGGGCGAACTGAACACCCCACGATTCATTGCAGTGCTCGGAACGGCTCTCGTCGGTGCTTTAACTTACACGTTTTCAGATACATTTTGGTTCTCAGCTGTGGAGGGTGAGGTCTATGCCATGTCCTCTTTCTTCACCGCGCTGGTCTTCTGGTGCATCTTGAAATGGGACGAGGAGTACGAGCATCCGATGGCCAACGTGAACCCCAACCGTTGGATTGTGCTGATAGCCTATTTGGTAGGACTTTCCATCGGCGTTCACTTGCTGAACTTACTGACGTTGCCTGCCATCGGTCTGATCATGTACTACCGTCTTAATCCGAAAGCCACCAGCATGGGCGCTGTGCTCGCGTTTGCCATTATCGCGTTCGGATTCGGCATCTTCTGCTCTCCGATGTGGATGATTCTGATATGGCTTTTCGTGACCACCCCGCTGCTCATCCTCTGCGGCAAAAAGGGTGCGTTGACTTCCAAGGCCGAATGGGGGGTCCTCATCTCGTTGCTTGTTTCGATTGCCTTGTTAGGCTTCATTTTATGGGGTATTGTGCCTCAGGTCGTGAACTTGGCCGGCAAGTTTGACCTCCTCTTCGTCAACTCGTTCCATCTGCCGTTCAACTCCGGCGTGATCTTCTTCTTCCTGCTGATTGCCGCCATCATCGGCTGGGGCATCTGGTACGGTCACAAACGCAACAAACCGGTGATTTCCATCAGCGCCTTTTCCCTGATGATGCTCATTATCGGTTATTCCACGTTCATGACACTGGTCATCCGCTCCAACGCTAATCCGACTATTGACGAAAACAGTCCTGAGGATGCTGTGGCGTTACTGTCTTACCTCAACCGCGAACAGTACGGTTCCAATCCGTTACTTTATGGTCAGAGTTACAACACCCAAGTGGTGGGTTTCAAGGACGGAAGTCCTGTTTACCACCGCGATGAGGCGACCAAACGCTATGTGGTCACCAACGCGCGCAAGGGCGATGACCCCGAATACGACCCCAAAGGCTGCATGTTCTTCCCGCGTATGTGGTCTGCCGAGAAAAAGTCGCAGTACGTTGACTGGCTGAATAACCGCTACAACTCTGACAGTCCTTCCGATAAGGATAACCGCCGTCAACTGGCACGTGGAGGTCTGCCCACTTGGCAACAGAACATCAAATTCTTCCACACCTACCAGTTAGGCTACATGTACTGGCGTTACTTTATGTGGAATTTCTCTGGTCGCCAAAATGACATACAAGGTCACGGCGACTACCAAAACGGTAACTGGATTACTGGTTTCGGCGCCATCGACAATCCTATGGTCGGAAACTTGAAAGATATGCCTGCCGCCATGGAACGTCCCGCGCACAACAAATACTATCTGATCCCGCTGCTGTTAGGGCTTGTGGGGCTGGTTTTCCAAACGAAAAACGACAGCAAACACTCGTTTGTGGTGTTCATGCTTTTCCTCATGACGGGTTTGGCAATCGCTATATATTTGAATATGTATGCCTTCCAGCCACGTGAACGTGACTATGCGTTCGCCGCGTCATTCTATGCATTCGCGATGTGGGTCGGTTTCGGTGTGTTAGGCATCTACCGCCTGTTCGAGAAGCTGCAAAGCAAGAGTGTGCAGGCCATTGGCGCGGTGCTCACCACGTTGGTCTGCGTTGGTGCAGTGCCTTGCGTGATGGCTAAGGAGAACTGGCACGACCACGACCGTTCCGACCGCTACACTGCGTTGGCCGTGGCGAAGAATTACCTCGACTCGTGCGAGCCCAATGCCATCCTGTTCACACTCGGCGACAACGACACTTTCCCGCTCTGGTATGCCCAGGAGGTGGAGGGCTATCGTACGGACGTTCGCGTCTGTAATCTTATGTTGTTGAGTACCAGTTGGTATGTTGACCAGATGAAGCGCAAGGCATACGAATCTGATCCGTTGCCGATTTCTATGACGTGGGACCAGTACAAGGATGGTACCCGCGATGTGTTGTACTTGGAGGCGGCGAACAACCAGTTCATCGATTTAAAGGCCGTGATGGACTATGTTAAATCGGATGCTTTCGACAATCAGCGGAGTCTCTTCCTGTTGAAGCAGGGTACCGGCTACCGCAGCAACGGACGGCCCATCCCCGCCAGCTTCTCCCTGCCGGTGGACAAGGCCAAAGTACTGGCTACAGGAACGGTGTCTGAAAAGGATGCCGACCTCATTGTCGATCGCATGAGATGGAATCTGAAGACCAACGGTGTGAACCCGCTCACGAAAGCGTATATCGTGATGATGGATATTTTGGCCAACAACAACTGGGAGCGCCCGATTTATTACGCTTCTACGGCTGGTAGTGAGGCGTATCTCGGCTTGGAAGACTACTTCCAGCTTGAAGGTTTTGCCTACCGTCTGGTACCTATCCGTAACAGCACCCGTTCGTATGGCGAGACCGGACGTGTCAATTCGGAACGGCTGTATCACAATTTGATGGAGGTGTTTGACGACCACAGCCGTTTGGACGCCGTCAAAAATCCTAATCCTTCCGGTCACACGGCTTATCCTTATGCTTGGGGCGGCTTCAATGATCCGAAGCTGTATCACAGCGAGGACAATACCCGTTTGGTGCCGTTGATGCGCAGACTTTACGCACGTCTTGCCGAACAGCTGATGGCCGAGGGTGACAAGGATAAAGCGCTCAAGGTGCTGGTACATGGCAACGAAGTGCTGCCCGACTGCAACTTCCCATACGTATCCGTCATGTCCTACATTTACGGTTACACCCACGGATGTATCACCTACATGGAGGATTTCTTCAGAATCGGTTCTGATGAGGCTAACAAGAAGGGCATGGAGATGGCCAACAAGATTTGGGACGACCAGGTGGCGTTGTTCAATTGGTACAACGCATGCGACGAAAGGACGCTGGATTACCGCAGTGGCGACATCCATTACGACTTCCTGTTCTTGTATTACATGTTGAAGAATGTCAAATATCCTGATAACAGCCTAGCACAGCGTTACAAGGAGATGAAGATTGACAATGTGGCCATAAATTATGCCAAATCGTTGCAAGGAAACATCTCCGCACAGCTTCGCAAGGCCGATATTGACCAACAGGCCGTCGCAGGGGCATTCCAAGAACTTCACCAGATGCAGGAGATTGCCCAGCTGGTGGGCGACCAACAAACCGCCCGAAAAATTCAGGATATGGCTGCCGCCCAAATCGACATGATGAGCAGCTTCTCCCCGGAGATGAGCAACGCTTTCCGCAATTTCTACAACAGCATGGATGCTCCGGAACCTCCTGTCGAAGAGGAATCCGCCGAAGAAATGGCTGATAACGAATAACTATTCGACTTTTAACACTCTCTGTAGAGACGATGTGTATATCGTCTCTACATTTTTTATATGTCGTTCTGTTTTTGAAAATTGTGTATCTTTGCAAGTTTTTTCAAAAATATGTAAAATGCAGAATATCAGAAACATCGCCATCATTGCACACGTTGACCATGGCAAAACTACGCTCGTGGACAGAATTTTATATCAATCTCACCTGTTCCGCGAGAACCAGCAAGTGCAAGATTTGGTGCTGGATAACAACGATTTGGAAAGGGAACGCGGAATCACAATTTTGTCCAAGAATGTTTCCGTAAGATATAAAGGGGTTAAAATCAAT
>JAEEGL013214765.1_pt1 | contig 15594 bp, 13 predicted proteins | sample 9134231 | NCBI WGS metagenome assembly JAEEGL01 (sample SAMN16246548, study PRJNA631951) | gut metagenome | biome: gut microbiome; feature: rumen; material: fiber-attached | host: Bos | place: Iran: Karaj | collected 2018-10
GCTTTTTCAGGATCTGGAATATACCTGCAAAATCACCAGCCGCTGCTGCTCTGTACCCATGCATCAGTATCGCGACCGGCGCTCCCGGTACATTATCATAATATCTGGCCGAAAGCTTCTTTCCGTCAAAGGACCTGATATATATCCTCTTGCATGGCAGTTCAGCTATCTCTTCGATATATGAACGGTAAAGATCCCGGTACGGTTTATACTGATCTCCTTCCATCTGCTTCTCGGGAGTTTTGTGTTTGTCCGGATGGTTGAAGAATATGAAAACATACAAAGCTGCCGAAAGCGCGGCAGTCAATATAAGCAGAACAATACATATCCAGAACAGGACCACAGGCTGTACACCTCCTATATTATGCATTATTATGCATTTCAATTGCTATTGAAAAAAAGGATGCGTGATGTTATAATACACACCACGATGCGGATGTAGTTTATCGGTAGAACTCCGGCTTCCCAAGCCGATAAGGTGGGTTCGACTCCCATCATCCGCTCCACCGAACAGATCCCCGTACCAAATGCGGTGCGGGGATCTTTATTTATTTCAGGCCATCTGCCAGGCAGTTTTCAAGAATACCGGCAAATTGCTCCAGTCCGCTTCTGTCATCCTCGGAAAAACGTTTTTTCACGGGACTGTCGATATCCAAAACTCCATAAAGCCTGCCATTGACATGAATCGGCACTACAATCTCAGATCTCGACGCACTGTCGCAGGCTATATGCCCCGGGAAAAGGTGGACATCAGGAACAACAACAGTTCTGTCTTCAACCGCTGCAGTCCCGCACACTCCTTTTCCCATGCCGATCACAGTGCAGGCCGGCCTGCCCTGAAAAGGTCCGAGAATGAGTTCGCCGTCGCGCATGAGATAGAAACCTGCCCAGTTCAGCTGCTCCATTGAACTGTAGAGCAGTGCGGAAGCATTTGCAAGAATCGTGATCTCATAGTCCACTCCTTTGTTGAGTTCACAGAGTGCACTGCAGATAAAAACATAATCAGTCAAGGTAATCTCCTCCATACCGGGATCTTGTGAGAAACATATCAGGGGCATCAAGCCCCTGATCATTTTTACAAAAGAACAACGCCCGCTTTTTCACAGGCACGCATCGTATCATCATCCCATATGGAGGCCTGCACCTCACCGATATGGGCTTTTCCGAGCAGCAGCATTGATACTCGTGACTGTCCTATACCGCCTCCGATCGTGAGCGGGAGTTCTCCGCTGAGAAGCATCCGGTGATATGGAAGCTTTCTTCGGTCATCACAGCCGGCAAGACTCAGCTGCCTGTCCATGGACTCCTCGTCTACACGGATACCCATTGACGATATCTCCATCTCCTGGTCAAGGACTTCATCATAGAACAGGATATCTCCGTTGAGCTCCCAGTCATCATAGTCGGGTGCCCGGCCGTCATGCGGCATACCGGACTTAAGTTTTCCGCCTACCCCCATTATGAATACCGTACCATGCTCCCTGGTGAAGATTCTTTCGCGCTGCTTCGGCGTCATATCGGGATACATATCTTCAAGATCCTGAGAATCTATGAACGTCACGGTCCTTTTAAGCTTGCTGAGGCTTTGGAGCTTAGGATAGATCGCCTGCATGGTATCCTGCGTATCGCATATTGCTTCAACAATGTCCATGACCACTGATTTCAGATAGTCTCTGTTTCGGTTTTCCGGAAGTATTATCTTCTCCCAGTCCCACTGGTCAACATATACCGAGTGCAGATTATCCAGCACATCCTCGTCACGGCGGATGGCGTCCATATCGGTGTAGATTCCCCTGCCGGGATAAAAGCCGTATCTTTTGAGAGCAAGCCTTTTCCACTTCGCAAGAGACTGCACCACTTCTGCCTTTTTGTCCGATCTGAGTATATCAAACGCAACCGGCCTTTCATAGCCGTTAAGGTTATCATTTATACCCGATTCCTGCTCAACGAAAAGCGGAGCTGATACCCTGTAAAGATTCAGCAGCGCTGCGAGCCGGTCTTCAAAGAGCCTCTTAAGAAGGCTAATAGCCTTCTGTGTATCATAGATAGATAAAAGGCTTTTGTATCCTTCAGGAATATATGAGCTCATGGTCATTCCTCAAATACTTCAATTATTCTTTCGTAGATCTTTTCGGCTTCCCTTCTGAATCTCTTTCTGATCCGGACAGCCTGATCCTCATCTGCGCATATAAAGCGCATACTTATTATCTCTCCCTGACTGTCTGACATGGAGAGCGACACGGTGCATACATTGTTTTCAACAGTGTGGGTCGCTGTGATCATAGCTTCCCTGCGCAGTCTCTCATCCACAGGCTCTATCAGCTTCAGCGCCTTTGAGCGCACTGAATACGGCAGACTGCTGGATACAGCATCGCAATTCTTTCTGCCCTTTTCAGTTATAAGATAGCCATCCTCATCCTTTGTGACATGTCCGGTTGAGCTAAGTTCATCAAGGCACTCTATATAGTCGAAATAACCTACTCCTCCGTCAAACAGGCACAGATCCGCAAGTGTCTCGGGGTCTATCCTGCCGGAGAGATTGCTCAATACATAGAGGATGAGTAATTTGATATCCAGTTTTTCACGAATAAAGCCGTGCTCTTCCATTTTCTCCCTCCGAAAGGTCAGACGCGCTTTACTATATTTTTACTGTCCTTATATATGCTTCCCTCAGGTATAACTCCTCTTACGCAGGAAGTGGGATATACACTTGATGCTCTTCCGATAACCGTGCCGGGATTAAGCACACTGTTGCAGCCTACCTCAACATTGTCACCAAGCATTGCGCCGACCTTTTTACGGCCGGTCTCAATTTTTATTCCTTCACCTTTTATAACGACGAGCGTTTTGTCGCTTTTTACGTTGCTGGTAATGGAACCCGCGCCCATATGGGCCCTGTAACCAAGTATTGAGTCTCCAACATAGTTGTAATGCGGGACCTGAACATTATCAAACAGTACAACGTTTTTAAGTTCTGTTGAATTGCCAACGACCGCATTCTTTCCAACAATGGCGCTGCCGCGGATGAAAGCGCATTGTCTGACCTCGGCACCGCTGTCGATTATGCAGGGAGAGCCAATAAATGCGGAATCGAACACCTTGGCGTCCTTTGCGATCCATACTCCCTCTTTGGGATGATCAAACTGCTCCGGGTCGAGCTGCGGACCGAGCTTCATTATGAATGTCTTTATATCGTCAAGTACTTCCCATGGATATTCCTTCCCGGCAAAGAGATCTGCGGCTATGGTTTTCGAAAGATCATACAGTTCGCTTATTCTTATCATTATTTCACCCTAATAAGCCTTCCCGCCTTGTTCATGGCCTCGATTATATAATCGACCTTCTCCTCACACAATTCATCCGTCGTTGCCTCCACCATAACTCTGAGCACAGGCTCCGTCCCGCTCTTTCTCAGTACAACGCGGCCCTGTTTTCCGAGATCCGCCTCCACCTGTTTTACAGCTTCTTTGACTTCTTCACAGGCGAGCGTCTCATCCTTGTCTGTAACGATGACGTTCTTCAGTTTCTGAGGATACATCTTCATTCCGGATGCAAGCACCGAAAGCGGCTGCTTGGACTCTATAACAGTCTCCATAACCTTTAGTGCAGTCAGGAGGCCGTCTCCTGTATTGGCATATCTGGCAAAAATTATGTGGCCGGATTGTTCTCCTCCGATAAGATGTCCATTCTGGCGCATATTCTCAGCTACGTATTTATCGCCTACGGCGGTCTTCTCATAGCCTATGCCGAGCTCGTCCAATGCAAGATAAAGTCCCATATTGGACATAATGGTGGTAACGACCTTGGTGTCTCCCAAGGTTCCGCGCTCCTGCATATACTTTGCGCAGATATACATTATATAGTCACCATGCACGACATTTCCCTTCTCATCAACCGCAATGCATCTGTCAGCATCTCCGTCGAAGGCAAATCCTATATCGAGCCCGTTATCCAGAACGTACTTTCTGAGGTTTTCAATATGCGTAGAACCGCAGTCGACATTTATATTCAAACCGTCCGGCCTGTTCCCTATAACATGGGTGTCTGCGCCTAGCGCATCAAAAACGCTCTTTGCCATCATCCAGGTGCTGCCGTTGGCACAGTCGAGACCTACCTTCCAGCCTTTGAAGGAGCGCGTGGCCAGAGAGATAAGATAACCGATGTATCTGTTCCGCCCGCTCGAATAGTCGATCGTGCAGCCGATTTTATCGCCCTCAGCATAAGGGAGTTCCTCCCCTGAATCGATATAGTCCTCTATCTTGAGGAGTATTTCCTCCTCCATTTTCTCTCCTGAACCGTTTATCACCTTTATCCCGTTATCATAGAACGGATTGTGGCTCGCCGAGATCATGATGCCGCAGTCGAAATCATCAGCACGGGCAATAAAGGAAACACTGGGCGTTGTCGTAACATGGAGAAGATATGCGTCCGCTCCGGAAGCAGTGAGCCCTGCGCACAGCGCCGCCTCGAACATATAGCTCGAGCGCCTTGTATCCTTGCCTATGACTACCTTCGCCTTATGGTCTCTGCTGTAGTAATTGCCGAGAAACCGGCCTATCTTATATGCATGTTCAACGTTCAGGTCTTTGTTGGCTTCACCTCTGAAGCCGTCTGTTCCGAAATACTTACCCATAAATCTTCCATCCTTTTATCAAAGTTTTGATGCGGCAGCTTTATCTGCGAACACAGTAACATTTGCGGGTATCTGCAGAAACGCCGCCGGCACGAGACTGTCGTCTCTGGCGTAGAGCATTTTAAAAACTGCATCGGCCTTTTCTTCCCCAAAGGCCATTACAGCGATCTTTTTTGCCGATACTATCGTCTTTATACCGAGAGTATATGCATAAGCCGGTAAATTAAGTTCTCCGCCATACAGTTCAATAAGCGTCCTGCAGCTCGCAGGTGAAAGCTTCTGTTTCCGTGACGGGGAAGAAAACTGTGCAGTCGGTTCATTATAAGCGATCTGTCCTTCTCTTCCGAGTCCCAGTACGGCAAGATCTAGGCCGCCGGATGATGCTATGATGTCATCAAGACGATCTATATTCTCAATCGAAGGAAATATGCAGTTTTTCAGCTTCACATCAGTCTTATCTATCAGCCGTGCTTTGAGTGAATCCGCCAGGCAGATACCTCTCTCCGGTCCCGTACTTTCGAATTCCGCGATCAGAACAAGCCTTACAGATGATAAGCTGAGCCTCCCGTCTTCATATCTCCGCACAAGCTCTTCGTAGAGTGCGCTGGGAGTCCTTCCGGATGGCAGTGCAATAAGCGCTTCAGGCTTACTGGCTACCGTTTCGGAAATCATATCCGCAACTGCTGATGCCGCCTGGTCATAAGGCATGATTATAGTTTTGATTTCATATCACCACACTTTGGGTGCAGATTCGGGACGAAACTGATGTCAGACCTTCTCCGTCTTATCAGAAAGGAGCTTGGTGAGCTCTTCCATAAATGTGTTTATATCCTTGAAGGAACGGTAGACCGATGCAAAACGCACATATGCAACTTCGTCCACATCTTTCAGTCGGTCCATCACCATCTCACCGATCTCCACCGTGTTTATCTCACGATCGAGATTGCCCTGAAGTTCAAGCTCTATCTCATCAGCTATCTGCTCGAGCTTTTTGAGCGGGACCGGACGTTTTTCGCAGGCTCTCACCATCCCGTTTATCAGCTTTACCTTATCGAAGCCCTGTCTGCTGCCGTCTCGTTTGACAACTACAAGAGGCATTCTCTCAATTATCTCATAGGTAGTGAAGCGTTTCCTGCATTCAAGGCACTCCCTGCGTCTTCTTATGGTAGAGCCTTCTTCGGCAGGTCTGGAATCGATTACTTTGCTCTCTGTATAACCGCAAAAAGGACATTTCATAATGATCTTCTCCTAAGCAATAGTTGCTTTTAATAAATTCCGGTACGCCGGTTCATCTCAAAACTACGGATAGCGAAGAAACAGGGCCGATCCATCCGCTGTAATCGGGAAGTCCGCTGAAAGAGCAGTCTGCAGTAAAATCTGAACCTTCTTCCGAACGGTTTATCACCGTAAGCACGATGTTGTCCCTTGCGGGAGCACCGAACGCATCAGTCCCGCCGCTGATGTATCTGAGTATCATAAGTATGTCGCTGCCCTGCGCCATGAAAACAGCTTCTCCGGTGCTCATGGCGGGGTTGCTGTTTCTCAGCTGCGAAAGTTCTTTATAGTGGCTGTAAAGCGTACATTTTTTGTTTTCCCTGAAGGGCTTTCTGTTGAAAGGATCAGCAGTGCCGGTCATTCCCTGTTCATCGCCGTAATAGATGCTCGGCACTCCGGGGATCGAAAACTGTACAGCAGCAAAGAGCTTCTCGAATTCCACCGCCTTGGCTATCATCTCGTCTGTGAAATCGATCTCCAGCTGTTTCTCTCTGGGAAGCTGCCTTATCACGGCATCATATGCTATGGAATTTACTACCCTTGCCACGTCGTGCGACCCGATAAGGTTCATCAGCGAATAGTATAGAGGCTTCGGATAATTGATCTCCTGATTTATAAGAAAATCCCTGAGTCCCGGAGCATCCAGCCTGAAGTGTGCAAAATCGAGAAGCGCGGTCCGGAGAGGATAGTTCATTACAGAATCCAGGGCTCTGCCAAGCGCATAGGTCCTGCGGCTGCCATAGCTCACCTTTACGACAGGATCCTCCCAGACTTCGCCTATTATCGGAGCATCCTTATCTACGGATTTGACCTCTTTCCTCATAGCCTCGAGTACATCGTCCGGGATCTCATCGGCAACATCAAGTCTCCATCCTGAGGCTCCCCTGCCCATCCAGGTCTTCATTACGGAAGATTTGTTCCTGAATATGTAATTCTGCCAGGTCTGATTCCTTTCATCTACTTCGGGCAGGTTTTTTATGCCCCACCACGATCTGTAACTGTCGGGGAATTCATCAAATAAATACCAGCTGAAGTATTTTGATTCCTTACCCTGGCAGGCTCCTGCCGAGCCGTAATTGCCATACGCATTGAAATAAATGCTGTCGGCGCCTGTATGTGAGAACACACCGTCGAGAATTATCTCTATCCCCATGTCTTCAGCTTTCCGGCAAAGTTCCGAAAAGTCCCTGTTTGTACCAAGAATGGGATCCACTTTAAGATAATCGGATGTATCGTAGCGGTGGTTAGACCGGGACTCTACAATGGGGTTGAGATATATGCAGCTTATGCCGAGATCTTTCAGATACGGCAGTTTTGATATAATGCCTTTGAAGGTGCCGCCGTAGAAATCATCGGGAAAATACTCTTTCTCCCCTCGCCTGGCCTGCCATGCCACAGGATCTGAAAGTCTTCTGTGGAGTCGCGGCTTCTGTCCTATAGACTTGTGATATTCTATCCCTTTCTCCGCCGTATCGTCATCCGAAAAAGCGAACCTGTCCGGGAAAATCTGATACATTACGGAATGCTTGAGCCAGTCAGGCGTCTCAAAAGCCGCATCATAGACAGTAAGTCTGAAGCCTTCAGCAGAATAATCAAGCATGCGGCTCTTATATCCGCTGTGATCGGGGCAGAGCCAGCGCTCGCCGCGGCAGGTCTCGAAGCGGAAGGAATACCACATAGCTTCAGGTTTGTCAGGCGCATTGAATTTAACGTAGTAACCCTGCTCATTGGGGCTCATCGGGATCTCTCTGGTGCCCCTGTCGCTCTTCAGTACAAGGACCGGATCCACTACCAGGCCGCTGCTGACAGAAACAGACAGGCATACTTCCTCCCCGCACTTCACAGCTCCGGCCGGCCAGCAGAAACGGCTGTCGGCACTGTTGTGTTCAAGCATAACCTTGTCGAGGCAGTCGCTGCAAATGAGTTTCAGATAGAGTTCTTTATACTCCCTGGCGGAAGTATCGAAACCGAAGTCTATCACCATATCAGCGTCTGTTATCTTCTTCATAACGTCTTTGTTATGGAAGAAAGACAGAGCATAACGGATGGTGTTCTTCATTTCCTCCCCGTTATAATTGGCAAACGAGAATCCGGTCCCTTCACCTGTATATTCATTATAAGGTTTAACAGTATCTCTGAGGCCACCGGTCTCTCTGACTATGGGGACGGTACCGTATCTCATTGCGATCATCTGACTGATGCCGCAGGGTTCGAAACGGGACGGCATAAGATAATAATCACTGCCGGCATATATCTTATGAGCAAGTTCATCGTTATAGCCGATATATGAACAGACTCTGCCCTTCCATCTCGCCTCCGCGCCGCGCATAAAATCTTCAAAGCGCGAGTCACCGGTCCCCAGAAGCACAAACTGCATGTCTGTATTGCTCAGGAGGTCATCAAGACCATATATGACGAGATCAAAGCCCTTCTGCTCCGTCATTCTTGTTACCATGGAAACAACAGGGGCGTTTTCATCCACATTCAGGCCAAGTTCTTCCTGCAGTGCTTTTTTGCAGAGAGCTTTACCCGATCTGTCCTCAAGGGAGTAATTTGCGGCAATATGGCTATCGGTCTCAGGGTCGAAAACTTCGTTATCTATGCCATTGACTATACCGGAAAGCTGAGCTGCTCTGGCATTAAGGATACCGTCAAGGCCTTCGGCATAATAAGGCAGTTTTATCTCCTCTGCATAACTCGGAGATACTGTATTTATTCTGTCGGAAAAGACACAGCCGGCTTTCATGAAATCAGCGCAGCCGTACAGTTCCATAAACTCAGGTGTGAAATAGCGGCTGTCTATTCCCAGAAGATTCTGAACAAAACTGAAGCTGTATTTCCCCTGGAAAGCAATGTTATGTATGGTAAGGAGAAACTTCATCCTCTCCTGCATCGCGCCTTTATACTGTGTGCGGGCAAGCATCGGTATCATGGCGGTATGCCAGTCGTTGCAATGGATGACTTCAGGTACGAAATCAAGGCACGGCAGTGCATCCAGCACCGCTCTGCAGAAATAGGAATACTGCTCTCCTTCGGCATCACCGCCAAGATAAATAGCGTTGCCGAAATACTTTTCGCTGTCTATAAGATAGATGACAACATCGCTGATGACCAGTTTTTCAAGGCCAACATACTCTCTATCCCAGCCGAAGTCGGAATAGAAAGAGAGCATGTGTTCAACTTTGTCGCCGTATTTATCCTTGATTTTTTTATGGTATGGCATGATGACTCTGGCATCAATACCGAGTTTGGCAAGTGATTTGGGAAGCGTACCGATTACATCGGCAAGTCCTCCCGTCTTTGCAAGCGGTGCGCACTCAGCTCCCACGAGCAGTACGTTTGGAAGTCCGCGGCATTCATATGTGTTTCTAATGTGTAATGTCATAAAGGGATTACTCCTGATCAGTAATAGCTTTTATCCATTTGAGTATTATACAGTCAGAAGCGCAAAATATAAAGAATTTTTTTCGCTCAGACCATATATATTGTGTATAGCACAGATTACGGCATGGATATATTATCCTTGCTTTATCCAGACAAAATATTTATAATTGGTTCTCAAGATCAATCTGAGGTATAAAATGAAAAAAACAACCAATATATTAAGCATAGTTCTTGTAATTGCCGCCCTTGCGATCCTCGTATTCGGCAGATACGGACAGCCTGTTCTGCAGCCGACCGTTACCGTATATGTAACGAAAGAGATCGAGGCGGCACCGGCTGCCCAGTCTGAAACCGAGCCGGAACCGGAGCCTGTCGTTTCAGCCGAGCCCGAGCCGACTTTATATACGCTCTCCTTTGTGGGCGACTGCACGCTCACCTCTTTCAACGGCGGCACTGACTACAGAAACAAGATGGGCGAGGATTACTCATATCCCTTTAAAAACACTGTGCAGTATTTTGAAAACGACGATCTTACCATCGCGAACCTTGAATGCACTTTCTCCGACAGAGCGCTTTACGCCGGAGCGGACAGGACCTTCTCTTTCCGCTGCCCGACTGCATACGTAAACATACTGCTGGACGGAAGCGTTGAATTTGTAAACACGGCCAACAACCACTTCGATGATTTCGGCCAGAACGGCATAGACGACACTCTTGCCACTTTGAAAGAAGCAGGAGTCACTTACGGTGAAAAAGGCCAGGTACAGATCTACGAGACTGAGAGCGGCCTGAAGGTAGGTATCTACTGTGAGCCTTACAACAATAACATAAAGAATACAGAGCAGATAACAAAGAGCTCGGTGGATGCGGTAAAGCAGCTTAAAGAGATGGGCGCCGAATACATAATCTGCTGTTACCACTGGGGCAACGAAGGGAAATATACCGTCTTCGATTCCATGTCTGTTCCGGCTCATGCCGCGGTGGACGCCGGTGCAAACCTCATCTATGCAAGCCATCCGCATGTACTTCTTCCTATTGAGGAATATAACGGTGCCGTTATAATGTATTCACTCGGTAACTGGAGTTTTGGCGGGAACACCCACCCGAGCGATCCGGATACCGCTCTCGTACAGGTAACCGTAAAGCGTGATCTCGACGGCACGGTAACAACCGAAGGTTATAAGGCCATTCCATGCTGTGTTAGTTCAACATTTCCGCCAAACTTCAGCAACGTTAAGGCTACCGACTATAACGACTATGTCCCTACTCCTTACGAAGAAGGCTCAGATAACTACAACAGAACCATGAGCAAGCTTGACGGGAGCTATAACGGCGGCGATCTGGTCATCGACTATTCTGCGTTCCATTAATACAAAAAAAATCAGCGCTGTGCAGTTTCTATGTTCTGCACAGCGCTGTTTTCATTTAGATCTAAAATTCTGATTAAATCCCGAAAAGCTCAGTCGCATTTCTTGATGTCTGCTCTGCTAAGCATTCTGCCGTTATCCCTTTTATTTCCGCGATCTTCGCATTGATATACTTCAGATTGCATGAATCGTTCCTTTTGCCCCGGCAGGGCACCGGGCTGAGATAAGGGCTGTCCGTCTCTATAAGTATCCTGTCGAGCGGGCACATCTCCAGCACTTCGATCGTTTTTCTAGCGTTCTTATAAGTTACAGGACCGTCAAAGCCGAGATACCATCCTCTTTTAAGCAGCTCTGCCGCCATTTCGGCTGATCCGGAGAAGCAGTGAAACACTCCCCTGAGCACGGGGTGATCACAAATGATATCAAAGCAGTCCGCATGGGCCTCCCGGTCATGGATAATAACAGGCTGGCCTGTTTTCTCAGCAAGTTTGAGCTGTTTGATAAATATATCCTTCTGCTCTTCTTTCCTGCTCTTATCCCAGTAGTAGTCCAGCCCTATCTCTCCCGCCGCCACACACCTCGGATGTTCTAACAGTGTTTCCAGCTGCTTTAAGGCATAGTCGGGATCATTAGGCAGATTCTCAGGATGAATACCGCAGGCGGCGTACACATAAGGGAATCTTTCAGCGAGCTCAACAGCAAATCTGCTGCTTGAAATATCACATCCGGGAACTATTACCCTGTCTACGCCTTTTGAAGGAAGCGAGCCCAGAAGCTCTTCTCTGTCAGCATCAAATGCCTCATCGTCATAATGGGCATGTGTATCTGTATACATAAGCTAATACTCCTGTTTTCCAGTTTACCGATTATATCATATGAGAAAACGGAATAAAAGGAAAAGAGACGCATCTGTCGATGCGTCTCCTGTTTCTTCTGTTTTACTTTATCTCAAGTTTCCTCACGGGTGGAACAGTCTCTACCTTCTTGGGCATGTCAAGCCGGAGGATTCCATCGTTGAAGGACGCTGTGATACCGTCTACATTGATGCCGGAAACATCAAAGCTTCTGCTGAAGCTTCCATAGAAGCGCTCCCGCTTTACATAGTTCTTCTTCTCATCTTTATCCTCTTTCTTTCTCTCTGCGGTGATCGTAAGGCAATCATTCTCTATATCGAGGATGATATTTTCCTTGCTGAACCCCGGAAGCTCGGCTTCGAGGACATAGGCATCGCCATTATCTATTACATCGGTACGGAATGCACTGACAGCCTGAGATGCATTTCCGAAAAATCTGCGCTCGAGCTCTTCAAAATCACGGAAGGGATCAAATGAAGAAGCACGTGAAAGGTGACGGTCAAAAGGAATAAGTTCAAACATGATATTTACCTCCAATTAAAATACTATTATCTGGTTTCGAGGATGTCTTCACATCTTTCGTTTAAGTTCGTATATAAATTACAATAATATTATGAACAAATATACTATATTTTATGAACAAACTATGAACTTTAGCACTCTTGCTTCGAGAGTGCTAAATGCGTATGCAGTTGCAAATGCTGTCCGGCTAAAGTATAATCTCAGTAAATGATCATAAAGGAGTTTTGAATGAAGATCTGTATGTTCGGAGCTTCCAGCAACGCGCTGGATGAGATATACTACAGCGAAGCACGCGAACTTGGTCATGAGATAGCAAGAGCCGGTCATACTCTTATTTACGGCGGCAGCGACTGCGGACTTATGAGGTCCTGTTCCGACGGAGTCCTTGAAGCCGGAGGCAAGCTGCTCGGTATCGCACCGAAATTTTTTAATGATGCCGGGATCCTCAACAGAAAATGTGATGATTTCATATTCACTGAAACGATGAGTGAGCGCAAGCAGAAGATGGAAGATGAAGCCGACGCCTTCATTGCCGTGCCCGGCGGCATAGGTACATATGACGAGTTCTTTGAGACCATGACGCTGAAACAGCTCAGGATCCATGCAAAACCGCTTGCGCTTCTGAATACCGCCGATTATTTCTCTCCCCTGCTGAAAATGCTGGAGGATTGCGCTGCTAAGGGATTTATGCGTCCGGACTGCCTGAAGCTTTTCAAGGTATGCTCAACTCCCCGTGAGGCAGTTGATTATATCCAGAGTGCTGAAGCGGCAGAATCCGTCGGCGGTGGGCTTAACGGATACAGCTTCTGAACTGAAATGCTCTCCCGGTCATGCCGGGGAGCGTTTCTTTTTATGTCTCCTTCTCTATTTAATATTGAAGTTGCAAAGTAATTTTGTTAAAATTAATAATTAAAAATATTTAGATGAGATGCTGAACCTGACATGAAACAGAAAATTTGGAAAATACCGTTCGGCGGGTATTCAATCCCGTCAGAACTGATCATCGCCGGATATCCTCCGCTTCTGGCTGCGGTCCTCGCGCTTCGGAATATGGAGTCTCTCTCCGAAGCCAAAACGATTTGCGACCATGAAAAAGTACTTCATGATCCTTTTGGAATAACAGATATGGACAAGGCGGTTGATAGGATAAGGGCTGCCATTGCTTCCGGTGAGAAAGTCGCCGTGTATGGCGACTATGACGTTGACGGGATAACCGCTTCATGCCTGCTGAAGAAATATCTCAATTCAAAAGGTCTTGAGTGTCTGGTACACATTCCTGACAGGGAAAGCGAAGGATACGGCCTCAATTCCGATGCACTTGATGCATTTGTGGCCGAAGGAGTCAGCCTGGTCATAACTGTGGACTGCGGCATAACTGCTGCAGATGAAGCAATGCATGCCAGAGAGATAGGTCTGGATCTCATAATAACCGACCATCATGAATGCCCTCATGGTCCTCTGCCTGAGGCTTTGGCTGTGATCGACTGCAAGCGGCCTGATGATAATTACGATTTCGAGTATCTGGCCGGTGTGGGCGTTGCGTTCAAGCTCGCCTGCGCCGTTGAGGGGTCTGCGGATCCTATCCTGGAAAGGTACTGTGACCTGGTAGCTGTGGGTACCGTGTCTGACGTTATGCCGCTGAAGGACGAAAACCATTACATAGTAAAGAAAGGACTTGAAAAACTCAATTCCTCTCCCTGCGTTGGTCTGAAAGCCATGCTCAATGAAATATCTCCAGACAGAAAGCCTGTGACCGCTTCTACTATAGGCTTCTCTATTGCTCCGCGTCTGAATGCCGCGGGCAGACTTGGCGAGGTATCAGTCGCGGAAGAGCTCATTTCCTGCGATGATCCTGAACATGCCAGAATACTCGCCTGCAGACTTGCCGACCTTAACAGGAAACGTCAGGAGATCGGAGACAGGATATGGCAGGACGCACTGGCCAGGATCGGAGATGTCGATCTGAATGCTCCGATAGTCCTTTCTGATGAAAACTGGGAACCCGGAGTAATCGGCATCGCCGCTTCAAGGCTTGCAGATAAGTACTCATTGCCGGCAATTATGATCCATATTAAGGACGGAGTCGGTAAGGGTTCATGCAGAAGCTCCGGCGGCTTCAATCTCTATGATGCTCTGAGCGCCTGCTCGGATGACCTTATTTCATTCGGTGGTCATGCACCTGCCGCCGGATTGAGAGTCATGAAAGATAAGATCGATGATTTCCGCCGTTCCCTTGCTGCATATTATCAAAGTCACAAGCCGGAACCCCTGCCGGATGTGAACTGTGAGCTTCTCATCGACGATCCGCTGCTGCTGAGTATGGATAATGTGGCTTCACTGGAACTGCTGGAGCCTTTCGGGAACGATAATCAGAAGCCTGTAATGGTGCTTTACGGCGTCACTCTGAGTTCTGTGATCCCGGTGGGGGCTTCAAAGCAGCATACTAAGATGACTGCAGATCTGTGCGGTACGCAGTTCGACTGCATATATTTCTCCCATAGTCCCGAAGAGCTGGGCATATTTGAAGGCTGTACTGTGGATATTGCTTTCTGCCCTCAGATAAATGATTATAACGGCAGAAACGTTCAACTGAGCGTCAGTGCACTTAAGCTCCACGACGGTTATGAACTTTGCAGTGAGCTGCTCAGCCGTACTCCGAAACCCTGTCTGAAATGCGCTGCCGGATTCACTCCTGGACGGCAGGATTTCATCAAGGCCTGGCGTGTAGTGGAAAGCAGGGATTTTGTTGTCGGAAGCGATGTCCGCTCCGTCATGTCACAGTCTCCGGCTGGAATGCCAGCCGAGCAGTTTTGCGTCTGTCTGATTGCATTCTATCAGGCAGGTCTGTTGAGAAACGATAATGATGACAGCCTTTTCGGTTCCAAAGCTTTCCTGCCTGACAGGAAAGCCGACCTTGAAGACACCGATATCATAAAAGTTCTCAGATCATTTTCATATAATTCCTGATCAAGGCAGAAGAAAATGGATACAACCGACGTAAAACCTTATATTCCTCTCGATCCTGATGCAATGTTCAGCGAGCTTGAAGCCCGTCTCGAAGCTTCCGGAAGGAACTTCGATATCGGGCGCGTTCGTACTGCCTACGAGATGGCAAAGCGCGCGCACGAAGGGCAAAAAAGAAAAGACGGATCCCCCTATGTGACCCACTGTGTTGCTGCAGCCCAGATAGCTCTAGATATGGGACTGGACGAGGATTCCATTGTTGCGACGCTGCTGCACGATATTATCGAGGATACAGAGCTGACCCATGAAGACATAACCCGTGAATTTGGAAGTACTGTAGCTGAGCTTGTAGAAGGCGTTACAAAGCTGACGCGCGTCCAGTATACAAGCAAAGAAGACGAGCAGATGGAAAACATGCGCAAAATGCTGCTCGCCATGGCAAAGGATATACGTGTTATCCTCATAAAGATAGCTGACCGTCTCCACAACATGCGCACCATGGCATATCAGAGCAAAGAAAAGCAGAGGCTCAAATCTCTGGAAACGATGGAGATCTATGCGCCTCTTGCTCACCGGCTCGGTATGCAGAGAGCCA
>JAEEGL015063239.1_pt1 | contig 15594 bp, 11 predicted proteins | sample 9134231 | NCBI WGS metagenome assembly JAEEGL01 (sample SAMN16246548, study PRJNA631951) | gut metagenome | biome: gut microbiome; feature: rumen; material: fiber-attached | host: Bos | place: Iran: Karaj | collected 2018-10
CAGCAGGCCAAGGAGAAAGCCCCGTGCATCGTGTTCATCGACGAGATCGACGCCGTCGGCCGCGCCCGTGGCAAGAATGCCGGCTGGTCCTCCAATGATGAGCGCGAGAACACCCTGAACGCCCTCCTCACCGAGATGGACGGCTTCGGCACCAACAGCGGCGTCATTGTCCTCGCGGCCACCAACCGCGCCGACATCCTCGACAAGGCCCTGATGCGAGCCGGCCGTTTCGACCGCCAGATCCACGTCGAGTTGCCCGAACTCAAAGAGCGCGAAGAGATCTTCCAGGTCCACCTTCGCGGGCTCAAGGTCAGCCCCGAATTCGATGTCGAATTTATGGCCAAGCACACGCCCGGCTTCTCCGGAGCCGACATTGCCAATGTCTGTAACGAGGCTGCCCTTACTGCCGCCAGACGCGATAAGACCGTCATCGAACGGCAAGATTTCCTCGACGCCGTCGACCGCATCATCGGCGGTCTGGAGAAGCGCGGCGCCATTATGACGCCGGCGGAGAAACGTTCCATCGCCCACCACGAGGCCGGGCACGCGACGGTCAGCTGGGTGCTGCCTTACGCCAACCCGCTCTTCAAGGTGACCCTCATCCCTCGCGGGCAGGCACTCGGCGCCGCCTGGTATCTGCCCGAGGAGCGGAAGCTCTGGACCAAGGCCCAGATGATCGACGAGATGTGTTCGCTCATCGGCGGCCGCGTGGCGGAGGAAATCGTCAATGGTCAGCCCTCCACGGGCGCCCAGAACGATCTGGAGCGCCTCACCCAGCTGGCCTACGGGATGGTGCAGTACTACGGAATGAGCGAGAAGGTCGGTGCTGTTTCGTTCTATGATTCGACCGGAGCCCGGGGCTACGACTTCAACAAGCCTTATTCCGAAAAGACAGCCGAATTGATGGACGAAGAGGTCAAGCGCATCATTCGGGAAATTCACGACCGCACCTACAAGATTCTGACGGAGCACAAGGAAGGCTTCCTCGAGATGGCCGCCCTGCTCCTGGAAAAGGAAGTCATCTTTGCGGAGGATGTCGAGAAAATCCTCGGTCCCAAGGTGCTTCCCGCCGAAGATGAACGAAAACCCCAGAAGGCATGAACCAGACCGTCACCAGATCCCTTTCCGGCGTCCTCTTCCTGGCGATAATGGTCTGCGGACTCATTTTCAACCAGTACGCCTACGCCGTGCTGATGCTCTTCATTATGGTAGTGATGATGCTGGAATTCTATGCCCTGACGATGGAAGGCCGCTTTATGGTCTCCCGCGGATTCGCCATCTTTGCCGGTGTCACCCTCTTCACGCTGATGTTCCTTTCGTACGCCATCGGCATTCCGCCCAAATTCATCGGCCTGGCGATCATCCCGCTAGTGGTGGTAATGATCCTCTCGCTGTATTCCAAGGACCGGGCAGAATTCAAGATGGCCTCGAACCTCTACACGGGGATGATCTACATCGCGATGCCCCTGTCGCTCTCCAATATCCTCGTCTTCAAGGGAGGGGAGTACAGCGGCCTGCTGATGCTGAGCTTCTTTTGCATCATCTGGGGCTCGGACATCGGTGCTTACTGCTTCGGCCTGCTCTTTGGCAAGAACGGGAAGAAACTCTTCCCCTCCATCTCGCCCAAGAAATCTTGGGCCGGATTCTGGGGCGGCCTCGCCGTCGCCGTCGCGACCGCCATCATCCTCAATGTGACCGGCCTGCTGGTCATTCCGTGGTATCATTCCATCATCCTCGCCATCCTGATGGATGTAGCCGGGGTGTATGGCGACCTCTTCGAATCGCTCTGGAAACGCATCTATGAAGTCAAGGATTCCGGCAAGATCATCCCGGGCCACGGCGGCTTCCTCGACCGTTTCGACAGCGCCATTTTCGCCATTCCCGTCGGCGCTATCTACTTGATGCTCACCGGATTAATTTAATTCACCATGAACATTCCCATCGACAAAGACTCCTACGGAACCATCCTCCTGGTGTGGCTCGTCTGCGCCGCACTGATTACGGTCATTTTCCTGTTCATCAAGCCGTGGTGGATCACCATGCCCCTGACGGTGGCGCTGGTGGTATTTATGGTGTTTATCACGTGGTTTTTCCGCGTGCCGGAGCGGACCATCCCGGAAGGGGAGAATCTCGTGACGAGCGTCTGCGACGGGGAGGTGGTGGAAATTGTGCAGGATTTCGAGGAGGAATACCTGAAGAAGGACTGTATTCGCGTCAGCGTATTTATGTCCGTCTATAGCGTCCACTGCAATTTCTGGCCGGTCAGCGGTGAGATCAGCTATTACCAGTATCATCCCGGCAAATACCTGGTGGCCTTCCACCCGAAGTCTTCGGAGAAGAATGAGCATTCGTCCACCTGCATCCGTCGCCCCGACGGCAAAGAGGTATTCTTCAAGCAGATTGCCGGCTTCGTCGCCCGCCGGGTCGTCTGCTACGCCAAGGACGGCGCGACCGCCGAGCGTGGCAAGCAGTGCGGCGTTATCAAGTTTGGCTCCCGCATCGACCTCTTCCTCCCGCTGGACGCCGAGGTTAAGGTAAAGGTCGGAGATAAATTAAAAGCAGTAGAATCTATTGTAGCTGAATTATAGACGAAAAATTCGTTGTCACAACGCAATTTTTCAAGAATATAACAAAAATGACAATTTCTATTGATACGGAAAAGATACCGGTACTGTTGTTAACCGGGTATCTTGGAAGCGGGAAGACGACGCTGCTGAACAGGATTCTGTCGAATCGGCGGGGAATTCGATTCGCCGTCATCGTCAATGATCTTGGCGAGGTGAATATCGATGCTTCCCTTATCGAGAAGGGCGGCGTTGTGGGGCAGGGGGATGACAGCCTTGTCGCCCTGCAGAACGGATGTATCTGCTGCACCCTCAAGATGGACCTTGTGCAACAGATCACGGACCTCACCCGGATGCGGCGCTTCGATTACATCGTGATCGAGGCCAGCGGCATCTGTGAGCCGGGGCCAATTGCCCAGACAATCTGCTCCATCCCGGCCCTGGGGCCGCAGTATGCCTCGGCGCCGGAAGTGCGGCTCGACTGCGTCGCGACCATCGTGGACACCCTCCGGATGAAGGACGAATTCGCCTGCGGCGATGCCCTCCAGCGGGAAGACCTTGGCGAAGAGGATTTGGAAAGGCTCGTCATCGAGCAGATCGAATTCTGCAACATCGTCCTCCTGAACAAGGCCTCGGAAGTGACACCGGAAGAACTCGGAAAAGTCCGCCGGATCGTCGAAGAAATCAATCCGGGGGCCGTCATCTACACCTGCGACTACGGCGACATCGACCTCGACAAGATCCTCCATACCGGGATGTTCGACTTCGACAAGGTGGCGACTTCCGCCGCCTGGATCCGCGAAATTGAGCGGCACGACGAAGAGGAGGAGGAAGATGAGAACCACGATGAGCACGAACACGAGCACGGGCATCACCACCATCATCACCACGAGGAGGAAGGGGAGGCCGAAGAATACGGCATTGGCACGTACGTATATACCAGCCGCCCGCCGTTGAATTTCAATAAATTCGACTACCTGGTGGCCAAGAAATGGCCTGCAGGCATCATCCGCGCCAAAGGGATCTGCTACTTCGACGACGAGCCGGACAAGTGCTACCTCTTCGAGCAGGCCGGCCGCCAGAAGAGTATCCGGGAAGCCGGAATGTGGTTCGCCACAATGCCCTCCGAGCAGCTCGAGCGTATGCTGGAGCGCGATGCCAACCTCCGCCGCGACTGGGATCCCGTCTACGGCGACCGGATGATCAAAATCGTCTTCATCGGGCAGCACCTCGACCGCGCCGCCATCGATGCCTTTATGCAGAGTGGGATGGAGCGAGGCGACAGAACTTAAACAATATTTATCTTATGAAAAAATTACTCCTTTCTCTCTTGATCCTTTTGGCGCCCATCGTCCTTGATGCCCAATCGATCCGCTACCGCGGAGATGTGGGCATGCAGCTGGGAACGGCAATGTTCTATTGGAAAGGGTCTTACCGTCCTTCCAGTATGCAGGTTTTTATCCCGGGCGCCACTATCAACACAACGCACGGAATTGAATGGAATGAAACCATTACGGCCGGAATCGGCGTGGGAATTGGCCCCGCTTGCGCCGTTAACCACCATAGCGATTCCATGAAAGCAACCCCTTTGGGAATTCTTACGCTCTATGCCCATTTCGATTATGCGTTCCAGCGGGGGAATCCGATACGTCCCTTTATCGGCACCCGTGTCGGTTATGAATTCGCTTTGACGAAGGATGATGCAGTCGGTTTTCCCGACGTTGGTGCCGGTGTTGGAATTCGCCTCAATGAGCGGTGGGATCTTGCCGCCTGGTACAGGCTGGGTTTAGTTCTGGGCGATAATGCCAAGCTGGCGGTCCTGCTGCACACACCTGTTCTCAGTGTGTCCTGGCGCTTCTAGAGCAACAGGATGCGCACAAATACACGGCAAAACGCCCGGAACCTATCCTTTTCACCGTAGGTTCCGGGCGTTTTCATAGCATTTCGTGCGGAACCTCCTAGGCGTCAGCCGAAACGGCAGCGGCCCGGTCGGCCTCGATGAGGGCGACGAGGCGGTCGGCGGCCTCGGTGTCGGGGATGTGGCGCAGGAGGGGAGTCTTGCCCTTGTAGATGGAGACTTTGTGATTGCCTTCACCGCCGTAGCCCCAGTCGGCGTCGGCCATTTCGCCGGGGCCGTTGACAACGCAGCCCATCACGGCGATGACAACGTCCTTGAGGTGGGCGGTTTTGGCCTTGACCTCTTCAAAGGCTTCCTGGAGGTTGTACATCGTGCGGCCACAGCCCGGGCAGGCAATGTATTCGGGTTTGTAGAAGCGGCGGCGGGCGGCCTGGAGGAGTTCGTCACGAAGATAGGCGGCGAGGCCGGAAGCGACGGCGTCCACCTCGTGGCCGGAGGCATCGAGGTAGCTGCCGGTCAGCGTCACGTCGTCGACGCGGCGGTCCAGCAGCGCCGGGCCCCAGTCGCAGGCGGCGCGGAGGAGGAAGGTTTCGCGGGAAGATTCCGGATCAAGTCCGGAATGACGATCGGGGAGGTCGAAATGACGATCGGGGAGGTCGAAATGACGGGCCGTAGCATCCGGTGTGAACGCCGGGCGGCTGTAGCGCTCGGCGAGATAGCGGGCCACGGGGAGTTCGGCCGCAGGATCCTCGGTCAGGGAGACACGAACGGTGTCGCCGATGCCGGCGGAAAGCACTGAGGCGATGCCGACGCAGGACTTGATGCGGCCGCTGTCGCCATTGCCGGCCTCCGTGACGCCGACGTGAAGCGGGAAGACGTGCCCATAGTCCTCCATCGCCTTCTGGAGCAATCGGTAAGCTTCCACCATCACGACGGTATTGGATGCCTTCAAGGAGACAACGACATTGTAGAAATCGTGTTCCACGGCCATCCGGATCCACTCCATCGCCGCCTCGGCCATCGCCCGGGGCGTGTTGCCGAACTTTTCGGTGATAAAAGCACCCAGCGAGCCGTGATTAAGCCCGATGCGCACCGCTGTACCGTGCTCCTTGCAGACGGATAGGAACTCCGTAAATTTGGCCCTGGCCATGTCGTGATCCTTGTGGAAGTTGCCCGGATTGATCCGGACCTTCTCCACGACGGACGCACAGGCGATCGCCGTATCCGCCGAGAAGTGGATGTCCGCCACGAGGGGTACGGAGCACCCCGCCTCCCGGACCCGCCGGTGGATTTCGGCGATATGCGGCACGTCGGTGAGCCCCGGTACGGTAATCCGCACAAGTTCCGCTCCGGCTTCAGCCAGCCGCAGCGTCTGCGCCACCGTGCCGTCAATGTCATCCGTATGCGTATTACACATCGTCTGCACGACGATCCTGCCGCTACCGATAACTACATTGCCAACTTTGACTAGATGTTTCATATTATTCATCTCCATAAACCACCCGTTTTGCGGTGTCGCGGAGCTGCTTTCGGGTGCGGCCGACGCGCTTGGTGAGCTGATAGTGGACACCCACCGAGATCTCGAAATTAAGCGGATAGGCGTAGCGGTAGTAGTAGGGGCTGTACCAGTCTGCATGGTAGAGGGAATTCCAGGACCACTGCACAAGGCCCATAATGTGGATTTCAACCGGGTCGAACATCAGGCCGAAGCCGACGCCACCCTTGAGGCCGTAGTCGAAGCGGTATTCGAAGGGATAATACTTCTTCGCATAGTTGTCCGCGAGGAAATCCCGGCCGCGCGAGGCATCCTCCGGCGTCTCCGGCTTGTACGCATCATTCACATTGAACGAAACGCCTTCGTAAGGCAGCGTCCGGTTGATCCGCCATCGGTAAGCCCCGAAAACGCCCAGATTGGCAAAAATCTTCATCACCCCGATATCCACGTGCATATGCGCCATAAACGGCAGCTCCAGCACCTCCATCACCGCCTTCGTCGCCCCGCAGAGGGTCCGCGTATATTCCTTCTCCTTGTCGTACTTGAACTTATACCCGTTGTAGGTATGCAGAAGCCCGATCTGGAAGCCGAAATACGGCATATAGCCGAACATCTTCCCGTAGCGGGTATAGGTAATGCCAAATGTATTCGGCATAAAGGCCAAATCCGTCTCCCAGGTAGGATTGAAGGAGGTCATCATCAGCGACACGCCGTAGTGCGCCCCGATCATCGAATAATCGTTGATGAGAAACTTCTTGCGAATCTTCACCGTATCGAGATACTCGTCGGTGAGACTGTCCGGCAGGGTAAAGAACAGCGTGTCGGGCGGCGCCTCCACCTTCACCGCAGGCTTCAGGTCCCGCAGGCGCTTCCGCGGCTTCTTGGCGAACACCACGGAGGGTATCACCAGCACACAGAGCAATATGCACAGGGTCCTTCTCATCGGAACATTTCCTCCATATTGATGTCCTGCTGGAGTTCCGTCCGCTCCGGGATGTCGATGAGGAACGAATCGTCCTTCAGTTTGTAGAACTTAACCTTCTCCGGCTGCCGATGCTCCAGGAGAGAGCCCGTATCCACGATGCCGTTGCGGTTCAGGTCCTCCGTCATACGGAGACAGTACTTGCCCGCCTTCACGTAGGGGAAAACCAGTTTCTGGTCATAGTCCACGATGAAACTCCGGATCACCCGGTCGCGCTTTTCGGTCAGCAGGTCCACGATGTAGCGCTTGCCGCCGACGCCGGTCATATTAAGCTCCACGGTACTGAGTTTCTCGTCGGTCGGGAGCGTCACTTTCACCTCGGTGCTATCATTGAAATAGCCGTTGATGTCGCGGAACTTCCGGTAGGGGATCTTGAGGAAATACTCGTAGCCGACCATCAGTTCCTCCTTGGGCATGATGGTATAGCGGCGGAGATTGGTGCTGTCGCGGGTGACCGTGTATTTCCCGATCTTCTCCTGCTGGCGCGGATTGACGCTGCGAAAAACCAGCGAATCCCAGGCATCCCGGATCAGCGGATACTTGAATTCAATCGTAAAACCATACTGCTCAACCGTTTCCGCCTCCACCTTCGCTGTATAGACCGCGATGGTATCCTCGTGCTTGATGTCGCGTCGGGAACTCTTGGTGGCCGCCGCGGCCCGGGCCTTCTTGTCCAGGGCCAGGTTGACCGTCTCGGTGGTCGGACGCAGGTTGCCAAGGGTATCGGTCTTGTCGTAGCGGAGCTGGAATTTGAGCGTATCCGGCATCTTCCGCTGGTCATTCACCCAGATCTCCAGCGAATCCTTCTCGATGTTGAACTGGGTGATCAGTTTTTCCCGCGGAAGGCCCTTGATCCGCATTTTGTAGATATGCGCACCGGGAGCCATAAACGTCACGTACGCCGTGCGGTCGCCCACACGTTCCTTCTTCACGATCATCTGCTTGGAAGGCTTCTCGCGGAAAAGGTTCAGCTCCACTTCTTGCTTGCGAGCCAGGCACAGAGCCGTATCCTTCATATCGTATTTCGCCAGCTCCGGCAGGGAATCATTCACCTGCACGGAAGGATGGAAAAGCGTATCCAGGAAAGCGACCCGTTCGTTGTCAGGATCATACTTATTGTTGTTGTTCTCATCCTTGATGGCATACACTCGGTAGAGGGTATCCTGAATGTTACGGATGCAGAAGAAGCCCCAGTCGTCGGTCTTGGACGAGGCCACGGGCCGATGAAGGAAGATCGCCGAATCCGCATGGTCCTTGTAGAGCATCACCGTCGCTCCTTTCACCGGCTTGAGGGTGTTGCAATCCTGCACGATGCCCGTCATCATCATCGAGTCGATCTGCGGCCCGGTCGAGAACACCAGCGTATAACCCGGGAACATATTCCCCTCGTTGTTGTCGGCCACGGCTCCCGTCAAGTCCAGCGTATAGGTCGTGTTGGGCTCCAGGTCGGATTCGAAGTACACCACCAGCGTCTTACCCTTCATCCGGTATTTCGGCGCCTTCTCCAGGGGAGGGGAAAGGTAGATGCTGTTCATGTCCTTGACCACCACGTATTCGTTGAACTTGAATTCCAGCTTTGTCTTGTGCACGGGTACGTTGACCGCTCCGGGAAGGGGATTAATGCCTTTTAGAACGGGCGGAATGGTATCTTTCGGGCCGCCGGTCGGAGGGGTCGTCGTATTGGCGCACGAGGAGGGGAGCATCACTGGAATGAGCACCCCCGCGATGGCCGCCAAAAGCGGAATCAGGCTGAATATCTTACGTTTTGTCATTGTATGTCGCTCCTGACGACTCGCTGGATGCCTTCAATGCCCTCCAGCTTGCCGATGATGGTTTCGAGTATCTTCTTGTCCTTCACTTCCATATCGATGAATCCGCGGAAAATGCCCTCCTCGCTCGCGAGCGAGAGCCGCCGCATATTGACCCCCATCACGAACGAGATGTACTGCGTAATCTCCCCGACAAGGCCGACGCGGTCGATGCCCTGCAGAGTAATCCGGACGGGGAAGGAAGTATCGGTATGCTTCATTTTCGCGCTCCAGCGCGGGGAGACGATCCGGTTGGAGAATTTGGCCGCAAGCTCCTCCGCGACGGGGCAGGATTTCTTGTGGATGGTCACCGTGCCGTCGTCCTCGCGGAATCCGATGACGGGATCGCCCGGAATCGGCTTGCAGCAGTCCGCCGTCACGTAATGGACGTTGCCCTTGTGGTGAACGGGCGTCGAACTGTGGCGGATGGCATCCGAGACCTGGTTGCGCGCCCGGCGCGTCTTGAGGAAATCCAGCCATTCCGCCTTGGGGGCACCTTCCTCCGCCGTGATGATTTCCACGCGGTCGCCGGTCTTGAGCACGGTGGAAAGAGGCACCAGCCGCATATTGACCTTTGCCGCAAGGGCCCGGTCGCCGATCTCGGTGTGGATGAGGTAGGCAAAGTCGAGGGCCGTGGCGCCCTTCTCAATCTGCCGCTGGTCGCCCTTCGGGGTGAATACGGTGATCTGGGTGCTGGTGAGGTCGTTGTGGATGATGTCTAGCAGCTCGAGGGCGTTCACGTCCGGGTTGACAAGAATTTCCTGCACCTTCTGCAGCCAGTGCTCCATCTCGCTGTCATTCTCGCTGAGATAGCCGCTCCGCTTGTAGGCCCAATGGGCTGCAATACCCCTTTCCGCGATGTCATCCATCCGCTTTGTGCGGATCTGGACCTCGACCTTGAGGCCTTTCTTGCCGATAAGCGTCGTGTGCAGGGCCTCATAGCCGTTGGGCTTGGGCTGGCGGATCCAGTCCCGATAGCGCCCTTCCACCGAGGCGTAAAGGCTCGTCAGAGCACCCAGGATATCGAAACAGCACTTCCGCTCAGTCTCCTTGTCCGCCCCTTCCGGCGGAGAGAATACGATGCGAATGGCGATCAGGTCGTAGACTTCCTCAAAGGGGATATTCTTCTTCTGCATCTTCAGCCACACCGAGTAGGGCGTCTTGATGCGGCGACGGATTTCGTAATCCAGGCCTTCCTTGCGCAGCACCTCGTCGATCGGGGCGATGAATTCCTCCATTTCCCCGCGCTTGCCGCTCACTTCCTCGTCGATCCGCTGTTTGATGTAGGCGTAGGCCTCGGGCTCCTTGTAGCGCAGCCAGATGTTCTCCATCTCCGACTTGATCTTGTACAGACCGAGCCGGTGGGCCAGGGGAATGAAGATGAACATCGTCTCGCTGAGGATCTTGTCCCGCTTGTACTCCGGCATAAACTCGATGGTGCGGCAGTTGTGCAGACGGTCGGCGAGCTTGATGAGGACGACGCGGACGTCGTCGTTGAGGGTAAGGAGAATGCGTTTGAAATTCTCGGCCTGGATGCTGCGGTTATAGACCTCGTCCTGATGATCCTTCTCCTCGTTATCGAGCATCGTCTTGATCTTGGTGAGGCCGTCCACCAGGGAGCCGATCTTGTCGCCGAAGCGCTTCCGGATATCCTTGACGGTGTATTCCGTATCCTCGACCACGTCGTGCAGAAGGGCGGCGGAGATGGACTTGTAGCCGAGGCCGATGTCGTTCACCACGATCAGGGCCACCTCGATCGGATGCAGGATGTAGGGATCGCCGGAACGCCGCCGCACGTTGCGGTGGGCATCGTTGGCGAATTCAAACGCCTTCTCGACGACCGCGATCTCCCGGGGGCCGCGGCAACGCCGGGCCGCCGCCTCCTTCAGGAGGGCGAACCCGCGCTCGATCTTGGCGTAATCATCCCGTGTGAACTCCGCGTAACTCATTTCTTGAATATCTCCTGACGACGGTTCTTGCGCTGCCGTTTGCTCTCCCGGATCTCGACGTCAAGGTCTTCGACCGTCTTGCCTTCTGACTCGACAGTCTGGAACCCGTAGGCAAGTTCCGCGCCATAAATGATGATCGTCCATCCCCAGCTCAGCCACACCATAAAGAGCGGAACGGCCGCCAGGACACCGTAGACGGCACTGGACTTGGCCACCATCACGGTCGTTTCCAGATAGAGGTACTGGAGAGCCGTAAAAATGATGCCGGCATAGACGGCCGCCTTGAGGGCGTAACGATACTTGACCTTGCAGGCCGGAATATACTTGTACATCAGCGAGATGATCAGCACCGCCACAGCGGCGAAGATGACCCAGCTGAGGAAACTCTTGAGGTGATCCGCGAATTCAAAATTGGGAATCAGGTCCAGGACGTTCGAGTAGACGATGGAGCCCGTGAAGAACAGCAGGATCACGAAGGGGGAAAGCATCAGGATGACGAAGATCACCCCCAACTGCCGCCACCATTTCCGGGGCTTCTGCACCTTCCAGGCATTGTTGAACACCATCTCCACCCGCATCATCAGCCAGATGACGATCCAGACGAAGGTGAGCATACTGACGAATCCGAACAGGCCGGACTGGGCCGTATGGATGATGTTGTTGGCGGCGTTCATCACCGTGTCGATCAGTTCCTTATCGTCACTGTAGGTATAGAGGAACTGCTCCAGCATATCCGACATCCCCACGCCGCTGGCGAAGAAGAAGGCGATGGCAATGAACGGGACAATGGCCATCGTGCTCTGAAAGCAGAGGGCCGAGATCTGGAAGCCCATCTTCTGCTCGCGGAAGGTGTTCATCATCACCTGCACGGTCTTGATATCCTTCACCAGGCGGGCCTTCCACTTGGAAAGGTCATTGATGTTCAGGGTCCAGATGTCGACGGTCAGGAAATGGATGAGTCCTTTTACCTTGATTCTGACTAACCTGAAAAACGCGCCGATTTTCCCTCCGGCTTTCTTGAAAAATTCCGACATACCTAAAAGAGCGTCAATTGGATGGGTTCTTCCTCCTTTTGCGCACGCTCTGAAGGAATCATCGCATAAAATTCTTCTTCTGAAATAACCTGCACCCCCAACTGAGCGGCCTTCTTGAGCTTCTCCGGACCGGCCTTCTCGCCGGCGAGGAGATAGTCGGTCTTGCCGCTGACCGAGCCGCTGGGGTGCCCGCCGTTGCGCTCGATAAGCGCCTTTATCGCCTCGCGGGATATCGTGAAATTGCCGCTGACGACAATCGTCTTTCCCTCCAGGGCGTCCGAATCGGGCTCCGCCGCCACCGCCATCTCGAGCTGCACGCCGGCAGCCCTGAGCCGCTCCACATCCCGCAAATGCGCCTCGTTACGGAAATACTGATATACGCTTTCCGCGATAACGTCGCCCACGTCGCTCACTTCCAGGAGTTGCTCCTTCGAAGCGGCGGCAATGGCGTCAATCGTCCCGAAATGCCGGGCAATCTCCCGGGCCGTCGTCTCGCCGACATACCGGATGCCGAGGGCGAAGAGGACGTGGTCGAAAGAAACCTTTTTAGACGCCTCCAGCGACTCCAGGAAGCGCTCTGCAGCCCGGTCCTTCCAGCCTTCCATCGATACGAGCTGGATCTTTTTCAAGTCGTAGAAATCCGCCACGGTACGCACGAGCCCCAGGTTGAAAAGCTGGTCTATCGTCGCGTCGCCCGCCAGGATATCCATCGCCTTGCGACCGCAGAAGTGGATAAGTTTGCCCTTGATCTGGGACGGGCAGCCGTCCTGGTTCGGGCAGAACCAACGGGCTTCTCCCTCGGGTTTCACCAGGGGAGTGCCACAATCGGGACAGACCTTCGGGAACGGCGGCACTTCCACGCCGACCTCCCGGGCGGATTCCTCCACGCCGGTAATTTTCGGGATGATCTCGCCGCCCTTTTCCACATAGAGCATATCGCCGATGCGAATATCGAGCTCACGGATAAAATCTTCGTTGTTGAGCGTGGCGCGCATCACGGTGGTCCCGGCAAGCTGCACGGGATCGAGGTTGGCGACCGGGGTGACGGCACCGGTACGGCCGACTTGGTAGGATATGCTCAGGAGCCGGGTGAGGGCCTGTTCGGCCTTGAATTTATAGGCAACCGCCCAGCGCGGGAACTTGGAAGTGTATCCAAGGGCGAGCTGGGAGGCAATTTCGTTGATCTTGATGACGATGCCGTCGGTGGCAAAGGGAAGGGCGTGACGGGCCTCGTCCCACTCGGAGATGAAGGCTTCGATCCCGTCGATGTCCTTGCACAGACGTCGCTTATCGGAGACGGGAAGCCCCCAGGAAGCGGCCCTCTGGAGGGCTTCGTCGTGGGTCGCGGCGCCGAGTCCGTCGCCGGGGATATGGTACAGTGTGCAGATCAGTCCGCGGTGCGAGACCTCCTGCGGATCCTGGAGTTTGAGGGAGCCGGAAGCCGCGTTGCGCGGATTGGCAAACGGCATCTCGCCGGCATCCTCCCGCTCGGCGTTGAGCCGGTCGAACGCCTCGTAGGGCATCAGGATTTCGCCGCGGATCTCGAATTCCTCCGGCCATCCCTCTCCGGAAAGTTTCTGGGGAATGCTGGGGATGTGCCGTGCATTGACCGTCACGTCATCGCCGACAACGCCGTCTCCGCGCGTCAGCGCACGGTATAGCAGGCCGTGGCGGTAGGTCAGGCAGATAGCAGTCCCGTCGAACTTGAGTTCGCAGCAATACGTAAATCCGCCGCCCAGCGCCTTGGAGGCCCGGTCGGCGAATTCTTCGATCTCTGCAATATTGTACGTATTGCCGAGCGACAGCATCGGATACTTATGCGGGAACTGCGCAAACCCCTTGGTAATGTCGCTCCCAACCCGCTGGGTAGGGGAGTCCGGGGTCTGGAATTCAGGCCATTCCGCCTCCAGCGCCTCGAGTTCCTTCATCAGATGGTCGTACTCAAAGTCGCTGATCACCGGAGCATTCTCGACATAGTACCGCCGGCTGTTCTCCCAAAGAACCGCCTTAAGTTCCATGATCCGTTTTTCTGCCTGAATTTTATCCATCATATACGCGTGCGCATAGTATCTTGCAAAAATACGAAAAAACGACGAATAAAAAAAATCAGGGGAATTTCCCTGATCTTTGACATGAACTTTCCCATACTTTCCGCGGTTCTTTTTTTCTCGCAGGATACGTGCATGGGGAACTTTAAGCGGGAGAATCTTGTATATCCTCTCCAAAACTCATAACTTTGCAATTAAAAAGAATTCCGAACGAAAATGAAGACAACCCGCAGAAAGATAGACTGGCCGCAGTTTTTCATCAGTGTCCTGGGAACCGCCATCGGCGTGGCGCTCACCTTTATCGTGAGCGGAATGCTGGAGCGCCGGAGCAAGGAGCAGGCCCAGCGGCTCACGGCCATCATGGTCATTCATGACATAGACAACTCCATAAATATCCTGAAAGACCTGAAGGAACAAGAAGAACGGAATGGCGAGTTCCTGCGTTCAGCCATGAGAAAAAGGGATCAGTTGGAAGGTATGCCTTACGATACGCCGGAGCATGTCCTGGTGCTTCTGGCAGATGCTGAACTGGATTTTCGCTTTGATTCGTCCAAAGAGAAGATATTCAACAGCGACCTGGACACCTGGCAGAATCTTGGAAACATGGCTTTCCTGGACAATGTGCAGGCTTTTTATCATAACCGGCAGGAGTTTCAGGATGGCATGAATCATTCAACGACGTGGAAAAAGCCCATCCCTGACGAAGAATACATGCAAGTTATCATGGAGACCGGATGGGTGACGCAGGAAGCGTATTCCGCCGCCCTTCGCCCGTTCCTGAAAGAGAAACTCCGCGATAACCGGGTTGTTTACTACATCAATACCTCCGAACACCGGGTGCGCTACCTGACCCAGCTGATCGACTATTGGACCGCCTTGAATAACGAGAACAAATTCCTGATGGGCATCACGGACCGGGAACTGGAAGACTATATCAACAGTATCAACAAAAAAGGTATCCCCATGACCCGGGCGAAACTGCTGGGGCATTGGGTCATGACCGTCGGGGATCAAACCAATGAATATGACTTCCAAAGCGACCACAGTTATTCCTTTGCGATAGACTATGCTTCTTCTTTCAGCAGGTCCGTGTTCTTTTCCGGAAGGCTGAAGATGACAATCTCCTATAGCGGCGAGTGGGCTTTTCAAGAGGATTCGCTGGTGTTGACCCCTGATTACAACACCGTCGATGTAAAGTTGGATCCGAGCGGTCTGGTGCCGGAAGAGAATATGCAGGACAGCCTGGACGCCTGGGTAAACAGATATCGTGAGAGCACTTTGGATGACTTCAAGGGAATGGCGGACAAAGGGGAAACCTATACCATCAAACCCCGCCTGGATTACTCGAAGGACAAGATGGAATGGACCCAGTCCGATGGTGCCGTGCGTTACCTGACACGGAAAGGAGATTAGGGATAATCCAAAGAAAATAGTTATATTTGTGGGATAAAAGAATTGATCGTAAAAACACTATACATATGAAAGATTCCATCATTATTCTCTGCGGCGGCGGCCCGGCTCCGGGCATGAACACCGTCGTGATGTCTGTCGCCAAGACATTCCTTTCCAACGGTTATCGCGTTATCGGCCTTCACGGCGGATACAGCGGGCTTTTCAGCAAGGCGCCCCGGACCGAGGACATCGACTTCTTCAAGGCCGACGCGTATTTCAACAGGGGAGGGTCCTACCTGCAGATGAGCCGGTTCAAACCCACCGACAAGGATTTCGAGGAGAACTTCAACCTCGCCCTGTTCCAGGACAACGACATCAAACTCCTCGTGACCGTCGGCGGCGACGACACCGCCTCCACGGCCAACCGGATCGCCAAATTCCTCGAGGCCAAGCATTACCCCATC
>JAEEGL015298739.1_pt1 | contig 15594 bp, 6 predicted proteins | sample 9134231 | NCBI WGS metagenome assembly JAEEGL01 (sample SAMN16246548, study PRJNA631951) | gut metagenome | biome: gut microbiome; feature: rumen; material: fiber-attached | host: Bos | place: Iran: Karaj | collected 2018-10
AAGGCCAAGGCCGACAAGAAGGCCGTCAAGGTGACCTTCACCCTCTCCAACAAGGGTAACATGGCGGCCGACGAGGTCGTCCAGCTGTACGTCGCCCGTCCGGAAGCCACCGTCGAATGGCCGGCGAAGGAGCTCAAGGCCTTCGACCGCGTGACCCTCGCCGCCGGCGAGACCAAGACCGTCACCCTCGAGATTCCCGTGAAGGACCTCCGCTACTGGAACGTGGAAAAGAACGCCTGGGACCTGGAGCACGGCCGGCTCGTTCTCCTGCTCGGCGCCGCTTCCGACGACATCCGCCAGCAGGCTGAAGTAATGATATAGTTACGAAACAAGGAAACGGACAAATCCGCTTACCCCTGTACGGAATCGGGATTTCTTGCCGTGTTTTCTTCCGATCTTGCACCATCAAAAAAAACGTATTGCCCGTATGAAAAGAATCATTTGTTTCATGACTATCCTGACAGCGGTGCTGGCAGGATGTTCCCAAGACAAGACCGTAGTCAAAGTCGAAGGAGGAAAAGTCAAAGGCGTGGAAACCACGCTGGAAGGTGTGTATGTCTATAAAGGCATCCCTTATGCCGCCGCTCCCGTCGGCGACCTGCGCTGGAAGGCTCCTCAGCCGGTCACACCCTGGAAAGGAGTTAAACTGGCCGATACATTCGGCGCTCCCTGCCTGCAGGAAAAGCATCAGCCGGGCGGCTACACTTCGGAATTCTTCTTTGACGGAGATCCGGAATTCAGCGAGGACTGCCTGTATCTGAATGTTTGGACCAAGGCCCCGGGAGAGACGGACCGCAAGCTTCCGGTCGCCCTGTGGATCCATGGCGGCGCCTATACGTCAGGTTGGGGCTGGGAGCCCGAGATGGACGGAAAGGTATGGGCTTCCAAGGATGTCGTCCTGGTAACGATCAATTACCGTCTGGGCGTGTTCGGTTTCCTTGCCCATCCGTTCCTGAGCGCAGAAAACGAGCATCATGTCTCCGGCAACTATGGCCTGCTGGACCAGATTGCCGCCGTGAAGTGGGTTCATGAGAACATTGCCGCTTTCGGCGGCGATCCGGACAATATAACGATTGTCGGCCAGAGTGCCGGTGCCGGTAGCGTCAAGAACCTGGTCAGTTCTCCGCTGACCGGTAGCCTGATCAAGAAAGCCGTCATCCAGAGCGGAGGCGGTGTTTCCGACCGTCCCATGCTCCAGGCGACGGGACTGGAACAGATTGCGGAAAGCAACAAACGAATCTTCGACTGGGCCGGTTATGACACGATCGAGAAGATGAGGGCGGCCTCGGCCGAGGAAATCTACGGCATCGGCCAGAGATACCGGGAGGAGACCGGCCAGTGGAACGGCCTGCAGACCAGTCCGATCGTGGACGGCTGGGTTTCTCCCCAGAGTTTTGACGATGCCGCCCGCGAAGGAAAGATCAAGGATATCCCCTACATGATCGGATTCACGCTGGATGATCTGGGCGTACTGACCGATGGGATCGACCTTTTCTGCGAACTCCGGAACAAAGCCGGCCAGCCGGTTTACGCCTATCAGTTCGCCCGTCCCCTTCCCGACGACGAGGCCGGTTCTCACGGCATGAAGGGCGCTTTCCACTCTTCGGAACTGTGGTACACTTTCAAGTCCCTGGACCGGAGCGATCGTCCATTCACCCGTGCGGATTATGACCTGGCAGAGCATATGAGCACCTGCTGGACCAATTTCGTCAAGAGCGGGAATCCCGGCGAGGGCTGGAAGGCCTATACGCAGGAGCATCCCGATTATATGATTTTCAAACTCAGTGAGGACGAGTCGACGGATGCTTCTTCCATGGGGCAGCCGACCGTCAAGGAACAACCGGATTTCATGGCCATGATGGCGGCTGCCGCTGCTGCTGCTGCCGCTGAGAAAAAGTAATCCGGACAAAACACTTTTCATACCGGGCCCGCTTCTCCAAAAGAGGCGGGCCTTATTGATTATCAGCGCATTTGATGAATGCCGTTTTTATTCGGGACAAAAACGGCCGCCCTGCGGGACGAATTCAGCAAAGGAAAAACGGAATCGTGGCATCCTGCGCGGAAGATATCGTTCCTTTGCACCAGTTCGGAGCAGCCGGCTGGTTGTCCGGCACTAACTAATAAACCTGTTTTATGAATCAAAACTTTTTCAGAAAAGCGCTCCTCGCTGTCGGCCTTTCCTTGATGGCCCTGGCCCTTCCGGCCCAGAACCTTAAGGTCAGCGGTACGGTCGTGGACCAGAACGGCGATCCGATGATCGGCGCCGGTGTCTTCGAGAAGGGAACCACGAACGGTGTGGTGACCGATGTGGACGGAACTTTCCAGATCGTTGTTCCGGAAGGTTCCATTCTTGTATTCTCCTCCGTCAGTTTCGTTACCCAGGAAATCCCGGCTTCGGCCCAGATGAAGGTGACGATGGAGGAAGACCGGGAAATGTTGGACGAAGTGGTCGTCATCGGTTACGGTACGACCCGGGCCAAGAATTTCACCGGATCGGTGGACGTGGTGAAAATGAGCGAATCACCGGTGGCCGACCTGGGCCTGACCAACGCGGCCGACATGATCCGGGGCCGTCTGTCCGGCGTGGTCCTAGGTGCAGAATCCGCCACCGTGGGTTCAAATACCAGCGTCATGGTCCGTGGCCGCAAGTCCATCAACTCTACCAGTACGGCTCCACTGCTCGTGGTGAACGGTGTCATTTATACCGGTCACCTGGAGGATATCGACCAGAATTCCATCGAGTCGATCAGCGTGCTCAAGGATGCGACTTCGCTGGCTGCTTATGGTTCCAAGGCTGCGAACGGCGTCATCATGATTACCCTCAAGAAGGGAGAAGAAGGGAAACCTGTCATCAACTTCTCCACTTCCCATCAGTTCTCAAGCCCTTCTTATCGACAGCGTTTCCTGTCTCCCGAGAACTATATCAAGTTCAGCAATGCCCGCCGTGGCATCCAGGACCTGACCAACATTTCCTGGATGTCCTTCCTGGAAAAGGCCAATTACGATGCCGGAAAAACCACGGACTGGTACGACCTGGTTACCCGGACCGGCTACACGCAGAACTACAACCTGAGTTTCTCCGGTCGCACGCAGAATTCCAATTACTATGTCGCCATTGGCCATTCCGGCCAGAAGGGTATCCTGGTAGGCAATGAATTCACGCGCAACAATGCCTCGATGAACCTGAGCACGAATGTGACCAAGAACATTGAGATCGGTGCCAACATGGCCTATACGAGTTCCGTGGACAACCATGTTTCCGCCACGACCCGCCTGAACGAATCCCCCTATATGGAGCCGTATCTGCCGGATGGAAAAACGCTGCGTTATTATGTGGAAGGCGTCAACGCTTCTTCCATCAATCCGCTCTGGGAGAGCCAGGTAGGACATGAGAAAGACAACCGTCGGTTCAATTTGAACCTGGGCGGCTATCTGAGCATCAACATTCCGTGGGTGCAGGGCTTGAATTATCGGATGAACGCTTCCTACACCAAGGTCCATGCGAACAATTACAGTTTCACGCATGAAGATGCGACCCCGGTGCTCCTGTCCAACGACTGGGAGGGTGTGGGACAGTCTTCCGAATACTACAACCTGTCCAATGCGGAAGGTTCCATCAGCCACTCGCTTTCCGAAAACTGGGTCATCGACAACATCCTCAGTTATGCCCGTTCTTTCGGCCAGCACTATGTCAGCGCCTCCCTGGTGTATACCCGCGACAGCGCCGAATCGACTTACCAGTCCGAAACCGGTACGGGTTTCAATGCCGCCGGCAATACCCTGTTGGGTTGGTACGGACTGGGCAATGCCGACACCAAGAGTATTTCCAACCCGACCTATGTGCTCCATACCGATGTGGGCTATCTCGCCCGTGTAATCTACTCTTATAAGGACACCTATCACTTCAACGCTTCCTTCCGCCGTGACGGTTCATCCGTGTTCGGCAATGAGCGCAAGTGGGGCAATTTCCCGGCCGTGGGCGCCGCCTGGACCATTTCCAATGAGAACTTCCTGAAAGACAAGGTCCACTGGCTGGACTTCCTCAAACTCAAACTCTCCTGGGGCAAGAACGGCGCACAGACCATTGCTCCCTATGGGACCCTTTCCACCATCGCCGTGGCCAAAGGCGGCGGTATCCCCAACTACGAAGGCGGAGAAATCCACTGGGGACAGCGTCTGTCCGAACTGGGCAACCCGACCCTGGGCTGGCAGACCACTACGTCGTGGAACGGCGGTTTCGAGGCCGATTTCGTCCAGGGCCGCATCCACATCGATGTCAATGGTTATCTCTCCAGGACAACGGACCAGATTTTCGACCGCAACATCCCGGTCATGACCGCCGGCATCACCACCCAGAAGGCAACCATGGGCCGGGTGGATAACAACGGTGTCGAAATCAATCTGAACACGGTCAACGTGAAGAAGGGCAACTTCAACTGGTCCTCCAACTGGATCTTCACGCTGAACCGCAACAAGATTGTCGACCTGTATGGTGACGGGCAGGACGACCTGACGAAGAGCCTGTTCATCGGCCATCCGATCAACACGATCTATGGTTACCGGACCGAGGGCATCTTCCAGGAAGGGATCAATGCCGGCCGTCCCATTTTCTATACCATCGACGGGCAGCCTACCGACAATCCTTCTCCGGAAGACCGGCAGATCCTGGGTTACGGTGACGAGAATTTCCGCCTTTCCTGGGGGAATACTCTCCGCTGGGGCGACTTCCAGTTCTATGTCATGATCCAGGGTATCTTTGGTGGCGGCCGCTATGGTCTGGCCAACAATACCATCGCCTATTCCACGTATGACACCACTGCATCCTGCACGGTCATTGACATTCCGTTCTGGACGGCGCAGGAGCCCAACAATACGTATCCTGCCCCGAACGTGGCAGAAAGCAAGTATGCCGTGTACAATTCCTACGGGCATATCCGCCTCCAGGACCTCTCCGTCTCTTACAATCTGAACCGCTTCGTCAACAGAATCGGAATCAAGGGCGCCCGCGCCACGCTCTCCGGCCGCAACCTGCTGTTCTTCGCTCCCCACTGGAAAATGAGCGACCCTCAGTCCCGTGATGCGTTCGCCATCGGCATTCCGCGCGCCATCACCCTCGGCATCAATGTAACCCTCTGATACACGAAGCATAAATTGGAATAGAAATGAAAACGCATCAATATCTTCTGGGCCTGGCCGGTACGCTTCTCTTGGGCGGCGCCCTCACCTCCTGCGAGCCAGATATGGCTTTCCTTACGGAAAAGCCGAAGGCTGCGCTGACCATCGCCAACGCCTACAACACTTCTGACCAGGTGGTCAACACCCTCAGGACGGGCTACTTCGAATTCGAAGAACTGTATTTCCCGAACAGCATGGGACAGGGTCTCTCCTACAATACCTCCACCGGTACCGATATGACGGACAACAAGTTCTCCATCGGTACGGCCTCCCATATGAGCAACTTCACGGCTTCCTGGTCCGCAGATTCCAGCCTTCCGAAGAATTTGTGGGACAAGTTCTACAAAGTCATCTCCTATGCCAATCTGGCGTTGAGCAAGATGGACGACGTGACCTGGGCGTCTGACGCGGAAAAGGCGCGTGTGAGCGCCGAGGCGAAGTTCCTCCGCGGCCTGGCGTATCTGCGCCTGGGCGAACTCTTCGGAGGTGTTCCCATGGTCATGGAATATTCCGAGACTCCGAACTATGCCTATGAGCGCGCTTCCCGTACCGATACCTATTCGGCGGCCATTTCAGACCTGAAGGAGGCCTATGACGGCCTGCCCTGGGACGTGAAAGCCCAGTATGGACGCGCAGGGAAAGGTGCTGCCGGCATGTTCCTGTCCGAGGCCTGTCTGGCTTATGGCGTCGAGAATGGAGACGACCGGCAGTCCTTCCAGGATGCGGCCAAGGTGGCCCGCGAAGTCATCGACCATCATCCGCTGATGAAAGAGCGGTTCGGCGTACGCCTGCCCGGCGCAACCGGCTCCAACTATGGAATTCCCAACGAAGACCCGGACGGCAACGTCATGTCCGACCTGTTCGTGGCGGCCAACATCGTCAGCCCCGCCAATACGGAAGCGATCTGGGTCATGGTCGGTGCGCCCGACTATGCCACCTTCGCCAGCAACGGCGGAAGCATGTGGAGCACCAATGGCGGACGCCGCCAGTGCACCCTGGGATTCACCCCGGCCCTTCAGGACTATAACTGGGCGCCGGAATATGTAGAAAGCGCTGCGGCTCCCGGCCCGTGGAAGGCCTTCTCCGCCAAGTATGGCGGCGCCATGAGTCCCGCCTCGCACGGTGGTACCGGCTGGGCCCAGAGCACGCCGACCTGGTTCGCCTCCTACACGATGTGGGATGCCGATCACAACAACAACTCCACCGGGGACCTTCGCTACATCGAGGACGTGACGGTCAAGACCGAATACCTGTGCTGCGACGAAAACCACTCCCTGTATGAACAGAAAGTCGGCTGGAACCACATCGACCATTCCACTCCGGAACTCGCCGGTATCTTCTTCCCGATCTGGTATAAGGAAACCCCGTTCGACGCCTGGGACTACGACCAGGGTGAGCCTGCAGGCTGGTTGGGGCAGTTCGTCTATTTCTACCGTTCCAAGTATGGCGCCCGTACCGCCGAAGTGTATCTGCTCCTGGCCGAGGCTCTGCTCCGCTCTGGCGACAGCGCCGGTGCCCTGGAAGCCCTCAATACGGTCCGTGCCCGTTCGAATGCGAACCCGTTCGACAGCATCACGATCGATACCATTCTCGACGAGCGGGGCCGGGAACTTCTTTACGAAGAGTTCCGCTGGGCCACATTCCTGCGGATGAAGCCGTCCGAGTGGAAACCGCGTATTTACAATTACGGCATGTACTCTGCCCGCGGCAACGCCGAGGTCTATCCCGCCATCCGCCGTTGGGCCGAGGACTCCGGAGACATCAAGTTCAATCTGTTCCCGATTCCGCAAACGTATATCGACCTGAATACGGGCGCGGAACTGACACAGAATGAAGGTTGGAAGAAGTAATCGTTGGGTAGTTATTGGTTGTTGGGTGCCGGCGTCATGCCGGCACCCGTTTCAAGAACCGATGAGAAAAGCTTTGATATCATTTACCGTGGCGGCTTTGTGCATGAGCACTGCTCTTGCGCAGCCTTCCATGCCCGCTATCCAGCGTGTGGACCTTCCGGTCGTTAACGGGACGTCGGTGACGTTTTCCCTCCGTGCGCCTTCAGCCGCGGAAGTGCTGGTCAGCGGTGATTTCATCCCGGGGACCGATGGTTTCGGCCTGGGCGGAGAGTTGCCGCTGGAGAAAGGACCGGACGGGACGTGGACCCTGACGGTGAATAACCTGGCGCCCGAATTCTATTTCTACTATTACCTGGTCGATGGTGTCAGGACGCTGGACCCGGGAAACATCGCCGTAGTCCATAATTTCCGGGAGTATCTTAATACTTTTATGATTCCGGGAGAGGACAGCCGGCTGTATGAGCTCGCCCCGGAGAAGAAAGGGACTCTCGCCCAGGTCTGGTACCCTTCCTCTGTTATCGGTTGTGAACGCAGGGCGCAGGTATATCTGCCTTATGGTTATGACGGATCGGCCCGGTATCCGGTGCTCTATCTGCAGCACGGTGGCGGTGATGACGAGGAAGACTGGCCGCAGATGGGCCGTGCCTGCCAGATCCTGGACAACTTGATTGCGCAGGGAAAAGTGGTGCCGATGATCGTGGTCATGCCGAATTCCTGGGACAACCAGATTGCCTCCATGAACATCGCACAGCCCTTATCAGACATTCCCACCATTTTCAGTCCGGAAGCCCGGAGTTCGGACGCTTTCCGTTCCGGAGGAAAATGGGTGGATGACCTGGTCGGCTGTCTGATTCCTTATATGGACAGTCATTTCAGCACGATACCGGACCGGCACCACCGGGCTTTGGCCGGACTTTCCATGGGGGGCTTATATACGCTTTATGCGGCGCAGCATCATGCGGACCTCTTTTCCTGGTGGGGCGTCCTGGGAATGGGAATTGAGAACCCCGCCGATGTGGACATGATCCTGGATCCGGTGAAGGAAGCCGGATACTCCCTGATGTGGATTGGCGCAGGGAAGAGCGACATGGCTTATCGCAATGCCGAAATCCTGATGGAAGGCATGGACCGCAAGGAGATGCCTTATACGTACTATGACCCGCAGGATGGGCACAATTGGCGTTCCTGGCGACGCGATCTCCGGGAACTGTTGCCACTGCTGTTCAGATAAATGGAATTCAATCAAAAAAGAAACGCAATGAGAAAAAAGATTATCGCTGCAACTTGGATTTTCCTGGCCGGGCTGGTCGCCGGTGCACAGGAACTGAGACTCCGTCCGGACAATATCGACGAGATCGTCCGGGCCATGACCCTGGAAGAGAAAGCCCATCTGGTCAACGGCATCGGCACCTTCTGGGGCGGTTCCGCTTCCTGCCGGACCCTCCGGGACATTCCTGGAGCTCCGGGTGGAACTTATGAGATCCCCCGCCTGGGCATTCCGGCGCTGTATATGGGCGATGGCCCGCTCGGACTGCGCATTGACGAAACCCGGGACTATGACAACCATCACTATTATGCGACGGCGATGCCATCGTCCCTGCTGGTGGGCAGTTCATGGGATTCCCAGGTAATCTACGAGGTGGCTCAGGATATTGCCGAGGAATGCCGCGACTATGGCGTAGATGTAATGCTCGGCCCTTCCTTCAACATTATCCGCAACCCGCTCGGGGGTCGTACGCACGAATACTATTCCGAGGATCCGCTGCTGGCGGGGATGCTGGCGGGAGCCTTTACCGAGGGCGTGCAGTCTGTCGGCATCGGCGCCTCCGTCAAACACTTCGCCGCCAACAATCAGGAGACCAACCGCAATGCGGTGAATTCGGTCGTGAGCCAGCGCGCCCTGCGGGAGATCTATCTGAAGGCTTTTGAAGTGGCTATAGACAGATGCGCCCCCTGGACGGTGATGACCTCCTACAATGGCATCAACGGGGATTGGACCTCCGAGAACCGGGAACTCCTGGAAGATGTCCTCCGCGGAGACTGGGGATACAAAGGCATGGTCATGACCGACTGGGGCGGCGGTGTCCACCCGGTGCAGCAGATGCTCGCCGGCAACGACTTGCTGGAAGCCGGCAGCGACCGCGCCGTCCAGGAGATTATCGAGGCTGTGAAAGACGGCCGCCTGGATGAATCCGTTCTCGACCGGAATATCCACCGGATCCTGGAACTGGTCGTGAAATGCTTCTCCTTCAGGCAGTATCCTTTCACCAACCGGCCGGATCTGGAGGCACATCGTGCCATGGCTCGTACGTCGGCGGCCGAGGGAGCCATCCTCCTCAAAAACGACCACGAGGCCTTGCCGTTCGCCCCTTCCGTGAAGAAGGTCGCCATTTACGGGAAGACCGGTTACAACGTGATTCCCGGTGGCATCGGTTTCAATGAAAGCAACTCCGGCAATTACTGCATCTCCCTGGTGGAGGGTCTCCGCCTGGCGGGTTACACGGTCGACTACGACCTGATCAAGAAACATCCCAAAGCGGGTGCAAGCCCCTTCCCCTTCCCGTTCGGCCCCCAGCAGGATAATGCCGATGCCGACAAGGAAATCTCCTTCACACCGGATGAGTATCGCGCCCAGACGGCGGTCAATGACATCGCCTTGGTCGTCCTGGGCCATGTGGCCGGAGAAGGAAGCGACCGCATCAAGCCGGATTTCTATCTGAATGACAGCGAAAAGCAACTGGTCCGGGATGTCACCGCGGCATACCATGAGGCCGGGAAGAAGGTGGTTGTCCTTCTCAATATCCCGGGTCCGATCGAAATGGACTCCTGGAAAGACATTCCCGATGCCATCCTCTGTATCTATCAGGGCGGCGAGCAGTTGGGCAACTGGGTGGCCGATGTCCTGAAAGGTGCGGTCACTCCCTCCGGCAAGCTGACCGTCACCTTCGCCAAGGATATCATGGACTACCCTTCCTCCGGGAATTTCCCGATTGCCGAGGAGAAGGCCCAGATGTCCGGCATGATGGCAGGCGGAATGCGGTTCGAACGCAAGGACAAGATGACGGTCGATGGTGAACGGAACAAAGACTATACGGTTTATGAAGAAGGCGTCTATGTCGGTTACCGTTATTTTGACACTTTCGGTGTTCCTGTAAGTTACCCGTTCGGCTATGGCCTCAGCTATACGACTTTCGATTATTCCGATGCGAAGATTGTCAAGGAGGGGGACAAGTTCACCGTCACCGTGAAGGTCACGAATACCGGCAAATACGACGGGAAGGAAGCCGTCCAGCTTTATGTTTCCGCACCGAAAGGCAAGCTTGACAAGCCGAAGAAGGAACTCCGGGCCTTCGCCAAGACAGCCCTGCTGCATCCCGGCGAGTCCGAGACACTGGTAATGACCGTCTCCGAACAGGATCTCGCCTCTTTCAACAGTGCCATGAGCCGCTGGGAAACCGACAAGGGGACCTATACCTTCCACGTGGCCGCCAGCGTCTCCGACGTGAAGGCCACGCTCTCCGGGAAGGTGTCCAAGCCCTGGTACCAGTCCGTACGCAATGTCCTGAAACCGCAAGTTCCCATAGACGAGCGCAAGGCTCCGCAGCGGTAGTCCGATTCGAAAACGTGGAATCCGGCCGTATCTGTACAGATGCGGCCGATTTTGTACTTTTTAACGTAAAAGAAAACGGTTTTCTTGCTAAATTTGAGAAAAACAACCGCATATGGCCCCCTTGCTGCCCCTGCTTTTCGCCCTTTCATTTCTCTCTCCGACGTCCCTTCCGGATGACACCGGAGGAATACGTCAGGTCCAACGCCACCAACTTCCTCCGTTCTCCCACGCGGAAGAAGATGCGGACGGAATGGTCTGGCTCCTGTCTGGCCAAAACGGTCTTTATGGGTATGACGGGGCCAATTATGTGCAGTACTTCCCTTTGTCCGACCAGCCGGAATCCTTGTCTTCTTACAACGTAAATTGCCTCTTTTGCGATTCGGCCGGCCGGCTCTGGGTCGGTACCCAGAAAGGGATAGACCGGATGGAGGAAGACCGGATGGGGTTCCGGCATTATCATGTGCCCGGAATCAACAACTACATCCAGGGCTTGTTCGAAACTTCGGAAGGCATAATCGTGGCTTGGACCACCAGCCACATGCTGGTTTACGATCCGGAATCCGACGACTTTGCCATTCTGTTTCCCTTAACCGCAGACCAGCGGCTGCATCTGTGTTGTACTACAGATGAAAACGGCCGCTTTTGGATATCATCCGAAGATGGCGTCACGGGACGGGATGCGGCGTGCCAGACCGTACGGATCATTCCGGTCCCGGGGATGGTGGAGCGGATGGCCAGCGATGGGCAGCGGACTCTGTATGTCGTTTCCGGAGGAAAGTTGTCTTTATGGGATACGGAATCCGAAACGGCGGTTCCGCTTCCGATGGAATTGGAACCGATGCGCTCTCTTTCCGTCCGGGATGTCGTCCGTGACGGAGACCGGATGGTGTTTTTGACGGAAGAGGGTATCTGGTGTTATCGGATTCCGACGCAGGCGCTCACGTCTTCGGGCGCCCAGAATCTCCCATTCACTTTTTCTGTGGATGAGGCCGATATCGTTTCCCTTGGAAGCGACCGTTCCGGCCACTTGTGGGCGATTGACAAGGCCGGCTCATTCCACCGGGCAACGGTCAGGGAACCGGACCGGCTGTTTTCTCCTTTACTGCGGTATGTCGGCCGGCGCAACCTTGTCACTTCTGCTTTTAACAGACGCTATCTGGTCTTGCTACTGGATGACGGCACTGTCCTCACCTACGATCTCGCCCAGAAAAAGGTCTGCCACGAGTGGAATCTCCGCCCAAACGCATCCTCGTTTTCCGGCCTTTATTCCTGGAGGATGCATACCCAGCAGATATCTTTCATGGACGATGATCGTCTCGTCATTTCGGATTTGGACGGGTGCCGTATCGTCTTCATCTCAGACGGGCGCAGGGCTCTGTCCATCACCTGTGATTCAGACAATCATGGATTGGTGCCCGTCCTCCAGAAAATCATCCGTGCTTCGGACGGTTCTTTCTGGGGCGTAGGGTTCGGCCCCGCGTATTGGCACGCCGCAGGAGATGAAAAGAGCGCCCTGCACTTTCAGAAAGCAGGGCAAGTGGAAGGTAACGGAAACATTCATTCCACAGCCTTGACGGAGTTGGGGAACGGTCAGATTGCCATAGCATTCTCCGATGCCGGGCTCCTTCTTGTCAATCCGTCGGATCAGTCGCAAGAACAAGTGACTTTCCCGGAGCACTACGACCAAATCTATATCTCTTCCCTGCAGGAAGACCAGGATGGCCATCTCTGGATCGGGACGACCGACTGGGGCCTGTTCCGGTATTCTTTCCAGGACCATCAGATGACACGGATTCCGGAATTCAAGGATCTGCGGGTCTGGAACATCTGCGAATCGGCGGGAAGCATCTACATTCTGGCCGAATCTTCCGTCTACCGGCACAACCGGACGTCTGACGACTTCTCCTTGATCTGGTCCGACATCTCCGGCTCGACGGACCCGGTGAATTTCTTCCCATTCCCGGACGGCAGTCTCGTCATGGACTGTCATGGGGCTTTCGAGATGCTGCGTACGGACGAACCTGCCGCTCCGGTCCTGCAGGATGGCCCCCTCCACCTGATCCTCTCTTCGGGAGACCGGGTGATGTCCATGATGCGTCTGCTACCAGGGACTCGCCAGACAGCCCGGATCCGGATGCGGGGAATTCCGGAAAACCTGAACCTCTCGCTTTCACGGATGGGAGCCGGTTCCGCCCAAGTCCTGTTCCGGTACCGGGTGAATGCGGGCATTTCCGCTGAAGCCAGCACGCTGGGCCATTCCATTCCGCTATATGGTCTCCGGTATGGCGTCAACCGGATTTGGATACAGGCCGGGAATCTGCAGGCCGATACGGGCGGTCCCGAATACCTGCTCAAAATCGTAATCCCCCGCCCCTGGTATTATTGGGCCTCCCTGGCCCTGGCCCTGCTTGGCCTGACTGTCTTGATTGTATTCTGGCGGCAACGCAACCAGCGGAGGAAAGAAGCGGAAGCGGCCCGGCAGGAAAAGCGGATGCAGGAGGAAGTGAACCAGCACAACATCGATTTCTTTGCCAATATCTCGCATGAATTCCGCACGCCGCTGACGCTCATCGACGGAGCGGCGGGAACGCTTCCAGACACACCCACAGAAGCGGCCCATATGAAACAGGTCATCCGCCGCAACACGGACCGGATGCTCAAACTGGTGAGCCAGATGCTGGACTTCAACAAACTGGACCATGACATGCTCAGGCTGCGGGTGGCGATGAACGATGCCGGGGCCGTCGTCGGCCGGGTGGCGGAACAATTCCGGTTCGGCGCTTCCCAAAAAGACATCGACCTGCATGTCAATCTGCCCCAGTCTCCAGCACTCATGTGGTTGGATGTGGATAAATTGGAGAAGGTGCTTTACAACCTGCTGTCCAATGCGATGAAATTCACGCCTCCGGGCGGCGTCATCACGGTGACGGCCTGCGTGACTGACACGCCCCAGCCGCCCCTGGAGGCCTCCTGGAAGCCGTATTTCCAAGTTTCGGTGGAGGATACCGGCGTTGGGATCCCGGAAGACAAACTGACGTTCATTTTTGAACGTTTTGCCCAGGTTGACGCTGCCCGGAAGTCGGGAGGAACGGGTATCGGGCTGTACTATACAAAATCCCTGGTGGAACTGCATCATGGACGCATTGCCGCTTTCAACAGGACGGACCTCCCTGAGGGAAAAACCGGATCGTCGTTCCGTTTCGCCCTGCCGATGGGGAATGCCGCTTATACGGAGGAGGAGAAGACCCGGGAAGAAGACACTTTCGTCTCGGTCGATGATAAACGCAGCCAGAGCGAATACCTTGTCCGGGAAAGTCCGGAACCCAGTGGCGACGACCGGCCCAAAGTACTTGTGATCGACGACGACTATGAAATGGTGTACCTGCTGAAGTCCCTGCTCGCGCCTGCCTATCAGGTCATCTGCCGGTTCGATGCCATGAGCGGCTATCAAGTGATCGAACGGGAGCAACCGGATTTGGTTCTGAGCGACGTGATGATGGTGGATGTGGACGGCCTTCAATTGTGCCGGATGGTGAAGGAAAACCTGTCCATCTGCCACATTCCTGTCATTCTGCTCACGGCCAAGTCCACCATGGAAGACCAGATCCGAGGCTTGCATGCCGGAGCCGACGCCTATCTCCTCAAACCTTTCAACAAGGAATACCTGCTGGCGATGATTCAGACCCAGTTGGAAAACCGCCGCAGGGTAAGGCATCTGTTCAATACGGTTACCACGCCGCAGACGATAGAGGAAGGAGCCCTGTCTCCCCTGGACAAGGAACTGATGGACAGGGTGTATGCTTTGATGGATGCTTCCCTGCAAGAAGGAGAGGAGTTCAACGTGGACGACATCGCCGCCCAGCTCTCCATCAGCCGCACCAAGTTCTATGCGAAGATCAAGGCGCTTACGGGCCAGACACCGAACGACTTTTTCAACGTCTACCGACTGAACCGCGCGGCCGAACTAATCCGGGAGGGGCGCTTGAAAATCTCGGCCATCGCCAGCATGGTGGGCTTCAATTCCGCCTCCCATTTCGCAACCTTGTTCAAGAAACAGTTCGGTGTGCTCCCCAGCCAGTATCTGGAGAGTACGCCCGCGACCGATCAATCGTTTCCAAATCCATGAACGTGAAGAATGCAATCCTGTCAACAATGATGGCCCTGTTCTCTGCCGTCATCCTTTCTGCTCAGGGAATCCCTTCCCTGCAAATGGTCCATGGAAAATCCAGCCTCGTACAGGACGGTAAGCCGCTGATCCTTCTGTCGGGGGAACTCCACAACTCGACGGCCTCGTCTGTCTCCTACATGGAGAAGGACCGGACGTTCGACAACCTGAAGGCTTTGGGGCTCAATTCGGTGATTGCGACCGCGTCCTGGGAACTGGTAGAACCGTCCGAAGGGACTTATGACTTCTCGCAAGTCGATTATGTGGTCCATGCAGCCCGGGAACGCGACATGAAGGTCATATTCATCTGGTTCGGGGCATTCAAGAATCCCTTTATGACCTATGCGCCCTCCTGGGTCAAGAAAGACCCTAAACGGTTTCCCAGGGCCCGAGACGAAAGGGGACGCGAACTGGAGATACCCAGTGTCCTTTCTGAGAACACGATGAAAGCGGACGCGAAGGCGTATTGCGCATTCCTTACTCACCTCAAGGAAACGGATTTTGATAGGACCGTCGTGATGATCCAGCTTGAAAACGAGCCCGGAATCCGGGAATCTGCAAGGGATTACTCTTCTCTGGCGGAGAAAGCCTGGAAGGCAAACGTCCCCGCCCGGCTTGTCAACTATTTGAATGACCATGATGGCTCTCTTCAGCCGGACCTGCACAAGGCCTGGGCTGACAACGGTAGGAGAACCAAAGGCAACTGGGAGCAGTTGTTCGGGAAATCCCTGACGGAAGAGGACGGTTCCAACCCTATCCTGAACCAGACCGAACACTTCTTCACGGCCTACCAG
>JAEEGL017308323.1_pt1 | contig 15594 bp, 8 predicted proteins | sample 9134231 | NCBI WGS metagenome assembly JAEEGL01 (sample SAMN16246548, study PRJNA631951) | gut metagenome | biome: gut microbiome; feature: rumen; material: fiber-attached | host: Bos | place: Iran: Karaj | collected 2018-10
CAAAAAGTACCTCATCGTAAAGCAGTCTGACATTTTAGCAATCCTGTAAGTTATGGCAAAAGAGATAAAATTCAATACAGACGTCCGCGCCGCCATGAAGGAAGGCGCAGATGCATTGGCAGATGCCGTTAAGGTAACCCTCGGCCCCAAAGGCCGCAACGTGGTCATTGCAAAGAAGTTCGGTGCGCCCCAGATTACCAAGGACGGCGTAACCGTAGCAAAGGAAGTGGAGCTGGAAGACCAGTTCCAGAACATGGGCGCCCAGATGGTGAAGGAAGTTGCTTCCAAGACCAACGACCAGGCCGGTGACGGCACCACAACCGCAACCGTGCTTGCACAGGCCATCATCAACGTGGGCCTCAAGAACGTTGCCGCAGGCGCCAACCCCATGGACCTCAAGAGAGGTATCGACAAGGCAGTTGCAGCAGTTGTGGCAGACCTCAAGAAGCAGAGCCAGCCGGTAGGTGAAGACTACTCCAAGGTTGAGCAGGTGGGTACCGTCAGCGCCAACAACGACGCCCAGATAGGCAAACTCATCGCCGACGCCATGGCAAAGGTAAAGAAAGACGGCGTAATCACCGTTGAGGAAGCCAAGGGCACCGAGACAGAGGTAAAGGTTGTCGAAGGCATGCAGTTCGACCGCGGCTACATCAGCCCTTACTTCATGACCAACGGAGACAAGATGGAAGCCGTCCTTGACGATGCCTACATCCTCCTCACAGACAAGAAGATTTCCAACATGGAAGACCTCATGCCCGTCCTGGAACCTGTTGCACGTGAAGGCCGCAGCCTCCTCATTATCGCAGAGGATGTTGAGGGCCAGGCTCTCACAACCCTTGTTGTGAACCGACTCCGCGGCACCCTCAAGGTGGCCGCAGTGAAGGCCCCCGGATTCGGAGACCGCCGCAAGGAAATGCTCCAGGACATTGCTACCCTCACCGGTGCAGTTGTCATCTCCGAGGAACGCGGCTTCACTCTCCAGAACGCCAACGTCCAGATGCTTGGTAAGGCGGAGAAAGTTACTATAACCAAGGAAAACACCACAATCGTAGGTGGCGCTGGCAACCAGGCCGATATCAAGGACCGTGCAGACCAGATCCGCGCCCAGATTGAAACCACCAAGAGCGACTACGACCGTGAGAAGCTCCAGGAGCGTCTTGGCAAGCTCGCCGGTGGCGTTGCAGTCATCTACGTTGGCGCAACCACCGAGGTTGAGATGAAGGAAAAGAAAGACCGCGTGGACGATGCTCTCAACGCAACCCGCGCAGCAGTTGAGGAAGGTTATCTCCCCGGCGGCGGTGTTGCATACATCCGTGCCGCAGAAGCCCTCAAGGGCCTTAAGGGAGAGAACGAAGACCAGACCACTGGTATCCGCATCATCGAGCGTGCAATTGAGGAACCCCTCCGCCAGATTGCAAACAACGCCGGCGTAGAGGCCTCCGTCATCATCAACAAGATCCGCGAAGGCAAGGGAGACTTCGGTTACAACGCCCGCACCGACGAGTACGTGAACATGTACGAGGCCGGTGTCATCGACCCCACCAAGGTAGCCCGTGTGGCTCTGGAGAACGCCGCATCCGTTGCCGGCATGCTCCTCACCACGGAGTGCGGCATAGTGGACATCCCCGAGCCCGCACCCGCTGCTCCCGCAATGCCCGCCGGCGGCATGATGTAATCTAAGGTATATTTACCGTGCAAGTAGTGACGCCGTAGGCTGCAAAGTAGCCTATGGCGTCTCCTTTTACGTTGCCGGGGAGGTTGGTGTCAAGGGAGAAGAAGGGGACTCTGGACAGGGCGAACTGCTCCTCGAAGGCGTTCCAGTACTGGTACATGGCTTTCTGCATGGTGCAGAACTTGACGTCTACCGTCTCGCCGGAGCGGAATGAGGAACGGGATTCGTTGTGGTAGATGCTGCCTCCCGGCACCAGGTCTATCTGAACCGTACCGCCGTGAACCATTTCGTCGGAAATGGTGCCCAGGGAGGCGGGGAGATAGACTTTGTCAAGGTCTTTGATGCGCGTGAAGAAGCGGTAGTAATCCTCCGTGGCCGGGTTGTCCGTGAATGTGGCGTGCAGCTGGTATTCGCCAGAATTGCCCACGGGGACGGGAGTTATGCTGTCCAGGTTTACAGGCGGAGGTATAGTGGCGGAAGCCGTGGCCACGGCTCCGCTGTACTCTACGGTGATGGTATAAGTCTTTCCTACCTCGCCGAACATCCTGCCGGTGGTGTAGGCATACGGAGGGAAGAACCTGTCGGATGCGGTGCCGGTGAGGATTACGCTCTCAGTGCCGTCAGATATGGTTACCTTGCCCCATTTCACAATATGGTCCTGGACGGTGTCTTTCCCAATCTTCTCGCCTTCCTTGACGCGGAGCGTGGTGCTCACGTACACCACGGGAGCGGCACCGTCCTCTATCCAGCCTTCTATGACAAGCTTTTCCGGAGCGTCCACGGGTTCACGGGTGCAGCCCGCGAACAGCGCAAGTAACAATATGAAAGCCAGCTTTCTCAAAACTTGTAGAAGTAACTGAGTGAAGGCATGAAACGTATTCCCGCGGAGACGCCTTCATACATAAATGTGCTTTCATCGCGGTTGTAGGAAAGTCTTTTGAACAGCTGATTCTCAGACCCCGTTACATTATATATGGAGAAGTTGAGTCCGCAGCGCTGCGGGCGGAACCAGTAGTTCACGGAGACATCGGCCCTTACATAGGCGGGGAGGCGGCTGCCGTTGTGGGGACCCCACCAGCAAACTGCACGCTGGGACATCAGGTACAGGTATTCTGGAGCCGTGTACGGTGTGCCTGAGGCGGCTACCAGGGTGGCGCCAAGGGTCCATCGTCCCAGATCCCATGATGCCACGGCGTCAAGCTCGTGGATGCGCTCGTGGGAGGCGGGGCATTCTCCGGAATACTCCGGGAAACTGCGTAGGCTCCTGCCCCAGGCGTAGGCAATCCAGCCTGTAAAGGCACCGCTCACCTTGCTCAGAGAAAGGTTTACGCCATACGCGCGGCCATTCCCGTGAAGGAGGGTTTTTTCCAGCGAGTAGGTGCCGGTGGCAATGTCCATGAAGCTGCCGCGGTACTCTATCTGATTGTCCAGGAGGCGGTAGTAGGCATCGGCCCCGAAGGTAAATGCGCCGGCGTCTATCTTGTAGGAAAGCCCTGCCGATGATGCCTTCTGAGCATCTCCGTACCTGCCGGCAAGCATCCAGAACTCCGTGGGAAGACCTATGTCCGACATGCCGGTCCTAAAGAGGTACTGGTGTTGCATGCCCAGCCTCAGGGCCACCTGCCCGGCGCGGTAGAAATTCCATCCAAGGACCATGTCCGGGTCCAGTCCCTTCATCCACTGCCCCTCCGTGCTGCGGAAAAGGCTCCCTTTGAGCTGGGCTTCCGCGGTGAAAGGCCCGGCGGCAAGGCGGTATCGGCCCCACAGGGTGTTTTCCCAGCCTTTCTGCAGGGGCTCCGACATGTCTCCGTAGTCAATATCATTGCCGCTTATGGACGGGCTCTGGGGCTGCACCTTGTGAATGGCGCTTTCCAGGCCTGCGGACAGCGCACCGTATGTGTACCTGGCCTTGTATCCGGCAGTGTTAATGTACGATGGCAGATGAGCTTCTATCTGGTTCAGGACGGCATCTACGTCCAGATTGTACGATGTGTAATAAGCACTTTGTACCAGCTGGGATTTGCTAAATTTATGCGTCCAGTGCAGCGCCCCCATGGCATTGTTCCATGCGGCGTTTGCGTCCATGCTGAAAGCTCCGGCCCCGCCTTTCACATCGTCCCCGCCAATGTAGACGTCGGCAGTGATGTTGTCCTTGGCGCCGGGGTTCCACAAACCCGTAAGGTTGAAGTCCATGAAGCCGTATTTGATGGCGTTGCCGTTCATGGTCAGGAAGCTCCCGTACAGGAGATTCATGAAGGACCGCCTGGCCGACAGCCGTACGCCGCCTTTTGGCCCTATCGGTGCCGTAAGGGTGCCCTGGGCGGCCAGAAGTCCCAGCTGGAACTCTCCTGAAGTCTTTCCCGTGAGCTCAAGCGGAAGAGTCATGTCTATGGTGCCGCCAAGGCGGTTCACCTCCCGCGCGCCGGTGCGGTAATCCATGAGGCTGTAGTGGGATGCATTGAAAACGGAGAACAGACCAAGAAGGTGCGAAACCCCGTAAATGGGGATGCCTCCAGCACTTACCAGGTTATGCTGGCTGTCGTTGCCCTGGATGTGGATGCCGGCGTCCAGTTCCGTCTGGGCGCTCATGGAGGGGAGATAGTGGGCGTAGGAGAGGGGATCGGCGTTGCCAAGCACGGACGGCAGGGTCTTGAGGCGGGTAAGTTCCACCTTTACGCCGTCTGCCGACGGAATTGCCACCGCATCCGGCCTTGAGGCGGTGAACACGGTGGCGTCAAGATACAATGAATCGGTCTGTGCCGCGGCCCCTATTGGAAGGAGCAGGAGCACAGACCAGATAAACAGTTGTGTGGCCTTATGGCACACAATTAATTGCCGGCAGGTTGTTCTTCCAGGCCCAGGTACTTCATGAGGTCTGCGACCCATTCCTGGATGGTCTGAACAAGTTCTCCGAAGCGCTCCTCGGTGAAGTAGTCTTCAACTGCGTAGGAGGTGCCGTCCGCGAAACGGATCACGGGGTTGACGTCCCAATAGTTGTCAATGTTCACTGCCTCGAAGCCGAGGGTTGCCTGGAGGGTCTTCTTGCCGTCATAGTAGACACCGAAGCCGTAGAGCTTCTCGAGCTGTTCCAGGGCTGCCTTGAAGGCCTCGCCGTCGTTCTTGTCCTGGGCTTTGTACATCTCGTCGGAGACATTCTGCAGAGCTATTGCATCGGGAACGGTGAAGCGGATCTGGGTCTTGCCGGCAAGGTCTACCATTGCCTCTCCGGATGCGGATTTGACCTCGATGTTGGTGTAGTCCTCTTTCTGGACCTCTTCATATTCGTATTTGGCAGAAACGCTTGCGCCAATGATGAGCTGCTTGCCCTTGAGGATCTGGGCGCTTGCGGAGGCATTGGTGGTGGCGTAGTTTGCCTGGCTGAGTTCGAAGGTATAGGTACCCACCTTCATGGTGTAGGAGACGTCAATCTTGTCTTCTTCGGTGATGACGCCGTCATTATTTACATCCGTGGGCTTGAGGCGGAGCTCAAGGGAGGCGAGACCCTCGTTGTTCTTGGAGATGCCAAGGTATGAGGTTCCGGGGATGAAGATGGTCACGTCATCGTCCTTGTCGGCGAAGTGAGCAGGGACTTTGGCCTCGTCCTTTGCGGAGAAGGTTACGGTGACGGGAACGTTGCCCTCGAATACGGTGATTGCAAGGTCGTCGGCCTCGGTGAAGTCGAACTTGCCGTCCTTGTTCTCAGTGAAGTGGCCCTTGATGTCCGTGAGGTGGGCAACAGTGACTGCTACCTGGTTGGGATCATCGCCGCGCATGCTGGTCCAGGCGTTGACGATGTTGGAAAGGTAAGTACCTATTTCTTCGGAGTCCACTTCCTTTTCTCCAAGGGCGTCGATGGTGGCGTTCACCTTGTTATATTCGTCTTCCCAGCCTTTCTTGTCCATGAGGTCCATGAGGGTGTTGGCGGTTTCCTCAATCTTTACCTTCTGCTCGTCCGGGGTGAGGTCTTTGCCCTTGTCGTCAACAAGACCCTGCTCGTTCTCAGTAACACCGTTCACTAAGTCTGAAATCTTTTCACAGCTTGCGGCAGACATCACGACTGCTGCAGCTACAAGTACGTAAGAAAGCTTTTTCATTATATAGATGATTTAATTATTGTCACAAACACTATAAAGATGCATTTCCTACGGAAAACGTTGCAAGACCCTTCTCAAATAACCGTAATGGCTCTAGTGAAAGTGAGCACCGTGAGATGTAACCAGAATATAATCAAAGATTTATGTAATTATCTGGCAGCCTGGATGCTGCCAGATATATGGCTAATTAGCTATTAATCAGTCATTTTCTACTCACGTGGAAAAGACTCTGTTTTTTTTCGTATATTTGTGATTATGAAAACTGTACAAAACGGATATTATGAAGGCGAGCGGCCGTTCTATGCCTGTCATGGTCTGCGGCTGGAAGGGGTAACGATAGGCCCGGGGGAATCGTCCTTGAAAGAAGGATCGGACCTGGAGGCGGTGGGGTGCGAGTTCCAGGGGAAGTACCCTTTCTGGGAATGCTGCGGATTCACCGTGAGGGACTGCGTGTTCCGGGAAGGCGCAAGGGCGGCCCTGTGGTATTCCAGGGGCTGCAAGATGTACGATACCCTGGTTGAAGCCCCCAAGATGTTCCGCCGCATAAGCGACGTTTACCTTGAAAACGTCAAGCTCCACAACGCCCTGGAAACCTTCTGGGACTGCGCCGGCATCACTCTTCGCAACGTTGAGACCGCCAAGGCCGATTATATCTTCATGCACTCTTCCCTCATCGACATAGACCATTATCGCCAGCATGGTAATTATTCCTTCCAGTATGCCAGGGACGTGATTATCCGCAACTCCATCCTTGATACCAAGGACGCCTTCTGGGAGAGCGAGAATGTTACGGTCTATGACTCCGAGATCCGCGGAGAATACCTTGGCTGGTACTCCAGGAACCTCCGCCTGGTGAACTGCGTCATTGGCGGCACCCAGCCCCTCTGCTACTGCGAAAACCTGGTCCTGGAGAACTGCACCATGGAGGCCGATGCAGACCTGGCCTTCGAGTACAGCACCGTCCACGCCACCGTGAAGGGCCGCATTACCTCCGTAAAGAACCCTACGTCAGGGTTCATCAAGGCCGATGAGATTGGGGAGGTGATCATTGATGAGAATTTGAAGAAGCCTGGGGACTGCATAATAGAGATTCCCGGGACAAGCCCGAGAATGACAGAGTAAAGAACAAGGCCGAGAATGACGTGTTGTTAAAGATTCCGGATCAGGTCAGGAATGACTATAGTATGAAGTATAATTTTGACGAGATTATTCCCCGGAGGGGGACGGGGAGCGTGAAGTGGGACCACTGCGCGCCCGATGCCATTCCAATGTGGGTGGCCGATATGGATTTCAAGGCGGCGCCTGAGATACTGGAGGCGCTGCAGAAACGTCTGGACCATGGCGTATTCGGCTACCAGATGCTGCCGGACGATTACTACCAAGCCGTGGACGGCTGGTTTAGCCGGAGGCATGGCTGGAGCGGGCTCACGCGGGAGACTATCGTCCCCACAACTGGCGTAATTGCCGCATACTCCGCTTCCATCAAGGCCATGACCTTGCCTGGGGACAAGGTGATTGTGATGACCCCGTGCTACAATGCCTTCTTCCCGGCAATCCGCAACAACAAATGCGTTCAGCTGGACTGTCCGCTTCACTATGAAAACGGCCTCTGGAGCATCGACTTCCAGGACTTTGAAGCCAAGTGCAAGGAGGCTAAAGTGCTACTCCTGTGCAATCCCCACAACCCCGTGGGCCGTGTCTGGACAAGGGATGAACTGACTCGGGTTGGAGAAATCTGCCTCAAGCACGGTGTCTTCGTGATCTCCGACGAAATCCACTGCGAGCTCACCTACCCTGGCCACGACTACACGCCATGGGCCACGCTCCCGGAGCCGCTGGTACTCAACTCCTGCTCCTGCATATCACCCACCAAGGCTTTCAACATAGCCGGCATACAGATAGCCAACGTCTTTGCCAAGGATCCGGCCATCCTGGCCAAGATAGACCGCGCAATCAACGACAACGAGTGCTGTGACGTGAATGTCTTTGGAGTGGCCGCCCTCATAGCTGCCTATAACCACGGCGAGGCCTGGCTGGACCAGCTCCGCGAATACCTCCTGGACAACGCCCGCACCGTGTACTGCTTCCTGGAGGACCACATGCCGGAGGTCGTTGCCAGCCCCCTGGAGGGCACATACCTCATGTGGCTTGACTTCCGCGCTCTCCCGTCATTCTCGGGCTCCTCTTCTTCGTCATTCTCGGGCTCTTCTTCTTCGTCATTCTCGGGCTTGTCCCGGGAATCTCACGGCTTCAGCGAACGCCTTGCAAACCACCTTGAAAACGTAGCGGGCGTAAAACTCTCTACCGGAACTATTTACGGTCCCGTAGCGGAAGGCTGGGAGCGCCTCAACATAGCCTGCCCGCGCAAAGTTCTACTGGAAGGGCTTCAAAGGCTTTGCGATGGAATTAACACTTTTTGCCCGTGAGCTGGAAATAGTTGATTCTAAGCCAATTATCTAATCATCTGGCGGCTTCTGATCTGCCAGATTAATGCTTAATCCGGTGAGTATCAAATTGTTGTATCTCACGCTCCATTCTAAGATACTTGGCTATTTGAAGGCTTGTTGCTTGACTGCAACTTCCTCTTAGCAAGAAATACAGGTCCATTTTGGTGTCATGGTCATAGCCAAGGATATCATGGATATCTGTGGCGTGAGTATGTTGCATCAGGAGAGTATATATTTTGTTGTATTCCGAGTCAGTAGTGCCGGCAAAGGTTTCATGAAGGTCATGTTCACTCCCTGTTGTGGAGTGAAATGCTGTGAGCATATTCTGGTAGCTTCCAAAGCGCTTTATGACAGATTCATAGTCTATTACGTTATATGTCGTGATTATGAAGTCTGTCAGTTGCCGTCTTTCTACTTCTTTTAGGGGCGCGAAGAGTCTTTTGAGTTGTGCATAGTTCAGGTGACGTTGTGCCAGATGACATTCTTTTACTTCCTTAACAGCGTTTCTCAGACACCACCGGCATTCCCTTAACACTATTTTTGGTGAAAAGGGGTTAGGGGAGGATGCATATGCTACATAGTTCCACCTGAAGTCTTCCGCAACTTTACACAAATGCCTTTCTACAGGATTGTTAGCTATATAGACTATATTGCTCCTTTGGGCCTTATCCGTGTATTTTGGAGCGCTTCCGAAAGGCTTTTCAAACAACTTCCCTTTGAAACCGCATAGTGGGTTCTGTGCTTTTGCAAATACAGAATTCACATGCTTCTTGAAAGCTGCCAGGGTTGAGGCGTTATTTGCCGTGACGCTGTCGTGGACATGATCCGGCATCTGGCACATGGCATGCACTTGTATGCCATACTGCATGGCGGCGATGCAATAGATAGTGAAGTAGACAAGGCAGTCACTCACGGTATAAAAAAGGACAAATCCCTTTTCGCTTCTTTGGTAGCAGTGATTCATCACACCGCTTTTAAACACACGGTCGTTACTCATGGGCGCAATATGGGAATAAAACTTGATATTAGGTGTAGCAGGTCCCCCTTTTTTTTGTAATTTTGTATGAGATTCCCGGGACAAGCCCGAGAATGACGAAACGGAGATTAAACCATTACCATATGAAAAAAGTACTGTTGTTGATGGCTGCGGCCGTCATGGTGTGGGCTTGCGGGCCCGGAAAGGCACAGGAGCCTAGTGCAGAGGAGTATGCGGAGTATGTGAAGGCATACACCGGCGGTATTCTGAGCGAGGATGCTTCAATTCGTATTGAGCTGGCTCAGGATGCCCAGAAACAGCCTGTGGAGGGCTTGTTCAGCTTCAAGCCCGCCGTAGAAGGCATCACTGTCTGGGAGAATCCGGACGTGGTTGTGTTCACTCCGGCGCCGGGAGAACTCAAGCCCGGCCAGAGCTACAACGCCGGCTTTGCACTCAACAAAGTGCTCAAGGACGGCCCCAAGAGCTTCGACTTCGGCTTCACCGTGAGAAAGGCCACGCCGGCCGTTGAGGAAGCCGTGGACATGCGTGACGGCTTCCGCATCAGGAGCGCCAAGCTGGTTGAATCCCGCATTGAGATCCAGTTCAGCGAGGCCCCCGTGAATGCCTCCAACCGCGGCATGATTGAGCTCCAGGGCGTTACCCGGAGCTATGTCCAGGTAGAAGAAGACCTGGTAAAGGTGTACTTCGAAGGCCGCAAGGGAGACATGGCCCTCACAGTGGACAAGGGCGTTAAAAACGCAAACGGAGATGCCCTGGGAGAGGATTACACCCGCGTTTACAAGCAGGACGAGGAAAAGCCTGCCGTAACAATTCCTATCAGCGGCAACATCCTTCCTGACAAGCGCAACCTCATGCTTCCCTTCAGGGCCGCCAACCTGAGCGCCGTGGAGGTAAGGATCGTGAAAATATATGAGAAGAACGTGCTCATGTTCCTCCAGGACAACGAGCTCGCAGGTTCTTCCAGCATTCGCCGTAGCGGCCGCCTCATATATAAGGCCGATGTTCCCCTGGACAGCGACGGCGACCTTCACGACTGGAACGACCACTGCCTCTACCTTGGCAACATAATCAAGCAGGAGCCCGGTGCAATCTATAATGTGACCATCAGCTTCCGTCAGGACCAGAGCCTGTACGGCGGCAAGGAGCCCGTCCGCACCACCGCCACCCAGAGCGGCAAGCCTTCCAAGGCCGATGAAGCCGTCTGGGACGTCCAGAGCGCCTGGTACTGGGACAATTACTACGACTGGTCCGAGTACGACTGGTCCGAGGCCGATGACCCCGAAAAGCCTTCCTACTACATGGACGGCGACCGCTTCCCGTCCATCAGGCTGCTCTCCTCCGATATCGGCCTGGTAGCAGAATATGCAGAGGGTGAAGACCTCTGGATTGCGGCTACGGACCTTGTGACCGCAAGGCCCATGAGCGGCGTTTCACTGGAAGTGTACGATTACCAGCTCCAGTCCATAGCCACGGCAAAGACCGGCGGCGACGGCCTGGCACAGGTCAAGGTTCCCCACAGGCCCTTTGCCATCGTAGGCCGTGCTGGCGGCAGCACCGCTTACCTCAAGCTTAGCACGGAGCGCTCCCTGAGCCGCTTCGACGTTGGCGGAGAGGTCCTGAAGGAAGGTCTCAAGGCCTTCATGTACGGAGAAAGGGGCGTCTGGAGGCCCGGTGATACCCTGCACGTGGCGGCTATCGTCCAGGACAAGGGACACTCCCTGCCGGACGGCCACCCTGCAACCCTGGAGGTCTATACTCCGGAAGGGCAGTTCTACAGCAAGACCGTCCGCAAGAGCAAGGACGGCTTCTTCTCCTTCGATATCCCCACCAAGGCAGAGGATCCCACCGGTTACTGGAACGCCTACCTCAAGGTTGGCGCCGGCAGTTTCCACAAGACTCTGCACATAGAGACCATAAAGCCCAACCGCCTCAAGATAAGCACTTCCCTGGAAGATGAGAAGGTTCTTCAGGCAGGCAAGGCCGTTAACATAAACACCCAGGCAAGGTGGCTTGCCGGCGGCGCGGCAGGGGAGTGCCCCGCAAGCGCCAGGATGACCCTCAGGAAGGCCCCTAAGACCACGTTCAAGGGCTTCGAGAAGTATAGCTTCACCGCCCCTGCGTCCAGTTTCACATCGGCAGATTATGTGCTGTATGAGAAGAGGCTGTCATCGTCCGGAGACCTTAACGTGGCAGTCAAGATGCCGGAGGCTTCGGACGCTCCCGGTATGCTGCAGGCGTTCATCGTCACTTCCGTACAGGAGGCCGGCGGCGACGAAAGCTTCACCACAGCCACCGTCCCGTTCTCCCCGTACAATGCCTACGTTGGCGTACGCATCCCTGACGGCGATTATCTGGAGACGGACAAGGACCATCAGCTGAGCATCGCCGTGGTCAATGCGGATGGTGCCCGCGTGAAAGGCCATCGTATTGAATATGCCGTGTACAAGACCGGATGGAACTGGTGGTGGGACTGCCCCGGATCCGGAGATCTGGACGCCTGGATCAGCGGATCGTCCGTTGAAAAGGTGACCGGCGGTACCCTGATGTCGGAAGACAAGGACCTCGCCGTCAAGTTCCGCGTGGATTATCCCAATTGGGGCCGATATCTCCTCCTTGCCCGCGACCGCGCCTCCGGGCACATCAGCGGCAGCTTCTTCACAGTTGACTGGCCGGAATACCGCGGCAGGGCCGACAGAAGGGATCCTGAATCCCTCACCATGCTCACCTTCTCCACGGACAAGCCTTCATATAAGGTAGGAGAAAAGGTTAAGGTGTTCATCCCCGCCTGCGCAGAGGCCCAGGCCCTGGTTTCCCTTGAGAACTCCGGCGGAGTGCTGGAGAGAAAATGGGTATCGGCAGGGGACAAGGAAACTGTATACAGCTTCAGCGTCACGCCCGCAATGGCGCCCAACTTCTATATCCATATCACCATGGTTCAGCCTTACGGCGCCACCGCCGATGGCGTTCCCATGAGGATGTACGGCGTTCAGAGGATACTGGTAGATAACCCTGACTCCAAGCTGGAGCCCGTGGTATCACTGCCCAAGGTTATACGTCCGGAAGAGAAGTTCACCGTGAAGGTGAGCGAAAAGTCCGGAAAGCCCATGACCTATACGCTGGCCATCGTGGACGAGGGCCTGCTGGACCTCACGGCCTTCAAGACCCCGGATCCCTGGAGTCAGATGTACAAGCCTGAGGCTCTGGGCGTAAAGACCTGGGATCTCTTCGACAGCGTGATAGGCGCCCGTAACGGCAAGTTTGCAAGCGTTGCCGCAATCGGCGGTGACGAGGAAGCCATGGTGAGCGCCCGCAAGGACAACCGCTTCAACCCGGTGGTCCTGTACGTGGCTCCCAGAACTCTCAACAAGGGTACCGACAAGCTGGAACTCCAGCTTCCCATGTACGTGGGTAGCGTACGCGTTATGGTCATCGCGGGCCATGACGGCGCATATGGTTCCACGGACAGCACAGTGCCCGTACAGAGCCCTCTGATGGTTATTCCCACCCTGCCTCGCGCCCTTGGTTCCAACGAGGAAGTGACCCTTCCCGTGAACGTATTCGCAATGGACGAGGACCTCAAGGAAGCAACCGTTGAGGTCAAGGTGGAAGGCCCTGTGGCGCTTGTTGGAGCATCGTCCCAGAAGGTGGCGTTCGAAGGCACCGGGGACAAGCTCATCCACTTTGCACTCAAGGCCGCCGAAGGTGAAGGCGTTGCCAGGATCACCGTGAACGCCAAGGGTGGCGGACACAAGACTTCCGAAACAGTGGCACTTACGGTATCAAATCCTAACCCGGAGGTTACCAAAGTGCAGAAGTTCATGCTTGCAAAGGGAGCATCGGCAACCGTAAGCGAAGGCTCTCTCCTGCAGCTTGCCGGCTTCCCCGCACTGGATGCCCACCAGATGTTTACCGATATGAAGAACTACCAGTACAACTGCTCTGAGCAGCTCTCTGCCAAGGGTCTTACATATCTGCACCTGCTGCCCATGCTCAGCGAGAAGGATGCTGCCGAGGCCAAGGAACTTATTCCTTCCGTGATATCCGCGCTGTATGCACGCCAGAACTCCGACGGAGGCTTCTCCTACTGGGGTGGCGGTAGCTCATCCACCTGGGTATCGTCCATGGCGGGCCAGTTCCTCTCCGAGGCTTCAAAGGGCGGATTCAAGGTTGAAAACGGCGTCCTGAAGGCCTGGAAGGGCTATCAGGATAAGATGTCCAAGGCATTCCGCATTGCAGGGAACAGCGTATTCAGCAACCTGGACCAGGCCTACAGGCTCTACACCCAGGTTGTCGCCGGAGTGGATGCATCGGCAGGCCTTAACAGGCTGCGCGAGGTTTCCGGTCTGGACGAGCGCACCAAGTGGATGATTGCCGCGGCATATGCACTGTCCGGCAAGCAGCAGACCGCTACTGCGGTGCTTGAAGGCATAGGCAAGAACTTCGCTGAATATGAGCCCGATGTTCTCACATACGGCGGAAGCTTCCGTGACAGGATGGTGGCTCTGGATGCCCTGGCCCTTTGCGGCCGCACCGCAGACGCCCTTGCCCTGGCGCAGGAATCCCTGCCGGAGCGTGGCCTCAGCACTCAGGAAAGCGCCTTTGCGGCAATTGCATACGGCCATCTGCTTAGCAAGATTCCCACTCAGGCCATAAAGGCCTCCGTGGCTGGAAAGGATGTAGTGTCTACCGCTTCCGTCATTACAAAGACTGTTGCAGAGACCAGTCCTGTTGTGAACAACTCTGACGGCCCTCTGTACCTCACCGCTTCCAAGACATATCGTGAAGCCGTTGCTAAACCTTTGAGCAACGGTCTTGGTGTTGAGGTGAAGTATACGGATGCGGACGGCGCCGCCGTGAATCCCGCTTCCCTGCAGCAGGGAACTCGCTTCCAGGCCATTGTGAAGGTTACCAACCTCACTGCCCTTGCTCTTGACAACCTGTCACTGAGCTTCGGCATTCCTTCCGGCTGGGAGATTGTGAACGACCGCATGGCCGGCGCAGGAGAGGACGGTTACGACCACAAGGATATCCGTGACCTCCGTGTGGACTGGTTCTTCGGCCTGCCTGCAGGACGCTTCAAGACATTCACCGTGCAGCTGCGTGCCGCTTATGAGGGCACGTACGTACTGCCTGCAACCGTGGCTTCCGCCATGTACAAGCCTGCCGTGAACGGCTGCACCGCCTCCGGCACGGCCGTGGTGGTCAGATGAGGCGTTGGCTGTGGCCAGGGCTGCTGCTAGCCTTACTGCTGTGGCTCTTTGTGATTCCCCAGGGGCTTTTCCGTGGCGCTCATTATTCCACCGTGGTGGAGAGCGCCGAAGGAGAGCTCCTGGGAGCTCGTATTGCAGCTGACGGCCAGTGGCGCTTTCCGCCTTCGTCATTGCCGGCTGCCTCTTCTTCGTCATTGCCGGCCGCGACCGGCAATCTCATCCCGGAACGCTTTGCCACCGCCCTTGTACAGTTCGAGGACCGTCACTTCTATTGGCATCCTGGCGTCAACCCCATTGCAATTGTGCGTGCACTGCGTGACAACATACGCAGCGGGCACGTTGTAAGCGGCGGTAGCACCATTACCATGCAGGTGATAAGGCTGTCCCGCGGGGGAGAGCGCAATATCTGGAACAAACTCATTGAGGCGGAGGAAGCCCTCCGTCTGGAATGTCGTCACAAAAAGCGTAAAATCCTTGCCCTGTATGCCGCAAACGCCCCTTTCGGCGGCAACGTTGTGGGCCTTGACGCCGCCGCATGGCGCTACTTCGGCCGCCCGCCGGAGGAACTCTCCTGGGCGGAAAGCGCCACCCTTGCTGTGCTCCCCAATGCCCCGGCGTCCATCCATCCCGGAAGGGACCGTGAAGCGCTCCGTGAAAAGCGCAACAGGCTGCTTGGGCGGCTCTTGGAGCACGGGGACATCGACCAGGAAACATATGATGCAGCAGTAACGGAGCCGCTGCCGGACGAGCCTCTGCCGCTGCCTGCTTATGCTTCACACTATGTTGAAAGCGCGCCCAAAGGCCTCAGGACCAGGTCCACAATTCAGTTCGGTCTGCAGAGAGCCGTTGAGGAAGCCGTCCGCAGGCGCTCCGATGCTCTTGCTGCAGAAGGTGTGGCGGACATGGCGGCCATCGTCATAGACAATGGAACCGGGAACATCGTGGCCTATGTGGGGAACTCCTCGCCGGATCGTCCTAGACCTGGGGTGCAAGTGGACATTGCCGCCTCTCCCCGTTCCACAGGTAGTATCCTTAAGCCATTCCTTTATGCCGATGCCCTTGAAGCCGGCACAATCCTTCCGGAAACCCTGCTGCCTGACATCCCGGTGAACATGGGCGGCTTTGCCCCGCAGAACTTCGACAGACAGTTCTACGGCGCCGTGCATGCCTCAGA
>JAEEGL011149681.1_pt1 | contig 15593 bp, 10 predicted proteins | sample 9134231 | NCBI WGS metagenome assembly JAEEGL01 (sample SAMN16246548, study PRJNA631951) | gut metagenome | biome: gut microbiome; feature: rumen; material: fiber-attached | host: Bos | place: Iran: Karaj | collected 2018-10
CGCAAAGACGATAACGGCTATGTAAATGACGTAGAACATATCATTGGATATTAGGCCCTCTAAGTTACGGTTTTTTCCTATCTTTACCTCAACAAAACCACATCACTATGTCACTCTTCGACGAAGAAACCCCCAAACGGCACTGGACCGAATACCTCAACAACGACGACGAAGCCACCGACCGCGACGACGACTGGGAATGGGACCGCCAGGACGACTTCGGCGACCCCTGGGACGACGAAGACCCGCCCTCTGAATAGCTCCTCCGCGATCCGGGTGTATCAGGATCAAATGCTCCGGGTCCAGACAAGCGAAAGGCGGCGCCGAGATCACTTAGTGCCGTTTTCTCGATATATATGAATTGGTCATAGCACGAAAGCCGGAGCCTTACGCATGAATCATTGTACCTTTTTGCAGGTTTCGCCGCATCATTGTTTCCGATTATACTGTCCTCTCGTCTCCGATTTCACTATATTTCCAATTTCCGCCCACAAAAGTGTAAGCCTCCCCGTTTTAAGGGCCAGCACAGACTCCACACCGCCACCATGCTGGCCGCCAAAAAGTTAAAGCATCCTCCGAGGAAACAACAAATAAATCATGGTCATTCAAACTTGTTTGACGGTCAAAAAGACAAGTGGCAGCATGCGCAAAGCATCTCCCCCAATCTCTCTTGTATTAGTCTACAAGAAACACTATCTTTGTTCTTACAAAGAACTATCCATCCAGGCATGACAGGGCGAGTATTTCACATGGCCGACATGCTAAAAGCGGCCTTTATTGACTTTGTCATTGATACATTTGATGATGACGTCGTGATCGGTCATGAAGTCATGTATGGCTCCAGCGGAAGATTTGCAGATCTTGTCTTGCTATACCATGGAGCGACTTATGCCGTTGAGATCAAATCAGACTCTGATTCTCTCTCCCGCCTTGAAGGTCAGATTCAGGAATACCGAAAACAATTCAACTATATCATTGTTGTTTGTGGCGAAAAACACAAAGAGCAACTAAAAAACAGCTTGCCAAAAGGAATCGGCCTATACCATGTATGTCCTGACTCCTCTATACAGATTATCAAGAAACCCCACAAGAACCTCCGTTTAGACAAAGACGAGATGCTCTATTCCGTCAGGGTTTCTTATCTGGCAAAACGTGCGGATTTTCCCACATCCAATATAGGCGCCGTCGCAATCCGTCGCAGATTTACTAAAAAAACGGTCACCTGCGTCCAAGAAATTCTCTACGAGTTTTGGCAAGAGAAGATAACGCCTGGTTTCAACAATTTCATGTCAGATCGCGGCGCCCAAACTACGCCCAATGATTTGTCCAGTTTCTCGTCTCTTAGAGTTTCGCCAATCTATTGAATTGCTGCTCCAGGTGGATGCACATCCTAACCGTTATCCAAAATGACGGGGTCGCCCCCGGGCACGAGCCTCCCGAACAATTTCGAATCTGTTGAATCCCCCAGTTATTCTCTAATCCCGTTGGGAACAGCAGATTTGATATTACTTTCCTCGCCACCCTAACATAAGCATCTGGATAATCCTCAGATTTCGCTTTTCTCTCCCGGCAATAATACACCGAGTCTGATAGAGGAACATCTATCCTCGGGACCCAGCCATGCGCCATAACAATTGAATCATTACGAATTGGATTTATAGAGCCATAATCCGAATAATGCACATTAATCCCCGCACTTTTAAGCCTTTGCGAGATCACGACCTCACTTAACTTAAAGACATCGTTGTCATCATTCCCTATCTCTCCAATATTTCTCGGGAAAGAAGTAGCACTAACTATTATTTCAGTCCCTGGGGGAACAATACTTTTAAGATTATCGATTCGGGAACGAACTCTCTCGAAGTATTGACCAATAGTAGCCTGGATTACATACGAGCAGTCAATGATAACATATAGTCTCTTATTATTCAAATAAGGAACTATATTATGCTCAAGATCAAAGTAACAGTTATCATCAAAGATATCGCTCCTATACGCAATCGAGTCAAAGGCAGCCGTTAACTGTTTTGTCTGAGCAGTCATTCCAGCATCTATATCCGTATCCTTTGACGTAATCACAATTGTGGGAATCAGTTCAGAGAAGGCATTCGAATCTCGCAAACCGATAAGGAAGCTCACCCAATTATTATAGCCCCTTTCCGGATCATATAAGAAATCAATTTCATCACTTATCAAACCAATGTCCGAGGTCAAATCAAAAATAACCTTTCTACCAGCCAAGATCTCCTTAATCCGGTCCAGCCTTTTATCATATGGATACCTCGGCTTTTCTTTCTTTCTTAGTTCCGGATCCTTTTCTCTCGAAGGGAGTTTGCGCCCCCGTGTAAGTTCAACTATCGGGGTAATACCATCCAACACAGAAGGAGACGTTTGCTCCAACGCCTTCATTTCCGCCTCGCCAGTCTTGACAATCAAATAATATTCAGCCATCGGATTCAACTTTATATCCTAATGAAACAACTCGATAACGCATCGCTTCAGGAGAGACATCAAAATAGTCCGCGAGATCTTTCAACGAACACATTCCCGCTTTAATCTTATCCTCAACACGTTTCTCAGGCATCAATAATCGCGCAGCGAATTCATTCGCCGCAAATTCAATAGAGGACGTATTCTCTATTCGATAAAAGATTTCATCTCGAAGATTCACATCATCGTTTTTATCATGATGCAAAAAATAATGGCCTAGTTCATGGGCTAAAGTAAACCGCTGCCGAGTTCGACTATGCTTACTATTTACCCCTATTCTATAATTATCACCACTCTTGACAAAATAACCAGATTCGGTAGGAGGGAGATCTTCATATACCAGTTCTATCCCATTCTCTTTCGCAATCTCATCCAGTTTCAGATTTCCTCTTCCATCTAAGTATTTTCCGTCTTTCTCAGCCTCTTTTAAAATGTTTTCAACATTAGTAATCAGTGGAGGCTCTATGAACCTATCACTCTGCCTCCGGGGTGGCCGTTTCCCTAATACTCCCATATTACAAATTCTAAATAAACCGACGTCTAACAATCAATTCATATACTGCTCAAACAAATTAAACTCAATGCTTAGAGACCACGCCATAGCGTCGTGTATTCTTCTCATCAATCAAAACAGCAATATTCTCCTCAGCATCTTTCATCCGTTGCTCGAAAATATCCGCCAAGACATAATCTGAATCAAACTGACTCTTTAGAGTATTTGTCACCGCTTTCCTAAAAAATTCCGAGTCCTTCAGCAATTCTCTAGCTTCGTCACGCACCTCTTTCTTTGATGAATTTCGAATCGAAACATAGCTAAATATCGAAAAAACAAGGAAGAAGATTGCTAGTACAGCAATCAAAGTATTATAATATCCCACCAAATTATTGGTATATTCTGCAGGCGTGAGAAGATATCCTTTATCTCTCAATGACTGCATGAGTTCCTGCTCTGGTATCGTAATACTCGGCCGTTCATTATTTTGGAGCGTTGTTTGTTCCACAATTACTACAGATCGGTAATTAAACGGACATTTCCATACAAATAGCACAAAAACAGCCGTCATAACTAAAACAGAGCCAATCACTCCGCCCCAAAAACCATTCATATTATTCATTATCTTTTCCTTCAACACTAGTCTAATAAGCAAATATATATCTAATCGTATTCAACAATATATTCATAATTTCCTTGTTAATATACGCAAATAAAAATGAAGACACAAAAAAAAACGACAGCGCACAACACAATGACCCTAAAACGAATACCATTCCAGCAAACAGTAAGCATCCCCGCCCTCGGAAAGTTTAGTGGTTAACACCAAAGTTAATGCTTTTTGGCCCTTCTTCTATGCGTACTCGATCTTAGAGCGCGTCCTTGAGCCAATATATCCGTCTACATTGATTACGTAGATGGCAGGGGCCATATCGAGCGCAACTACATGCTTACTTGTTCTTACCGAAAGGCGAAAGGTCTATAAACAACTGTTTGAGTTGGGCCGAGTCGCGGACTTCACTGAATACATATTCCAGTAACTCCTCTTGCCGAGGTTGTCCCAGTGTAAGGCGATAGTAGTTGAGTATTTTGATGAGATGGGCATATTTGTTCTCATCACGACTCATCGGGTAGAACGGCAGTAGGCGTTCAATTTTGACCTCCTGATCTTTTCCGAAGCACCAGAAGGGAATTAAGTCAGACTGATTCTCTCCCTTCTCCTGCTTGGCTGCGTCGAACATTTCCTGCCATACGTCGGTCGAGAAAGGAACGGAGCCGAACTTTCGCGCAACGTTTTCACGGATAGCAAGGCATTTGAAGCGGTTGATTCGACCTTCTCGCTGCTCCAGCTCGACAGGATTGCTTGGCAAGTTCCAGTGCATGATTTTCCGGCAATAAAGGTGGAAATCCAGGCCCTCCTGACCGATTGAAGTCGTGGCCAGTACAAAGGGCCGCATCGGGCTATTAAAGGAGCCTTGAATGCTGTCTTTTCTGTTCACTACACCTTCTGTTTCGCCGCGCGTCTGCCCGAAAGCAACGGCAAAATTGGAGCGCATTTTTCTTTCGCGGTTGGATTTGCCACCGCTTATTCTCGCCTTGAATTCATTGAAAGACTCAACTTCCGGAGAGGCCGTGTGCATCGTCAATGATTCCAGAATCTGCTGGTGGCGCTTTTCATCGATAGTCTTCCCCTCTTTGATGAGATGGAAATACTCGTCCAACATAGACTGGAAGTTGCCGTCCTTGCAATAGCGCAGAACATCTTTCCAGTGGGCGTCATCATCTTTCCGACGACTGTAGGCCAACTCCACGATGGCGGTAGCATCCGGTGTATTAAACCGGCGACGGAATACCATGGCAAGTTCGGTAGCTCGTTTAGGATTGCCTTCATAAGAGCGCAAACAACATACGGCCGGGGAGCCCAACACCATATCCACGATGGTTTCTTCAAGATCGTCCGGTTCTTTGCCCAAAGAAAGCGGTTCGTCCAGGAGACACAACAGCGCTTCTTTGTGGGCGTTGAAGCCTTTATCATCAGAGTTGATCTGCTCGAGCCATTGACGAATACACTCTTTCCCGTCAAACAACATTGGAACCAAGTAATACCAAGTTTTGTCCGGTAGTCTCGTTTCCACCACAGGCATGTCCCTAAACGGAGCAAGCAGCTCATGGACTTTCTGTCGAATATCCCGTTCGATAGCTTTCAAATCCGTTATCCCGGCATTGATGTATGCAATGTGATCATAAAGCCCGGACAATGTTTTGTTTGGATAGACCAAGGAAAGTAGTGTCATGGAGGCAGCCCGGCCCGCATCAAGCTTGAAAGTAAGGCGGCCCTGTGGAGAGCGATTCTTGGAAAAATAGTCGCCGCCCAAGCGGCCAATGGCCAGTCGCTCCGCCTCATAAGAAAGCAGGCTTGCAATCATCTTGGGAACCATTTGCCAAGATGAGAACACCAGAATCTTAGAGAAGGAATCCACACTCTTGAATACTCCCTGCGGAGCATAGTACGGTTTTGTGGGAGGCACCCACAACAGGAGAGCTGATTTAGGGTCTATAGCATCTTTCTTCAAACGCTCAAAACGAGCGTTAACCAGAGGTAGAGGCTTGTATTTGTTGACGGATGATTTGTTGAGCCACAGCCATCTGCTTCTTGCAAGCTCAACGTCATCGGGGTGTTTTTTGAAATAGTTCGAGAGTTTCTTCTTCGCCTCATAGTCCTGCATGAAGGAAAAAAGGTACGGGCAGCTCTTTACATAGTCCACTGGAAGAGAAACGCGAAGGCCCGTTTCTTTTAGGATTCTTTGTACATCCAAGTATGCAAGAATGTCGCCTTCATCAACGGTCAGATGTTCATTCTTCGTACCGTCGTCTATGTAATCTCCGCTTTCCATTACAGAGTTCCTCTCCGTCCGGCACATACAGGCATACATGGCGTCTTGTGCCTTGTTTTTCTTCATGGAGAGAACGGAGACATCGCCAGTGGACAGTTCCTGGAGTGAGTGCGAGTAATCCGACCAAATAGTCTTGAAATTCGAGAATGAAGTCTCATCTTCCATGAGGAATTTCATCACGGACATAAACTCCGCATAGTGACTATCCTCTCCGGACTCTTGAATCTCTTCCGGTGTAGAGTATAGCTTGTATGGTGTTGCCGAAAGAAGCAGTACCCTGACAAGGTCCTGAACATCCTCCGATTTGTCAGTGAGGAACTTGTCGGTTAACAGTTTGGAATCCATATCCTGATTCTCAATCAGAAAACGGAAGCGTTGGAATTCGTCCATAATGACGAGATCCGGATTCAGGCTGCCAACGCTAATTTCAGCAAACAGACGGCGAAGCTTGCAGATAAGCGGATAGTCCCCGGGGACAACACCATTGTGATACAGACGCGCATTCAAGTACTGCATCATTTCCGTAAAAACAGGACTGGCTTTTATCTCCGAGAGAACATTTCCGGGATAAGCTCCTTCAGATTCGAGGTGGCAACGTTCTACACGCTTGGCGTAGGCATAATAACCATCCCAGACGCGCCAGTTCCAGGATTCGTCTTTGACCCCATACTGAAGGGCGAAATTGAGCTTGTCCTGCAATTCTTCATTCTCCTTCAATTCTGGCAACCAAGACAACACGGCAAACATTAGTGCCCTTTCATCCATACTACCAGCACCTCGAGTAACGCGGAAGGAGGTCTGCGGAGTAAGAGGTACCAGCTCAATGTACTGGCCATTCTCTTTAGCCACGATTTCTTGTTCTTTTGCCTTGAGATGTTGCATAGACAGGCGGGTTTCATCAATATCATCGGAGCCAGTTCTAAAGATGTCCAATTTCCGTATATTCTGGCGGGCGATATTCTGATTGGAGCAGACATAAACCACCTTGAAGAGTTGATCGCCTTCCTGGTAGCGCAACTTGGCCATTTTGGCGATGACGCCACGGGCTATGAGTGTCTTGCCAAGGCCAACTTCATCAGCGACCAAGACACGCTTTTGCCCTTTGCGGTAAAGGTCATCGATCCTCTCAACCGTTGCCTGCTGAAAATCCTTGAGCATAGCGAGTGTCTCCGCCTCAACTTCCCGTATCTGTATATCTAACGTACTCATTTAAGTTTCAAGGCTTTGGCAAACGTCTTATACATCCTGACGAATTCGTCGGGAATTACCTCGGTATCCGAGATGCGGTCCATAACCAGGCGGATTTCCTTCAAGCGTTCCGGTTCCGTATAGGCGGTCTTTAGCATCTTCTCGTAGATGGCTGGAAGTCCGCCCTCAACAGAACGTCGGTCAACATCCCTGTCAGATGCCGCGGAGGCCTCCATCTCCAGCGCACTGAGAACATAATCGTCACCAAGAATAAAGGCGAGGTAGTCAACGAAGGCCCGTTTGTCTTTCAGGATGCTCCTGACTACCATATCGTCGCGATCAGAAGGCATCTCTGTTGGAATCAGTATCATTCTGGAGATGTTTTCTGTTTTGCCCTTGACGGTTATCCGGTAGAGCTCCGTCAGTTCAAGGGCGCTGAGGCCTTCAAAAGAGACTTCTTCAGCAAGCTGTTGCGAACGTACAGTCCTGGCCGGGGCTATTTCCGCATTCGGGAAACCTCCACGAGGTGATATGAAAGAAACGGTAACATTGTATTTGTCGCCGTCCCTAATTACCTCTGCTTTTGACTTGAAGCGGCAGATTCCTTTGAGCACCCGTTCCAGGGCATCCTTCTCTTCGGTTTCCGGGGCAATGGCATCAACGCCGGCAAGGTCTATCTCCTCAAATGGATTCCCTTTTTCATCCGGGCCAAAGAGGTCGCTCTCAATGGTATCCATATTCAAGTAGTATCGGTACCCGGAAAGCCGAAGCAGCATCTCTACATTACGGTGGAGGCCGTTTTCAGAGGCATTCATGGAGCCAAGGTATAGCGAAGATCTGGAGCCTTTGGTCATCAGGTACATCTTGGCGTGAATGTCCTGCTGCTGAATCTTCTCTGTCTCTTCATCCGACACGATTTCTTCCCCTTCAACGACGGTATCCTTCATGGTATAGACGCGGAAAGTGTCCAACTTTCCGGCAATCTTGTGTAGCTCAGACGTGCGTGTTATCAGATGACGCCGGGTATCCTTGAGCATCTTCCTTGCGTCGAATGAACACATAACGCCGCTTGAAATGAAGGGAGAAAAGACAAGCAAGTCGTGGAATGAATCCCACATCAGCGGATCATCATCGATATTGTCTTGGCCGATACCCAACGGAATAATCTCGAAGCCCAGGAAACGCTTGTCATCCAGGCTGAATAGAACATATGGCAAGTCCTGTATCAGGGAATTCAGGATACGACGTTTTTCTGTCTTGAGCGATACTCCTTCCAGCGCATTGTACTTCAAATAGTTGAGGAAATCAACAATGGGAATAGAAGTAGCCTGCTCTTTCTTCGTGTCCTTTCCATTGAGGCTGACTGCCACATCCCAGCTGCGATCAAAAGTGAGATTTCGACTAAGTACGATGAAACGGTATAGACGATTCCCCTCTGCGTCGGAATACTGGAGCGTCCAGGTTTTGGGATGGAAAGACGGAAATCCTTTTCCTTCCATTTCCCGAAGCTTGACTGGGACAATTATTTTGTCCAGAAGGAGCATCAACGGAGATTTCTCCGGCTGCATGGCGGCAATCTGCCCCGCTTCGCAGAATACCAGCATCTTGTCTGACAGGCCCTGCAGGGATTTGAGGACGGCAAATGGATTGTTTGTAAGTGAACTGTCCGTACTCTCCTGGATGCCAAGCGCGATACTCACCGCCATCAGTGTTTCCAGGTCAAGCGAGTATGTGGTTCCCACAGCGAGATCCAGCGTATAACCATCGGGCGGAACCAGCATTTGCCCGTAGTTCAGTCTGTCTTCCTTCGGCTTAAACATGGGCCATTCCTTTTCTGATATCCATAGTCAAGCGCTGCGCGACGGTGAACCGATAATCCAGACGGTAACCGCCAATCCACTTGTCGGTTGCATACTTGCTCTTGTTTTTGAGCTTGGCACGAGTGCCTTTGATACGCACTTCCTGTTTAAGAATTGCATTGTCAGCTGCCTCCCAATCCTCAGAGAGAACGGCTGTACGGAACTTTTTCAAGAAATCCCGAAGTCCTGGATTACTTAGATGCAAGCGGGCAAAGATGGCGTCCAAGTCAACGTTTGCCGCATAGTCGCCCGCGTTGTCTTTCACTTCATCCCACAGCGAAACGGCTACGTCGTTCTGCCACTCAGACAACATGAGGTTGTACCGGATCTGTGCAAGCGAGATGAAATCGTTAAACTGGTCGGCCAAAGTGAGCATATAGGCATTCTCCTCATCAATGACTGGTTTTAGGTCATAAGAGAAGGCCGAGAAATCTCCATATAGCTCTATGTCTATTCCTTCCCGTAAGACATAAGCAAAAACGGACTTTGGAATGGAGGTCTTGATTTTGGTGGAGAGGTAGGCCGCCTCAGCAGGTGTGAGGTCAATTTTTAGATGCTCTTTCCACCCTTGTTCATACGCCAGATGCCAGAAGTTGAGAAAGCGAAAATCGCCGGCATCTGCATCGTCTTTATCATTTTCCTCGGCCCCCTCCTTACGGTTTCCTAGGGCAGACGCCCCCTTCTCTTCACGCAACTTTAGGGCCAACCGGAAGTATTCGGAGATAGTCATGTTCTGGAGCATCCCGCCATTGAAGATTCCTAGCGTGCGGAGGCCGTTCCAGTAGATGGTAGAAGGTGTGCGGACCACCCACTTTGGCAGCACCGTGGCGCCTATTACTCCTTGCCAGTCGCCGTCTTTCTTGAGAATGACTGCAGATTCCTTTTCGATTTCATCCAAGCGTCGAAAAGCTTGCTCGACGGTGGTCACATGTGAATCAGACACGGTATCCATCATCGCATACGGGATAATGAAGAAATACTTAGCCCGTGTCTGGATGGTTGAGGTGCCGGGGAAGAAGAAGTTGGCGAAACCGTCCCGGATAATGCCGATACCGAGTTCATCTACCGCGCCCTGTTCCTGGAACAGGCGCAGCACATCCATCGTTTTCTTTCGGTCACTATCCGAGAAGTCTATCCAACCGAGTTTCATGTTATTCCATAGGTTTAATTGTGGCCTCAATGAAGCTGATTTCATCTTCCGTTAGGCCGTATTTCCTGTAGAGCTCGGCATCTGTCCAAGGCTTTGAGAAGTCTTGAACGGGGACGAAATGGTACGCTGATGTATACGCGTGCTGTGTGATCTTTCTTGCAGAAACAAGAGCACGGAAGAAACGTGTTTTGAAATATGAAACAAAGTTCTTTGCTTCTCTCTCTGTGTTGAATGTCAAATACAAATATGTCTGAGAACAAACGGAATCAGCCCCAGCATATTCGGGAACACCTAGTATCTGGTGAGGGAAAGATTCGCTTGCTCCATAAGCCGCAGGAATGAATACTTTTATCTTCTCAATATCTTGAGCATTTTTAGTGATGGTATCCCGTTTCATGTAACCAGTGACACGCTTGTTGCCTGAAAGATAGAAGATGACGATGTCTTTATCATCTTGTTTTCTGGGCCTAACGTCAAACAGGCTCTTTTTGCTCTTAAATGGATTTGTCGGGACCCCGAATGGAGTATCACTGGAAATAATTGAATCCATACTATTGACAGATTCCTCCTTCATCTGTCTTGTTACCTTGTCTACGATTCCCGCTAATTGAGGGTCTCTTATGAAAATATCAAAACGATCCAGTTTTACTTTGTCGCTAACTTCTCTACTCCCGTTATAGTATGTATAATCGCAATCACCCGTGTAGTTGTCTGCGTACAAAAAATAACAGATGCCTCCCTTTATCTCCACATTAGGGAATACGGTCTTACTATTTGCATAGTTCTTCATCGTTTGAATCTTTCTACAAGAAAGCATAAAACGCCTAAACTCACCGAGCAAATTTTCCCGACCAGCGGAGAACCAACGCGCCGGCGTTATAAACGTGGCATATTTCGGATGTAAATTCATCCCAACAAGACAAAATTCTTGGAAAATCAAAGAATCGTTTGTTCCACCAGATCCACCGGTCAGTTGGTATGGAGGATTCCCAACTATCACGTCAAACTTCATAGTATTCAGATAATCAATATATTCTTGTTTATTATCACCAAGTAAATCGGGCGCATAAAATGCACTGAAAACATGTTCACTGGGCATTCCGAGGAACTCATAAATTTTTCGCGTAAACTCATAAGCAGCACCGGATGTAGGCAATGACCAGATTGAGTGTTTAGATGCCTCACCGAATCTCTCAACCAACGCTATAGCGAATTCACCTTGCTTAGCAGCTAAATCCAAGAATCGCATGTTCGAGATGCAATCATCAGGAAGAACTGCAACCATATCCTTGGCTATGTTTTCTGGCGTTGTGATTTCTGCCTCCGAAAGACGGCTGAACCTTCTCATTGCGGTTTTAGCTCTTTCAAGCGGAGAGAGATCAGTGTCACCAACCAGACGATTAAGGTTTCGTATCTTGAAATCAAGAGCCCCAAGCTTGTTTCCATCAATAACCGAACGCAAATGAGCGAGGAAAGCCTGATTTAATTCGAGATTCTTAGCTATTCTGCGGTTATCATCGCTATCGCTAATCGAAGAGATTAGCTCGTCAAGATTTGTAATCGGGTCATTCGAGAGGAATGTATAGAAAAGAATCCTAGAATAATAAGTAGCAAAACGTTTCCTGAACAGGTTATCTGGGCTATCCGATTCTTTCGTCGATTTCGCGTTTGAAGAGTCCTCACTAGGCTCAGACTCTCCACCAGGTTCATCATCGGTTTCAATATCATCACCATCACCCTTTGCTGGTTTTGTGGATAGACCCTCTTTTGATGAAATTGCTCCTTGCCGGTCAATTTCTGCCTTTATTATGGGGTCATCCATCAGGCGCATATCGACAGGTACATCCTTGGCCTCATCAGCGACACTCCGATTCTTAGAGTATTCACTAATGGCTTCCATAATATCTGTCGGTGTGACTTCTTTAAGGCGATCTTTATTCAAAACTATTACCGGAGAAATCTCCAGCTCCCGCCGCATACGCTCCTCCAATTTCGCGTTACCGTTAACATCAACATTAACATTGAAAATTTGCGACTTTAATGCCTGTAATTGGAATAAACGGTCAATATCGAAGTCCACAAGAAGGGTTTGCGGCTTCATGTTGAACTTGATAACCTTATTCTCATCATCCGCATCGGGACTGACCATCTCCCGGACATAAGGGTTTTGAATCCTAAAAATAGCCTGGTCATACTCTTGAGGGGAAGCCGTATCTTTGAAGAATAACATTGCGTCCCAATACTCGACAGTACTTCCAGTGAGCATCTTGTTGACGGTGAGAGTTATAGTCTTTTTACCATCTTTCTCATAAGACCTAATTTTCTCTTTTACGCCACTCGGCAACTGAAGCTCTCGTGGGCAATCGTGTCCGGCTATATTTAGAAGCTCATAATTGGAGAGGTTTTTGAACCGCTCTTTATTGTTCTCCAGCAAAGCCTGAAAGGCATCACATGAAGCACGGAAAGGCAGAACAAAGACCATATGACGGCACATGTGGCCATCCTTAATCTTGTCGTAGTTCAAAAACCCAAAGAGTTCATCATCATCTTTACTTCCGTCAATAACCTCAAGAAGCTCGAGTATCTCCTCTTCATGTTCGAAATGCCGATACTTGCCTTCATCATCTTTGGTAATTGATGTCGGTTGAAACAATGCTGACAATGCACACGTCTTACCTTTCTCCCTAAGTTCCTTGATGAGTTTGCGCGCAGATGCACTTGGATTGAACGCAAACCGAACCATTTGCGGGAATCCATAGTACGGATTATCCCATTCTTTTTTTTCAGAATTGTCAAGATTTTGCCGATCCCACTTCTGCTGGGCATCAACAATGTCTGAGAATTGATAGAAGGCAATAACATCCTCCGGTGCAAACTCACTACCCATCAATATACGGTATGGTGTACCGGACAGGTGTAGCTTGATATTTGCCTTCAGAGTCTTTAGAACCTCATCAACGTCTCCAATCTCCTCCTCTTCTTGATATTCTTTCTTAGACGTGGTTTTTGGGACTCCGAATTCTTCTTGAAGAACTTTGCCGTATTCAGGAGCGCGGGCACCGAAATGGGTCTCGTCAATAATTACAAGATCGATTTCGTTCTCAAATAGCTCTTTGTGACGCTCTTTTACGTCATCTCCAGAAAGATCCTGCAAGGTAAGGAACAACACAATCCTCTCTCCGTTGGCTTTAGCCTCCGAAATAAGATGATGATTATTGTCAAGGTCCAGTCGATTCTTGAAAGAATACCCTTCGAAGTTCTTGGGAATCTCAACATTCCGTTTCCATTCGTCCTCAACGGATGTCTTGCCACAAAGCACCACAACCAACTTCGCGTCCATAGCCTGAGCGCAGAGCATAGAGGTAAAAGATTTTCCGAAACGCATCACGGCAAACATGAGGAGATTCTTTCGACCTTCCTCTTTTGCCTTAAGGAAATTCTTTACGGTCTGGGCTTGCTCATCTCTCGGTTTGAAAGGCTTATCGTTCCTTACGTAATGCGTTTCAACTGGGATGCGGCTGTCATTGAACCGATAGTAATGGTAGTGGCTCCCGCTATTGAGGAAATCCTCACGAATGTTGTCTATTGCTGATTCAACGTGCTCTTTGGTGGCGCCTTGGAAAAACTCGTTGGAATAGTAAACCTCTGGAGGAATCTCATCTTTCTGTAACCTATGGAGGTTCAGCACATCTTCAAAATACTGGTGTACGGCAAAATCCCGGAAGAACACATCCTCGCTGACAGAAGCTTCTTCACGATAGACCTCCTCCAAAGCGTCATAATGAGCACGCCATTCGTCCAAGCGTACATTAACAGGCCTGTAGGTATCCCCGACCTTCAGGTAATCGGGAATTGTTCCAGTTCGGAAGGCATAAATGTGTGGCTGAACACGCCCGATTATGACTTGGTCAACGATTGATGTATCCATAATCCAATTATCTTTTAATGAGCGAGATATACGTAACCGCCTCGTTCTTTTCCCAATCCCTTATCATACAATACTGTCCATTATGCAAGCGTATGTCATTTTTATCGCATCCAGGACAAGGTTTGAGCCCTGAACCTTCATAATCCGTAAATAGACTATTCGGTTCAATATCGTGGCAACTGTCCGGGACAACACCTTTCAGACCGTCCATCTGCCATAGATTCCATGAGATAATCTCCGCTATCACCTTGAGCTCATCCAACGAAGGAGACTCCAAGAAGCGGCATGCGTAGAAATCAACGTAGGTATACAATAACGCTTCACGGGCAAGCAGAAGGTTATCTCCTTGCCATTCGAAGCCGTAAGTATTCTGATAAGCAATCTTGGCCCATTCGCGCCATTCCTCTACCGTTGAGGTGTTCTCGGAAACGATGCGAAGCTTCCGGTCGAGAAGGCCGATTCTCTGGCGAACGGGTATGACATCTCCCGTGGTGGTGTCATATCGGCTGACAAGATACGGCGCCTCGCCGCAGGCAATTTCCAGACGGGTAGATTTAATATAAGATTTCCATGTCTTGCCTTTGGGAAACTGGATTATCCCCTCAGTCACGGTCCAAAAATGGGCGCCATCCTCAAAGAACTCCGTATTGAATACGTCCTCACGACCGAACCATGCATTGTCAACAAGATTGTTCTGAGCGTTGCAGATCCAGGAGGGCGTGAAAACCTCAGCTTTGTCCCGGACACGGGCTTGCTGCAGCTGTTTTTCTTTGAGAACACGAGGCATTATTACCTGGCCATTATCACCAGTAATCTTTTCGGGACAGATTTCGTCTTTGTAATCGTAACCGGCGCCAAGGTTCTTATAGTCGCTCGTAGCCCAGAATATATTCTTCTGGGTCGTATGGTCTTTGAGGAGAATTTGCAGCAATTCCGGGGACTGAGAATACAAATTGCTCTCCCTAATGTCTATCGACTCTTCTTGTATGTGTTTCGATTCTTCCTTTCTTTGGCTCATAAAAACAAATATAGCGATTTTAGCTTAAAAGCCAGTAATCCCCTGCGAACAACGAATGCTCTATGTCAGTCAATGCATAATTAGTGTAAAGGCCTGCGCATTATTTATTATATGATGCTGGGACCAGTAGATAGATGGTTAGTCCTAGGCGACGTCGTAGAAAGTGTGGATTTCCCTAGACAATTTAAGGGCACGGATTTCGGCGGCAGCCGGCGGGTCGGAGGTGCGGGGGCCTGCGCACGGTGGCCTGTGGGGTCGGGGGCCGTGGGCGGGATGCGGGGCGGGACGGCTGGCGCGGGCGGCGGAGGCAGATAAAGGCTGTGGGGCGCATCCGGACGAGCATTTTGTTGCTCGGGCGGATGCACCCCACAGACTCTGCCGGAGGCGCCGGGGAGGACGCTGCCGGTGATTGCTATCTTGCTACTTGATCTTGGACTTGTAGTGGGTGCCGACTTTGCCGTGGGAGATGTTGGTGAGCTTCTTGGCGAGCATCTTGCGGCGGATGGGGGCGACGAGGTCGGTGAAGAGGACGCCGTCGAGGTGGGAGAACTCGTGCTCGATCATGCGGGCGGC
>JAEEGL011190459.1_pt1 | contig 15593 bp, 3 predicted proteins | sample 9134231 | NCBI WGS metagenome assembly JAEEGL01 (sample SAMN16246548, study PRJNA631951) | gut metagenome | biome: gut microbiome; feature: rumen; material: fiber-attached | host: Bos | place: Iran: Karaj | collected 2018-10
CCGTGCCGCGAAGCGGCACACCTCACCTCCTAACTCCTCGCTCCTAACTCCTAACTCGATTATTCCCCCTGCTCCGCCTCCCAGATCAGCTCTCCCAGGGTCTGGAACAGGTGGTCCGACTCCACGGGCTTGCTCAGGTGGGCGTTCATCCCCGCCTGGAGGGAGCGCTGCACGTCCTCGTCGAAGGCGTTGGCGGTGAGGGCGATGATGGGGATCTTTTTTGCGTCCTCCCGGTCCAGGGCCCGGATGGCGGCGGCGGACTCCAGGCCGTCCATCACGGGCATGCGCACGTCCATGAGGATGGCGGAATAGGTCCCGGGGGCGCTGGCGGCGAACATCTCCAGGGCCAGCTTCCCGTTCTCCGCGTGATCCGCCTCCACGTCCTCCATGGAGAGGATGTCCATCATGATGTCCGCGTTCACCTCCACGTCCTCCGCCAGGAGGATGCGGCGGCCCGCCAGGGGCGCACGCTGCTTCTCCTTGAACAGGCTCATGTTGTTCCGCCGGGCGATGCGCTGGAATTCCCCCAGCACGTTGGAGGCGAAGAGGGGCTTGGCCAGGAAGCCGTCCACTCCGGCGTCCAGGGCCTCGTCCAGGATCTCGTCCCAGTTGTAGGCGGTGAGGATCAGGACGGTGGTCTCGCTGCTGAACCGCCGCCGGATCTCCTTGGCGGCCTCCAGCCCGTCCATCTCGGGCATTTTCCAGTCCATCAGCACCAGGTTGTAGGGCTCCTGCTTCCCGTGCTGCAGCTCCAGCATCCGCAGGGCCTCGGGACCGCTGCGGCACACGTCCGCCCGGATCCCCGCCTCGTCCAGGACGCTGCGGGCGTGCTCCCCCGCCACCTCGTCGTCGTCCGCCACCAGGACCCGCAGGCTGCCGGGGTCCAGGGCGTCCGCCGAGGGAGCGCCGGTGCGGGCGCTGTCCCGCAGGGTGACGGTGACGGTGAACTCCGTGCCCACGCCCTTCTCCGAATCCACCTCGACGGTGCCGTTCATCATCTCCACGATCCGCTTGGTGATGGCCATGCCCAGGCCGGTGCTGCCGTACTTGTTCTTCCGGCTGCTGTCCTCCTGGGAGAAGGCCTCGAAGATCTTGGGGAGGTACTCCTTATCCATGCCGATGCCCGTATCCTTCACCTTGAACCGCAGGGCGGACTGGTCCTCGAACCGGGCGGTGCGCTCCACCGTGAGGGTGACGCTGCCCCCGGGGTCGGTGAACTTGATGGCGTTGGACAGGATGTTGATCAGGACCTCCTTCAGCTTCGTGTCGTCCCCGATGTAATGGTCGTCCACCGGGCTCAGGAGGCGGCATTCGTAGTGCAGGCCCTTGTCCGCGCACTGGGACATGACCATGGTGTTGATCTGCTCCAGCATCCCGGAGAAGGAGAAGTCCTCCCGGCGCAGGACGATCCGCCCGGACTCGATCCGGCTCATGTCCAGGATGTCGTTGATCAGGTCCAGCAGGTGCTTCGCGCTGGCCCCGGTCTTCACCAGGTAATCCCGGGTCTGGTCCGTGAGGGTGGCGTCCCGGAGGGCCAGGTTGTTCAGGCCGATGATGGCGTTCATGGGGGTGCGGATCTCGTGGCTCATGCTGGAGAGGAAGGCGGTCTTGGCCACGTTGGCCTCCTCCGCCGCCGCCAGGGCCTCCGCCAGGGCCTGGTTCTTTGCCAGGGTCTCCCGCATCTCCTCGTCGATCCTGGTCAGCCCCAGGCCGATGGCGTGGACCATGTGGTCGTCCCGGTCCTCCGGCCGCCGGACACCCGCCATGCGGATCATCTCATAAAATTCCTTCCCGTCCCGGCTGGTGAGATACCGGTAGCTGATGATGGGCTGCTTCAGCAGGGCCTCCCGGATGCGGTCCGGCTCCACGAAGCGCTTGAACCCCTCCCGGTAGCTCTCCGCCACGTGGTTCTCCGCGTAGTAGCCGAACAGGCCCCGGAAGGAGAAGTGGGTCCCCTCCGTGAGCTGGCTGCCCCCGCTGTGGTCCGTGCGGTAGCAGACGCAGTCGTCCTCGTCCAGGTTTACATAATACACGGAGCTGTAATCCGAGGCCATGGCGTTGATCATGCTCTTGGCCTGGGTGGAGGTGTGGGTGACGTAGTACCGCAGCTCGTCCTTCAGCCGGGAGATCTGCCGCCCCAGCTCCTGGATGTCGTCCGTCCGGAGATCGGGGGCGGGGGCGTTTTCCGTGTCGGCGAACTCCCGGGTGATGGAGGCCACGTCCGCCGCCAGGTCCCCCAGGTTTTTCCGGATGGATCCCATCTCCCGGCTGTACTGCCGGGTGAGGATCAGGGCGGCGGCCACGGTCACCGCCAGGAACAGGAGGCAGCCGATCAGGACGGTGCGCTGGTTCCGGGCAAGCTGATCCTCGATCCAGTCCGCGTGGAAGTCGGCGGTGACCACACCGGCCACCTTCCCCGCCGAGTCGAACACGGGGGCGAAGGCGCTGTAGAACCGGCCCCAGGCGTCCTCATAGGGCTCCTCGTCCACGGCGGGGGCGCCCAGGCTGGCGGTATGCAGGGCCTCCGTATACACCACGGGGGAGCCGAACTCCCCGGGGGCCACCGGGTCCGGGTCGATGCCGAAGGTGAAGGTCCCGTCTCCCATGTCCCGGACGTAGTACAGGTAGTCCAGGTTGATGTTGTCCAGGAACCGCTCCAGGGTGTCGTACACCTGCTGATACTCCGGCGTCCCCGCGTCCTCCGCCGTCAGGCGCTCCAGCACGTCCCCGTCCAGCATGGCGGCGGCGGACCTGGCCACGTCCAGCATCCGCTCGTTGATCTGCGTCTTGGCGGCGGCCCGGGACTGGCGCAGCAGCACGAAGCCCAGCGCCAGATTCGTCGCCAGAATGAACAGGGAGACCAGCAGGATCACCCTGGTCCTCATCCCGATCCGTTTGCGGCCCATCTCTCCGCCCCTCTTTCTACCGCAGCATCTCGATGAGCTTGCTCCGGCGGTCGATGTTCATCTTTTGGAACGCGCTTTTCAGGTGCTGCTTCACGGTATGCTCCGTGACGTTCAGCCGCTGGGCGATCTCGCTGTTCCGCAGGCCGGCGGCGGCCAGCTCCGCCACCTCCCGCTCCCGGGCGGTGAGGTCGGACTTCAGCTCCGGGACCTCCTCCAGCATGGCGAAGATGTGGCTCTCGTCCGCACGGGTGTAGCGGATGTTCAGGGCCTTGATCTCCGCGATGGTCTTGCTGTGGCGGTGGGAGATGTTGGGCATGAGGAAGAGGACCTGGAAATACTTCCGGAAGCAGGCCAGGAAGGTGTAGTTCTTGTCCTGCCCCGCGATGGTGAGGGACTTGTCCAGGTACTCCGCCGCCTTCATCATCCGCCCGATGGCCATATAGCCCAGGGCCAGACCGCAGTACATGAAGTTCCGGGTGGAGGCGGAGATCAGCCGGGGGTCCAGCTGCAGGGAGGCCTCCACGGAGGCGATGGCCTGCTTGTACTCCTTCTTCAGCAGCAGGTCCGTGATGCGGCAGGTCTTCACCATGAAGTTGGTGAAGGTCAGATCCGTCAGGTTGTCCGCGTCCCCCTGGGCCCAGAGGGCGGACCGCCCCGTCTCCATCATCAGGCCCAGGAGGTAGCCCCGCACGGTCTCCACCATGTAGGTGTTCAGCCGCTTCCCCTGGAGGAAGGAGTAGCCCTGGGCCTTGTTTTCCAGATAGTCCACCGCCTTCTGGAGGCCGATCATGTTCCCGCTGTAGATGGCGTTGATGCCCAGCAGCAGGGCGGCCCCGTAGGTGGCGGTGGAGTTGGAGGACTGCTCGGAGAGGAAGGCCGCCTGGTAGGCCTGGATGTCCGACTCCTCGAACCGCCCCTGCACCGACAGGGCCTCCCCCCGGTACAGCTCCGCCGCCCCGGCCCCGTGGCCGTCCGTCAACCGGTTGTAGAGCTTCATCACCCGGGCGAAGCGGTCCGCCGTCTCCATCATCCGGCCGGGTTCGGCGTAGAACAGATACCACATGGAGGCGCAGCCGAAGAGGAAGGGCTCCTCCTTCACGAACACCTGGGAGGGGCGGTTCATGAGCTTATCCGCCTCCCGGTACTTCGCCTCCATCCGGTCCAGGTCCGGGAAGTCGGAGAGGGCGTCCATCAGATACCACTCCCCCATGAGCTGGGAGTCCCCCAGGGGGGCGAACAGGGCCCGGAGCCGGTCCATGTGCCGGTCGAAGGCGGCGAACTCACACCCGGCGTACAGGGCGTAGCACAGGCGCAGCAGGGACAGGGGGTGCTTCACCTGCACCTCCTCCGGGCAGCGCTCCAGCACCTGCCGCGCCAGGGCGGTGTAGCTAACCCCGTCGAAGTCCTCCGTGATGAGGCACACCAGCTCGCAGCCCAGAAGGGCGTCGTCGTCCCCCGCCTTGAAGAAGCAGCCCACCGCCTCCCGGGCAAGGCCCTTGTCCCGGTACACCGCGCCGGAGCGGCGGTATACCTCCATCCGGAAGGCGGGACCGGCGGCCTCCAGCCGCCGCCGGAGGAAGTTCAGGAGGATCTCGTGGAGGTAGTAGTCCTGCCGGACCTCGTTGTACCGCACCAGGGGCGTCCGGCGCAGGAGCCGGGTCTGCTCCTCCCGGCTCAGCTCCTCCTCCGGGAACAGGGCGCTGAGGTTGGCGGGGGAGACGTGGTCGAAGAGGCAGATCAGCAGGAGGAAGTCCTGCTCCACCGGGGAGAGCCGCCGCCAGAAGCTGTCGTACAGCAGGGTCTCCAGATCCGGGGCGGTGTCCCCGGCGGCGGCAGGGTCCCGGCGGCGGAGGTACAGTCCCACCGCGGCGGCCCAGCCGTCGGTGCGCCGGTGGATGTCCCTGGCCTCCGCCGCCGTGAGGGTCACCCCCAGCTGCTCCGCGAAGGCCCCGATGTCCTCCTCGCTCAGCAGCAGGTCCCGGCCCCGGATGCTGCACACGCTGTCCTCCAGCTCGCTGAGGATGCCCCGGAGACGGCCGAAGTTCTGGGAGATGAACACGGTGTGCAGCCCCCCGGTGCCCTTGGCCAGGGCGTCCAGCAGCTGGGGCTGCCAGTTCTCCGCCGCGAACTGGAAATTGTCGAACACCAGGGTCATGGGCTGCTCCGCCCGCAGCTCGCTGATGATCCGGGCCGCCTGGTCGGCGTTGGCCCGGTTGAGGTAGCCCAGGTCGCTGAGCCTCCGGGAGGCCTCCTCGTCCACCAGGCCCACCTGGCGCACGAACCACCGGAAGCTGTTGTCCGGCATGCTCTCCACGGCGGTGTACCAGTACACGGGCTCGGGCCTTCCCTCCAGCGCCCAATGGACCGCCGTGGTCTTGCCGTAGCCCGCAGGGGCCTCCAGGACGGAAAGGGCGCTCTCCGGGATGCGCCGGAGCCGTTCCTTCAGCCGCTCCGTAAAGAAGGGCCGGTCCGCCGCCGGGATACGGTTCTTCCTCAATTTCCGTCACCTCCGCCCCTTGTATACTTTAGAATATATCATTATACCACGCCGGGAGCGGGTTCGCAACCGGTTCCTGCACCGGAGCCGCGCCGTGAAAAATTACCCTTTCGAGGGATGGACAGGAAGGGAGAACGCGCTATAATGATATCGTCATAAAGTGCCCCCGGCCCGCCTGACCGGACCGAGGGCAACAACGGACGTGATCCGTCCGCCGAAAGGAGAAAACCTCATGAGGACTGCAAGAGGACTGCGCCGCTTCCTGACCCTGCTCCTGGCGCTGGTGATGGCTCTGGGCCTGTTCCCGCTCCCGGCGGGAGCCCTGGGGCCCAGCAGCAAGACCAGATTCAGCGTGTGGGTCCAGGTGGCGGATAAGGCCTACGCCGGCACGGACAGCGACATCTACCTGCGGGTGTACTATGTGGACGGCACCAAGAGCCAGCACCAGATTGACACCAAGAAGCACGACGACTTCGAGCGGAAGTCCAAGAAAAGCTACATCGTGACCATCGACCGGCCCTACTGGTGCGTAAAGGGCTTTTCCATCTACAACTCCGGCAAGGACGCCATGTGCATCCAGGAGGTGTGGGTGGAAGTCTATACCGCTTCCGGCAGCCGTCTCCCCAACAACCGCAAGGTCTGGGGTCCCGCCGGAGGGACCTGGGTGGAGAAGTCGGAGTATTACTTCTACGTCGCCCAGGGTTACAGCGGCGAGTATACAGACGGGAGCGGCAACAAATATAAGGAATACTCCCAGCGGCAGGTGCAGAGCGGCGGAGCCGCCTACAACACCTTCCGCAGCAAATTCTCCGGGGCGGCCTACATCGGCCCTTCGGACACCGGGGACCTGACCCTGAGCTGGGGCGGCAAGCCGAAGCTCGACAACGACGGCACCTTCGCCGACTACAACCCCTATGAGTACGAATACTGCCCCACCCTGACCTTCAAGTACTACGTGGCCTCCAAGACCAAAAACGGCTGGGTGGAGGCGGACAAGGCCTTCGGCCAGAAGTTCACGGAGACCCAGGGGTCGGACAAGTGCAACGGGCAGGAGATCAAGTACACCAACGGCCTGAAGGTCAAGAAGCAGGACCTGTACAACCTCATGAAGAACGGCCCCTATTACGCCGTCCGGATCGACTCCACCCTCACCTATCCCTCCGAGGGCAGCACCTCCAACCGCAGCGAGACCGTGAGCTATTACGTCTACCGGCCGGAGTTTGAGCTGGGGACCCCCAAGGTCCTCACCTCCACCTTCTCCCAGGAGAAGATCCGGGACCAGTACTTCTTCAACGCCTCCGTCCCGGAGATCAAGATCACCGTTCCGGTGCTGAGCGGCGGGTACTTCTGCAACTATGAGAACCGGCAGGTGGCCAAGGCCCTGGCGGGCACCAACCAGGACATCCGCCTGTGGTACACCAAGGACAAGTACCTGAAAGGCAGCATCTCCTATGACACCAGCCGTCCCGACGACATTCTCCTCACCTTCCCGGTGACGGCGAACGACAGGAACAACATCGTGGGCTCCGGTTCCTCCGGCATGAAGCTCAGCATGAAGGACCTGACGGTGCAGTGGACCGCCACCGATGAGAACAAGGCGAAATACGGCGCCATCCCCACCTATTCCGTATCCTGCGCCGCCGCCTCGGACAACGGCAACCCGGTGGTGGCGGGGACCCAGGCCCTGGGGGCGAAGTCCTACTACGCCAACATGAGCCTCTACAAGCTGGACAACGTCTCCCCGGTGATCGACCTCTCCGAGCCGGAGGGCAGCGCCGCCCTTTCCGGCAAGTGGCAGAAGACCGCGAAGCTGTTCACCGCCGTGGCGGACAACGAGAAGCTCTTCCCCATCGGGGACAACGGCTCCAACGAGGGCCTGTTCCGGCTGCGGCTCCTGGACGGCAAGGGCAACGACGTGACCTTCTATGAGGTGAAGGGCAGCCGCAGGACCGAGAGCAAGGGCGGCCTCCTGCTCCCCGTCACGGACCGGACCACCGAGGTCACCCTGAAGGACGGGGTGGAGGCGGAGCTGAGCATCGAGCTTACCGGCCGGGACATCGCGGGGAACGAGATCAAGAAGATCATCCCCGGCCTGCGGCTGGACACCAAGGCCCCGGAGGTGAGCATGGAGACCGTGGCCCAGCCCCAGAACGTCGTGGACAAGAGCCGGGTGATCACCTTCAACTTCAACATCACCGAGGCCTCCGGCACCGGTATGGTGAAATACTGCTTCTATCCCCAGGGCTCCGCCGCCCCCGCCGAGAACTCCAACGACCTGCGGCAGAGCGGCGTCATCAACAGCCTCATCGGCCAGTGGTGCTTCATCCAGCAGTCCGACGTGAGCGGCGCCACCGTGCAGATGAAGCTGAACGAGGGGGAGGGCTTCGACGGCTACCTGGTGTACTACGCCAAGGACGAGGCGGGGAACGTGGCCCAGCGCACCACCCTGCCCGTGAATGTGAACAACCTTTCGGCGGAGTGCGAGGTGGAGGTGGCCTCCTACACCCATCCCCTCCCCAGCTACGACATCACCTTCACCCCGGGGAAGGACTGCGTGGTGTATTACCGATGGTCCACGCCCACGGGGGGCGGACAGATGATCTCCCGCCCCTATGTGAAGTATGAGCCTGACAAGATCGCCGCCGGGACCATGCCCAACCCCGGCAGCGGCGACCCGGATCCCTACCGGCCCGCCGAGGCCTCCGCGGATAAGCTGGACGGCCTCCAGGTGCTGGAGTACTACGTGGAGAACCGGGCCTCCGGGAACATCGCCAAATTCGAGGGCGCCCTGGGCATCCCCCTGGTCTTCGACAATACCCCGCCCGACCTGAGCCAGACCAGGGTGTCCACCGGCAGCTCCCTGGACGTGCAGACCTTCAACCTCACCGCCACGGATACGGCGGGGATCGCCTCCGCCCGGTACACCGTGAGCCCCGCGGGGAACGATACCATCGCCGCCAAGGGGAACCTGGAGCTGACGGAGGGGACGGAAGCCCTCTACGCCGTCCTGAGTACCGGTGAGATGAATCTGCCCAACGGCAATTACGTCCTCACCCTCTACGCCACGGATCAGAACGGCGTGGAGTCCGCCCTGGCGGGAGAGCCCTTCTCCATCCGCACCCTGGCCCCCACGGTCACCGCGGAGCTGAAGGACGGGAAGACCCAGCGGAGCGACCCCGCCTATGCCGTGACCCTGAACGTCTCCGACCTCTTCAGCGGGACGCCCGGGGAACAGAGCGTCTACTGGCGCTCCTCCACGGACGGGGTGACCTGGTCCGACTGGACCCTGCTCTGCGGCCTGACCGCCGCCTCCGGCACCCTCACCGCCACGGCGGACCTGGCCTCCCCCGCCACCCTGGCGGAGGGCCTGAACCAGGTCTACCTCCAGGTCCTGTGCGCGGAGAACGGCAAGAACATGAAGCGGGAGCGCATCTCCCCCGCGAGCATCGTCACCCTGGAGCCTCTGGTGCTGCTGCTGGACGACACCGCCCCCACGGTCCAGTGGACCGTCACCTGTGAGCGGAACCGCACGGCCCTCACCGGCACCCTCACCGCGGCGGACGATTTCACCGCCCCGGAGGACATCACCGTCACCGCCGACCTGGGGACCGTGACCCGGTCCCAGGAGTATCCCAACGTGTGGACCGTGGAATATGAAGTCCCCGCCAACGCCACCCAGGCCACCCTGCCGGAGAAGCTCACCTTCACCGTCACCGACGGCGCGGGGAACGCGGCCAAGGCGGAGGCCTTCACCGCCGGGATCCTGGACCTCACCGGCCCCGTCATCACCCAGACCGACGAGACCTATGACGACTTCGGCGGCAGCGACCGGCGGGACGCCTATGTGACGATCAAGCTCACGGACGCCCTTCCCGAGACCGTCACCTTCACCTGCGGCGACCCCCAGGAGGACAAGACCGACGCCCAGCGCGCCGAGGCGGAGGAGCATATGCAGGTGATCCCCTCCGATACGGTGGAGGGTGAGTACACCGTGGTGTTCCGGGGCTTCACCGGGAACCCGTATCTCACCGTCACCGCCCAGGACGACCTGGGGAACCAGGAGAAGCAGACCTTCGGACCCTTCACCGTGAAGAACGCGGCCCCCTCCTGGCCCACGATCCTCTCCGCCCCCGCCTACGCCCAGGATACCGCCACCCTGGTGGTGAAGTGCAACGTCCCCGCCCTGGTGGTGGCGGCGGAGGACACGGCGTGGACTGACGCGGAGCGGGACCGGGTCCTGGCCCTGGTGGAGGCGGCGGTGCTGAAGGGCACCCTGTCCACCGTCTCCAGCTGCATGGTCACCACCACCGGCGCCGGTGAGGGAAAACGGGACTGCGGCGTGTGGGTGGTGGACGGCTTCGGCAACGCCTACGGCGGGACCGCCGGGAGCGCCGGCATCTACACCCTGGAGCCGGACACGGTCTTCGGGAAAACGCTTCCCGTGGAAATGCTGCTGGTACGGTATACCGATGGGACCGTCACGAATGTATCCCCTGACGCCCTGGTGGCCGGCACGCATGTGGCAGACCCGTCTGTGGATGGGGATACGGACAAGACCTACACCGCCTCGGTCATCGTGGGTCAGCCCTACAACTACTATGGTTCTGACGGTCAGTTCTATCTCTATGCGTATGATGAAACGACCGAGACCGAGTATGTTTATCTCAAAGACAGCCAAAACGAGCGGCATGAATTGCAGTACGATCTCGAAACCTACGACGTATATTTTGAAACGGCCGGCGGAAAAACGGACCTGACCTGGTACGATGCCGTGGTCTATCCGTACACCATCCTTACGGCGCAGGATGAACGGACCGGTATGGCTCCGAGGACAAGCGACGGTTGGATGGATGGCATTTATCCGGAGGACTATGACGATAAGGGAACGGTACTGCATTTTGACCCGGACGCCGGAGGGTTCGCTATGGAGATGGAACGCTACGGCTTCCACCGGATGGTCTTCAATGTCGTACCGAGTGCCGAAGTGACGGAGAATCTGCCCGCCGCCAAGCTGAACATCGGCCTGTTCAACAGCCTGGGCGGATGGTCTGAGGACGAAAACGACTATTATGATATTTATATCCGCCAGGTCCCGGACTATGGGTATGCATATTGTACGGATGGGGAAGGCGCTGCCCTGGAGCTGAAAGAGAATATCGACGGCTATCCTGCTGCCACCGTGGCCCAGGAGTGTTTCATCACGGATATCTGGATGAACCAGACCCTGAACGTCAACGTCCCCATCATCACGGTGCAGCCGGAGCTTCTCTGGTCCTGGCGGCAGGATTCCCTGACCCCCCAGGCCCGGCTGGACTTCAGCGCCGCGGGCCACGGGGCGGAGATGAAGACCCTGAAGCTCCTGAAGTGGAACGCGGCGGATACCGGCTGGGACGTGGTGGCGGCCTGGAGCGATTATGCCTGGACCGTGGCCGATGGCTGGGAAGCCGTCACCGATCCGAACGCGGAGGAGAGCGCCTCCCTGAGCATCATCATCCCGGAGGCGCAGCAGGGCACGTTCGCCATCTACGGGGAGAACGTGTACGGCCTCAGCACCCTGAGCAATGACATCGACATCACGGTCATCTCCACCCCCATCACCGCCGGGGACTTCTCCGTGGACTATGTGCTGCAGAGAGCGGCGGATGAAATGACCCTCGCGGCCGCTCTGACCCCGGTGCAGCTGAAGGACGAGGAGGGGAACGACCTGACGGATCCGGAGGCCTACCTGGTGAACGCCGCCGTGGCGGAGGATGAATACGCCGCCTGGGCCACGGTGCGCCTGACCATCCCGGCGGCGAAGGTGGCGGAGCGGAACCTGTACGTCCGCAACGCAGCCTATACCACCGACGCGAACGGTGACCGGATCGCCGAGGTCCGGCTGTCCCCGGAGTCCGAGACCTTCACCTTCCAGCTGGCGGACCCCTACGGCTATACCCGGAACGTGACCGTGGGCTACGGGAAGTATGACGTGCTGCCCCCCACCCTGGGAGAGCCGATGCCGGAGGAGCTGGGCAAGACCAATAAGCCCTACGGCGTGACCATCACCGCCGCCGACGGGGAGAGCGGCATCGCCTCCGTGACCCTCACGGGTCCGGACGGGGCGGCCCCCCAGGATCCCGACACCGGGAAGTGGGTCATCACCCGGAACGGCAGCTACCTCTTCACCGCGACGGACCGGCTGGGGAACGTGACCAAGCGGGCCTTCTCCGTGAACAACATCGATACCACCGCCCCCACGGCCGCCTTCTTCCAGAGCCTGGAGGAGGACACCCAGTCCCCGGTGGTGGTGAACATGACCTTCAGCAAGCCCAACGTGACCATCCTGCGCATCGAGCCTGCGAGCGAAAGCGTCCGCTGCACCCTGGACAAGGGGGCAAAGACCCTCACCTACACCACCAACGGCGCGGTGACGGTGTTCTTCATGGATGAATACGGAAACGTGGGCCAGGGCGTCTGGAACGTGAACAACATCTACACCAAGGCCCCGGAGGTCTCCGCCCTCTGCCGGGTGGCCTCGGACGAGCTGAGCGTGAGCGTGACCTTTGAAATGACCAAGGACGACAACGGCGCGCCCGTTGACACCTTCCACAAGCTGGAGGACCTGACCGTCATCTACAACGGCCAGAAGTACAACGCCGCCGCAGCGGAGATCCCCCTGCTGACCAACGGGGTGTACACCTTCATGGTGATGGATCAGGCGGGCCTGACCCAGCTCATCAAGCTGGAGGTGAAGGACATCGACCGGGAGGCCCCCAAGATCACGGAGGTCACCTGGACCTACAAGTACCTGGACGAGCAGGGTGCGGAGCATGACGCCTCCTTCGCCCTGAGCCAGGTGCTGGCCGGAAAGGACTGGGGCGCGGGCTACCGCATCGCGGACGACATTTACCACCGGACGGGCGGGGATGTGACCGTCACCGTCACCACGGATAAGGACACCGCCATCATGGGCAGCCAAAGCACCCTCATCACCCAGGAGGACCTGGCGGACATGAGCGGCCGGGCCGGGATCTGGGGCAAGGAGCATGAGCTGGTGTACCGGGAGAACGGCCTGTACGTGTTCAACCTGGAGAAGCATAACGGCCGCTCCGCCCACTACGGCGTGGACGTGGAGATCATCGACAAGACGCCTCCCGTCATCGAGCTGACCAACGGCACCTACCTGATGTACATCGAGGGCCGGGACAAGGGCAGCGTGGTGGACTACCTCACCGCCCTGAGCGCCTGGGACACCTACCTGGGCGTCACCACGGACCTTTCCGCCGCCGTGCAGGTGGACTTCGGCGGCCTGGACGCGAGTAACCTGGAGAACAACGTCTTCGACAAGAACAAGCCCTACACCGTCACCTATTCCGTGAAGGACGCCGCCGGGAACGAGACCCGGGTCACCCAGACCGTGATCCTGGTGAGCATGGACGACGTGCTGGTCACGGTGAACGGCAAGCTGCCCAACGCCAGCTTCATGGCGGAGGCGGACATGGCGGATGGCGTGACCCTGGGGATGATCAACTTCGCCGGCACCGTCTACTGCACCTACGCCGCGGGCATGCGCACCATGGGCCAGATGAAGACCATGGGCACCCTCCTGAAGCAGGAGAACGGCGTGTTCCAGGTGACGGGCCTGACCAGAGGCTGGTATACCTTCTTCGTCCAGACCGCCACCCGGGATTACTTCAACATCTACGTATTCGTAAGCTGAGAGAGGGGGAGGAAGCACAATGGCAAAACGCTTACTGAGTCTGCTCATGGCGGCGATCTTCCTGCTGGGGATCGGCCCCATGCCCGCCATGGCGGCAAACAGCCAGGAGGTCTATTCCATCTCCAACGGCTGCCTGATGTACAGCTTCAACACCAGCACCGGCGGCTTTTCCATCCAGACCCAGGAAGGGCACCCGGATAAGCAGTACGACGACAATATGCCCCTCCTCTACCGGGAGGGGCGGCAGGGACTGCCGGAGACCTCCTACATCACCGTGCGCATCGACGGACGGGACTACATCTTCGGCAGGGACTACGGCCTCTTCGGCCTGGAGAGCAAGCTCAGCACCCCCGTGATCTCCGAGGGGGGACGCATGATCTCCGTGAGCTGGAGCATCAAGGGCTACACCGTCACCCAGAAGGTGGCCCTCTCCCAGGAGACGGACTCCAACATCCTGGGGAACGTGGGCATCCAGTATTCCGTCTCCAACGACAGCGGCAAGGCGGGCAGCGTGGGCATCCGTGTGCTCATGGACACCGCCCTGGGGAACGACGTGGACGGCCCCTTCGTCTTCACCGACCTGAACCCCGTGCCCACCTGCACCGAGAAGGAGTACTCCGGAGCGGCGGGGAACATGCCCCAGCAGCTCCGGGCGGTGGACAGCATCATCAACGCCACCAAGGTCTCCTACCTCTTCTTCACCGGCTGGAACAACAGCATCCAGCCCCCGGACCGGGTGGTGGTGGGCCACTGGGCCAACCTGGCCAACACCCGCTACGACTATGAGCCCGACTCCTTCTGCGACTTCACCAACTACTCCAACGAGTACCGCACCCCGGATGCCGCCTACGGCATCTACTGGACCGAGAAGACCATCCCCGCGGGCGGCAAGTTCGTGGGCGAGCTGCTCTACGGCGTGGGCACCTTCTCCAACGATACCCTGGATCAGCTGGTGGGCGTGGACATCCAGGTGGGGGACGTGGAGCCCGCCGGACCGGGCGCCTCGACCTATAAGAACAACGGGGAGATCGAGGTCACGGTGAACCTGGACAACGCCCTGGATCAGTCCGTGGACCTGACCTCCGCCACCGTCACCCTCACCGTCCAGCAGAAGACCAACGACAAGGGGGAGGAGGAGGACGACGGCATCCATGTGGTGGGGGAGAACTCCATCACCGTGGAGCTGCCCAAGGGCTCCCTGCGCACCGCCGTCTTCAAGCTGAAGGCGGACCCCCAGTCCAGCATGACCGCCAAGCGCATCTACGTGAGCCTGGACGCCAGGACCGCCACGGACGACCAGGTGGCGGAGAACGCCTCCCGGTACATCTTCATCCCCGGCCTCACCGAGCTGTACCCCGCCGTCACCTTTGACGCCGTCAGCCCCGGCATCGTGTACACCGAGGGGGAGAAGACCATCACCGTCAGCGGCTCCCTGGAATCCCTCCGGGCCCTGAAGGGGGATCCGGACAGCTGGGACCTGGTGCTGGAGCAGGATATCACCGACAAGACCCCCCACCGGGTGGTGCTGGATAAGGACAGCATCACCTTCCTGGAGGGCAAGGACGGCAAGATCAACGCCTTCTCCTTCATCACCGCGGAAAAGCTGACCGTGGGGAAATACAAGATCGTCTTTGAACTCCGGGGCAAGGTGAAGGAGGCCTACAACGCCTCCTCCTTCACCGTGGGCAAGCGCCTGGAGGTCTCGGCGGACAAGAAGTACGCCACCAGGTCCTACGGCGTGGTGGCCATCATCCGGCACAACTACAACAATTACCTGGCCGCCGCCTTCGATACGGAGCGGGATTACCAGCTCTTCATGAGCGGCGAAAAGGAGATCTCCGGCGTTCCCAAGCAGGACTTCAACAGCACCAGCTATGACGACGGGTGGAACAAGGACTATGAGGTCCTGATCACCGTCCGGGGCAAGATCCATGAGGCCAAGGACCCGGATACCGGTGAGCTGTACTACCAGGGCGAGTGCAAGGAGGATCCCATCACCATCAACGGCATGCTCGCCTACAAGAGCGAAAACCCCCTGATCATCAAGCGGGGCGGCAACCTCAGCAGCAGCGCCAAGAACGGCTGGGCGGTGGAGGGCGACGGCACCATCAAGGTCATCAACTCCATCACCGTCTGGAACTACGAGTGGAGCATCGGCGTGCAGGACGGCACCCTCTACTCCCTCAGCGGCGACGACACCGATTTCCTGGGGGCCAAGGACGTGACCGTCTCCCTGGGGGGCGCGGGCTTCCTGATCCAGTCCGTGGGCGGCTTCCTGGTGGACCTGAAATACGGCGTCCTCACCTGCAGCAACGAGGACGGCACCCTGGTCCACGGCGTGGGCTTCGGCGGCTCCCTCAGCATCCCCATCAAGGGCAGAAAGGACAACAATAATAACAACAACAACGGCGGCAACAACGGCGGCAACGGCGGCAACAACGGCGGCAACGGCGGCGGCTCCGGCGGCTCCGGCGGCGGCAGCGGCGGCTCC
>JAEEGL013820032.1_pt1 | contig 15593 bp, 12 predicted proteins | sample 9134231 | NCBI WGS metagenome assembly JAEEGL01 (sample SAMN16246548, study PRJNA631951) | gut metagenome | biome: gut microbiome; feature: rumen; material: fiber-attached | host: Bos | place: Iran: Karaj | collected 2018-10
CAGATTGCGCAGTCAGAATTTTCGTCAGATTGTCTGAAAATCGCGGGGAATACTTCCTGTATTGGCCAAGATTTTCGGGCAATATGACGGAATATTATGCAAGCAAGATGCGTGCCGCGGATTATGCGGTGTTGCCTTAATCATCAAGGGGAAACCCGACAGGGAAATCTGACATTAGGAGCCACGCGGTATGCCGAAGGAAAATCGGAAAACGCTTTCTGCTTCAAGCCCATGCCGAAGCCGTGCTGTTTCGATGCGGGGCAGCCGTGCTGCACGGAGGAGATTTTCAAAAAGCCGGAGGATTACAGCGGCGAACTGAAGATGCACGAGAGCAGATCCGGACTCAGCAGCGCCTGTAAGCGATCGCAGACAATCTAACTATCATATATGGAGGAAACGAAATGCTGAACATTGCGAAGACCATTGACAACGAAAAGGCGGCTTTTTCCCTGGAGGGTCGGCTGGATACGGTCACAGCCCCGGAGCTGGAGAAGGAACTGAAGGCGGCCCTGGAGGGCATCAGCGAGCTGACTATGGATTTCAGCAAGCTGGAGTACATCTCTTCCGCCGGGCTGCGCGTGCTGCTCTCCGCTCAGAAGATCATGAACAAGCAGGGGGAAATGAAGATCCGGAATGTCAACGAGACCATCATGGAGATCTTCGAGGTCACCGGCTTTGCGGATATCCTTACCATCGCCTGAGGGGGGAGAAGTATGACCACTGCAGAAATCAAAGTCACCGCCAACGGCGAGGGCATGGAGGAGGCGTTGTCAGCCACGGAAAAGCTGGGCCTGGACAGCGGCCTCAGCCATAAGGAAAACCTGCGCCTCCGCCTGCTGGCAGAGGAGCTGATCGGCCTCATGCGGGGCATCACCGGCAGTGTGGAGGCGGTGTACCTGGCCAGGCTGGAGGGAAGAAAATCCGAGCTCAGCCTGAGCGCCGACGTCAGCCTGAACCAGGAGATGCGCAAGCAGCTTCTGGCGGCCTCCTCCAGCGGAAAGAACGCGGCGGCCAAAGGCTTCATGGGCAGGATCCGGGACATGGTGGCCACCATCCTGCTGCCGGAAAACGGGGAATCCGGCGAGGTGTCCGGCCTGTCCCTGGGCCTTATGAGCCTGGGCGGTCCGGCGCGCTACACCGCGGGTGTCAACGCCTATGCCTGGAGCATGAGCAAATATATGTCTGAGATCCGCAGCAGCTGCGAGCAGGACGAAGACGCTGCGCAGGCCTGGGACGAGCTGGAGAAGTCCATCGTTGCCAACCTGGCCGACGAGGTCACGGTGAAGATCGTGGGCTCCCTGGTGGAGATCAACATCACCAAAGCATTCTGAGCCATACACGGCAGCAGGTTCGTACATACATGCGGCATACGGATGAACAGGCCCGGCAGCCCGGTGCGCCCGTTCATCCGTATGGGCCGCTGTTTTCACTTTTTCGGGTATTGCCAAAAAAGAGGCAACAAGCGCCGCTTTGATACTGTTATGGAAGGAGTATTGCCATGACGATCCGGCTGATCGGGCGGATCGATTCCAACAACGCCGCCCAGGTAGAAAAAGAAGTCCTGACCCAGCTGGACGGCGGGAAGGGGCCAGAGCTGACGCTGGATGCGGCCGGCCTGGATTATATCTCCAGCGCCGGGCTGCGGGTGGTTCTGCACCTGAAAAGGATCTGCCCGGCCCTGCGGATCGTGAACGTCAATTCCGAGGTCTATGAGATCCTGGACATGACCGGCTTTACCCAGATGATGACGGTGGAGAAGGCCTACCGGGCCGTTTCCGTGGAAGGCTGCGAGGAGATCGGCCGGGGGACCAACGGGGTGATCTATCGCATCGACCAGGACAATGTGGTGAAGGTCTACCGGAATTCCTGCACCCTGGACGACATCCGCCATGAGCGGGAGGTGGCGAAGCTGGCCCTGATCCTGGGCATCCCCACCGCCATTTCCTACGACGTGGTCCGGGTGGGGGACAGCTACGGCTCCGTGTTCGAGCTGCTGAACGCCCGTTCCTTTTCCAACATCCTGGCGGCCGAACCGGAGAAGATGGACTGGTGCGTCCGGGAGTATACGGCGCTGCTGAAAAAGATCCACGGTACCCTTGTCCCGAAGGGGAAGCTGCCGGACATGCGGGAAACCGCCCTGGACTGGGCCCGTTTCCTGCTGGATCATCTTCCCGCGGCTGCGGGGGAAAAGCTGCTGGCCCTGGTGGAAGCCGTCCCCCCCGACGACCACATGCTCCACGGGGACTACCATACGAAAAACCTGGAGCTGCAGAACGACGAGGTGCTGCTGATCGACATGGACACCCTGGCGGTGGGCCATCCCATTTTTGAACTGGCCAGCATCTACAATGCCTTCGTGGGCTTCTACGAGCTGGATCACGAGGCCGTCAGGAGCTTCCAGGGCTTCGATTTCGAGACCGGCCTCCGTTTCTGGCAGAAATCACTGGCCGCCTACCTGGGCACGGAATGCCCCGCAAAGCTCCGGGAAGTGGAGGACAAGGCACGCATCATGGGCTATGCCCGCCTGATCCGCCGGGCCATCCGCCGCAATGCCGCGGAAAGCGGGCAGGGCCGCCGGGAGCTGGCACACTGGACAGAGGAGCTGCTGGTGCTGCTGGACAAGGCCGATACCCTGACCTTTTCCCCCGATGAGCTGGAGATCACGGCGGCGCAGGAGAACCTTTCCCAGGTGCAGGCCTTCGTCCGCGACAAGCTCGGCAGCGTCGCCTGTTCCCGCAATACCCTCCTGCAGATCGGCGTGGCGGTGGAAGAGGTCTTTGTGAACATCGCCCGCTATGCCCGTCTGCGGGGAAAGGACAGCACAACCCTGCGGGTGGAGGTGTCCGGGGAGCCGGTGGCGGTGACCATCACCTTCGTGGACCACGGCGTGCCCTACGATCACCTGGCCGCGGCAGGGGCGGATGCCCTCATGTCCGCGGACGAGGTGGAAAACGAGGCCATGGGCATCCTCATGGCGAAAAAGCTCATGGACGACGTGGCCTATCACTACCGGGACGGCCGCAATATCCTGACGCTGAAAAAGAATCTGTGATGCGTCGCGCCGGCTGCCGACGCGGAGGTGCCATGGCGATCAAATTCGACACGCGGAATAAAAAACCGAAGCTGAAATCCCTGCTGGCGCTGACTGTTACGGCGGCGGTTGCCATCGGCATCCTGGTTTGGACCGATCCCCGGCAGAATGCCGCAGCGGCCTGCTTCGTGATGGCGGCCTATGCCCTGGGGATGATCCTGGCGCTGCTTTGGGCCTTCCGGGAACAGATACGCTATAACCCCTATTCCTACAATACGATCTTTTACATGGGCTTTGCCATCTTTGCCCTCTCCGTCATGATCTCCCATATCGTGATGGCCGTGCGCGTGCTGCATGAGCCGGAAATCTATACCGGCTATGAGTTCCTTCATACGCTGCTGGGCTCTGCCAAGACCTATATGTTCCTCTCCTCGCCCTTCCTGCTGGCCTTCTCCGCAGCCCTCTGCATCTCCAATGTCTCCCTCATCCGCCATGAGGGGAAACGGCTGGTGAACCTGCTGGGGATCCTTCTTTCCTTCCTCCTGGTGGCGGGCCTGGCGCTGCTGTGGAGGCTGGATTACGCGGTCTCCGGAAGCCTGCGGGAGGTCATGATCCACGATATTTTCGTAAACCTCTACGCGGCGATCTATCTCTATTTTGAATGTATGCTCATCGGCATCATCGTGGCGGACGCCATCGCCGCCAAATATGAACCGGAGAAGGACAAGGATTTCCTCATCGTCCTGGGCTGCGGCCTGAAAAAGGACGGAACGCCGACGAACCTGCTGAAGGGGCGGCTGGACAGGGCCCTGGGCTTCGCCCGGCAGCAGAAGGCGGAGACGGGCAGAGGGCTTACCTTCGTCACCTCCGGCGGCCAGGGTCCGGACGAGGTCATCTCGGAAAGCGCCTCCATGAAACGCTATCTGATGGAGCAGGGCGTCCCGGAGGAACGGATCATCGAGGAGGACCGCTCCACGGACACGCGGGAGAACATGCGCTTCTCCAAGGAGAAGATCTGGGCCCTCGACCCCAAAGCAAAGGTGGCCTTCTGCACGACGAACTACCATGTCTTCCGCAGCGGCCTGTTCGCCCGTCGGGTGAAGATGCGGGCCGTGGGCATGGGGGCGGAAACCAAGTGGTATTTCTGGCCCAATGCGGCGGTGCGGGAATTCGTGGGGCTCCTGACCCAGCATCTGGACAAGCAGGTGCTGATCCTGGGCGGCATGGCCGCGGCCTACGTGATCCTGACGGTGGTGTCCTATCATCTTTGACAGGACAGCCGGTAGTTCCGTGAGACAGAAAAAGACACAGGCATAAAAGGAGGAAACTTCCATGAAACGATGCAGAGGGGCTTTGGCGCTGCTTCTGGCGCTCACGATGCTGCTTTCCGCAACGGTCTTCGCGGCGGAAACGCCGGCAGGGGAGAAGCTGGATTACGGCGACGGCGCCAACTGGGCGTATTTCGCCCTGGGGGAGGACACGGGCGTCGACGTTTTCCTGATCTGTCCCACCGTGGATACCCGGAGCGAGACGAATTCCTTTGACCTGAACGATAAGCTCAAAGGACGGTTCGTGAGCGCCCTGGATATGGAGAAGGGCATCTATGAGGAGGCCGGCAGGCTCTATTCCCCCTACTACCGTCAGATGTCCATCAACGCGTACCGGCTTTCCCGGGAGGAACAGGCCCAGGCGGAGGCAGTCGCTTACGCCGATGTTTCCGACGCCTTCCGCTGGTATCTGGACCATGAGAACGGCGGCCGGGGCCTGATCCTGGCCGGGTTTTCCCAGGGCTCCCAGATGTGCCTGGAGCTGATGAAGGAATACTTCGGCGGCGAAGGTGCGGAAGCCGCCGCCCTGCGGGAAAAGCTGGTGGCGGTCTACGCCCTGGGTTGGACCGTCACGGAGGAAATGACGGAGGCTTATCCCCAGATCGTCCCCGCCGCGGGGGAGACGGACACGGGCACGGTCGTGGCCTTCGACTGTGAGGACGGGAGCCTGACGGAGACGATGATCATCCCCGCCGGGACGAAAGCCCTGTCCATCAACCCTCTGAATTGGCGCACGGACGGCGCCGAAGCGGACAGGTCCCTGAACCTGGGCGCGGTCATGGGCGCCGGCGCGGAGCCGGTGGAAGCCCTCTGCGGCGCCTATATCGGCGAACGGGGAGAACTGGTGGTGACGGAGGTGCGCGCATCGGACTACCCGCCCGGCCTGGATATCTTCCCGGAAGGCTCCTATCACCTCTATGACTATCAGTTTTTCTTCATGAACCTGAAGGAAAACGTTGCGGCCCGCACCGCCGCCTGGCGCAGCGGCCTGCCCTTCAAGGACGTGGCGGCGGATGCCTGGTATGTCCCGGCGGTGAAGGCCGCCCTGGAAAGCGGGCGTATGACCGGGACGGGCCCCTCTGCCTTCAGCCCCGGCCTGGCCCTTACCCGTGCACAGCTCGTCACGATCCTCTGGCGTATAGCGGGAGAGCCGGTGGTGAACTATGCCCTGCCGTACGGCGACGTGAAGGCGGAGGCCTGGTATGCCGATGCCCTTCGCTGGGCGGTATCGTCAGCCCTGGTGGAGGGCGGCGGCAGCTTCCACCCCAAGGATGCGGTCACCCGCGAGGAGACGGCAAGGATCCTCTGGAACTATGCGAAATCCACCGGCGCGGATGTGAGCGTGGGGGAGGACACCAATATCCTCAGCTATGCGGACGCCTTCGATATCACGGAAGGGTATTACGCCCCCCTGCAGTGGGCACTCGGCGCCGGCGTCATGGAGGGCACCCCGGAGGGGTATCTGGAACCTCTGGGACAGCTCACCCGCGCCCAGGCGGCGGCTCTGCTCCAGAGGCTGGACGCGGCTCTGGTACCGTCCGCCCCTCTTTCCCTCTGGGTTTCCGACGCTCCGGCGGCCAGGGCCCTGATCGCCTATGTGGAGGCGGTGACGGACGAGCAAAGCGCGGATTATATCCCGGTGCGGGACCGCATCGCCGTTTTCGATCTGGACGGGACCCTGTTCTGTGAGACGGATCCCAACTACTTCGACTATATGCTTCTGGCCTGGCGCGTCCTGGAAGACCCGGATTACAAGGACAGGGCCTCCGATTTTGAGCGGGAGGTGGCCAATAAGATCCGGGAGCAAAACGAGACCGGCAAATCCTTCCCCGGCCTGGAAGTGGACCATGGCAGGGCCGTCGCCTCCGCCTTCGCCGGGATGACCGTGGCGGAATTCAACGACTATATTCAGGAATTCAAGAAGCAGCCCATGCCCGGTTACCTGGGGATGGACCGGGGCGAGGGTTTCTATCAGCCCATGGTGCAGGTGGTGAACTACCTTCTGGCCAATGATTTCACGGTCTATGTGGTCAGCGGCACCGACCGGCTTATCGTCCGGGGCATCATTTGCGGCAGCATCCTGGATATCCCCAACCGGCAGATCATCGGCTCAGACGAGACCATCGTTTCCAGCGGTCAGGGGGAGACCGACGGCCTGGACTATGTCTTCACCCAGGGGGACGAGCTGATCCTGGGCGGCAGCTTCCTCATCAAGAACCTGAAGATGAACAAGGTGTCCGTCATCATGCAGGAGATCGGCCAGCAGCCGGTGCTCTCCTTCGGTAACAGCACGGGGGACAGCAGCATGGCGGAGTTCGTCACCAGCGGCAATCCCTACCGCAGCCTGGCCTTCATGCTCTGCTGCGACGACCTGGAGCGGGAGAACGGGAACCGGGCGAAAGCGGACAAGATGTTCGCCCTCTGCGAGGAATTCGGCTGGGTGCCCGTTTCCATGAAGAACGACTGGACCACCATCTACGGGGACGGCGTGACCTATGTGGGCGCCTCCGCCGAAGCGCAGCCCGCCGCCTGAGGAAGACCAAATCGCATCTGGGGCTTTTCACCGCCGAAAACTCATGATATACTGTAATAAACCATTCTCCAGCCACGAAAATGGCCGGAGAAAGTTTAGAGCGCGGAAGGAGGCGGGGAGATGCGGGAGAGCGACGAAGAGCTGTATCGCGTCTACCTCGCCGAGGGCAGCGAGGACGCCCTGCGGGAGCTGCTGCTGCGCCACCGGGAGAGCCTGACCCTCTTCCTCTTCGGCTATGTCCGCAATATGGACGACGCGGAGGAACTGATGCTGGATGCTTTTGCAGCGGCAGCGGCCCGGACCTCCGCCTATGCCGGCCGCAGCAGCTTCCGCACCTGGCTCTTCGGAATAGGGCGGCACCTGGCCCTGCGGCAGCTGAAGCACCGCCGGGAGATACCCCAACCGGAACCGGGGGAAAACGGGGAATCGCCGGAGCTGGAGCTGATGCGCAGCGAGCGCAATCGGCAGCTCTATGCGGCCATGGAACGCCTGCACCCGGATTACCGGCAGGCGCTCTACCTCCTTTTCTTTGAGGATATGGAGGTCGGGGAAGCGGCCCGCGTCATGGGAAAGACCAAAAAACAGGTCTATAATCTGACGGAACGGGGAAAAAAGGCCTTGCGTGCCGAGCTGGAAAGGATGGGATTCGACTATGCGCAGCGCGGATGAACAGCTGCGGCTGATCCGGAACAGGGCAGCAGGGCTGCGTCGTCGGCGGCAGGCGCTCCTGTGGGAGGGGGGCTGCGCGGTATGCCTGCTGGCGGCATTCTTCCTGCGCTTCCTGCTGCCCGGGGTGGGAGCCGGCGCGGCCCTGCCGGAAGGGGCTGCCTATGGCAGCCTGATCCTGACCTCCCCGATGGTGAGCTGCATCGTCGTCGCCGTGCTGGCCTTTGCCTTGGGCATCTGCGTCACCCTGCTCTGCGTCCATCGCCGGGAGCAGGGGGGAGAAGGGGAGGACGAGGACCCGTGATCGGTGATGCTGTGCAGGTGCTGGTGCTGCTGGTGGTGCTGATCGGCTACTTCCGTATGGCGCGGCGGCAGGAGAATAAGCTTTTCCTGATTTTCGCCGCCCTTTCCTCCGCCACGCTGATGATCAGCCTGCTCTATTATCTGGCCCATTCCGCTCTGCGGGAGGGAATGCGGGTGCCCTTCGCGGCCAACGATATTGCGGATTTCGGGACCTTCCTGATGCTGAGCACCGCGCTCCGATCCGCCGTGGGTACGGGGCGGGGCCGGTTCCGCGGCGCTGTGCTCGGTGCGGCGGCCTTTGCCGCGGCCAACGTCTGCCTCTGGATCGGCTGGTCCGGGGAGTGGGTCCGGGACATCTTCGGTGGGCTGCCCTTCGGTTATTTCATCTGCGTCTGCGTCCGCTCTGTCTATCTGACGGAGGCCATGCGCCGGTGGGAGCGGGCGGCCATGTGGCTCACCTGCGCCCTCGTTGCGGCAGCGGAGATGGCGGCGCTTCTCACCCCGCCGCCCCTGAGCCCCGCCATGGATACAGCGGCCTACATTCTGTTCAGCCTGGGCGAAGCCCTGCTGCTGCTCCGCATTTTCCTGTCCTTCCGGGCGGGGAAAAGCAGCGACGCCGCCATGAGCCTCTGCTATACCGGATTCTGCTGGAATGCCGTCTCCATGTATATGTCCGCCGGCGTTTTCTACACCGTTTTTGCCACTCTGATGGCCCCGTATGCATTTCTGATGCTGCTGGCTGCCCGGAAGAAGGTGAAATCGGCATGATCTATTCCGAGAACATCCTCCTGTGCATCAGCATCCCCCTGCTGCTGACCGCCATTTATACGAAAGGCGCGGCCCGGCGAAGCATTTCCGCATTTCTCGTGGGCATGGTGACCTGCCTGCTGAGCAGCTACATCAGCGGGTATCTGACCCTGCTGGCGGGGATGGACCTGAAGGAGTCCGCTGTTTACATTTCCCCCACGACGGAGGAGATCATGAAGCTGCTGCCCCTGCTGTTTTACATGACGGTGTTCCGCCCGCGGGAGATGCCCCTGCTTACCTTCGCCATATCCCTGGGCGCCGGTTTCGCCACCTTTGAAAACTGCTGTTATCTCCTGGCCACCGGCTCCGAGAGCCTGACCTTCACCCTGGTGCGGGGGCTGGCGGTGGGAGTGATGCACATCGTCTGCATGCTGGCCATGTGCCTCTCCCTCGTCATGGTGCGCCGTTACCGGGCCTTCTCCTTTTCCACAGTGGTGGGCTGCCTGTCCCTCTCCGTGGTCTTCCACGCGCTGTATAATCTCCTGGTCTCCGTGCCGGGCCTGCCTTCCAATGTGGGCTATGCCCTCCCTCTGCTGCTGGCGCTGCTCTTCTACTGGCCTTACCGGAAGCTGCGGGAGGCCTGCGGATAGCCCGGAAAATGCAAACGAGGCTGCAAGCGAAATAACTTCGCGGCAGCCTTGTTTTTTTTGTCGGATTATGTGAGTAAAAGTCGAAAAAAGGGCGACTAAGAGACAGAAAAGGAAATTTCAAGGGAAGGGGGGCGGTAAGCATGCGCTACGATCCTGACGAAGCCCTGCGGCAAACGCTGGAACGAGCAGCCGTCCTGCGTGCCCGCAGCGCCCGTCGGCGCTCTGTCGCCCTGTCCGTGGGGACGGGCGGCTGTGCCTGCGCCCTGATGGTCATGGGGTATTCCATAGCGGCCCGGAGCGGGGCTGCCCTGGGAGAAGCGGACTACGGCGCGTTCCTGCTGCCCAGCCATGCGGGAGGGTATATCCTGGCCGCTGTGCTTGCCTTTGCAGCGGGCGTGCTGGTAACGCTCCTTTGCCTCCGTTATCGGAAGACGCGCCCGGAAATGGGCCGCCCTTCGCCGGAAGCCGGGGAAGTACCCGCTGCGGACAGCGGCGGTTTCCGGCAGAGTATCCCGGAGGAACCGGAGGAGAGGGAATAACCCGCCGGGCCGCAATGAAGCAAAAGGGGGGCGGAGGTCGTGAACCTGGTGTGCGGCAATTGGGTAAGCGCGGTCATATGCACCGAGTCGGAAGCCCTGGCGGAAAGGCTCCGGCTGATGCTCCTGCGCTGGGCCCGCAGCGAATGTGTCCGCCTGACGGTGGAAACGGAAGCGTATCTCTCCCAGAAGCAGGACCGGGATGCAGCGATGCTTTTCCTGGACATGGACAGCGTGGAGCTGCCGGAAATGGAACGGGCGGAGCTGACCAAGGGCGCCCTCATCGTCATTTCGCGGGATGCGGGCCGGGCGATCCACTCCTACCGCTGGCATCCCTCCGCGTTCCTGAAGCCGGATTTCAATGCCCGCAGGCTTGCGGAGGCCCTGAACGACTGCGAAAGGCAGTGGCAGCGGGGGCGGGACAGCCTGGAATCGCCCTACCGGCGGCGGGAGTTCCAGCTGCCTCTGGGCCGCATCCGCTATGTGGAAGCGGCGGCGCATTACAGCCTGTTCAACCAGGGAAAACGGTTCGTCCGATGCCGCTATGCGGTCAATGAGCTGGCGGAAATGCTGCCCAAGCCGCCCTTTGCCCGCTGCCACCGCAGCTATCTTGTCCACCTGGATGCGGTGGAAACGATGAGCTACACGACGCTGACCCTGCGGGATGGGGTCACCCTGCCCCTGGGCAGGACCTATATCGATTCGATGCGAGAAGCCTTACGTTTATGGCAGGAAGGAGAATTGCCCCATGACGATCTCCATACTGGTATGTGACGACCTTCCGGAGGAACGGATGAACCTGGTTCGGATGCTCCGTCATTATGAACAGGAAAAGGGCTTGGAGCTACGCCTGGAAACAGCGGCGGACGGCAGCGAGCTGCTGGCCATGTGGAAGCCGGACCGATGGGACCTGATCTACCTGGACATATTTATGCCCCAGGTGGACGGGATCGAAGCCGCCAGGAAGCTGCGAAAGGTGGACGACATCTGCGAGATCGTCTTTGCCACCACCAGCCGCAGGCATGGAATGGAGGGCTATGAGATCCACGCCCTGGACTACCTTACCAAACCCTTTGCCCAGTCGGACGTGGACAGCGTGATGGACTGGTTCATGCAGCAGCGCGCGGAAAAGTGCCATGCGCTGACAGTGCGCACCGCGGAAGGGGAGGAAAGCATCCGCGCCAAGGACATCCTCTACATCGAGAGTCGCGGGCACAGCTGTGTCATCCATGCGCGGGAGCAGGAGATCAGCGTCCGCGGGAGCATCGACGAGCTGGCCGCCGGACTGGACGCAGCCTCCTTCTTCCGCTGTCACAAGAGCTTCCTGCTGAACTTCGCCCATGTGGCGGAGATCGAGCAGCGGGTATTCCGCCTGGACAGCGGCGAAACCGTGCCCATCAGCGCGGCGAACCTCACCAGCAGCAAATCGGCGCTGATGGTATGGCGCACCCAGTTGGCATAACGGCTGATATATAATGGATAATCGGACGGCTTCCCCACCGGGGAAACCGTCCGATTTATGATTATCGTTTTTCTTTTTGTTTTACGCCATTGGCATATTGCCAGAGATCCCTGTAATTTCGGCTGGCCGATTCGAGCATCAGCATCTGCCGCTGATAATAATTGTTGCCCGAGTAGCCGCCCGCATGGGCCGCGTCCTCCTTGGCAAAGGAATTGATGCCGCCGGCCAGCCCCACTTCCGTTTGCGCGGTTTGCGCGTTCCATTCGGAAACGAGCCTGCCCTTTTTCTCCATCTCTCCGATATACTCCTGCATCATTTCGAACCGTGCCCACAGCGCGTCGATCTCCTTTTGTTCCAGAAGATCGCTGAAAGCAGCCTGCAGCAGGTCCTTGTTCACATTACGGATCTTTGCCGCCATCTTCGCGTCGATCTGCATTTCCGCCGGCAGGCCGCCGTAGTTGAAGGACTGTCCGCGCTTGCCGAAGGCGGCCTTGTCCGCCTCCGTGCTTCCCAGTGCCCCGAAGGTGAGGTCGTTGTCGATGGCCTTGACGCTGATCGAATTGCCTTCGCCGCGGTCCACGAGGAAATTGCCCATATGCCGGTCGGTGTGGCCGGCCAGGGTGTCCAGCAGGAACATTTCGTTCATCTGCCGCTGGAAATCCCCGTTGGCCATGTCCAGGGCAGGTCCGGTATCCTTCGGCGCTACGTCGATCTCCGCATTGCTTTCTTTCTCGCCAAGGGAGAAACCGCTGCCGCTCAGCCGGTCAAGCAGCGTCTCGCCCCGCGCTCCTCCCGAACCCTGCAGCAGATTTGCGGGGTCGGCGGCCGGCTGCGCGTCCTGCTGGAGGCCGTGGTAACGCCAGCGGTAGTCCGTCCAACTTCTCCCCTTTGCTTCTTCCATCAAAACACCGGTGCTGACATTGCCCTCTCCATCCCCTATGACTGCTTTTTTCGCGCCCACTGTGACGCCGGAGCCCAACAGGGCCCCCAGGCGGGCGTAGGCGATCTCCCGGTTGGCCAGGCGGGGATCATGTGCGGTGTTGCCGCCTGTCCTGATGCTGGCAGGCTCGATGCCGATCCGTTCCATCACACCCCTCTCTGTTTCGTCCGATACGCTCTTGCGCGGTTTGAAAAAGGCGCTCTTGCCATTGCGCAGGAAGCGGGTCACCGTATTGACCCCGCCTTCTTTCTTACTGCCGGGCCCCTGATCCTGTTCCGAGTGGGCGAGCGTCGTGCTTACGCGCCCTGCATAGGTCTGGCGGTCAGCCACTGCGACGGGCAGCACCTGATCCAGGATCTCGATCTGCCGCCGGGCATCCTCCGCCTTGCCGGCAAGCTTGGGGTCGTGCAATTCGTTTCCCAGCTTCATACGGTAAGCCGTCATGGTGGAGACCACGTCGGCGAGGGTGTTTCCGATCATCGTTTCGAAGACTTCTTCGCTGCCCACGGCCTCCCTGTTTTTCTGGACCCTGGCAAAAGCGTCCAGCGCGGTCTTCAGCTGTTTGAACAGCTTGCCGTGGGTTTGATCGTCCTCGTTGTATGTGCCCAGAAGGAAGCTGACGCCGCGGAACATCTGGAACTGCATTCTCCCTTCCGAATTGAAGCCAAAGGTGTCCCCTGCGGGTTCCGAGGCTTCGACTTCCCTCAGGTCTGGCGGATCGAGATCGCGCGCCACAGCCACCGCTTCGGCATTAGCCAGCAGTTCTTTGGTATCATCCTCTTTTGCGGGAGCGGCGGACGGGAATTCGTCCACGGGGAAGTCTTCTCCGCCGGGCACCATGGGCGCCATAGGCTGCATCGGCACCATGGGCGCCATAGGCTGCATCGGCGCCATCGGAACGCCCATAGGCTGCACGGGCATCATCGGGGCCATGGGCTGATTGGGCAGGGTCAAGGGAACCAGATGCGGGCCTGCTGCTTCCGAGGCTTCGGCGGACGGCGAGGCAGCGGCTGCCGCCCCGGGCTCCCCGGCGCCGGCCGGCGGCATGGCTCCCGCCGCCTCGGGAAGCGGCCCCATTCCCATATTCCACATGGGATTCCACATGGGGTTCCACATGGGAAATCCCATATTTCCCATGCCGAAGCTCATATCCGGTACGAAGCCGGTCTGCGTGGCGGCGAGTTCGGAGGGGAGGGGAGCGGCCTGCGCGGCGTCCGGCTGCCCTCCTCCGTAAAGCATCTGCAGCTCGGACAGCTGCTGAAGCGCAAGCTGAGCGTCGGCCATCTGGAACTGCCCTTCCGAAGACGGGGCGGCGGGCTTCTGCGTGGCGGCGAGTTCGGAGGGGAGCGGAGCGGGCGCAGCGGCGCCGGCTTCTCCACCGGGCTGCATCATGGGCGCAATCATGCCCATCAGCGGATCCATTCCCATGCCCATGTCCATGCCCATCCCTGGAGCAGCCATCCCCGAATTGGACTGCGCCTGCATCCTTTGGTTGATTTCCTGCATGGCCGGATCCCTCAGTACGGGATCGGTACGGGACTGATCGCTGGTGATCTGATCTATGACGATTCCCCGGAGCTTGAGGTATTTCTTGTAATCGGGTAGGTTTTCAAGAGACCATTTCTTTTGCTCCGGCTGTTCAAGCCGGTGCCCATTTTCCATCTCTTCCTGAATCTTCGTCTCCAGCTGACGCATTCCTACCCTGGCGGCAGCCATCAGACGGGCTTTGGCAACCTCCATCCCATATGTGTCATGAATCACTTCCGCTTGTTTGTATGCTTTTTCTGCAGCAGCAATCTCAGCTTCATAGTTTTCTTCCGATTCTTTGAGCACATATATATAATTCGGCTGCGGTCCGGAAGGCGCAGTCTCTGGAGAAGAAGGAGAAGGCGCAGCCGTCGGGGCGGAAGAAGACGCAGCCGTCGAGGCGGGGGAAGGCGCAGCCGTCGGAGCGGCGGAAGGCGCAGCCGTCGGAGCGGCGGAAGGCGCAGCTGTCGAGGCGAGGGAAGGCGCAGCCGTCGAGGCGGCGGAAGGTACAGCTGTCGAGGCGAGGGAAGGCGCAGCCGTCGGGGCGGGGGAAGGCACAGCCGCCGAGGAAGGGGAAGGCGCAGCCGCCGGGACGGTAGCGGAAAGTGCAGCTATCGGGGCAGCGGGGGAAAACGCAGCCGCCGGGGCGGTAGCTGAAAGCCCTGCCGTCGGAGCGGCGGCGGAGGGATCCGCCGTCGGAGTGGCGGCGGAAGGCGCAGCCTCCGGGGCGGCGGCTGATGTTCCGGGCTCTGGCGGAGCAACTGTCGGAAACGTGACAGGCTGCATGTATGGTTGGCTCATAGGATCGTGCCCCATGAGCTCTTGGAGTTCCGAAGACATGTTTGTACCAAGGACCTCCATTCGCAGCTGCAGGAATTCCTTATATACGGGATCCGCCATCATTTCGTTCATTTTTTCCTCTGGAGTCTTATCGGACATGCTTTCCAATTTCTTTTCGAGGATATGCTCCAGAGCGTAAAGCTGACTTCTGGCATGCGTATGAACAATCAGGGTTTCCCTGTCCGCTGTGGCCTGATCGTTCCGGCTCCGCGCGGATGCCACGGCTCCCATGGCGCTTTCCTTGTCAAAGGTAGTTTGGTACAATTGATCCCATAATCCGTCTTCTTCCGTCAGAATTCCGGATCGCTCCCGCTCCCTGAAAGCCTCCATTTCATCGTCTGTCCGCAGCCTCCGAAAGAGGGCGTCCGCCATGCTTTCCTGATGGGGCCGTTTTCTGTCGGCTTCTTCCATCTCGGCGCCTTTCCTGATCCCCGCCAAAGCCAGATCCACGTTGATCCATTGGGATTTGTCACGCTGCGCTTTCCTGAAGGCCCTGGAATACGAGCGGGTACCCTTCTTTCCTTGATACTCCGGGTAACGACGTTCAAATTCATCTTCCACCATGGGCCGCAGGCCTCCCGACTTGGGCAGTATGTCCAGCCCTTCCGACGGTTTGCTTTCCGCTTGCAGTTCGGGCGCAGGCGCGGGTGCGGGTTCGGGTGCAGGCGCAGGTGCAGGCGCGGGTGCAGGCGCAGGTGCAGGTGCCGGTTCGGGTGCGGGAGAGGGTACGGGAGAGGGTACGGGAGAGGGTACGGGAGAGGGTACGGGAGAGGGTACGGGAGAGCTGTCCGGCTCGCTAAGCACCTCGGCAGTATCCGCTGCGGCCGTGTCGTCGGGCACTTCCGCCGCCTTTTTCTTCTCCCACGGCTTGACCTTGGCCTGCATGGGGCCCGCCGCATCGGCGGCGGAGACGGGGGAGAGGGAGGCTGTGGGCATGGAGATCTGCTCCCCGGCAGCGGCCATGGCGCCTTCCCGGTCGGCCCGGGCTTCCAGGGAAGCATCGTTGAGGAAACCGCTTCCCGTGACCTCG
>JAEEGL015745674.1_pt1 | contig 15593 bp, 10 predicted proteins | sample 9134231 | NCBI WGS metagenome assembly JAEEGL01 (sample SAMN16246548, study PRJNA631951) | gut metagenome | biome: gut microbiome; feature: rumen; material: fiber-attached | host: Bos | place: Iran: Karaj | collected 2018-10
CCTTGTGTTCTCTGCCGGTTTCCAACTACGCCGAAGTGCCTCCGCCTGTCTGGGCGAAGTAATACCAAAAGTAAAAGTATTCGGCGCTATGGGTTGCGGTTTTCATACGAACAAAATAATGATACCCCTTTTGCGTGTGAATTGCAAATACTTTTTTTGTTGTTGCGAAATGGTGTCAGACACCATGCAGGGGTGTCTGACACCATTTCGCAACATGAAGCACAAGAGCAAGTGTTTTGGCGCGGAAAATGCTAGAATAGAACAAATGCGATTGTCCCAATCCATATTATCCGCGTTTCTCGCGATTGCATTGTCCGCGTCCTTCTTGGCGGCGGATACCCCGCCCGTGCATTTGCGCATTCGTCTGGCCGGGGCGCGCGAAGCGCCGCCGACGATTGACGACATGCTCTTCATGGCGGCGCGTCCCGCAAACCGAGAGTGGACGTTCGACGTCGACGAAGTGGGCACCGTGACGAACGGCTACCAGGGCGTCAGATGGTTTGAGCCCAGCTGGAAGCGCCCGATCTACCTCTTCGAGTATTCGGGTCTGATCAACGTGCCGGCGGGTGCCGACTACACCTTCTTCGTGCGGAAGCCGGCATTGGGTCCGGCCTACCTCCTGATCAACGGCCAGCCGATTGTGGACTTTCCGAACCGCAGTGGCGATTTCCCCCGTTTCGGCGGTGGCCGCCAATGGCCAAGAGGCCGCTGGGGGCGGGGGCGGCAAAATGGCCTTCGGCGTCAGGAGGGCGCGAGGCCACAGGAAGGCGCAAGGCCGCAGGAGCAGGCCGACGTCCAGTGGCTGGAAGGTGAAACGATCCACCTGGAAAAGGGAATGGCGGAGTTTCGCGCGCTCGGTTTCTGCGAGAGACGCGCCGACTTTGGAATCCGATGGAAAACGGAGGCCCAGTCGGAGCCGCAGCCGATTCCCGCCAGCCTTTTCGCGAGGGCCGAGAAGCTCCGCTTCGCGGACGTCGGGCGGCCGCTTGTCTACCGGGCCGCGGACGCACGTCTTGCCGGCGTTCTACCATTCTGCTTTGCAGAGGATGCCGTGAGACCCGAAATCCACGTCCGAAGCAACGTCGAGAAGGTGGAGGTGGCCGTCGCCCTCCACCGCCGGTTGAAGTCGGTCGGCCAACGGCCTCCGCCTGGCGAAGTCCGCGCCGATATGGATGTTCTTGCCGCCACTTCGACCGTCGCCATGGTAAAGGGGTGGGGACGCATGGAAATGCCCGAATGCCGCGCGACAGACTATGAACGGATTGAGTGGACTGTCCGTGACGGGACTGGGGAACTGGCGAATGGCGTCGCGAAGTTCGTTTTTCCGCCATTTGACGTGGAGCCGGACGGCGTTTATGGCGACGCGCTCACCTGCGGCGGTACGAACTGCATTTTTGTTGCCTCGCGGTTTGGCCGGACGACCGATCCCGGGATTGCTTCCGTCCGTGACGCCGTCTTTGTGAACGGCTTCGGCGCAGATGCGACGAACCTGCTTGGGCTCGCCCTTTCCCGTGCCTTCAAGGGGCAGGCGCCCCGCCTCGCGCGCACAGTCGACGTTCGGCAGCTCGTTTCGGAGGACGAGGCCCTTTTCGCGCCGCCGGATCTAATGGCGATTGTCAAGCTGCTGCGGGAAGTGGATGCAGAAACGGTCGTGCTCGCGCCGGAAATCAGGGGACTTGAGGCCGGGGAGGACCTTGGCGCCTTCGAGCGCCGCCTGGCCGCTGTGGCGGGGCTCCTCACCGAAGCGCGCAACTGCAGGCTGGTGCTCGTTACGCCGCCGCCGGAGCGGGAGGGGGGCGCCGCGGACATGCGCGCCTATGCGGGCGTCATCCACCGCGTGGCCGACGCATACGGACTGCGCGTCGCGGACATCTACACGCTCGCACGGACGGGAGCCGGCGGACAGGCCGGCCAAACGGGAAACCTTAAGCAATGACCTTTGCGCGAAAACTGATTCTTTCCGTTCTTTTGGCGGTGCCTCTCGCCCTTTTTGCCGACGAGAAGGACGACCGGGTCGAGCAATCGATCCGGCGCGGGCTCGACTTCATCGCGCGTGGCCAAGAGGAATCCGGCACCTTCGACAGCGGTCCGGCGAAGTCGTTCGCGGGCATACCGGCCCTCTGCGGCATGGCCTTCCTGGCCGCCGGCGACACGCCCCTTTCCGAACCGAACGGCCCGACAATCATGCGCATCATCGACCATCTGCTTGCCAAGGCGCGTGACGACGGCTACCTTGGCGTGAACAACGGCAAGATGTATTCGCACTGCATCGCGACGCTCTTCCTTTCCGAAGTCTCGGGCATGGTCGACACCAACCGGCAGGAGCGAATCGCACAGCTGCTTCCGAAGGCCGTGCAGATCATCCTTTCCGCACAGGCGATTCAAAAGCAGCCCGGAGATGACGGCGGCTGGCGCTACGAGCCGAATTCGACCGACAGCGACATGTCGTGCAGCGGCTGGGCGCTCATGGCGCTCCGTTCCGCCCGGCTGAACGGCGCGCCCGTTCCCGAGGCGGCCATCGACCGGGCGGTCAAGTATCTGCTAGCGCACCATGACGAGCAACAGGGGACTTTCGGCTACCAGAACACCCACAACGAGGCGGACAAGCTTACTGGCGCCGGTCTTCTTTGCCTGGAGCTTTGCGGCAAGCACGGCCACCCGGCAACATTGCGCGCCGGCGCCTATCTCGCCGGCCACTATAAAAACCTTCAGAATGTGTATCGCAAGCTCTACGGCATGTACTACACGGCGCAGGGGCTCTTCCAGTTGGGCGGGCCTGTGTGGCAGGAATTTTCGGAGTGGATGTACGACTACTGGATTCCTCGCCAGGCGCCTGACGGCCGCTGGGACGTCGGCGAGGATGGTTGTCCCTACTACCAGACCGCGCTCGTCGTCCTCGCCTTTACGGTGCCGTACCGACAACTTCCCATCTACCAGCGCGATGAGACAGTCGACAACGAAGACGACAAGTAGTCGTCCAGGAGACAGACCAGCATGAAATCGGCATTTTCAGTCCACAACATCTTCGGAGACCACATGGTTCTCCAGCGCGGCAAGCCCATCCGCGTGGTCGGCACGGCCTTCCCGGGCATGAAGATCCGCGGTACGTTCGCGGGCGACGTTGCGGAAGGCAAGGCCGGTCCCGACGGCGAGTGGGTGATTGAGTTTCCGGCCCTGGAAGCCGGAGGGCCCTACGAGCTGACCATCGGCGCGCCTGACGGGGCGTCTGTTACTTTCCGCGACATCCTCGTCGGCGAGGTCTGGTTCGCCTCCGGACAGTCCAACATGGAGTTCCACGTCGTGTGTCCGCCTTTCTACGGTCTGCGCGACGGCGAGGCCGTTGCGGCCGCCGCGCATGACGACGGACTGCGTCTTTACAATGTGCCGCGATGTGTCGCCCCCGACGCGCCCTGCACCGAAAACCCCGCCGGAGCCTGTTGGCAGCCCGCGACGACGCGCGACGCCGTCGCCCCCTTCTCGGCGGTCGCCTACTACTTCGGCGTGAAGCTTCGCGAGAAGCTTGGCGTTCCCATCGGACTTGTCAACGGCAGCTGGGGCGGTACGCGCATTGAACCCTGGATTCCGCGCCCAGCCTTCATCGAGGCCGGCTACGGCGCGATGCTGGACGTCCTCGACAAGTCGCTGAAGAACCAGTTTGTCCCTCTCGACCCGAATGCGCCTCCCTTCACCCCCTTCGGCGGCGCGTACCGCGAATGGATTGAGGACAAGTTCGGCAAGTACGCTCCGGAAACCACGGCCGACGCCCTTGCCAACTGGATGAAGCCGGGCAATGACCCCGGCGAATGGCGGAAATGTCCCGGCAACCTGAACGCGCAGCTGCTGGAAGTCGGCACGGTCTGGTTCCGCTGCCAGGTCGACCTCCCGCCCGAGTGCGCTGGACGCGAGGCCATCCTCCACTATGGCCACGCCGACGACTGCGACGAGGCCTTCGTGGATGGCGAAAAGGTCGGAGAGACGACGGCGTTCGTGGACAACTTCTGGTCGATTCCGCGCGACTACAAGTTTACGCTCGGCAGGGGGGAGGGAAATGGCCGACACCTGGTTGTCATCCGCGTCAAGAACCACTACAACGTCGGCAGCATCGGCCCCGACATCAGCCTCGCGCTTCCCGGTGGACCGTCGGTGAAGCTTGACCATGCCGACTGGGAATGCCGCGTCGAGTTTAGCGTCGACTCGAAGAAGATCGGTGTCCGCCCGATGCCCGAGGTCAAGCCCGGAAGCGCGCTTTTCGACTGCCAGACGCCGACGACGCTCTACAACGCCATGGTCCACCCGACGACCTTCATGAACATCCGGGGCGCCATCTGGTACCAGGGATGCTCCAACTCGGCCGAGTCGGACTTCTACGCCATCCTCCAGAAGATGCAGATCGAAAGCTGGCGCAAGGCATGGCGCGACGACGCCATGCCCTTCCTCATCACGCAGCTTTCAGCCTTCGCCCAGCATCGTCCGGATAACCGCCTGCCCGACGACTTCTGGAAGGACGACACGCCGGAATCCAACTACGGCTACGCCCACTTCCGCTTCATGCAGGAGTCGTTCCTCGACTACCCCGGCGCCGGCGTCGCCTGCACGATTGACGTGGGCGACCACTCCGACATCCATCCCGCCGACAAGAAGTCAGTCGGCTTCCGCCTCGCGCACGAGGCGATGCGCGTCACATACGGCGATGCCTCATGTCTTCCCGGCCCGCGCTTCGGTTCCGCGCGCCGCGTCCCGGGCGGCGTCGAGATCGCCATCCGCAACGTCGGCGACGGCCTCGTTCTCGATGGCGGCGCTATCGGTCCGCACCTTTTCTCCGTCAAGGGCGAAGCGGGCGCGTCCGTCTGGACGGATGCGGAACTCCGCGCCGACGGGACGCTTTTCGTAAAGGATGCCGGAGTCGGACCCGTCGTGAAGGTCCAGTACGCCTATTCGGCCTTCCCGCCGAATCCGCCCATCCGCAGGAAAGGCGACGGACTGCCGCTCTTCCCGTTCACGGCCGATGTCACAAGATAGGAGATGCACATGGATTCCTACAGACCAGATGCCGACAAACTCGCAGCCATCCGCTTGGAGATGGTGAACAGCCAGTTCCACAAGCTCCGCCTTCTCGGCGAGAGGATTCAGAACCGCCTCGCGCGCTACGAAATCGGGCCGCCGCAGGTCGTGGTGCTGCTGGCCCTCTGCGCCGATGACGACATGGAGCCCGCGCAAATCGGCGACCGCGTCCTGATCCCCCGCCAGACGATCACGTCGATTCTCGACAAGCTTGAAACCGGCGGTTTCGTCATCCGCACCGACCACCCGACGGACCGGCGGCGGAAAGTCATCCGGCTTACGGAGGCGGGCTTTGAAAAGGCCTGCACCATCTGGGGCGACCTCGCCTCGTACGAGGCGCAGATCATGGAGGCCTTCACCGCGCGCGAGATTGAACTCTTCAAGCGGCTGAACATCAAGTTGGCGGCCCGCATCCGCGAGCTGGGGTAGAGGCGGTCTCTGTCGTTTGGGTATGAAGATCAAGAAACCTTCGGCGATAGAGGTCAGGGGGGCGCGGAAGAACAACCTTCGGGATGTCGACGTCGACTTGCCCCTGGGAAAAATCGTCGGCGTGGCGGGCGTCTCGGGCTCGGGCAAGTCCTCCCTCGCGCTGGGCGTCGTCTACGCCGAGGGGTCGCGCCGCTATCTGGAGTCGCTTTCGACCTACACGCGCCGCCGCATGACGCAGGCCGCGCGCGCCGAAGTCGACGACGTCCGCTACGTCCCCGCCGCCCTCGCGCTTCACCAGCGCCCGGGCGTTCCCGGCATCCGCAGCACCTTCGGCACCTCCACGGAGCTTCTCAACTCCCTGAGGCTGATGTATTCCCGCCTTGCCTCCCACCGCTGCCCGAACGGCCACTACCTTGCGCCGTCGCTTGACGTCGCCGCCGAACGCGAGCAGGTCTGCCCCGAATGCGGCGCGCGCTTCTACGCGCCCGGCGCGGAGGAACTGGCCTTCAACTCGCAGGGCGCCTGCAGGACCTGCGAGGGCACGGGCATCGTGCGCGAGGTCGACATGTCGACGCTTGTCCCCGACGACTCCCTGACCATCGATGAAGGGGCCGTCGCACCATGGCAGTCGCTCATGTGGTCGCTGATGAAGGACATGGCCCGCGACATGGGCGTGCGGACGGACGTTCCTTGGCGTGACCTCACGGATAGGGAGCGCGACATCGTCCTCCACGCCCCGCCCGAGAAGCGGCATCTCGTCTACCAGATGCGGACAGGCGAATCGGGCGAGATGGACTTCACCTTCTTCAACGCGGTCTACACGGTCGAGAACGCGCTCAAGAACGTCAAGGACGAGAAGGGGATGAAGCGCGTCGCCAAGTTCCTGCGCGAAGGCGTCTGCCCCGACTGCGGGGGCTCGCGCCTCTCCGAACGCGCCCGCGCGCCGCTCCTGCGCGGCATTCCGCTCGACAAGGCCTGCCAGATGACGCTTTCCGAGTCGATTGAATGGGTGAAGGGCGTGCCGTCATCTCTGCCGGAGCCGATGCGTCCGATGGCCGAACGCATCTGCGAGGCGTTCCATGACACGGCGCGACGACTCGTCGATCTTGGCCTCTCCTACCTCGCTCTTGACCGCGCCGCCTCCACGCTCTCGACGGGCGAACGACAGCGCATGCAGCTCGCCCGCGCCGTGCGCAACCGCACCACCGGCGTCCTCTACGTCCTCGACGAACCCTCCATCGGCCTCCACCCCTCCAACCTCGAAGGACTGACGGGCGTGATGGACGACCTTGTCGCGGACGGCAACTCCGTCCTGCTGGTCGACCACGACCCGCAGGTCCTCTCGCACGCCGACTGGATCGTCGAACTCGGTCCCGGCGCCGGCGCCGGCGGCGGACGCCTCATCGCCGAGGGAACTGTCGCGGACATCGTCGCAAATCCGAAGTCGCAGATCGGCCCGTTCCTTGGTGGCACTGCCGCCGTTGGCGTCGTCCACCGGCCGTTGGACGACGCCAACGGCGGGGAAGACACCTCTATCCATCTTTCGACTGCCGCGATACACACCGTGAAGCCGCTGGAGGTTTCCTTCCCCAAGGGGAAGCTCTCCGTCGTGACCGGCGTCTCAGGTTCCGGAAAGACGACGCTCATCCTCGAAAGCCTCGTTCCCGGTCTCGCTGCGCAGATCGAGGGGCGTCCGCTGCCCGGCCATGTTCGGTCGGTCTCCGCACCGGGCATTGATCAGGTCAAGCTGATTGACGCCACGCCCATCGGCATCAACATCCGCTCGACCGTTGCGACCTACGCCAACGTCCACGACGAACTCCGCAAGACCTACGCCCGCACGGCCGACGCCCGGGAGCACGGCTACAAGGCGGGCGACTTCTCGTATAACACCGGCTCGCTCCGCTGCCCGACGTGCGACGGCACGGGAGAAATCAACCTCGACGTCCAGTTCCTGCCCGACGTCGACATTCCCTGTCCCGACTGCCACGGTTCGCGCTACGGGCGCGATGCCTACGCCGTGAGGCGCAAGGGCGTCGCCCTGCCCGAACTGATGGCGATGAGCGTCGACGAGGCGCTTGAGGCCTGTGCCGACCTCCGCCTTGTCAGGGACCGCCTGAAGGTCCTCCACGACCTTGGCCTCGGCTATCTGACGCTGGGCGAGGAAACGCCCGGCCTTTCGGGAGGCGAGGCCCAGCGCCTCAAGCTGGCGAGCGAGATGGGCAGGGGACAGGGCGATTCGCTCTTTGTCTTCGACGAACCGACGATCGGCCTCCACCCGCTCGACGTGAGGACGCTGATGGGCGTCTTCCGCCACCTCATCGGCAATGGTGCGACGGTCATCGTCATCGAGCATGACCTCGACGTCATCCGTGCCGCCGACTGGGTTGTCGACATGGGACCGGGCGGCGGCGTCGACGGCGGGCGGATCGTCGCCGTCGGGACGCCCGCCCAAATCAGTCGCAATCCTGCCAGCATTACAGGGCGGTACGTGGTTGCGGCGCGGGGCGCCATTTTGGTAGAATAGATTCCGTCGATTGTCCGACCTTCAACCCTTCAACCTTCAACCTTCAACCTTCAACCCTTCAACCCTTCAACCCCTCAACCCTTCAACCTCAAGGAGAGACAACATGGCTAAGATCAAGTATGGCATCATCGGATTTGGCGGCATCGCGGAGAACCGCGTGGCCAAGGAGGGCTTCGCCTGCGACAAGGCGCGCTTCGCCCCGCTCAAGAAGGCGCAGCTCGTCGCCGCGACGGACGTCAACCCGGCCCGCCAGACGGCCGCCGAGGCCCTTGGCCTCAAGTGGTATTCCGATTCCAAGGCGATTCTCGCCGATCCGTCGATCGAGGCCGTCTACATCGCCACGAACAACGCGACCCATGCCAAGCTGGCGATTGAAGCGCTCAAGGCCGGCAAGCACGTCATCGTCGAAAAGCCCGCCGCCACCACGGTCGCCGATGCGAAGAAGATGGACAAGCTCGCCCGCGCGAAGGGGCTCTCCCTCACCGTCGACCACATGATGGTCAACAACGCCTGGAACGTCAAGGCCCGGCAGATCGTGGAGAAAGGCGTGCTCGGCGTCGTCAACGACAGCTGCTTCCACATGGAGTTCGCCTACGGCTACGATCCCGCCGAAGCGGCGACGTGGCGCTGCTCGAAGATCGAGGAGATGGGCGGCCCCATCGGCGATGTTGCGAGCCACTGCTTCTATGTCGCCGAAGACGTCTTCGGCAAACGCATCAAGAAGGTTGCGGCCGTCTACTACCCGAAGGTCATGAAGATCGCCGCCGAGGACGGCGCCTACATCAAGTTCTTCTTTGAGGACGGCACGCAGGGCAGCGTCAACGCCGCCTTCTCCGAGATGCGCGGCGGACTGGTCGGTACGCTCACCAACCTCGGCTATGAGATCTACGGCGACAAGGCCGTCCTGCGCAACTACGGCTCGCTCTTCCAGCTCTCCGGCTACGATGACGAACCTGTGCGCCAGCGCCTTGAAATCGACTTCGGCAAAAAGGTCGAGACCGTTGCGCCCGGCAAGATCCAGAACATCTACCAGACGCTGATCGAAGGCCATGCGGCCTCTATCCAGACGGGCAAGCCCCTTACGGCAGACGACGCCATCCACAACATCGCCCTCTGCGCGGCGGCCCACGCCTCGGCGCAAAAGGGCGGCAAAATCGTCACGGTCGCGTAGGCGGCGCCGCAAGTCGAAAGTCGTAAATCGCAAGTCCGGACGCGCTAGCCGCGTCCGGACTTATGACTTTTGACTTCGGCCTTTCGACTGCCTCACAGGCGGCGGCGGGCCGACCCGCCGTCAAATTCGAAGAAGGCCTTTTCCCAGTCGTGGCCCATGTGGTCGCGGAAGAAGACGGCGTAGTTGTTGCCGCCGTACCATTCCACAATGGCGGAGCGCACGGTGTTGCCGCGCAGGTTCTCAAGCGAGGCGACGTCGAACTGCGTGGTGGCCGTGTCGTTGATGGTCGAAATCTGCCGCATGAAGCCCTCGCGCCCCCAGTGGTGGTCGCCGATGTGGCTGTGGCCGTAGAAGTGGGCGAGGTGCTCTGGCGGGAGCGGCAGGAGGCGTTCCTGGAGATCGCCTTCGAAGTCGCGGTTGCCGCCGTGGAACGAGTAGTGCGAGAAGGTGAAGAAGGGTTTTCCGATGGCCGCCAGCTGCGCGCGCACGATTGCGGCGTCGGCGTCGTGGTCGTGCATGGCGGGCTTGTCTTGTGGAATGTCGTGATGGTAGCCGTGCGTGGTGCACCACCGTCCGGCGACGGGGTCGGCGTGGTCGGTCAGGAAGAAGAGGGCGAGGTCTCCGAGATCGGCGGAGAAGGACCAGTCCGCGACGGAGTCCGCCGTATGCCATTGGCTTTCGTGAACGATGCGGTCGCGCATCGGTATTGTGAGCTTCCCAGGACCTTCGCCCCACTGGTGGTAGTCGAATTCATGGTTGCCGAGAACGTAGTAGACCGGCGCGTCGACTCGTGCGAGGGCCTTTACCTGCATCTCGGACATCTCCTCCAGATGCGCGAGGTTGATGCCTTCCGTCGAATCGCCCAGATAGCAGACGGCGTCGACGTGGAGGCGGAGGGAGAGGAAGTCGTCGACGCCTGCGTGCATGCAGTACTCTGCGTTTCGCGGATCCGACTGCTGGAGGTCGGAGAAGACCCAGAGGCGGCGTCGCGCCTCGCGTCGGAAGGCGGGACTATCCCAAAGGCTTTTCATTGTCACGGACTTGGAACGAGGAGGGCGGCGAAGGAGCCGGCGTCGGCGGCGTGGCGGCGGCAGGCCGATTCGTTTCCAGCCTGGAGCGCGGCAATGGCGGCGGCGGCGTGCTGTTCGGGCGTTTCGGCCCAGCTGTTCAGGAAGGCGACCTTTTCGGCGGCGTCGATTTTGGCGAGGGCCAGGGGAATTTCACGCGTGAGGCCGTTCTGGTCGGTAAACTTGACGATGAGCGCGGAGCCGTTGAGGCGGACAGGGGTTACGGTGCGCGCCTTGCCCATGTACGTCAGCGTGATGGACTGTCCCTGCTTTTTCAGAATGGCGGCGCCCACGGCTTCTTCCGGGGAGGGGAGCTGGGCGAGAAGGGCGGCGGCGGCCTTGGCTTCCGGCGTGCCGATCTGCTCGCATTTGGCCTTCGCGGCGTCGAAGTCGCCCTGTCGGACAAGATCCCCGATGGCTGCGGCAAGGGCGTTGATGCGCGACGCATCTCCTGAGGGTTGCGCGGGGGGAGGCGTGGATGAAGCCGGTGTCTGAGGGGTTGGTGCTGCGGCGGGGCTCGTTGGCGGAGCTTCCTGCGGTCGTGCGCGGTCCTCGAGGGGATCGCCTGTGGTCGGGGCCTGGGGGGTGCGGATGCGGGCGTAGGGGTTGGGCGGGATTTGATGGAGCGGTTTCCGTGGGTCCTCCTTCTGGGGGGACGTGGTGACCGGGTCTGGCGTCTCTGTCACTGGATCGGATTGTGCGGATTTCCCAACGAGGCCGTCAAGGACCGGAATGGAGATTTCCGGCGCGAACTTCTCAGGGAGATGGAGCGGGTTCTTCATCCTGCAGTTGGCAAGCCAGACGAGCCAGAGGAGGAGGAGAAGCCAGGCGACGGGGTGCCGTCGCCGCTTCGGGGGCTCGGCACCGGCCTCCTGGGCGGGTGCGGGGACTGTGCCTCCGGAGACGACTGTGTTGGCCAGGACGATGGTGGCCTTGGCGTTTGGCGGCAGTTTGGCGGAGGACGGGGATTTGCCCGCGAGGAGGCGGCGGATATCGGCAAGGGCCTCGCCCCAGTTGGCGTAGCGGTTCTGGGGCGCCTTCATCGTGAGGCGTGAGAGGAAGGAGACGAAGGCGGGCGTGAGGACGGGGTTGATTTCGCGTGGGCTGGGGAGTTGGCCGTCTTTCTGGAGTTCGAAGGTCTTGAAGGGGTCGGGAATGTCAAAGGGGACCTTGCGGGTGACCAGATAGTAGAGAACCATGCCGAGCGAGTACATATCCGAACGCGGGTCGATGTCGGGCGAGCCGGCGGCGTGTTCGGGGGAAACGAAATTCGGCGTGCCGACGAGGTCGTCGCCGTCGATGGTGGGTCCGTCGTCGGGGTCGTGGGCGACAATGGCGAGGCTGAAGTCGGTGAGCTTGAGGTTTCCTGCGGCGTCGAGGCGGATGTTCTGCGGCTTGAGGTTGCGGATGATGAGGGGGGACTGGGTGCAGGCATAGGCGAGGGCTTCGGCGACGCCTGCGGCCACGAGGAGCGCCTCCTTGGCGGAGAAGAGCCCCCTGGCCTCGACGAGGTCGGAAAGGGAGGGGGCGTCGCAGTGCTCGGCGAGGATGTAGGGCGGCGTGGCGTCGGGCTTGATGTCGAAGACCTGCAGGATGGCGCCGTGGTTCAGTTTGGCGAGGAGACGCGCCATGCGGATCTGGTGCGCGACCTGGGCCTCTGTGAGGCCCTCCGCAAACTGGCGCACCTCGACGTCGCGGTCGAGCGAGGCCTGGCGGGCTTTCCAGGTGATGAAGGTGCTGCCCTCGCTGACAAGGGCGAGGTCCGTGAGGCCGGCGATTTCAGGGGCGTTCATGGCGGTCCTTTCTGGCATGCGCTACTTGCCGAAATTGCAGATCGAGCACGTCCGGCAGTCAAGGTGGAGGGGCGGGGGCAGTTCGCGTCCGGACTTGACAGCGGCGCGGCTCTGGAGATGGTTGATGAGCGCGAGGAGGAGCCCAAGCGTGAGGAAGCCGCCGGCCGGGAGGATGAAGAGGACGATCGAGGGGGAGGCGGGAAGCGTGAGCTTGAGGTTTCCCCAGATGGTCAGCGCGCCGGTGGCGACGAGCTCGCGGAGGGAGGCGATGAGCGAAAGGGCGAGGGTGAAGCCGACGCCCATGCCGAGGCCGTCGGCGAGGCTGCGGCCGACGGTGTTCTTGCTGGCGAAGGATTCGGCGCGCGCGAAGACGATGCAGTTCACGACAATGAGCGGGATGTAGATGCCGAGCTTGTCGTGGAGGGCGGGCAGATAGGCCTGCATGAGAAGGTCGACGACTGTGACGAAGGTGGCGATGACGATGATGAAGCAGGGGATGCGGATTTGCACGGGAATGACCTTGCGCAGGGCGGAGATCGCGATGTTGGAGCCGCAGAGGACGAAGGTCGTGGCGGCGCCCATGCCGAGGGCGTTCTCCAGCGACGTTGTCGTGGCGAGGGTGGGGCACATGCCAAGGACGAGCCGGAAGGTCGGGTTCTCCTTGAAGAGGCCGCGCGTGAAATCTGAAAGGAGTGTCATGGGCGAAAGCGAAGGGTGTGGATGTTTCAAACCGTTCCTAATATTGTATCAAAAACGGCTTTTCCACGTTCCCTGTGTTGCGCCGTGCGCTACCGCACGATGATGCGAAAGCCGACTGGGGGTGGCTGCACCGTGAGGTCGCCGCTCCAGGAGAGTGCGAAGGCGCCTGTTCCGCTTTCGGTTGCATTGCCGGCCACCATGCCGACGATGCGGCAGGTGACGCCCTCCACGACGGTCAGCGCAAGATGCGGCACATAGGTCGGGCCTGGCGCAGACGAAAAGGCAAGGCGCGTGGCGGTTGCCAGTGCGTCACCCGTATAGGCGGCGATTAACGTTTGATAGCGCATGGTGCTGCTTCCCCATTGCGTTTGGCAATATGTGCTGAAATTCACAGTTCCTGAGCCTGGTGCCGTCCACTTGTACCAGACGGTATGGTACTGATGGTAGTAGCCGCCGCCGTCAAGGGTGTGAAGGGGTTCTCCGGTCTCGACGGTGTAGGCGGAATTGTCGTCGATGACATGTGTGCCGCTTGTGCCGGAGATGTTGATTGGGTCGGCGAAGTAGTCGCCCTTGGGTGCGCCGGCTGCGGCATCGTAGGTGTACGTGGCGGAGACGATGACGCTGGGGTTTCTGCCGTTCGCGAAGGCGCGGGCGCGGATGGTGACGGTGTCGTCGACGAAGATCGGTCCCGCGTAGAGGGGGCTCGTCTGATCCGGGGTGGAACCGTCGAGCGTGTAGCGGATTATCGCGTCCGCATCGGCGCAGGTGATCGTGACATTGGTCGTCGGGTAGAAGAGGCAGGACTCGGGGGAGAAGACGGGGGGCGTGACGGCGGCTACGCCCGTGATGGTGATGTCATTTCCATACGAATTGCCGATGGAGGCGGCTGTGCTGTACCAGCTTCCATCGGGGTCCAGCAGCGTTCCCGTGGTGGAGGCGAGGTTGGCGCCAATGCTGGCGGTCGCAACGGCGATGCCTCCCTCAAGCACATCTGTCGTGACCAGGTATGATCCGGGGGATGCGATGAAGGCGTAGATGCCGTTCGCGTCAGTCGTCGTGGAGGCAACGGTGGCGGATCCCCGCTGGAGGTGGACGGCCGCCCCCTCGATCGGCGCGCCGCCGGCATCGAGGACGCGACCGCTCAGGATGGAGCCCGTCGCCTGGGGGAAAACGTTGAGGACGAATCCGCAGATCGTGTCGAATTCATTGATGTTCGGCGGCATGTACCAGGCGTCGTTGATGCCGCCCCAGCCGTAGTTGACATGCATGAAGAAGTCGTCTCCGGCGTAGCCATAGCCGTCGACAACGACGGCGTGGCCGTAAAGTCTTCCTTCGACGTATCCCTCTATGGACATGACAAGCGGCGCGCGGGCGTCGCAGTTCGGGATGACGGCCTTCTTGAGTTCGTCGAGGGAATATGGATAGGTGTTGTCGTCCTGGATGAAGACGGCGGCTAAGGCGCTGGCGTAGCCGAAGGTGTCTCTGAAACGGGGAACGAGGGTGAAGGTGTTGGCCCAGCTTCCGCCTTCTGCCCATGACATGTTGACCGCGACGCCGATGTCGTAGGTGAGCTTGCCGATGGCCTGGCATTGTGCCTCGGTCGCGCCCTCCGCCGGGTCGAGGGGCATCGAGGCCCAATCGTAGATGCCGCCCTGCATCGTGCGGGTGACACTGGAGCCGTTGATGGCGCAAGTCGTAGTAAGTGACGGCACGGAATTGGTCGGCCACTGCCAGTGGCGCATCAGCTGCCCGCCTGCGGTCGCAACGCAGCCGCACGGATATCCGTACGGCGTGTAGCGGTTGTAGCAGGGCAAACCATTCTGGTAATTGTTATGAGTCAGCTGGTTCCATTTGCTCAGCACAAAGGAGTCGACGCGGATGTCCGAGACTGTTGCGGCGGAGCGGGTCGATTTGGTGCCGCGAAGAAGGGTGCCCGACTTTTTCGCGGCGGCCTTTTCAAGAAGTGAGGCCCAGCGCGTCTGCGCGCTTGTCTGCGTTTCGCCTTTGGCGGCGGATTTGGTTGTGCGCAGGGGAGGGGAGGCGGTGACGCCGGCGGCGCGTTCACGCGCGGCGATGTCGCCGGAGATGAGCGCCCAGAAGGGATTGGAGGCATCTTGCACGAGGTTCGTGCCAGTGGGCGTGAAGGCGATGACGGGATCGACGCGGTCGTCGGCCGAGGTTATCACGAAACCGCCGCCCGCGAGCTTCACAAGGTGGATGTGCGAGCCTGAGGCCGTTTCAACCGTCGCGGACGAATCGACCTCCGCCCCGGCGAGCCGGCCCATCGAAGAGCCTTCGTCAATCCACGCCTGTACGGCGTCGGCCGCCTGGTCCGCCGTGATTTCGGCGGCCTGCGCCACCGCTGGCAAAGATAGAACAAGGAGAATGAAAAAGCGTTTCACAACCGCACCTCTGTGCTACAGTCCTACATTATAGATGAAGTTCCCGTACCCGTCAAGCCTGAAGAATGATACAATTATTTCCCATGGCAGATTTCGACCTCGTTTCCAAATACAAGCCGACCGGCGACCAGCCGGAGGCCATCAAGGCGCTGGTGGACGGGCTGGAGCGGGGAGACCGCTACCAGACCCTCCAGGGCGTGACGGGCTCCGGCAAGACGTTCACCATCGCGAACGTCATCCGCGACGCGCACCGTCCCGCGCTTGTCATCTCCCACAACAAGACCCTCGCCGCCCAGCTCTTCTCCGAACTCAAGGCCTTCTTCCCGCACAACGCCGTGGAGTACTTCGTCTCCTACTACGACTACTACCAGCCCGAGGCCTACATCCCCACGACGGACACCTACATCGAGAAGGACCTGAGCATCAACGACCAGATCGAGAAAC
>JAEEGL010707360.1_pt1 | contig 15592 bp, 14 predicted proteins | sample 9134231 | NCBI WGS metagenome assembly JAEEGL01 (sample SAMN16246548, study PRJNA631951) | gut metagenome | biome: gut microbiome; feature: rumen; material: fiber-attached | host: Bos | place: Iran: Karaj | collected 2018-10
CACTTTACTTTCATAGATACTCTTCGAGGCATTTGTCCAGTCCGTTCGCATTTATTCCACAGTCCACTTGACAGCAAGCCTCTATGAGCGTGGTAGTCCGGCAGTACAGGCAGGCAGCCACGAGGGCTGCTGCCTGGCCACCAGCCTACCACACTCATACTCACTGTCAAGCGGCTTTTGCGGCATAAAAGCTCACTCCGTTATGCAGAATATCGAAGTGGCTCTCATGTCCGGCAAGGTGGCTCTCAAACAGCGGCAGACTGGCTCTGAAACACCGTGTAGGCGGCTCTCACGCGCCGGAATATACATCCGCAATGCTATCATCTACAATACATCTCAATCGGATGTACTCGCTGATGCTTTTGCAGCCGGATTCCTTCGCCTTCATCTTGAACTGCTCAGCTTCCGCTTCGGTCACTCGGAGGCGGATTACTTGCGTCTTTATAGAAGTTGGATCGGATTGCTTGTGTCTGGGCATTTGATTCAGCCTCCTTATTCACTCTGAATTCGGATTATACAGGCTCAAAGAAAGTATCCGGATGATTCGGATCAAACTGCTCGTTCGCCCACATCACGGTCACAAGGTTCTCAGTTTCGGAAAGATTGATGATATTGTGCGTATAGCCCGGCAGCATATGAACCGCCTGAATCTTCTCGCCGGATACTTCAAACTCGATCACTTCATCTGTGCCGATCCTGCGCTCTTGAATCAGCCCATGACCGGAAACCACAATAAAGAATTCCCACTTGCTGTTGTGCCAGTGCTGTCCCTTTGTGATACAGGGCTTGCTGATATTAACAGAGAACTGACCGCAGCTCGCGGTTTTCAGAAGCTCCGTAAAGGAGCCTCTGTCATCATAATTCATTTTCAGATCAAAGATCGTTTTCTCCTTCGGGAGATACGAGAGATACATCGAATACAGCTTCTTTTCAAAGCTGCCGTTCGGGATCTCCGGCATGACCAGCGTCTGCGGCTGATCATGAAAGATGTGGAGCAGCTCAACGATTCTGCCGAGTGTTGCCTTATGCGTCACAGGCGCATAGCAGTATCTGCCGTTTTCCTGCATGATCGCATTCACGCCGTCGAACTCGCAATGATGCTCCTTGCCCTCGATGGCGTCGAACATTTCCTCGACCAGATCATCAATGAACAGCATCTCCAGCTCAACGCTCGGATCATTCACGGTAATCGGGAGATCATTTGCGATGTTGTTGCAGAATGTGCCGACAGCAGAATTATAATTCGGGCGCACCCACTTGCCGACCAGATTCGGGAAACGATATACCATGACGCGGTTGCCGCTCTGCTCGCCATACGAAAAGAACAGTTCCTCTCCGGCTTTCTTGCTAAGACCGTACTCAGAGGTGCCGAAACGTCCTGCAAGTGTCGCCTGAATCGAGGATGAAACCATAACAGGTGCTTTACTGTTGTGCTTTTTCAAAGTTGAAAGCAGCAGTTCCGCAAAATCACGGTTGCCTTTTTTGAAATCAGCCGAATCCGTCGGACGGTTGACACCAGCCAGATTGAATACAAAATCCGCCTTTGCACAATACTCGTCCAGCTCTGCCGGAGTAGAGTCGATATCGTATTCGTAGATTTCTTCAATCGTGATATTCGGTCTGGTCTTGTTTTTTCCATCGCGGATATTTTTCAGATTTTCGACCAGATTTTTGCCTGCAAATCCCTTTGCGCCGGTAACTAGAATATTCATACTTCTTTTCTCCACACCATTTTATTGACCACGCCGACATAGGACTGAATGATTTTCACAACCTTGTCGCTGACATTGGTATCAACATAATCCGGAACCGGAATCGCACCGCCGTTCTTTTCTTCTTTGACCATCTCAACGGCAGTATCAACCGCTTGCAGCAGACCCTTTGTATCAATACCCGAAAGAATAAAGCAGGCTTTATCGAGCGCCTCAGGGCGCTCAGTCGAAGTTCTGATACAAATTGCAGGGATCGGGTGCCCGATAGAAGTAAAGAAACTGCTTTCCTCCGGCAATGTGCCGGAGTCTGAAACAACAGCAAATGCGTTCATCTGTAAGCAGTTATAGTCATGAAAACCGAGCGGTTCGTGCTGAATCACACGCGGATCAAGCTGGAAACCGGATGCCTCCAGACGCTTCTTGGAGCGCGGATGGCAGCTGTAAAGAATTGGCATATCATACTTCTCGGCCATCTGATTGATCGCGGTAAACAGGCTTGTGAAGTTCTTTTCCGTGTCAATGTTTTCTTCACGGTGCGCTGAGAGAAGAATATACTTGCCCTTTTCCAGACCGAGACGAGCGTGAACATCCGATGCCTTGATTGCATCCATATTCTCGGTCAGAACCTCCGCCATCGGGGAGCCGGTCACATAGGTGCGCTCCTTCGGCAGACCGCAGTCCGCGAGATAGCGGCGGGCGTGCTCGCTGTACGCCATGTTCACATCGCTGATGATGTCAACGATACGGCGGTTTGTCTCCTCCGGCAGGCACTCATCCTTGCAGCGGTTGCCAGCCTCCATGTGGAAGATCGGGATATGCAGACGCTTTGCTCCGATAACCGAGAGACAGGAGTTTGTATCACCGAGTACCAGAACAGCATCAGGCTTCAGCTCTGCCATAGCCTTATAGCTTGCCGCAATGATATTGCCCATAGTTTCACCGAGATCATTACCCACTGCATCCAGATACAGCTCCGGATCAGCAAGTCCCAGATCCTTGAAGAACACGCCGTTCAGGTTGTAGTCATAGTTCTGTCCGGTATGGACGAGGATGGTATCAAAGTATTTACGGCACTTCTTGATGACCGCCGCAAGACGGATGATCTCAGGGCGCGTGCCGACAATGATCATCAGCTTGAGTTTTCCGTTTTCTTTCCACTGCGCCATTACTTATCACCTCTCATCTCAGCAAGTCTTTCCTGTATGTAGGCAAGTGCTGCGATTTTTTCTTTTGTTTCCTGCACAGAAAGAAGTTTCGTGTTACTAGAGTTAAACTCAGTAAGTGTCACACGCTTGCTGTCGCCCTCTCTGAAATATTTATCGTAATTCAGACCACGGTTATCAGCAGGAACACGATAGAAGTCTCCCATGTCCATTGCCTTGGCGCACTCCTCATTTGTAAGAAGTGTCTCAAACATCTTCTCTCCATGACGAATGCCGATCACCTTGATATCTTCTTTCTTGCCGCCGAACAGTTCACAAACCGCTTCTGCCTGTGTCTGGATCGTGCAGGCAGGTGCTTTCTGAATAAGCAAATCACCGTTCTCGCCATGCTCAAACGCAAAGAGAACAAGGTCAACCGCTTCTTCCAGCGACATAATGAACCGAGTCATAGTCGGCTCAGTCAATGTGATAGGCTGTCCGTTCTGAATCTGGTCGATCCAAAGCGGGATGACAGAACCGCGGCTGCACATAACATTGCCATAGCGCGTGCAGCAGATCTTGGTCTTGCCGGAAGTTCTTGACTTTGCAATCGCGACCTTTTCTTCAAGTGCTTTGGAGATACCCATAGCATTGATCGGGTAAGCCGCCTTGTCCGTTGAAAGGCAGATCACACTTTTCACGCCTGCTTCAATCGCAGCAGTCAGGACATTATCTGTACCGATGACGTTCGTGCGTACAGCTTCCATCGGGAAGAACTCACAGGACGGAACCTGCTTGAGCGCAGCAGCGTGGAAGATGTAATCCACTCCAACCATAGCGCATCTCACAGATTCCAAAGATCGCACATCGCCGATGTAAAACTTGATCTTTTCCGCGACCTCCGGCATTGTAGCCTGAAAATGATGGCGCATATCGTCCTGTTTCTTCTCATCGCGGGAGAAGATCCTGATCTCTCCGATATCTGTTTGCAGAAAACGGTTGAGTACCGCATTTCCAAAGCTGCCTGTGCCTCCTGTGATCATAAGGGTTGCGTTCTTGAATAATGACATTTTAGTATCTCCTTAATCATTCTTTCAAATAATGCTTAAAAGTCCGTGCAATTTTTATAATAGCACTTCTTAATCTCTTAAGAAATGACTTTTTTGTATATTTCAAAACGGTTATCTCAAAAGCATCTTTGTGAATATCCTTTAAGAAATCCTCGCGCTTGCTATTTGCAACGACACTATTAATTACAGACGGATTGTATTTTTCTACGATATCAATATCTACTGCCTGACTCTTGATCTTGTCGGAAAGTTTGTCAAGCAAGTACCGGCCCTTATAAGAATGAACCAGCACAAGCGAAGTACCTTTATCATCGTCCATTTCAGGCAAAACATTCTGAATACCCCAGAAATCCGCAAGTGTGATGTCCGCCTGCCGCTTAATGCCTTTAAACGAGCAAGCGTAACAGCTCGGACGCAAGCATGAGTTTGAGAGAAAGGCTTTCATATAAGAATCTTCATGAAGCTTCTTAACATACGCCGTATTATTTGAAAACTCAAATAATACGGCGTATGTTTTCCAGCCATACTTCTTATGTCTGAAAAACATTCGCTGCGTTGCTGACGCAGACTGTTTCTCACGAAAAACAACATACTTCTCCCACACCATAGGCGAGGGGACACCATGGCAAATAATATCCTGTGTGAATAGATTCTCATAAGGCGTCCTTAAATATGAATACAGACCGCCGATTTGACAAGGCGTACCTGTGAACAGCACCTTTCGACCGCTATCAAGATAATCCTTTGCCTGCTTGTATGTATCACCGATCTTTGACTGCACATATTTAGAGCCACGCAGCTTGTCCAGGTCGGCTATATCATTAACACAGATATGTCGAACGGATTTGAAATCATCAGCAAATGCAGCCCCAAAAACAACTCCGCCCTGAGCGATGATATTTTCAGCTAACAGCGTGAATATTCCGCCGGAGGAGCTTCTGAGCCGTATTTCTTCGTTGAGATTTATTGCCGCTATTGCAGTAGTCATGCAACTATCATCAGGATGCCGTTTATGAATAATAGGACAGACGTTCACACATAAGCCGCAATCAATACACTTAGCTTTTTCGGCCTGCGGATACCAGAATCCTTCTTCGTCCGAGACCATACTTATGCAGTTTTTAGGACAGGCATTTGCACAGGCGTGACAGCCTGTGCAGTTTGATTTTTCTTTTATTTCAATCATACATTAATTTTCTACCTTTAAAGTCGCAATTGTAATCTAACAGGTGATTACTTTTAGTTCCTTTTGAGAATCTTTTTCAATGGTTTCCTAACCAATTCCTTCTCATAATCATTCATTCCGAGCAACCACATTGAAATGCAGTAAACCGCAGTATACGCAATAACGCAAGCACCAAACATCCAAATAGAGTTGATATTTATACACAATGTCATTGCTGTTCCGACACAGATTGGTATGACTAGTCCAACAGACTGGCGGATGATATTTTTCCAAAACAATGGGATATCAATATTACATTTGCGGCTGTAGTAAATGTTCATCACCAGACCGTTAGCTAGAACAAGGGAGATTGCAGTGCCGATTGCACTTCCGATAGCTCCGAACATCTGACAAAGAATGATTGACAAACCCAAGTTGATCAAAGCCATAACTGCATATGCTATTGCCCTGAATTGATGTTTGTTTTCCGCTCTCTGTATCTCTATTCCAAGATTTTGTATCAAAGCAATAGAAGCAGGGATAACAAGTAAAAGCGCTACAAAGTATGAATCATCATATCCCTCGCCAGCCCAAATACCGGTTATAAAGAATTTACCGAAGAAAACAATCCCTGATGCTATCAAAGCCAGTATAATGAACTGAAGTCTTCCAACGCGAACAAATAGTTCAGAGAGCTGTTCCTTTTGCTCTGCGATATTGTCTTTTGTCGCATTGACAATTTTATGTATTCTGGGCGTGAAAACACCTGAAACAGATGTGGAGAATATCATATAGCAACCATAAAGCGTGTAACCAACAGAATAAACCGCAACCTCACCAGTACCCTTAAATCGACCAAGTAGCAATTTGTCTATATTCCAGTTTATCTGATCTATTACTGTATTCAGGGCGATAAAAGCGGTATATGCAAAAAGACTTTTGAATATGCCTTTTTCAAAGTCTTTGAATATGAACTTCTCCTTCATTTTGAAGAGAACATACACTAGGTACATTACATCGACAAATAAAGTGACCGATACAGTGACCGATACCATTGCTATTGAGCGATAGCCCATAAGTAGCAAAGGCAATGTTATAAGAGGACTGAACACAGTTTTGAACATTCCGAGCAATTTAAGAAAAATAAATCTTTCATGTGCGGAGATGATATTTTGAAAAACGCTCATTGGGAACGACACTGTGAGATTGGCTGTCAACAGCAGCATCAGAATCCGCGCGATTTCATATTCAGCTGCTGTGAGTCCCTTGTCAAAAATAAGATCAAGATGAAACGCCAAGTACAGCCCGCACAGCATTCCGACAAATCCTATGATAGCAAAAATTATCAGAAACAGACCATTTAATTTGCTTATTGCAGTCTGATCATCTCTCTTTTTGTAAATTGCATAATACTTTATATAACCGCTGTTGAATCCCAAACTGAGTATCGACAGCATCGAGATAGTTGATGCGACTGTCTGATACAAACCGTACTCGTGTTTTCCGAGCAGTCGTATCATTACAGGGGTATATACAAGCTGTATGATGACACTTAGTGCCATTTGTAAATAAGACAACAATGATCCTATTTTCAATTGATTTTTCATGTAAAGCCTTCCTCGCTTAGGGCAACCTTTAAGAATTCCACTGAGTTACGCCTCATATCTAGTAGCTTTAAATCCGCTTCCTGATTTTCGGGAAGTTCTAAGGAGGAAATATAGCCATAATTACATTTTTCATCTGTATCACAAAACCTTGCACTATGTCCAAAAACGCTTAATAAATTAGAAACTCTAGAACTCATCCCCTTCTGCTTTGAGCGTGGTAAAACGAAGAATTCTTTGTGATATATTTCGGAAAAGACAGTAGCGTGAAAACTATCAGTAAATATAATCTGAGCATCACGAATCAGTTTAATAAAAGATAGAGGCGATTCATCATTAATCCATTTGATACGATGGCCGATATCAGTAGTATTAAACCCATTTAGAAATGGTATTGTGTAAATTGAGAGAGCTTTCTCTTTTGCATATTCCTTGACAAGCTGCATTTTTAGTGTGCTTGGTTCTAAAAAATAACAAAAAATGAATTTTTCTTCGGTTACTCTTTCTTGATCAAGTATTGAATCCCATTCTTCTTTTTTCAGTAGTAAGGTTGGATCTAATACGGTAGTAGCGTTTAAACCAACACTTGTTTTTAAGATCACTTCTGCGTTTTTTTCTCTAACAGAAATTGCACTGAAATCACTAAGCAATTCATAAAATTTTTTTGCTTGAAATTTGGTTAATTGCGATTTTCCTAGACTTGCAGCATAAGATATTTTCCTTTTATTCTCTTTTGCAAATGAAAGAAAGTAAGCTGGATTATACCAATCAGGATTCCAAACCTGATCACTGCCTGTGATAAATACATCGAATTCACTATTTGCAAAAGAAAGATCAACTTCAGAATAATCGGTTGTACTCATTGGAACAAAATCTTGAGAAAAACGCCCGAAAGACTTTCTCCTTGTACTGATTTTATTATTATACTTCTTATTATATATAATCCTAGTACAAGTATAGTATGGTCGTGAGATGTGAAAAAAAACACTGCTCATTTTCGTTGTGGAGGTATTTATTTCTTCGCTCATTTTTCCGAACACATTAATTGGGTATCTTAATTGTTCTACATTATAGCCCATATCAGTCAGTACTTTGCAGAGAGCAAATGCTTGTAAAACACCACCGTAATTAATTGACTTGTAGAAATGTGTTATTATTCCAATTTTCATATAGTTTCACCTCATTAGAAACAGCCAAGTTGATAGAACATACTCCATATATTCTTGTACATTGTTTGGGCTAATCGGTTTAAAACTCCTTTTTTCGCCACATTGCAATGTTTTATATAATAATTGCTCCAGTCTTGTGTACTAATATCTGCCTTTTCTTTTTTAGGATGCGAATCAAAATAGTTTTGGATATATTTTGAAAAAACGGCATACGTCTTATTAATATTCTTTATTGCATCACTTTGATTCTGGTACTGGCAATAATGGCAAGCAGAAATCTCAAATAACTTCAATGCATATTCGTCAACCTTAGCATTTAGGTCATTAAAACACACATTAACCATTTCACAGTAAGCATCAAATATCATTTTACAATAATAATTCATTTCCGGCCAAAACTTTCTAGATGCAGTTGATAAAAGAGAGTTATACACATATATATCTTTATTTATAACAACTATTTTTTTGCAATTTTTGATATAGTTATATATGAATATTGTATCCTCTCCGTATCCAATTCCAACAGGAAACTTAATTCTATTCGTAACGATTATTTCTTTTTTAAACATTTTGCACCAAGGTGCAAGCATAAAAGATTGTGTGAAAATGCCACAATTTTCGTCTTGTTTCTTTGAGTGAAAATCAATTACTTTCTCAGGGATAATGATTTTTTTCGATTTTAAAAATCCACGATTATACGAAGATGCTATCGACATATCAGCATTATTATCAACGATTCCTTCAAGTAAAAGAGAAACATAGTTTTTTTGTAATAAATCATCACTATCAGAAAAACATATATATTCTCCTCTTGCTATGTTTATGCCACTATTTCTTGCGATAGAAACTCCCTCATTTTGCTTATGCATAACAATGATTCTTGGATCTTTTGATTTATAATAATCACAAATGCTTCCGCTATTATCTGTTGATCCATCATCAACCAATATTATTTCAATATTCGCGTAATCTTGATTAATAATGCTGTCCAAACATCTTTTCAAGTATTTGTTCACATTATAAATAGGTACTATTATCGAAACCAAAGGATTACCCAATTTCTATATTCTCCTTTTACTCATATAATAATAGTTGCTTAATCATTTGGGGGATTATGCTCCTTAGATGCGTTATCTTGACATACCTTAAAGGGTTACTAATAATTGCATCAATATGTGCCTTTAAAGAAGCCTTATTAGCTTCATGGAGTTTTAGGTATTCAATTATACGAGGGATGTACTGTAGATTCTCTTTATAATTACTGGATTTAGAGATTTCATTTAATATGCTGACTCTTCTTTGAATCGCAACATCATTAATAATAGATGCTAATTCAGGATAATTTGAACAGATAAATATAACCTGCTCATCTATTGAATCAAGAGCTTCAAGATTTCTCAAACTAAATGCCTTTCGATCAGAGCTGCCTCTTCGTAAAATATAGTGGTAGGTTGGAACACCTGTATGATAAATTGCATCAGCAGAAGAGAGTACTCTATAAAAGATCCATTCATCTTCCCGGTAGTGATTTTCAGGAAATCGTAAATCCTTCCATAAATAGTTTTTATACACCTTATTCCAAGGAATACAACCAATATAACTTTGTGTATAGAATTCCTTAAGAGCCTCAAGTCTATTCAATAACCTCGGCTTATCTAACATTCCTACTGTTCGGGTTCGAAATTTCATTTCATGAAAAGCACCGCAAACAGCAATGTCAGCGTTCGTTTCCTCTATTGCATTAATTAAACGTGTGTACATATCTATAGAAACATAGTCATCAGCGTCTACAAAAGCAATATATTCTCCTGTCGCTATATCTAACCCATTATTTCTCGCTGACCCCTGACCACCATTTTCTTTGTGAATAGTAACAATTCTATTATCAATGGCCGCATATTTGTCACAAATGCTTGGACAATTATCCTTTGATCCATCGTCCACAAGGATTACTTCAATGTTTTTGTATGCTTGCTGAAGAATGCTTTCAATACATTTAGGCAAATATTTTTCAACACCAAAAATTGGCACAATAATACTTAGCTTTTTTTCATTCATATATGTTCTCCATTATAAACAAGCTAAAAAGGCGATTCATATTTTTTTATTTTAGACATATGTATATGCCGGAATAAAAACCGCATCGATACGGACTTGGAACCGCACTTTGCCTGACGAAAACGCACCGGTTTCATATTAAGGACAATCCATTCTTCACAGCATTAGAGAGCTTTTATGACGCAAAAGCTGCTTGACAGTGAATATGGGTGCAGTAGGCTGCCATATTCATAGAGGCTTGCTGTCAAGTGGACTAGTGCGGAATATATGCGACGGACGGAACACGCAATTAATTCTTCATTTGTCCAAGATTATCGCGCTTGGTAAGGGCGCGGTTCTTGTCCGACAGTGGTGCTGTCGAATCCCCGTGCAGATGCGGTTCCTGTGGCGGCATTCACACATAGTAGGTAGAAAAAATATAATCATAGAATAATACCTTTAATTTGACTTGCCCACAGTTGGTTTTTGTATTACCGACCGTCCAAAGAAGTAATCAATGCATTTTAGTTGATTTCGAGCCGCGATTTTTCGAAATCAGGTATTATTTAGATTAGTGATTCTTCATTTTTTGCTGTTTGCCAGTTTTTCTTTAATTTGAGATGTACTGATACCCACAGTATATGGAAAGTACTCAATTACGACACCGAGTTTTTTGAATTGTTCTTCCGTTATTCTATATCTGTCGGACCCTTTCCAATCGTCCCCGGAAAACAGAACATCAAACTTGATCTTTTCATACGCCAACATCTTATCATTGGTAGTTTCGATGTCCACGAGAATTGCATCATCTACACATCTTAGTGCTTTCAAGATTCTCACCCTGTCATTCTCAGAGTATATAGGATGTTTTCCTTTAATCTCACGAACATATGTATCATCGCAGATACCAACAATTAAAATATCGCACATTTCTTTGCAGCGTTCTAATAGATTTAAGTGACCAACGTGAAAAAGATCAAATACGCCACAAGTATAACCAATATGATATTTTTTCATAACAACCTCCTGCTTGCTATTTTGAAAATTTTACTTCAACTATAGAATGCCTATTCTCTCTTTTGTCTTTTGGTGGAAGAACCATATAATCTCCGTATTCAGTTTTCAGTCTTTCGTGAGTATTGATTGGAATGCTAAAGTATTCATCTTCAAAAATGGTTGAAGTTACATCAGAAAGCCATGCGTATTTATAATAGTAAGTTTGTGATTTGGCTATTTGTTCGTAAACAACTTTCGATTTCGCTACCTCAAAAACATAATATTCATATTTATTTACCATAAATTTATGTGAAAAGAATAGAGCAACTATATTATATAATAGGTAAGCTATTCTTTTCTTTATATTGATTTTTCCGTTGTTATACCACGGTTTGTATCCTGATTTCATTAAAAGGCTACGTCCCCAAAACACTCTTTTATTTATAAGGCGTTTTCGTTTAGCCATATTTGTAGGGGCGTAATCATAAGGAAAGATGTCAACGTAAAAGCCGTTTTCTTTTAAGTTAGAATTTCCCTTTTCTTCTATATAAATAGTATTATGCTTTCTAACTTTACCAAATGGTAACGCATATGAAGGATCTGTATGCCATGTCTGCAGAACGTAGTCCGGCTTTAGTTTTGTTGGGGCAATTTCACAAAATTTTGTGTATTCTTCTCTTATCATTCCTATATCAATATCATCGTCCCACGGAATAAACCCGTTGTGGCGAACAGCCCCAATCAGTGTACCTGAATCCAAAAAATATTTAATGTTATTCTCGTCGCATACTCTCTTTATTTCCTTTAAAATATCAAGTTGTTCTAATTGAACTTTACGTAATGTTTCCTTATCCATTTTAACCACCTTTTTTGATTATTTCATCCATATATTTCAAGTGTGCAGCTACCATATTCTCTATAGTGTACTCTTTTATTGAAAGATAAGCTTTAACCCCCATTGATGCTAAATCAGATGTCAATAATTTTATAATTCCATCAGCTATAGCATCAGGATCTTCCGCTGGAACAATATAACCGTTCTCAAAATTTTTAATTAGTTCAAGTCCTGCTACACATTTATCTGTAGTTAGAACTGGTAGAGCATTGCTTAATGCTTCATTGACTACCAATCCCCAAATATCCTCACGTGTTGGCATAACAAATATATCAGCTGCCTTATAATAATCTTGTAATTCTGCTTTACCCTTGAATTCAATAAAATGCACGTTATTTAACTGATACTTTTGAACTAAATCTAAATATTCTTCTGTTGGTGTTCCTCCTATAATATAGAATCCAACATTTCTATCTATTTTTGCAGCAGCGTGTAATAATAAGTCAAAGCCCTTTCGCGGAATAAATTGTCCAATACTAAGTATTATCTTACTTTCATTAATACCGATTTTATTTTTGGCATCGGTTTTAGCTTGAGGCCAATTTGTTAGTACCATTCCTGCTTCTTTAACTTCTCTAGTAAACTGTGATGAAAAGGGATATTGAAATACGAAGTCACGTTTTGCTCCATAGAAAACAAAATATTCAGTTGTTACTTTTCCGCTACTAAACCACCCAGTTGCAGAGGATATAAAATGTTTTTTTATAAAATGCTTTAACCTAGAGTCTTTACGTATAAGACCGCCATCCGCTTCTATATAATAATCTATATTATTTTTGTGCAAATACTCCATTGCGAGCATAAATGTTAATGACGAATAGCCTCCAAAAATTATAATATCGAAGCCGTTCTTTATAATGTCAAATATATCTATATATAATTCTATCCCGCCTATTTTCCTTAATTTTTGTAAAAAAATAGGCTTGAAAAATTTGTAGTCTGTATTAAACCAATTCTCGCTTCGATGTTTTTGCTGTTCTGGTTTGCTTGTGAAAGATACGGTTAAATCGACGCTTTTTCCAAGAAGATTAAAAAAGTCAACTCTATATGGGGAAGGGTAATTAGTTATGAACAATACTTTTTTCATTATTATCTCCATATTGATCTCTTATCATGTATTCATTGGTGTTTTCAGCAAGCATTAAATAAATATACATAAATGTAATGCTTGGAAATGTACCCGTAAACATTAATGACTCTGTTGATGATTGAATATAAACCCCCAATATACAAACAATTGAAATCCTTGACAATGGCGTATTGGCGGACTTGTTCAAGCTCATAAGATTATTCGTAAAATAATGGTAAACAACTACTCCACATATTATCCCTAGTGAAGCGACAATAGTTAATGGAGCGTTATGGGCATTTGAAAATTTAAAACTATCTAAATCGCCAAAAAGCAATACCCCTATATTATCAAAACAACTAAATATTTTTTCATATACTATTTCTCGCCCAGAAAAAAAACTTTTAGAGCCTAAAAACTTAATGTTATTAAATCCCGATTTATATAGATTGAGGTATATTGGAGAAAACAATATAGAAAAAACAACCGGGGCAACAATTAATATCTGTGGTATTTTGACATTGCTGAAGACAATCATATATAATAGCACCAAAGCACTTGCCAAAATTGAACTTCTGGCACCTGTTAAAACCATGAGGTACATTAATGCTAGTAGAATTATTAAAAGCATTATTTTCCTTTTGGATCTTTTAAAATTTATAGCGATAACATTAAAATATCCAGATATCATCATTGCAGTTAAATTAGGATTTGTCATTCCTAATACTAGTGCCCCTGTATTTCTTCCATCTTCAAAGTAATAAGCAGCGCTTGTGAATGATGTTATGAACATCGTTATAGCAATAATAATAGAAAAATGAAATATCCAGCGTAGTTCTTTCTCTGTCGTTGTAAAATTACTTTTCGTTGTCATAAGAATAAAAAAACTAATGAAATTCATACAGTTATAAATAAGCTCAAATGAAAATGCTTTCATCTTGAAAATATTCTGAAATAACAAAAGCGATAATAATAAAAGACAAAGCAGAATTGTACTGTTTTTTATTTTGATATTGGGAAGTCTCAAAGCAGCAATTAAATAAAATAGCAGACTTCCTAAAAACACGAATACATGGCGAATGCCCATATTTCGTAGGGGAGCAACCATAAAATATCCGAGATTACATAATAGAATACAAAATAAGATCCCCTTGGACAATGAGGAAAATCGCTCATCTGATTTTTTCATATATTTCCAAATACCTTTCAACCATTCGCTGTTTATCTAAGTTACTCGCAGATTTTATAAGATCATTCTTATTGTATGGACTTTTTACAATTCTTTTAATTGTATCTATCAAAGCATCTGTAGTTATTTCAGTAGGAATTGCTACTCCATTGTTATCACTAATAAACTCTGGTAATGCTGTTGAATTATATACAATTGCAGGTGTTCCACATGCTTGTGCTTCTATTGTTGTTAATCCGAACGTCTCTTCGACACTTAGATTTATAAATACATCTGCTGCAGAATAAATCTCAGCAAGTTCCTTTATACTATTTGTACAAGTGATCCCTATTATATTTTCTGGAATCATTAGCTTTTGCTTATCTGAAAGACCTACAAGAATGATTGTATATCTATCATCCAGTTTCTCTGCTAGCTTAATGAAATCATTAAATCCTTTTCTTTGATTCCATGTACTTGAAACACCAAGTAATACTATCTTATCCTGAAGTCCGTATTTTTCACGGAAATTACTTGGCATGGGCTTAAACACTTCAGTATCAATACCATTATAAAGAACGCGAACTGGATAGCATGTTAAATAAGACTCTTTTACAATTTGAGCTAACCAACATGACGGTGTAACAAGCACCATTTTCTTCACCGTGGTAAATAAGGTTTTCTTTTTTTCCCAATTCTCTTGAGATTTATCTGCTAATATAGATTTTGGATACTCTTTTTTCTGTGGGCAACTATGGCATCCATTTCTCCATTTGTTGCATTTTACATAAGTAAAATGTGAACAATGGCCTGTAACAGCCCAACAATCATGAAGCGTCCATATGATTTTCTTGCCACATGTGCGAAGGTAATCAAACAAGACCTCAACATTGATATAGTATCCATGAATGTTATGCAGATGAATCACATCAGGATCGTATTTCTTTACCCATTCAATGAACTTAATTGTTGCTCTTTTGCTTCCGAATCCTGCTGCATCAAACAGTCTCGCTTTAAGGCCATGCAATTTCACATCAAGGTTTGTACCAATCTTATATGCATATTTTTTATATTTTTCCGGAACGTCTTCTCTGCCGTATGCAATTTTGACTGTGTGTCCCTGTTCTGTCAGTGCATCGGCAAGATCAGTGCATATTCTTCCTGTGCTGCGTATTCCGCAGACTACATTGATCATCAGAATTTTCATTTGTATTTATCCTTTGAAGTATCCATCGAGATACTTCATTATTTTCTCTTTTTCAAAGTGCTTTGTAAAATATGTCCTTGACATATTACGCATTTGATTATTCGATTGATCTGACATTGTTATGATGGCATTTCCCAATAACTCAGCATTTCCTAATTCTACACAAATTCCGCAATTAGACTCATCTATGATTCTTTTGGTTTCGCCGTTGGCCGCGGCAATAATCGGCATTCCGCAAGCCATATAAGACTGCAACTTAGCCGGTATCGTTTTCTCAAACAGCGGATCTGGCATAAACGAAATGAACGCCGCATCACAAGCTGCCAGCAGTTCTGGGATGCGCTCAGGCGGTTGCCTG
>JAEEGL011361897.1_pt1 | contig 15592 bp, 21 predicted proteins | sample 9134231 | NCBI WGS metagenome assembly JAEEGL01 (sample SAMN16246548, study PRJNA631951) | gut metagenome | biome: gut microbiome; feature: rumen; material: fiber-attached | host: Bos | place: Iran: Karaj | collected 2018-10
TATTGATAATGAACATAATACAACTACTACTTTGGTTCAAACAGGACGTAGTGGTGCAAAAATGAAATTTAACATGAAACAACTCCCAAATAGTACAGATATTACTTTAAGAGTTGTTGTTACTTCTGATAATTCTCAATATAAAGATGGTTTAGGCTATCCTAGAAATATTACTGGTTTAAAAGTTGTTACTATGGGAATTTCTAAGCCTTCTACAAAATATTTACCATTAATAAGTGCTACAGATCCAACAGGTAATTTATCTCTTGATTATATGCCTCATGGTCAAAAAGATAGTTCAGGAAATGCTTTACTTAATTTAACACTTCATGTATATATTGATGGTACTGAAAATCTTAGTTTAAAAGATAATGTTGCTGCTAGTTCTTATGAAAGAATAGCAAATGTTTAGATTCCAAGACAGTCTCATGGTGTTCATGAAATTTCTTTAAGATTAAGTGCAACTATTAATGATACAGTACTTTATACTGATGCTATTACTTATGAAGGTGCATGGGCGGCCGCAGGTGATGAAACTCCAATTATCTGGGTTGGTTAGTATGATGAAACTATTGTAAATTATGAAAATTCATATATTTATTATATGGTTTTTGATCCAGTAAATTATAGGAATGGTCTTCCAGCAGAAATTCATCTTTATAAAGACAATGTTGAAACTTCTCAAATTAATGCTAAATATACTGATGAAGGTTGGTTAGTTTGGGATATTTCTAATATTTATGAAGTTGGTAATAATACTTTTTCTATTTCTTGCAGAACAACTAAAGTAGATATTATAAGTTATGTTACTACTGTTGGTTCTAGAGATTTAGGATTAGCACAAAATAGAGCCTTATTATTAAATATTACTACTGCAGGTCGTTCTAGTACAGAAATTCGTAGCCAAAGAAATGTGCTTCAAAGTACAGTTAATTCTGAATCTATTACTGCTAATTTAAATAATTTTAACTGGCAAAACAATGGATGGAAAGATAGTGAGGGTCCAGATAGTAAAGGAATAGATAATGGTTCTTATTTATCTATTGCAAATGGTTCTAGTCTTGATGTACGTTTAACTGGTAGTGGACTTGCTTTAAATCAAGCAAAAGATTATACTTTTGAATTTCGTTTTAGAGTTCGTAATGTTCAAGAATATTCAACATTAATTAAAACTATTCCAAAATATTTTTATATGATTCCAGATCCAGAACATGAAGGTGAATGGATTCAAACTTATACTATTACTTTAGTAAATGATGAAGAAGTTGCTGTTGCTAAACCAGGATATAGTTCAGCATATGAATCTGTTATTAAAGAAAATGGTTGGAAAATTGGTGTAGATAAATATGGTAATTTATTAATGGATGAAGAAAACACCGTAAAAGAAGCAGATACTACTTCTGGTGTTGTTATTCGTTGGTTAAATAATAGTGGTTTAGGTTTTTGTATTGGTACACAAGAAGCTTTCTTTAGGACTCCTTCTGGAATTGCTAACGTAAGATATTGTGAAAATGAAGTTATTAATATTTCAATGGTACTTTCTAAAACTGATAATCTTTGCTATATTTATTTAAATGGTGTTCTTTCTGGTACAGTTGCTATGCCTATTGGAACAGGTTCTAGTTTTACTATTAATTCACCATTTACCTTTAATTCTGAATATTGCGATCTTGATTTATATCGTTTTAGAATTTATGAAGTTGGATTAACAATGCCACAAGTAATTCATAATTATATTTCTGATATGCATAATATTAAATTATATGATTAGAATCAAATTACTGATCCATTAGATCCAACTGCTTTATCTTATAATTTATTAGTAGATTATAATAATAATAATCCTGATAATTTAACAATGCCTTATGCTACATGGCAAATTATAGATAGCACTAATGAATTATTACCATATAGAAAAGGTGATGGTAAAAAAGCTATTATTGAATTTGTTAATCCTAGTCTAGATAGAGATTTAGAGCTTGGAATAATTGATGAATGGTATTATTATACTCATTGTCCTTCTTTTAGAGCAGAAGGTGTTAATATTGATGTTCAAGGAACTTCTTCTTAGAAATATCCAAGACGTAATTATAAAACTAAATTTAAAGATGCAAAAAATAATTGGGTTTATACTAAAGGTTCTCTTGAAGGAATGCCTTTAACAGCTGATTATGTTGTTCAAGATAAATTAGGAGTTGAGCATACTTTAGTTTCTAAATTCCATATGGATGTTGAAGACTGGGGTGTTAATAAATTTACTTGGAAAATTGATTATATGGACTCTTCTGAAACCTATAATACTGGTTTTGCAAATCTTATGGGAAATCTTTCTCATCCACTTTATACAAAGCATCCTCTTGATGATTTAAATTTAGGAATTGAAACAGATAATTTAAGAACTAGTGTTTATGGTTTTCCTGTATTAACATTCCATAAGTATGCTGATGAAACTTATGAATATATAGGTAAATATAATTTAAATCTTGATAAAAGCGCAAATGAAGCATATGGTTTTGAATTAAAAAATAAATAGCCTTATGTTCCTCCTCGTATTAAAAGAGTTTTAAATGAAACAACTAATGAATATGAAGATCAAGAATATCAGCCAACTATTAAAGAAATTGCTGAATGTTGGGAAATGAAAGATAACCAAGGTACTTGGTGTTCTTATAAATTTCCGGATGAAGCAGCCAGAACTTCTGGTTTTATGACATTAAAAGAAGGTACTTCTGGTGATTCTGCATAGCTTGAAATTCTTAATCACTATGAATATAGATATAGTTATTATGGAGATGAATTAGATTCAGCATATAAATATTCTAAATTTACTGATGCTAATACTTAGATTGAATATTCTAATAATGGTCAAATAAATACTTATTTATATGAAAAACATTCTAATTTTGAAAAATTATTTAAATGGTTAGATTCAACTGATTAGAATAATGCTACTAATGAAAATTTATCTTCTACAACAATTTATAATACTGCATCTTATGTAACTGATGATAATAGTATTGATTATGAAATCTTATTAATGAATCCTACGGTAGTTGCACCAGGAACTGCTTATAGAGCTTATACTGAAGACAATAAAGGAAATAAAATTGCTGTTTAGTATTATATTAGAAAAAATGATAATTATTGGTTTTATAAATATGATGCAAATCTTTGGGATGAAATAGATATGGTAAATGCTGTAGCACCAGAAACTTGGGCTGAAGATGTTGCAGCAGGAACTGTTTATACTGGTATTTTTACTGGTTCTTATAAGGGAACTTTTACAAAAGATACAAAAGAATATAGACGTTAGAAATTCCGTTCAGAATTTTCTGAACATTTAGATCTTGAATATTGTTTAACATATTTTGTATTAACAGAATTATTGCTTTGTTATGATTCTCGTGGTAAAAACTGTATGATGGCAACATTTGGACCAACTCATACAGGAGGAGAGTACATTTGGTATCCAATTTTTTATGACATTGATACATAGCTTGGTTTAAATAACTCTGGTGCATATTTATGGGATTATGATGCTGATGTAACTAAAGATAATTTATTCTCTACTCCAACAAGTGTATTATGGGTAAATCTTTATGATTTATATTATAATGACATTGTTGAAAAATATCGTGTTTTAAGAGGCGTTTCATAGCCTTCAGGTAATGAAGTAATTATTAATGGTTCTTTAACTGAACAAAATATTATTGGTGCTTATGAATGTGATCCAAACGTATTTGATTCTTATGCAATGAAAGGTGTTCGTCCAATTGTTGCAATAGGATTAGATGAATATTATAAATACTTAGCACCAGCACTTAAAGAGTCTGATTTTAATATGGGGAAAAAATATGCTGGATATTATGATACTTCTGGTACACATCAATATCAAACAACTCCAACATATGCTTATTGTGCACAAGGTGATAAAAAACTTACAACTGAATTATTAGTTCGTAATCGTTTGAATTATATTGATTCTTGGTGGTTAGGTGGAGATTATAGAGCTGGTGTTGTTGAAAATCAAATCTTCATTCGTGCTAATGCTAACCATAGTAGTACATCTGATAAATTCTTAGATATTAATACTACTAATACACAACCTGCTGGTTTTAGTCTTGTTGCTTATCCAAAAGAACATTTTGATGCTAGACCTGGTGCAAAAATAAAACCATTTTTACATCAATATGTATCTTATTTTATGGATAGCTAGCCTTCTGTCCCAGTTAAATATGATGGTAGTACAGGACAAGAAGATGGTGTATGGACTAATGTTGATTCAGCTAAATTAATAGCTTTCAAAATTGAACCAGATTTATCTTAGCAAATTACTTATATTCCTGGTGGAGATTATATTTCTAGTTTGGGTGATATTAGTTTAATGTATCCTAATTCTTTATAGATTTTCCATGGACAAAGAATGCTTGATTTAAATATTGGTTCTGATTATTATGGTTATAGTAATCCATTATTAACTAGTTCTTCTGATTTTGAACTTACATCAATGCCTTTATTAAAAAGTGTTAATATTTCTAATTTAGCACAATTTAATAGAGAATTAATTTTGACTGGTAGTGAAAAATTACAAGAATTCAGAGCTTTAGGTTCAACTATTGAACGTGTTAATTTTGCTTCTGGAGCTCCTTTAAATACAGTTCATTTACCAGCATCAATGACAACTTTAAGTCTTATACAAAATCAAGATTTAAATATTATTTTAACTTCTAAACCACAAGATGAAGAAACACTTAATTTATTACATACTAGAGGTTTATATCTCGAAGGTGTTACTGATTATAATGTTGCAAATGCTGGACAAGGACATAAATTAACTACTTACGAAGTTGATGGTGGTGGTTTAGGTTATAATTCTTATATTATTTTAAAAAATCTTTATGATTTAAAATTTGGAGCAAGTACAAATCAATTTTTAGGAATTTCTCTTATTGATGTTGATTGGACTCCATATCAATTGGTAGAAGTTGGAACATCTTATTCAGCAAGTGAAACTTATTATCTTTTAACAGATCATAGCACTTTTGATAATTTTACATTTACTACTGCAGATGATTGGAATAATAAATTATTAAATGAATTAATTTATATTTATAATGCTGATTATACTAAATATAATGATAGTAATGAAGATGCTGAAGAGCGCACTATAAAAGATTTAAGTTTATTAGATAACTTTATTGGTGAATATGAAAGAGCTTTAGCAGCTGGTACAGAAAGTCAATTTGCTAATACATCTGGCGATCCGACAGCAACGGTTCCTACTATTACAGGTACTTTATATGTATCTAATGATGATGATACAGAATCTTTAATTAATGAAGCTTCTTTAACAACTAAATATAAATAGTACTTCCCTAATTTAACAATTCAAGCTGCTCATGTAAAAATTGCTAATATTACTAAATATGTAAGAGTATATGATAGTGGTAAGGAAGAATTAGTAACTGCAGAAAGAACTGATGCTACAACTTTAGACCTTCCTTCTGGAATGCCTCCAACACAGACCAACTGGGATTTTAGAGGTTGGTCTTTAGAAAATCCAAATACTTACAGTGGAACAGGTCTTCCGCCATTGGCTTTGTAGTTTAATGCAGATTATGCTACAACTGGTGAACCAATGTATACACCAACAGAAATTTGGAATAATCTTGCTTTTGATTTAACTCATACAATATATACATTATATGCAATTTTTGAACTTCATGAATTTAATATTACTTTTGTAAATGGTGATGGTACAAGATATATAAAGAAAATTCCTCATATGCAAACAATTACTGTTCCAGATCCAACTGAATTTACTATTTATAAAGATGATAGTGCTTTAGATTTTGATAAAACATATCATTTCTTAGGTTGGAGTACAGAAGAAAATGATGAAGATAAAATTATTAATTTAAATAGTTATAAATCTACAAGAGATTATGTATTCTATTCTATTTTTGAAGAAGATAGTGTATATAATAATACTGTTGATTTAAGTTTATTTACTATTTATGAATATAATTATCGAGGAAATGCAAGTAGTGATACAGAATATGCTATTAATGGTTATGGAATTAAACCAAAAGGTTTCGGAGCAATAAGAGGTAAAATTACTTTACCGGCCGAAATTGCAATTGGAGATTCTTCACCATTACCGCTTGTTCAAATTAGTGGTGAAAAAACCAGAATAAATAATACAGATTATAATACTTGGTATGGAGTTACTCATATTTTCTTTGCAGATGCTAGAAATAGTGAATTAAGAGAAATTGGAGCAAATGCTTTTGATGGAGTTTCTACTTTAGTTTATTTTGAAATGCCTGCTAAATTAAGATGGATTCAAAATAATGCTTTTAGATATACTGGAAATTTATTAACACCAAGATTTGAAGATAGTTCTGTTTTACTTGAAATTGGAGAATATGCTTTTAATAGTGCTTTAACTTCTACGAATGTTATTGAAGGTATTACTTAGATAGATATTAATCTTCCAGGCTCAGTTTAGACATTGGGAAATTATTGTATATCAAACCAAGATGGTAGTAGTGGTAATGGCGGACCAACAGTCTATAATACTTTAACTATTGGCTCTCCATCTTCTCCTTCTAAATTAATGATTACTGATAATCGTTTAATTACAAAGAACAATACTATTGGTGGCACGATACATTCTCAGTTTAAAACAATAACTATTTATGTAGAAAGTCCTGAAAGAATAGCTTATTTTGAAAATATTCAACAAAACAGACCATATCAAGGATGTTTATTATATTCCAAAACAGATGATTTACAAGCTGGAGTAGCTAACTTTGGTTTGAGATCTGATGATGGTAGTGTTTTCCAAATATTAGTAGGATAAGGAGGACATTTTTTAAATGAAAACTCAAATTCAATATTTATATATTGGAGAAAATGGAGTTATGGAATCTCCAATAAAAATTCCAGGAGCAACAAACCTTATTGAAAGAGTTTATTTAACTGCTGATGAAGGTAAAGTTCTTTGGAATGGTATTGAAAAAAGACAAGTTGTAATGACAACCAGAGAAGGAGTTAAAGAGTGGAAAGAAATTTTCGCTATTTAATTTTGGACAGAGATAGTTATTTTTAATAATGTCTTTTTTAAATATATTTAGAAAGAATGAAACTTGCGGCGGCCGCTCTTGCGACCGTAGGAACGGCCGGCCGCATATTTTTTTAAAAACTATAGAAAGGATTGGGATTAAATAGTGATTACTTATATAAATGAATCTAATGCTCGTGCATATTCTCTTTTATTTGAAGATGCAACTCAGGCTTTGATTAGATCTCAATTACATACAGAAGATCCTCATGCTGAAAATTATAATACATTAATTTCAACAGACCAAAATGATCTTATTATGGATTTTGAAAGAGATCCTAATGATGAACAAAAGGCAAAACTTGATGAGGCTTCTGGAACATATATTTCTTTAGATCCAATCACAACAATTGAAAAGTATTTCTTCTATTTACCACAATTAGTTCAATTAGGTGGCGCTGATAGTAATGATGAATATACAAGACTTCATTCTGCTGGTCGTAGATATACAATGCTTCCAGTTGATGAAGATAATTTTATAATTGATGCTAATGCCAGAACTATCGCAGTTCCTTCTTCTTTTGCTAAAAATGGTGTTGGTGTTCAAGGTGATGAACTTTGTGAAGTTCTTTATTTTGAAATTGACCGTTATTTTGATGCTATGGATTTAGATACTGCTGATATTTATATTGAATGGACTAGAGTAGATGGACAAAGTGGTGTTTCTAAGCCTTGGGTAATTGATATTGAAAGTCATCCAAATAAAATTATTTTTGGTTGGGCATTATCTTCTTCTATTACTAAAGAGATTGGTAATTTAAAATTTGCTGTTCGTTTCTTCCAGTGGGCAGATAATGAACATACTAAGCTTCAATATAGTTGGGCTACACAAGCGCAAACAGTAACTATTAAGTCTACTCTTAACTTTACTCTTGGAAGCGATGATTATATGGCAGAACTGGATACTGATAATACTATTATTGCACGTATTCAAAATAGTGAAACTTATGTAACTGATAATGAAGAAGCAAATGTTCCTATTTATATCTTTAATTTAGATAATAATCTTGTAACTAGAGAGCTTGCTGGTGGCGGAACAGTAACAGAAGAAGCTGGTATTCAAGCCGATGGAAAAGTTTATATTGATTTAGTTATGGATAATGAAAACAATGAATCTTATACTTTTAAAGTTCAAGCTAGATCAACTGATGGTGGTATTATTTCTTATAACTGGAGAAAAGTAGGCCAAGGTCAATATGTTGGTACAGAAGCATATAATACAGCTGAAGATACTCAAAGTTCTATTGGAATTATCTTTGAATTAACAGAAGATGAAACTGCTGATGAAAATAAGATTTATTATGAAAGAACAACTGTAAATGGTGTTGATGCATATAGAGCTTATACAAGAACTCTGGATGGTGTTAATCCTAATAGTGAAGGACTTTATGAAAGATTTGCTACTTGTACAATTAAAAAGATTGGTGAATATTATGCAATTGCTACAAACCGTAAAACTGGTAAAAACTTAAAGACTCAAGATTCTTATACTTGTGTTGTTCCAATGCCAGTTGAACCAACAATTGTAACTCAAATTCCAACATATCAAATCATTCCTGAAGTTGATGGAGAAATTAATCAAGTTACTTTAACAGTTGAAGCTGCTAATACTGAAACAAATGGTTCTAATAAAGGAACGCTTTCTTATACTTGGTGGTATAAAGAAGATGAAACTGATGAAGTTTATCAACAAATTATGCTTGATGAGCCAACAGCAACATTAGAACTTGTTGATGGAACAACTTTACCTGGTATTACTTATAAAGATGAAAGACCTGCTACATTAGAAGGTTTCTATATGGTAAAGATTAATAATCATAAAAATATGGAAGATACTTCTATTGATAGTATTGGATGTCATGTTTCTTATAAAGCAAAAGCACCTGTATTATCATTCCCAACTGGATTAAAACCAAGCGAAGATGCTCCAGCAGATACTCAGATTCAATTTGGTTATGCTGTTCATGTTGTGGTTGATTCTGAATGGGCTGCAGTTCATAATAATACTGAAGGATTTACTTATCAATGGTATAAATCTGAAGACTTAGTAAATGATCCAGCTACAGATGTATTAATAGAAGGCGCAACTGCAGATACTTATACTCCAACTGTATCAGGAAACTATTATTGTGTAGTAACAAATCATAAGAATGAAACAACCGCTGAAACTGTAAGTAGAGTCTTCTCTGTCGCTTAATCTATTGTATAAGAAAGGAGAATTAAGTTATGGTTTCTACAGCTGAAGAGTATTTTGCCAATTTATTTAAAATAAGAGGCTCTTATAACCCTCCAAGCTTAGCAGTCATTCTCCCTCGTTCAGAGAATATCTATAAGATAGATCTTGATTCTCGTACAGTTGAAGCGCCAGAATATTTAAGTGTTTTAAATGATCATAATTCAGAAACTGTTTATTTTCTTGTAAATAGGTTTTTTGATAGCATGGATATGTCAACAACAACTTGTGTTATTCAATATATTAATGCTCTTGGAGAAGGGCGACTTTATGTTGTTCCTTTCTATGACATTGAGACCTATCATGCAACAGATCAAATGCTAATTCCTTGGTGCATAGAAGGAGAAGCTACTAAAGCTGCTGGCGAAGTTACTTATTCTATTAGATTTTTCCAAGTTGATGTTACTGGAAAATATATTATATATAACTTAAATACTATACCATCTAAAAGTAAAGTTTTAAATGGTATTAATGTTTTAGATTTTATTTTAGTAAGTCCACCTCCTACAAGAGAACAATATGAATCTGGCGAAACAGTTTATTATGTTCCTGTATATAATAAAGGTGAAATTATTGGATATGCTCCTGCTGAAGGAGATTATAATTCAACTGCTGAATATTATACCGTTGCAGAGGGATATAATTATGCAGCACATGAATTAGAAACAATAAATGCTAGAATTACTACCCTTGAAAGAGGAGTAGATAATACTGGTGGATTTAATGTTTTTTGGTATGAACAATAAATTTTTGGGGAAAGATTTTATATCTTTCCCCTTTTTTATTTTGGTCAAAAGTTATTAATTTTTTGAAATATTTTTTTAAATAAAATAGACTAATAAAAGTTTTTATACTTTTTTACATATATTTTAAAAGGAAGGAGAACGTAGACTTTTTATGGCAGAAAAGATTAAATTTTTATATGGTTCAACTGCTGATATTAATGATCCTTCAAGTAGTAGCTATCCTGCGGTCGTCCGTGGTCAAGTCTACTTCGCGGTTGACCAATTAACTTCTAGTGCTGCAAATGGTCAAATATATTTTGATGTTCCAGTAGGAACAGCAACTGATGCAAGAAGAGTATTAATGAGTAATAGGGTAGCTTTTGCAACAAATGCAAGTACTGCTTCTTTCGCAAGTACCGCAAATAGAGCAACAAATGATGGTAGTGGGCAAAATATTTCTGCAAATTACTTATCTACTGCGGTTACAATAAATAATAATACTATTACTTTTAAAAATGGTGATGGTACAACAGCTACAACTATTTCAGTAACTGATACTAATGATAAGGTAGCTGTCACTTCTACCTCTGGATTAAGTACATCTACTAAACTTTATTTTATGGGTAGTACTAGTTCAACTCTTGGTACTAATAATAAAACTGTTACAGATGTTACTAGATCTTTAACAGATTTTTATTTTGATGGAGCAACTAATACTCTTCATACTACTGCAACAGCAGCATTAACAGCTACGAGTGCAACAAATGCTACAAATGATGGTAGTGGACATAATATTTCTGCAAATTATTTATCAACATCTGTAACAATAAGTAATAATAGTATTACTTTTAAAAATGGTGATGGCACTACTGCTACAACTATTTAGGTTAGTGATGTTGATGAAAAATTAAAAGTAACTTCTACAGCAAGCGTTGGAAGTAAAATTTGGTTAGTAGGTAATGCGGCCTCCGGTCTGGCGACCGCAGGAAACAATACAACTTCTACTGGTATTGTACATAAAGATATTTATATTGATACAAGTGGTAGAATTAATGCTACAACAACAACTGCATTATATGCTAGTACTGCAAATAGAGCTAGTAATGATAGTAATGGAAAATCTATTGTAGATTTTTATCTTTCTACATCTACTTCTACTGGAACAGATTATATTACTATAAAAACTGGTTCTGGTAATAATGGTCCAAAGATTCCAAATTTAACAATGGGTTCAGATGGAATTATTGATATTAAGCATATTCCGAAAAATGCTATCGAAAAAGTTTTTACTGCAAGTAATACAACAGCTATGTATGCATTAACATCAACTGATGTTCAAAATGGTGATGTTGTTCATGTTACAGATACAAATAAAATGTATTTTGTTGTTGATGATACTGCATTATCTTCTAGCGCTGGTTATCAAGAATTTGCAGCTGGAACTGCAGCTTCTGTTGCTTGGGGTAATATAACAGGTAGACCAGATAGTACTTTACTATCTAAAAATAGCTCTACTATAAGTTTATCAACTGGAACATCTAATGCTATTATTGATGTAAATTTAAAAACATATGATGGTAGTAATGGTGTTTTGTCTACTCTTACCATTCCTGGCGCAGCTACTAATGTTGCTGGTTTAATAACAACTGGTGAACAAACTTTTGCTGGAAAAAAGACTTTTAATAGTACTGTTAATATGACAACAGCTGTTATTAGTAAAAGATTAAATTATTCTGGAATTGGTACTGCTTCTGGTAATAATAATTATTATATTTGGATGTCTAGTACTGGAACTAAAGGTGTTCCGCTTTATGCTAGTGCTTTAACATATAATTCAAGTACAAAAATTTTAGAAGCTATTGCTAAGTAGGCAGCTTATGATGATTCTGATACAACAACAAAAATATCTAATAAATATGTAGTTTATCAATCATCTGGTGTTTATTTAAATACAACAACAAATGTTATGACTTTAAAGAATGGTGATGGAGATACTTCTTCAGTCCAAATTCAAAACTATTATCCTTCTACCATATCTTTTTCAACTGCTACAGCAGCATCTACTTTAACAATTAGTAATAGATCTCAACATTCTAGTGCTGTAGTAAGTAGTATAACTGCAACTTTACCGGTCGCGTCAACAGCGATCGCAGGTATTGTAACTGCATCTACACAAACATTTGCTGGTTTAAAAACATTTAAAGATGGTATTACTCTTGATAGTAGTGCATAGTTAAAGGTTGAAAAAGATACTACTTCAGCTCATTCTCAAGATAATAATGCAGCTGTTGTTATTGAAGGTGGTGTAACTGTTAAAAAGCAATTAAGTGCAAAAACAGTTAGAGTAGATAATAGTTCTTCTACTGCTGGATGTACATTAACATTTGATGCAACTCAATAGGTTTTATCATTTGTATTTCAATAATTGAGGAGGAGTTAATATATGGCTCAGTTAAGAGATTTGATTGTTACTGGGGCAGCTCGATTCCTCAATAACATATATGGTAATTTAATAGGTAATGCTAGTACTGCTGATAAAGTAAATCATAGAATCGCTATTACTTCTGGAGGTTCTGCATATAGCTTTGATGGTAGTACTAATGTTGATATAGCAATTGATGCTTCATCTCTTGGATTAGGTGACTCAATGAGGATTATTGGGGTTGTTGATGAAAATTATACTCAATTTGATGATAATGGAGGCAACGGTGGTTATGTTACAAGTAATTTAACCATTGTTGTCTCTGGTAATACTACGCATGTAATTTTTTTAAGTGAAGTTATTAGTTAGAATTGTAATTCTACTACTGTAAATATATAGGGTGGAGGTTCTACAAATTATTATGTTCCAAAAGTTGGAGATGTAGTTTTGTAGGATGATGAAGAATTTATTTGCGTTGAAAAAACAGCCACATAGTCTAAATGGCGAGCTTTAGATAGTTCAGGATATTGGGGTACTTATTAAGGAGGCATAGTATAATGGCTTTACAAGTTTGGTTACCCCTTGATGGTGATTTAACAAATCAAGGTTTATTAGATCCTCAAATTACTAATGATGGTGCTGTTATTGATAATAATGGAAAAATTGGTAAGTGTTATTCTTTTAATAATAATAAATTGGTTTTAGATTTATCTTCAAATATTACTTCTGCTATTGGTTCTTTAGCTTGCTGGGTATATTTTAATGCATTACCAACTAATTCAAGTTTTTTTAATTTAATTTAGATAGGAACTTAGGGTGGATATGCAAATTGTCGTTTAGGATTATATATGGAATATACTAATAAAATCAATATTTCAATTAATGGTTCTACAACAAATCAAAATGTATATACTCATTCATTATCTGTAAATACATGGTATCATTTATGTGCAACTTTTGATGGTACTATTGTTAAATTATATATAGATGGAATAGAAGTTTTATCTAAAGAAGCAACAATAGGAAGTTATAATACAACTGTTTCAAATATGTTTGTAGGTGGAACAAGTTCATATTATTTAAATGGTAAATTAAATGATATTAGATATTATGATCATGCCCTTTCTGCAAAAGAAATAAAAGAGTTATCTAAAGGATTAGTTCTTCATTATAGATTATGTCAAGAAATTCCAAGTAGTATTACTGGAACTAATGATCCGTTATATTCTTTAATGGGATATGATTCTAATATAGAGTTAGATTGTGCTCCAGCCGGTAATCATAATGATGGAACTATAATTGGTACTATAACTGCGGTTGCAGATTCTCCACGTTATGAAACTTGTTATTATTTTAATGGAATAGATTCTGCTATATAGGTTCCATATAATACTACAGCTTGGCAAACAAATTTTACATTAAATCTTTGGTTTAAAAAAAGTGAACTTGGTAGTAAAAATTATGAAACTTTATTTGGTGGTCCATCTGGCTTTGAAATGGATTCTAGACAAAGTAATGAAACTACATTATCTTTATATATGGCCTCTACCCGTGGCGGAAAGGTATTTTCACCATTAAATTTTAATGAATGGTATATGATAACATTAGTAAATAATGGTATAAATGAACTTTATTATATTAATGGTGAATTAAAAGCAACAATTGAAAAAAAATCAATGCCAACAGGAGATTACTTTATTGGAGCTTGGAAAACTGCTACATCACAAAATTTTAAAGGCTATATATCAGATTTTCGTATATATTGTACTGCTCTTTCTGCAGATGATATAATGGAATTATATCATACAGCTGCATAGATTGATAAAGATGGTAATGTATATACGTATGAATTTAAAGAGGTTTAATATATGAATCAAAACATATCAAAAAATGGAATTATGATTGGAGGACTATTAGAAGACAGTACAGTAGTTAAATTAGATAAAAATGATATTAGTTTAACTACTGGCGGTTATAATATTACTATTAATAGTCCAATAGAAGCAAATCAATTTTACGAATATTAATTTAAAAAATTTGTCTTTTTCAAATTTTTTTAATATATATAAAGAAAGGTTCTTAAATGGACAATATTGATTAAAAATGTTTAAATATTTTTTAAGTCCTTAGAGAGGGGGAGAGGAATAAAACCTCTTCCCCTATTTTTTATTTTAAGGAAAGGAAAGTTTGCGGCGGTTCGTCTCTGAGGGCACGTAAACGGGGTTCGCGCAAATTTTATGAAAATATCAAAAAATTTTGAAGAGAGGAGGATAATAGCTTGGCTCAATTAAAAGATTTATTAGTAACTGGAGCTGCCAGATTTTTAAATGGATTATATGGCAATTTAAATGGTAATGTGCTTAATTATGGTGAATGTACTACTGCTGAAGCAACTAATACAAAAACAGTTACTACAAATGGAGTATTTGAATTACAACCTGGGTCAGAAGTCGCTGTAAAATTTACAAATGGTAATAGTGCTAGTAGTCCTACTCTTAATGTAAATGGTCTCGGTGCAAAGAATATTTATCTGGGTACTTCCGTTGCACCGGCCGCAGCCATTCAAAAAGGTTATACATATTTATTTAAATATGATGGTACTAATTGGCAAATACTTGGTCCAAGTGTTGCAACTCGTCTTGGCACAGATGAAGTTGGTGGAACAACTTAGCCAGTATATATTCAAAGTGGTGGAATTGTAACTCCAACTTCTTATGCTTTAAAAGCTACTGTTAATGCTGGAACAGCAACAAGAGTAGCTTATTATTCTGGAGCAAATGCTATTTCTGCTGGTTCTGCAACCTCAGATGGCAGTTATTTTGGAAATGTTGCTTATTTAAGTGTTAATGAAGCACATTAGACATCTTATAGATTAAAAGTTAATGGAACTTCATTTTTTAATGATGATATAACTCTTGGTTCTAGTGGTACTAGAGCTATTAAATATAAAGGAACTAATCAAACTTTTTCAATGATTAGATTTTTAGATAATACTGCTGATTCTAATGGAAATGGAATTTCTATTGGTGGTGGTGGTATTATTGTTATTGGCTCTGGTGAATCTGCAACAAATTTTTCAGTTAGCA
>JAEEGL011484433.1_pt1 | contig 15592 bp, 8 predicted proteins | sample 9134231 | NCBI WGS metagenome assembly JAEEGL01 (sample SAMN16246548, study PRJNA631951) | gut metagenome | biome: gut microbiome; feature: rumen; material: fiber-attached | host: Bos | place: Iran: Karaj | collected 2018-10
GGATGGAGAAGTTCTCCTTGAAGTTACCTACCTGGAGGTCGAGGTTAGGGATTCCGGTGTAGCGGATGAGAGCGTCCTTGAGCTCGCAGAGACCGTTGGCGAGGTCCATGTCAAACTCTCCGTACCAGTTCTCGTCTACCTGTCCCTTGACGGCGAAACGGGCGCGGCGGATGCCTGCGGCGTTACCGATAGGGTCTGCATAGTCCGGAGCGCCGAAGAATACGGCTGCGTCGGCTTGTGCACGGACGTCGAACCAGAATTTATAACCGCTGTTTGGCGATTCGATTACGAGGATGCCGTCCTGGGCTTCTGCGTCGAGTCTGTCAGAAGAGACAGCTACTCCATACTGGTTGTACTTCACCTGGGCCTGTGCAGTTACTGCGACGAGGGCCAGAATTGTGATTGAAATCACGCAAATAAGATTTCTCATGATACTGTTTTTAAAATGCTTTAACTATATGGATTTTATAAACTTGATCAGGTTGTCGCTACGTTCCAGTCCGAGCTTTGACCTGAGGCGGTAGCGGTTGATCTCGGCACTTTTCGGAGTAATGTTCATAAGCGATGCTATGTACTTGCTGGAGAATCCCTGCCTCAGCAAGTTGGCGAGCTTGCGCTCATTCTCCGTCAGGTTAGGATATGCCTCTCGCAGCCTCATGTTGAAGTCCTTGTGCAGGACTTCGCTGCGCGCATAGAAGTCATTGATCTCACGGGTGAAGTACATCCTCTCCCGGAGAGAAGAAAGAAGTTCGTCGGTCCGGGCGTCTTTCTCTTCCGCCGTCCCGAGCTTGCGCACCTCTTCCAGCTGTTCATATACAGTCTCCATGAAGTCCTTCTGCTCGCTGATGCCCACTGCAAAGTCCACGAGCTCCTTTCTCTTGAGTTCCAGCTTTCCGAGCAGGTCCTTCTCGGTCATCTCGGACCTCACCTCAAGGGCTGAAAGGCTCTTCCTGGTATTGTATATCTGTTGTTCATGCGCATAGACGATCTGGTCATGGAGCAGACGCCTGTTCTGCATGCGCACGTAAGTCACGGTCCCCGCCACGAGAGCGAGGAGACCGACAACGATTACGGTATTGATCATGTCTCCGTTGAGGATCATGCCCATGCTGAACCCGATCAGCAGACCGAGGACAGGAGACAGGACCGCCGCAACGATATTAGATATGACCGTGTGTCCTTCCACCACCGCACTGCCTCTGGCGATGCTTACCCCCGCGAGGGCCGCGATGAAAAGACATCCGGCGGAAAGCGGCGCAGGGGACAGGCCGAAGGTGATCGTCATTGCAAGGATCACCGACAATGTGGACAGTGAATTTATGTCAAGAGTGTTGTCTGCGATGTTCCATGAAGTTATCGTCACCTTCTTCGCAACGAACGGACGGGCCAGCAGGAAGGCGGCCGCGCCGATGCCTGCCGCGAGCGGACCGGCTCCGAATTCCCGGACAGGGAAGATGGTGAACAATATGCTGTTGTTCCATGCGAATGCTCCGATGAGCAGCGGGCTTGCGAAGATCGCGGCCCGGAGAATCCTCATCTCGAAGAATGCCATGTGGACATGGTTGTTTCGGAAGGTCATGGCCGAGAGCCTGTAGAACATGGCTGCAATCAGGGCGCATGCCAGCGGCGCGCAGATCCATGAAATCACGTTGGTATAGGCCAGAGCCCAGTCGATGGCCCCTTTGGCGGCAAACTGGAGCCCGAAGAGAGCTCCGATGAATGCGTAAGGTATTGCAGGATAATTGCTTATTCTTGAGGTGACGAGGATGGACGCCACGGTGGCGATCCCGACTGAAAGCAGCATCCGCACCGGTATTCCCTCGATGATTCCGGCGGTGTTGGCGCTTACCTTTCCAGGGAAGAATACAGCCAGCACGAATACGGCTGCGCCTGCGATCATCCCCATTGTCTTTACTGTAATGAACTCTATCGCCCCGCATGCCTGAAGCGCGCCTTTAATTACCGGTAAGTCCCAGATCAAAAGCAGCACTCCGGAAATGACGGTCGCAAGAAATATGTACATTACAGTAGTCATGAGCGCTTAGAGGGTTCTTTTGATCGCCATTACCGAGAGCTGTTCGGCCACCTTAGCTGCAGCGCGTGCGAGGTCTTCAATATGCAGTGCGAAATATCTTAAATGGAATTTTTCGCTGAGCTTAAGAGTGTCCATATCGTGAAAAACTGTCCTCTTTATAGACTGCGACAGTTTGACCGCTTCTTTTTCGTAGAAATAAACCCTGTCCGTGGTCTCGTGTACATTCTCCGGATCGGTGAAATAGACTTTCGTTCCCGGGATCGAGCTTTCTGCGGCAAGGACGGCGAGCTCGGCGAGTTTCATGAACTCTTTCTTGAGCTCCGTAGGAATCTTCGGCGCCTCGATCTCAAGCTGGATCAGGTCCACGCTGATGATGGAGACGATATGCCCGAGTCTCTCGAGCAGCCTCATCACGTCACCCCTGTAGCGGATGAGATAGCCTCTTGAATAGAGCATGCTCTCTATCTCATGGGTGAGGGCTGCGGACTCCGTCTCGATCTCGGCAATTGTAGAGATGTCACCGGTGAAGGCGGCCATGTCATTATAGAGGTAATTCTTTATGCCCTCCTTAAAGACAGACAGCGCCTTGTCGATATTTTCGAGAAGGCTGTCGATTGTTCCGGTGATTTTTTCCGGAGTCTTTGTAGAGAAAATACTGAAGATTCCCATCCGATTTTACCCGTTTATTGTAACGTTTCAACCGCAAAGTTAGGCTTTCTTTTATTAAATCAAAACAAATGTAGAGTTGGACGGCATGGACCAAGTTGCCTGTTGTTGTGTTTTTGCCTATGCGTAAATCGTTGAAATATACGCAAATAAAAAGACGCTCGCAGAATTGTATTTTGCGAGCGTCTGTATCTTGTAGAGTTTTTGTAGAGTTTTAGAGTACCTCTGGATGTGCCTTGAAGATGCCTTCCGCGAGGGCTTTGAAGTCGTTCCACCTGTAATATGGTCCGGATACCGGCTTGATTCCCGGCAGGGCGGCCTCGGCTCCGTTCCAGAGAAGCTTGAAGAGAATGTCTCCGCCCTTCTCCGGCTTGTATAGGACGAACTGGATGTTCGCTGCCATTGGGATGTTGTAGCTCTGGAACCAGTATTTCACTTCGTCGGCTGTCTCCGGGACAGTGCCGCAGCCGTTGATGTCGAGCAGGCAGTTGAAGGCTTCGAGTATGTAGTCATGTCCAAACCTGAGGTCGGCGGCAGGGCCTTCTCCCGCGATTGCCGCGTCTCCCTTCGAGACGATGTCCGCGAGAAGCGGAATCATCCTGAACCTTGCGTCATAGTCGGCCATGAACGAGCCGTAGTTGGCGGCCTCCCACATCGCGCAGAACTGCTCCGGAACCACTACGTCTTCGAAAAGGGACACATCTTCATAGTTCTGGTAGTTTCCGAGGAATTCGTAGAGTTCGTCGATCATTTCTTTCTCGCCACCCTCGAGGTCCTTCAGGAATGAATAGTCCTTGAATATCCTTCCGAGCACCGCGTCGTAGTCGACGGTCCTGCGGGAGAAGCTCTCGGTGCTTTCCAGATCCTTCCTGTCCTTTCCCCAGCCTTCGAATTTCTTCCTGAAATCCGAAGGGGCGCTGGCAGGGACGATGTCGCACATGCCCATATGGTTGGACGACAGGCTGATCTCCATCTCCGGATTCTTCTTCTGGAGGCTGGTGCAGAATGCGCCCATGCTGACTATGCATCTCTGGGAAGTGGACGCTCTCGCCACTACCTTGCAGTTTCCCTTGAACACTTCCGGGAATGCGTCATATATATATGAAGCTATGGCGGCGTGCTGCTGGCAGCCGAGAGGGACCAGGTCGCCGGTATTAGTGAGTGGAATCTTGTAGAAAGCCTCGTATCTTTCGTAGAAGCTTTCGCCGAGTCCGGTAAGATTGTCTTTCTTGTGGGCTTCGCGGAGAGCCTTGCGGATTGTCTTGTAGGTATCGGAACTTGAGGCGTAGCGGCTTCCGTGCCTTCCGTAGTGGCTTACGTAGAACGGAGAATAGCCTTCCGGAGCTGCTGTGAGCGTGTTTTCACGCAATGTGTAGGGAGCCTCCATGCCAGATGCCTTGATCCGGTCGTTCTTTACTTCGTTCAGGACGTCGTAATTTTGCGCATGGGCGCATAAAACTGTCAGGAGACCCGCTGTAAGGGTGATAATCTTTCTGTACATATAAGTTTATTAGTGTTAGTTACGTTTTTTGGGGTTGACTGGTCGCAAATTTATAAATATTTTATTAAATTTGTCAACATGTTACGTCTTCTTTTCATAAGCGACTTTACCGAGCAGTTTGCCTACAATCTTCTCAAGGGAATCATGCTTTTCTCCCGTGAGACCGAGCCGTGGGTCGTATGGAAGATGCCTCCGTCCACCAAGCGCAAGCTCGGGATCCCGGGCGTCGTGGACTGGGCCGTCCGCTGGAAGGCGGACATAGTGATAGGCCAGTTCGAGCCTGACGAAGACGTTTCCCTGTTCTCTTCCAAGGGAATAGTAGTCCTTGCCCAGGACTACAAGATGCGTTTCAGGAATTGTCCGAACATAACGGCCGACTATCTGAAGACCGGACGGATGGCCGCGGACTACTATCTCGAAAAAGGTTTCCGCTACTTCGCATTCTTCGGATACAAGGATGCTTGCTGGTCATACGAGCGATATCTCGGCTTCCGGCACCGTGTCGAGGAAGCCGGCTACGGAGATTCGTTCTATCTGTATGATACCCAGAACATAGACAATCTATGGTTCTTCGAATCCGAGAAAATTGCCGACTGGCTGAAGTCTCTCCCGAAGCCGATTGCGATATTCGCATGCGATGACAACCAGGCCGCCCTGCTGCTCGAAGCGGCCAACGCCAGCGGCGTGGAGGTACCTATGGACGTCTCCGTGCTCGGAGTCGATAATGACGAAGTCCTCTGCAACCTCACAAATCCTTCGCTCTCAAGCATCAAGGTGGACATCGTCAATGGCGGGTACATGGCCGCAAGCCAGGCGATCGAGATGATCAATGACCGCAAATTCACCGGCCCGGACATAATCATGCAGCCGGTGGGAGTTGTTTCCCGCGACTCGACTTCGCTTTTCGCGACCACCGACACACTTGTGATCAAGGCCCTCGACTTCATCAAGACCAACGCTTCCAAGCACATAAACGTCACCGACGTCCTGAAGGTCGTGCCTCTTTCACGGCGGCTTCTGGAGATCCGTTTCAAGAACGTGACCGGAATGACCATATACAGCTACATCACTCTTCTGCGCATCAACATGTTTGCGAAGATGCTGGTAACTACAAAGGACACAGTCAATGAGATAGCCATGGCGCTCGACGAGCCGGACGTGAAATCCATCTCCAGGCGCTTCAAGACCCTCAAAGGATGCACTCCTTCCGAGTATCGCGAGTTATACTACGCAAATTGTGAGTAAAAATACGCAATTTTGACCACGGTCAACTTTTCTTTTCCTACCTTTGTATCGTATTAACAATACGACACTACACATAAACACAACACTATGCACAGTTTCCTTATATCTTTGCTGCTGATTCTCGGCAGCTGGACCCTGTCTAGGGAAGGTTCAGTACAGGAATATCCTGCAACGGTCCCTTCAACGGTCGCCGGCGTCCTAAAAGACAATGGCGTGGAAGTAGAAGACAAAGCCATCTTTGATGATCCGTGGGTATATACCTGCACCTTCGACCTTGACTCAAAAGCGCTCAAGAAATTTCACCGTCTCCGTTTCGACGGACTCAACTATCGCGCGGATGTCTATCTCAACTCAACCCTCCTTGCGAGCTCTGACACCACTTATGGAGTATTCTGCGTAAGGGAGTTCGACGTTACTAAACTTCTCAAGAAACATAATGTCCTCAAGGTAAGGCTGACCAGGCCTCAGACCGGGGACCTCAACATAGGTTTCGTTGACTGGAACCCTCGTCCAGCCGATGAGAGCATGGGTATTGTCAGGGACGTGACCCTCTTCGAGAGCGGCAGCGTGGCAATTACCGATGTGTTCGTAAAGCCTGACCTCAAGACCGAAACCGACGGCAGCGCAGACCTCGAAGTCCGCGTCACCCTCCAGAACATGTCCGGCAAGCCGGTCAGCGGAGAAATCCGCGGCCGCTGGACAGGCGGAGAATTCGCGTTCCCTGTATCCCTTGCCGCCTCCCAGACCAAGGAAGTGGTCCTCACCCCTGCTGAATGCAAGGCCCTCCACTCCGACAAGCCTGCGCTCTGGTGGACCAAGGAGCTCGGAAAACCGTTCCTCCACACCATGCAGACCTCATTCGTGGCAAACGGCCAGGAATCTGACGCCAATGAAGTCAAGTTCGGTATCCGCAAGATCGAAAGCCGCATCGACTCCCACGGCCACAGGGTATTCCTCCTCAACGGCAGCAAGATACTTCTCAAGGGCGCAGGCTGGACCGACGAGGTCAACCTCCGCGACACCCACGAGTCTCTCGACGCCCAGATGGAGCACATCCTCAACATGGGACTCAACTGCATCCGCTTCGAGAACATCTGGGGCAAGGACCAGTACATCTACGACCTCTGCGACAAATACGGCCTCATGGCCCTCGTCGGCTGGAGCTGCCAGTGGGAATGGGAAAACTACTGCGGACTCCCGGAGTACAAGCATTTCGGCTGCATCAACGACGAGAAATCCATGAAACTCGCCGCCAGATATTTCCACGACCAGGTAAAATGGCTCCGCAACCATCCTTCAGTCATCGGCTGGATGACCGGCAGCGACCGCATTCCTAACCCTGAGCTCGAGAAGGAATATCTCCGCATCTACGCAGAACTCGACTATCGTCCATACATCAACTCCGCAAAGGCGATGACCAGCACCATCTCCGGAAAATCCGGTACCAAGATGGAAGGTCCATACGACTATGTCGGACCGGACTACTGGTACTATGACACAGAAGCCGGCGGAGCCTTCGGATTCAACACCGAGACCGGCGTCGGCGCCAACTGGCCGCAGATCGAGACTATCAAAGGCATGATCCCTGAAGACCAGCTCTGGCCTCTCGGAAAAGAATACAGCAAATACTGCACGACCTCATCGTCGGCCATGAACAGCACCCGCCAGCTCGAGAGCGCTGTCAACGCCCAGTACGGCGAAGCATCCGGCATCGAGGAATTCACCCGCAAGGCACATGCGCTCGACTATGACGCTACCCGCGCGATGTTCGAGGCATTCCGCTGCAACCTCCCGAACACCACCGGAATCATCCAGTGGATGCTCAACTCAGCCTGCCCGTCACTTTACTGGCAGCTCTACGACAACAACCTCACTCCGACCGCTTCCTACTACGGCGTCAAGAAAGCCTGCGCTCCTATCCAGCTGATCTTCAACTACAAGGACTATAAGGTCTATGCCGTCAACGAGAGCGCAAAGGACAAGGAAATAAAGGCCACCGTCAAGGTATATGACGCCCAGTCCAACCTCATCGTGGAGGCCGCAGACTACTACAAGACCAAGAAACGCAAGCCGCAGCAGGTATTCAACCTCGATTCCCTCCGCGGACGCGACATCTTCGTGGCCCTCAGCATCAAGCACGGTCCAGACAACTTCTACTGCATCCCTGCCCGGATGACCACCTATAAATATGAGAAGACCAACTGGTACATCACTCCTGCCGAGCAGTACGCAGACATGCGCTTCGTAACCAACATGCCTCAGGCAGCAGTCTCATACAAGGTGAACGAGTCCGTCGACAACATCGGAAAACTCTGGACAGTCACCATCACCAATGATTCTGACTACATCTCATACCAGAACGTCCTCAAGCTCGTCCGTCCTGACGGAAGCCTCCTTGAGCCTGCGATCTGGAGCGACAACTTCGTGACCGTGCTGCCTCATTCCGAGAAAGTGGTCACCTGCCGCTGCGACAGGAAGGAGAACGCCAAGGTTGAAATGACCGCATGGAACTCAGTCCTGACATTCATCCCGGACGACACTATCCGCGACAAGTCGAAATATGCCACCAACGTCTATGGCGAAGGTGACAAATACACGATGACAGCCCGTTACGACGTACCTGTCATCAAGGAGCCTAAAGGAAAGAAGGTTAAGAACGTCATCATGATGATCGGCGACGGCATGGGCCTCGAGCAGGTCAGCTGCGCATGGGTAGCCAACGGCGGCCATCTCTATCTTGACAACTTCCCTGTGACCGGACTTTCCCGTACATATGCTACCGACAAGCTCATCACTGACTCGTCTGCCGGCGGTACGGCTCTCGCCACGGGAGTAAAGACCCGCTATGGCTATATCGGAGTCGATGAGAATGGTCTTCCGATTTCCACCCTCCTTACCGAGGCCCGTGACAGGGGCATGAAGACCGGAATCAGCGTAGTGTGCCGCATCAACGACGCCACCCCTGCCGGTTTCTGCAACCATTCCATCTCCCGTAGCGACGAGGAAGGCCTTGCCGCCCAGTATCTGGACAGCGGAGTCGATTTCCTCATTGGCGGAGGAATCAAGTTCTGGAAGAACCGCCGCGACGGCCGCGACATTGTCGAGGAGATGAAGGCTAAGGGCTATAATTTCGTGGACACCCGCGAGGATCTCGCCGCAGCAGACAAGCTTCCTGTCCTCGGACTTTTCGCCGAGACCGAGATGGCTCCGGCCCTGGACCGCGGTCCTATCCTCGAGGAGTCTGCAGTAAAGGCTCTCGAACTACTGGACAACAAGAATGGATTTTTCCTCATGATTGAGGGATCAAGCATAGATGACCATTGCCACAACAACCATGTAGGCTATGCCATGGAAGAGATGTTCGATTTCGACAAGACCATCGGCAAAGTCCTCGAATGGGCGGCCAAGGACGGTGAGACCCTTGTAATCGTCACTGCCGACCATGCCACCGGAGGCCTTACCCTCCTCGGCGGCAGCCTTGAGAAAGGCGAGATACTCGTCAATTTTTCAACCAAGGGCCATAACGGCATACTTGTCCCCGTGTATGCATTCGGCCCTCACTCGGAAGATTTCTCCGGAACCATGGAGAATGCAGAAGTCGCTAACCGTATAAGAGCTATAATGAAATGAATTTTTTGATTACTTTACTTGTTGCAGGCCTGTTGAACATCACGCCTGCGCCTGTGGACGCAGTCCGCACCGAAGGCGAATTTACAATTACCAAGAATACCGTGATCAGCAGCGCGGATGCTCCGGAAGTTGCGGAGTTCTTCGCTGAGAAGATCAGTGCGGCTACCGGATACAAGATCCGTACAGCCAAGAGCGGCGGCCAGATCAGCCTTACCCTCTCTTCCAACACCGGTCTCCCTGAGGAAGGCTACTTCCTTGAAGTGACTCCCGGAAAGGTTAAAGCCGTGGCCGGAGACAAGGCAGGTCTGTTCTACGCTATGCAGACATTCCTCCAGCTTCTCCCTCCGCAGATCGAGAGCCAGGTCAAGGTAAAGGGCGTGAAATGGACAGCCCCTTGCGCCAGGGTTACCGATTATCCGAGATTCAAGTGGAGAGGCTTCCATCTCGATGTATGCCGCCACTTCATGGGCATGGATGCTATCAAGCGCCAGATCGATATCATGGCCTCGTACAAGATCAACACCATGCACTGGCACCTCACCGAGGACCAGGGATGGAGGATAGAGATAAAGAAGTATCCTCGTCTTACCGAAGCCGGAGCATGGAGGACTGAGTTCGACGGTTCCGTATATGGCGGCTACTACACCCAGGAGCAGGCCAAGGAAATCGTCGCTTATGCAGCCGAAAGATTCGTGACTGTAATCCCTGAGATCGAAATTCCTGGCCATACCATCGCAGCCGTCGTTTCTTATCCGGAACTGTCCTGCGACGGAGAGCCTATCAATCCGAGCTATACATGGGGCGTAATGGACCGTGTCCTCTGCCCTGGAAATGATAAAGTCTTCGAATTCATCGAGGGAGTGTTCGAAGAACTCATCCCTATCTTCCCTTCTCTCTACTATCATGTCGGCGGCGACGAGTGCCCTAAGACAAGATGGAAAGTCTGCCCTAAGTGCCAGGCCAGGATCAAGGCCGAAGGCCTGTTCGCGGACGAAAACCATACCGCTGAGGAGAAGCTCCAGAGCTACTGCATCCAGCGCGTGGAGAAGATCCTTGCCAAGTTCGGCAAGAAGCTCATCGGCTGGGACGAGATTCTCGAAGGAGGACTCAGCGGCGAAGCTGCCGTAATGTCCTGGAGAGGCGAGAAAGGCGGTATCGCCGCCGCCCAGATGCACCACTATGTGGTCATGACCCCGAGCCATGAAGGCTGCTACTTCGACAGCTATCAGGGCGATCCTAAGGCTGAGCCTCTCGGTTTCGGCCGCTACATCCCTCTGAAGAAGATATATGACTATAATCCTGTCCCTGCCGAGCTCCAGAAGGATGGTCTCGAGAAGTTCGTCATGGGAGTACAGGCATGCAACTGGTCAGAGTACATGTATGACGATGACTACAGGGATTACATGCTTTTCCCTCGCGGTTTCGCTCTCAGCGAGGTCGCATGGAGCCAGCTCTCTTCCAAGAACTGGGAAGACTTCAGCGTGAGGGTCAACGATGCATGCGAGCGTCTCGACATGCGCGGCGTGACCTATCATATTCCGCTCCCTGAGCAGCCGGGCGGCTCATGCAGCAACCTCGTGATCACCGGCGAGTCTGAAGTCGCATTCACCACCACCCGTCCTGAGAAGATGTTCTACACCCTCGACGGTACCGAGCCTGACGAAAACTCGACCGAGTACACCGCTCCTGTCAAGGTGGATGGAAACACTCTCATCAAGATCTGCACTGTCCTTCCTTCCGGAAAGAAGAGCATGGTCCGCGAGATCAAGGTGGAGAAGCAGTCCCTCGCTCCTGCAGCCAAGCTTGAGAATCTTTCAAACGGACTCAATCTGCGCAAGGTCTATGGCCGCTTCCTTTCAGCCAGCGAGCTTGACAATGTCAAGGATGGCTGGACCGAGTCAACCGTTACCGAGCTCAAGCAGATCGAGCGCCAGGAGCCTCGCCAGAACAACATGCAGGACGTCAAATTCTATGGAGCCGTAGCTGAGGGCTACATCAACATCGCCGAGGACGGAGTATGGACTGTCGCTTCTGATTACGACCAGGTATGGATCGACGGCAAGAAGCTCATCGACAACGGAACCGAGGTCAAGAGATACTCCCGTCACGACGCTCAGGTCGCTCTCGAGAAGGGTCTCCATGAGATCAAGGTAGTGTTCATCAGCAACATTATCGGAGGACATGCTTCAGCGCGCAACAACTCTACCATCCAGATGCGCCGTCCTGGTGGAAAGGGCTTCCACTCAGTGAATGCTGACCAGCTATACAGGTAAAACTGCATAAATCCATATTTTTTCTACGATCAGGCCGCACGGATGCCGGAACCGGTCTCCGTGCGGCAAATTTTTAAACCTTGGTTATGGTAAGACTAATCCTGATGACCGATTTCACGGAGGCTTTCGCCCATTACCTTCTGCAAGGCATATACAAATATGCTTCTACAGGAGACTGGATCGTGTGCCGCATGCCTCCGGCATACAAGGAAAGGTTCGGACTTCAGAAAGTCGTATCATGGGCCAAGAAATGGAAAGCTGACGCCATCATCGGACAGTTCAGCGACAAAGATGACGTTTCCCTCTTTGCGAAGAACGGAATCATAGCTCTAGCGCAGGACTACAAGTCCCGGTTCAGCGAGATTCCGAATATCACGTCGGACTATTTCGCCACGGGTGCGAAGGCTGCTGACTTTTTCATAAAGAGGAGATTCCGCAACTTCGCTTTCTTCGGTTATCGCAACGTGGTCTGGTCTGACGAGAGATATCTCGGATTCAAGCGCCGTCTCGAAGATCTCGGCATGGAAGTATGCCCGTCCTATCAGGAACAGGACATCACCGAGCTCTGGCATTATGAGGCCGAGCCTATAAAGAAATGGCTCGACACTCTTCCGAAGCCGGTGGCGATTTTCGCATGTGACGACAACCAGGGGACCAAGCTGATAGAGGTGTGCAACGTCGCCGGGTACAAAGTCCCGGAAGAAGTGGCCGTGCTCGGAGTGGACAACGACGAGACAGTGTGCCAGATGTCCTTCCCTCCGCAGTCCAGCATACTTACCGACATAGTGCAGGGAGGCTATGATGCCGCGAAGCTGATAGACGATATCCTTGCCGGCAAGGTCGTCCCTTCCGGAAAGACCAATGTGGTCATCCGCCCTTTGTATGTGGTCAGCCGTACCTCTACCAACGTGATTGCCACCGACGATCCGGATGTGCAGAAAGCCATAAGGTATATCTATGACAACATGCATCGGAAAATCAACGTGGAGGATGTGCTCGGCGCGGTGGCCGTATCCAGGAAGGTGCTTGAGATAAGGTTCCGCAGGATCATGGGCGATTCCATCTATCATTTCATAAGCAAGGTCAAGCTTGACCGCTTCAGGTCATATCTGATAAACAGCGACAGGCCCGTCAATGAGGTGGCCGGACTCGTGGGCGAGGACGATGCCAACAACATGTTCAGGCGGTTCAAGAAGGAGTATGGATACACTCCTGTCGAGTACCGTCATGCCCATCATTCGCAAAATGCAAGTAATTAATCCGCAAATTGCCGATTAAAACGTTTTCCCTTTGGTTACCTTTGCTGGTACATTAACACTAAGTAAAGTAATCAAATTGTATGTGGTTAGGTATCGATTTAGGCGGGACTAATCTGAGAGTTGGAGTTGTAGACGGCAGGTCCGTTGTGGATAGTGTTACGGTTCCATCTATTCCGAAGGATTGTTCCTTAGATTCTTCCATTGATTATCTTGTCGAAGTGATTCGACCGTTATGTTCATCCGAAATCACGGGTATCGGTATAGGAGTTCCTTCTGTAGTGGATGCAAAAAAGGGGATTGTTTATGACGTAACAAATATTCCCCAATGGGTGGAAGTCCCGCTTAAAGCGATACTGGAAAAACAGTTCCCATCACAGGAAATCAGCGTCAACAATGATTCAAACTGCTTTGCCCTCGGCGAATACAAGTTCGGCAAGGGCCGCGGCGTATCCAGCCTCGTGGGCATAACCCTCGGCACCGGCGTCGGATCAGGCGTCGTCCTCGACGGCAAGCTGTACGGGGGCGCCAACACCGGAGCGGGAGAGATCGGCTGTATTCCCTACATGGGAAAGACGCTTGAAGAATACTGCGCAAGCAAGTTCTTTACCGACGGTCTCGGGCTGACTGCAAAGGAAGCGGCCGATGCCGCGATTGCCGGAGATGTCGGGATGAGTGATGCATGGAAGGAGTTCGGCCGCCACATGGCCTATCTCCTGAGCGTCGCCGTCTATGCATATGACCCCGAGATGGTCGTTTTCGGCGGCGGCCTGACCAAGGCTGAGCCTCTCTTCCGTGATTCCATGAAAGAGGCCATGAAGGAGTTTGCATTCCAGAAATCACTCGAGAATCTCAAGATTGAATATTCAACGCTCAAGGATGTCGCCGTGCTCGGTGCGGCATCGCTTGTCATGGACTGACAGATAAGTACAAGACCGAAACTAATAAACCATTCATTTAAATTTTCTCGTATGAAAAAATTAAGTCTATTATTGCTTTTGGCGTTGTTCCCTGCAGGCGTTTTCGCACAGGTAGCAACTGTTAAAGGTACGGTGACGGACGCGGGAACCGGGGATCCTGTCCCTTATGCAACCGTTGTCGTGAAAGGTACCTCCAACTGGACCACCACTGACAAGGATGGTCTGTATTCTATCGAGTCTCCTGCAAACGGAGTCCTCTCTGTCTCCCTTCTCGGATACAGCAACGTCGAGGAAAAAGTCAATGGAAGGACACTGGTCGACATCGCCCTCGTTCCTGAATTTGACCAGCTCATGGAAACAGTTGTCGTGGGATACGGCGTCCAGCAGAAAAAGCTCGTCACTGGTTCTACCATCCAGGTAAAGGGTGACGACCTCATGAAACTGAGCACGACTTCCGCTCTCGGTGCTCTCCAGAGCCAGACCCCTGGTGTGAACATCACCCAGAACTCCGGTCAGCCTGGCCAGGGCTACAAGGTCAATATCCGTGGTATCGGTACCACAGGCGATTCCGAACCTCTCTATGTGATCGACGGAGTCGCAGGAGGAAGCCTGAGCTCTCTTAACCCTTCTGATATCGAGTCCATCGACGTGCTCAAGGATGCAGCGTCTGCTGCCATCTACGGTGCCCGTGCCGCCAACGGCGTCGTGCTTGTAACCACGAAGCAGGGCAAGGAAGGCCGCGTGATCACATCTTATGACGCATATCTCGGCGCTCAGTATATCGCAAAGATGCCGGACCTCTGCAACGCCCAGGAATATATCCAGCTCCAGGACCTTGCAAAGACCAACTCCGCTTCTCCTCTCTATGACTGGCAGGCACTCCTTCCGCAGGCTCTCTACCAGTCAGTGCTCAACGGCACATGGAAAGGAACCGACTGGGTCAAGGAAATGTACAACAAGGGAGCAAGGACCGAGAACCACTCCATCAACATCGTCGGCGGTAATGCTGACCACAAGTTCTCGATGGGTTTCTCTTGTACTGCCCAGGACGGTATCCTCGGATACAACAAGATCGAGCCTGTAAACGCTGAATACAGAAGATACACCTTCCGTATCAACACAGACAACGTAGTAAAGAGAATCAATGGCCGCGAAGTCTTCAAGGTCGGAGAGACTCTCAACTTCAGCTACGGCACCAACAACGGTATCGCAGAGGGTGACATCTACTGGAACTCCCTCCACAATGCCATCACCGCCAACCCTCTCCTTCCTGCATATACATATGACGAGAAGGGCAATGTCACCGGATTCTACGATGAGGAAGCCCGCGACGCTGCAGGCTGGGATTTCGACGGTACTGCAAAGCACCCTCTCGGTATGGACTATTATACCTCAAGAGGACGTAACATCAGCAAGTCATACAACCTTCAGGCTAGCGTATACGCAGAAGTTTCTCCTATCAGGAACCTCAAGTTCAGGAGCCAGTTCGGTTACCGCATGTCCGGTTCGAGCTCACGCTCATACACCATGCTCTACAGACTTTCCAGCGGTCAGTATTCTGACAACGACGAAGTCAGCCAGAGCTTGAACCTCAACCAGAGATATACCTGGGAGAACTATGCTTCATACCACTTCGACATCAAGAAGGACCATGTCTTCGACGTCGTCCTCGGTCAGTCAATCGAGAAGTGGGGCTTTGGAGAGAAAGTTGGAGCCAGCGCTTTCAACTCAATCTTCCTCAACGACTTTGACAGGGCGTACATCTCCAACACCAAGCCGGAGGCCCTCAACCAGCTCGAACTCTCAGGTTCGCCATCATCAAGGGGCGCCATCGCTTCCTTCTTCGGCCGTGTCAACTACAGCCTGAAAGACACATACCTTCTTTCAGCAATCTTGCGTGCTGATGGTTCTTCCAACTTCGCCCGCGGACATCGCTGGGGTTACTTCCCTTCAGTATCCGCCGGCTGGATCATCAGCAACGAAGCCTTCATGGCAAACACGAAGGACTGGCTCAGCTTCCTCAAGCTCCGTGCATCATGGGGTCAGAACGGTAACTGCGACATCGA
>JAEEGL013318865.1_pt1 | contig 15592 bp, 25 predicted proteins | sample 9134231 | NCBI WGS metagenome assembly JAEEGL01 (sample SAMN16246548, study PRJNA631951) | gut metagenome | biome: gut microbiome; feature: rumen; material: fiber-attached | host: Bos | place: Iran: Karaj | collected 2018-10
CGCCGGATCATCCGGCAATAGCTCTCCTCCTGTTCGATCAACACGGCGCGGCGGCCCGTCGCCTTCGCGGCTATCCCGGTGGCGCCGCTCCCCGCGAAGCAGTCGAGCACGATGTCGCCCGGGCGGGTGGAGGTCTTTATCAGGTCGGAAAGCAAGTCCACGGGCTTCTCGCAGGGGTGGCCGACGCGCCTGTCAATAGCCACCACGTCGTAGCGCAACACGTCGCTCTTCGTTTTCGGTTGGGCGAAGTGTGGACGGCGCAACGCCTCCCATTGGTCGCGGAGCGCCTGCCATTCGCCCTTCAGGCTCTCCCACTCCGCCTTCAAGCTGGCATACTCGCGGCCCTGGGCCGCGAAGTCGCGTGCCTGGCACGCGGTGACGCCCGGTTTCAGGTGGGCGTTCAAGATGGCGCGCAAGTGCCCGTACATTTCCTCGGTCGGTATCATGAACTGGTGGCCGGAGAAGTAGTGCCCGCAAATCGGGCCCTTTCCCGTCCGCTCCTTCATCAGTCGGCAAACGTCGGCGACGGTGAGGGTCGTTTTCGCGAGCTCGCCCTTGAAATACTCGACGAGCGGTTTCATCTTCGCGTCGTGTTCCTTCTCCTCGCGCAAGTGCCAGGCGCGTTCGGCGTCCTTCTCGGGCGTCCGGCCCGTCGCCATAACCTCGCCGAAAAGTATCCGCTCGGTCTCCGGGAAGTAAGTCCGCAAATCCTCCGTCCGCGCTTTATTGACGCGGCTCTGGTTCGGCGGCGTTCCGTTGGCGGTCTTCACCCAAACCAACTCCTGCAGCGGCATGAATCCGGCGCGGGTGTAGCGGGCGCGGGCGTCCATGAACTGTCCCGGGTGCCCGAATACGTAAAACGCGCCGTTCGTCTTCATTTTCGGGCGTGCGGCCTCGAGCATTCCGTCGATCAGCTCCGTCGGGTCGGCGGCGTCCCAGTCGGTGGCGGCGTTCTTGAACTGGTCGCTCTCCACGTTTATGCCGTAGGGCGGGTCGGTGAGTAGCAGCGCAACGGGTTCGAGCGCAACTTCGCGCAGTCCTGCGCGACAATCGCCCCGGTATAGCGTCACGGGGCCGTGGGTGCAATAAGGCTCCATAAAATCCCTCGCAAAACGCCGCCGCCCCGCCCGGAATAGCATGAGAAAAAGAGGCGGGGCGGCGGCAAAACGTCAGGCGTCCTTCCCCTTGAACTCGTCAAGGGCGCGCTGTGCCTCCATGTAGGCGGCAACGTCGTCCTTCCTGATGCCAAGAGCGGCGGCAAGGCTGGGGGCGTCGCCAAGCAGCGGCACAAGCTCCGCCGTGTCACACTCGTCGGCGTATAGCCTCCAGATGCCGCCAAGAGCAAGGGCGACGATGGCGGCGCGCGCCTTCGCGGTGGTGGCGCCCTTGAACACGGCCGGGGCGACCTTCGCGGCGTAGGCGTTCCAGTCGCAACGGCGCTCGCCCCATGGGGTGAGGGTGTCGAGGGCCTTCTCGAAGTGAATCTCGAAAGCGGAGCCGACGGCCTCGCTCAGGGCGCTCTCCTTCGCGGCGCGCTCCTCGGCCTTCTTCCTGTCGGCGTCGCTCCGGGCGGCCTTCAGCTCCTCGGCCTTCTTCTCGTCGGCAAGGCGCTTCTGCCAGTCGGCAAGGCGCGGCCCCCAAAAGACGACGACCTCGTTCGAGTAGGGCTGTATCCAATACCACGCAGCGGGACGGGCGGCGGAGCGGGTCTCGCCGAAAACGCCGTCGGGCAAGAGCTGGCGGGCGCGCCATTCCGGGAGATCCTCTTCCTCGGCGTCAAGGAACTCGAAGGTGGCGCGCCCCGCGCCGTCGGCGGCGATTTTGCGGGCCTTCTCGCGGATGGCGGCGTTCCGGCGCTCCTGGAAGCAGTCGCAGTCAAGGCAACGGCCGAGCGATCCGTCGCGCACGTCGCCCCAAAGGTCGGCAAGCGCCCCCGTCCGTTTCGGGCACGCAAGGCAGTCGGCCGTGTCGAAGGCAACGCCGTCAAGGTCTTTCGACGCGCTCTCGAAGTACCAACGGATGGTCGGCCAGCGGATGATGTCCCCGTCGCGGACGGAGGACTTCGCCATTTTTTCGAGGGACTTCAGGCAGCTCCGCTGGATCTCGGGCGTGTAGAGGGCGATCCGTTCCAGGGTGTCGGCGGTGAAGTTCCCGGTCTCGACGACGGCGCGCACCTCGGGCGCAAGGTCGGCAAGTTTCGCGCGGCGGCGGATGGTGGCGGCGCTCACGCCGAAATGGGCGGCGGCCTCGTCCACGGAATAGCCGTACTTCTCCACCATGGCGGCGATAAGCTCCGCGTCCTTCAACGGGGAGACGCCGAAGCGCACCTCGTTCTCGATCCGCGTCACCTCGCGCGCCTCGGCCTCGGTAAGCCCCTCGTAAACCACGGCGGGGATGGTCACAAGCCCGGCAAGCCCGGCGGCGGTGAAGCGGCGGCAACCCGCAATGACGTAGGCGGGGTCGCTGTCGCGGTCGCGCTTCCAGATGACAATGGGCTGGAGGACGCCGCGCGCCGCCACGGAGGCGACGAGCTTCTTCATTTCGGGGTTCTCGGCGGCAAGCTCCGCCGCCGTCCTCGGGTTCCAGGGGGCGCAGCAAAGCTCGCAGGCGTCAATATCGACCTCGCCAACAAAGGAGCGCGTCACCCGGCTCTTTTTCGTCTTCTTCATTTTCGTATCCTTTCGTAAGGCGGCCCCGCCGCCCCGCCACCGTGGGAAACACGGGTGCAACTTCCCAAACCACGGCGCGGGACGGACGGCGGCCAATGTCAAAACGGCAAGTCCTCCTCGGGCAAGTCGTCGCCCGGGGCGGGGGCGGTCGCGGCGGCCTCGATGGCGTTCACGATTTCCGCCCAGTCGGCGATGGTGTACGCCTTCGACGGCTTCCCCGGTTTCTGGGACTTACAGAATTCCGCAAAACCCGCGCGGTCGTCGCCGTGGTATTTCGTCCACGTCTCGATGGCGGTGGCGGCCGTACAGCCGAGGACGGGCTTCTTCGCAGGGGCGGCGGCGGGCGCCTCGGAAGCGGGGTCGGTCGCGGTCCCAAACTTCGAAAGCCCCGCGCCGACGATGTCCATGTAGTAGCGCCCGTCGTACTCGCGCCCGTTCAGCATGTAGGGGATGGAGACGCAGTCCCCCTCCTTCACGCCGTCCAGGTGGCTGGTGGCGTCCTTCAGGAACGTCACCTTTATCGGGTTCGGGAAGCGGTAGCCCGTCTCGACGACGACCTCGCGCTTCCAGAATGTGCCCGCGCTGTTCCGCCACTCGTCAAGGACGGCCAGCACCTTTCCCCTGATCTCGGGCTTCTGGCGCCCGGTCTGTGTGTTCTCGTTCATGTGTGTTCTCCTTTCGTATTACGAAACGCGCTTCACGTACTTCTCCATGCCCGGCTCGGCGAAGTAGGGCGTGTAAACGGCCTCGCGGTCGGCCTTCTTCACCTTCCGCCCGGCGGCCTCGTCCACGGCCTTCAGCAAGCCGTCCACCGCCGTCCGCGAAATGGAAACGGCGGCGGCAAAATCGGCGGGCTTCACGCCGTATCCGATGGCGGCCTCGGCAAGCCCGCGAAGGTCGGCCAATTTCGCGCAGCCCTTCCTCTCGGCGTATCCGTATTCGATCCCGCTCGCCGCGTCGTAAACGCGCTCGCCCCTGTCGAGAGCGGCCTTCACCTCGGCCTTCACGCCCTTCACGAAGCTCTCGAGCACGGGGACAATCGCCATACGGACGGCAAGAGGCCGCGTCAAGATGCCGCCGCCGGATACCATGGTGACGGCGCGGGAAATGGCCGGGCAAGTAGCAGCGTGGGCGCAAGTCTTACACCACGTCGAAGGCTTCCCGCATTTCGTCCGCGCCTCCTCGCCGTCGCGGAAAAGCGCGCCCGGCTGGACGGCCTCGACGCGCCGGATGGCGTCGGCCGTAAGGTGGGCGGCGTCGAAGAGCGTGAACTCGTGGCGCGTCACCGATCTATCCCCGGCGGCGACGACGAAAAACACGGCGCGGCTGGCGACGAGGGACACGGAGGCCCTCATGAGCACGGCGTAAAACATGCCCTGGGGCAGGTAGCTCTTCTCGCTGTCGCCGTTCGCGTAGGTCTTGTAGTCGGCGATGTAGATGGTCTCGCCGCTCGTCCAATAGGCGTCCACGGTGCCGAACTTCCCGGCGAAGGCGGTGGTCTCTTCGCGGAGGAAGTACGGGTCTTCGCGGAAACGGACGCGCTTCTCGGTGTAGATGTAGGCGCCCGGGGCGGTCTCGTCGCGGAGCCTCTTGATTGTGTTCGCGCCCCAGATGCCGCGCGCGATCTCGTCGTCGGTCGTGTCGGGGAGATACCGGGCGGCGGGCGCAAGCCCGATGTCCTCCGGCGTCTCGGTCACGCCCATGTTCCCGGGTTCGGCGCAAGGCTGGGTGGCGCGGATATTCGCCTCCACCACGCGGTGGGAGCGGGTGCCGCTCTCGGCGTCCATGCCGCCGGGGGCGCTGTCGTGGCAAGGGCAAACGGCCCGTGCCGGGAGCGTGCTCGGCCCGATTTTGCAATGGGCCGCCGTCTCCGTCTTCTCGGTTTCGTTCATGTGTATGTTCCTTTCGGTTTACTAAAAGCCCAAAGCGTCCGCAGCGGCCGACGCGGCCTTCCCGCCCGTGGAGGTGGGCGCGGTCGCGGCCTCGCCGTCGTCGTCAAGGCCGTCGCGGGTCACAATGCCCAGAAGGGCGCAAATGGCGTAGCGGCGCGCATATGTCATGGCGCTCCCCGTCGCCTGGGGCGTGGTCGCCTCGGCCTTCAGGGGGAAGCAGCTCGTCAAGGTCTCGCCGCTCCCGATTTCCGCGATGGTGGTCTCGATCTTCCACCTCTCGCCGTCCTGTACAATCCGGGAGAAGGCGACAATCCCGGCGGCGTTCACGGCGGGCTTCACGGTCTCCCAGATTTCGTCGAGGGTGGCGTACTTCGAGCGGAAATGGGGGTTCTCGCCGTTCTTCCGCACCGGGTCAATGGCCGCCTGTGCCCGATGTATGGCGCGGTAGAGGTGGACGGGCACGGGGGCCAGGATGATAGGCGCGGGAGGCTCCGTGCACTTGATCCCCGGCGGAACGTCGCGGCGGTATTCCTCCAGCTTCGCAAGCTCCTCGGCCTCGGCGCGCTTCTTCGCAAGTGCCGCTTTCGCGGCGGCTTCCGCCTGTGCCTTGTCGGCGGCGGTCTTCGTGGTCGTCGGCGTCGCCATTACAGCACCTCCGCCCTTGTCACGTCGTAGAGTTCCTGCAGGGTTTTATAAACCGCATTGAAGCGGTCGCCCTCAACCTCGCCGAATGATCCGGAGCTATCGGCGGGGACGGGGGTAATATGGCTGAGCACGTCCTTGGCGTTTTCGATCCTCTGGAGCAACAGGGGCGGAAACTCGCGGGTCGTCGGCCTCGTCGAAAGTCCGTAACGCAAGTTGTTGATTTCCTTCGTCTGTCTCTCGCACTCAATCTCGAGGTTGGCGTTCTCCTTCTCCACGCGCTCCAGTTCCGCTTGCCTGTACTCGGACAGTTTCGCGGTCGCGTGAAGTCCGGCCAATTCGTCAAGTTCGATGGTCACCTTCACTTCGCACCCCCTTCCGGCTCGCCGTCCTCGCCGTCGAAGTCCAGGGTGTCCTGTTCGGCGACGCCGCGCGCGCGGTTCTCGGCGAGTATCTTCTCGGATACCGCCGCGTCCTCGAAAAGCCGCACGACAAGTTTCGTGAACATTGTCGAGGTCTTCTCGCGCCGCTCCGTCTCGAGGGTGTGTGGCGCGGCGGGCTGTCCGCTGCTGTAGGTCTGTGCAACCTTCACAAGTTCGGCGCGTATCATGTCGAGATACTCGATGTAGGCGCGCCTCTTCATTTCGCTATTCATTGTTTCGTCCTTTTTGTTTTTTTCGTTGATCCGCACCGTCCGGCGCGGGAAATTCTCACGCCCGGCGCGTCGGCCCAAGTCCGACAAGCCGTTCCACGTTCTCGCGGAGCCAAAGGCGCCGCCCTCCGATTGTCTGGGGCCGCGCGCCGTTCGGGTCGATCTCGCCCTTCACCGGGCGAAGCACGCGCCGCTGGAGCGTCTTCACGCTTATGCCGAAAAACGCGGCAACGTCGGCGTCGAACATTACGCGCCCGTCGGTGGGTTTCGCAACGGCGCCCATGTCAGTCCCTCTTCAGGTTCTTCCGCACGAAGCACGTGACGGCGGTGGCGTTCGCAAGCGCCCCGGTCTCGGCCTTCAGGGCGTTCAGCTCGTGGCGCGAAAAGGAGCAAAGCACCTGGACGGTCTCCTCGGCCTCCGTCTCGCTCCCGGGCGCAACCTCCGCGCCCTCTGTCTTCTTCGGTTCTTCCATTCTCGTGTCCTTTCTGGTTTAAGTTGGGTGCCGTCTTTTGTCGGCGTTCGGCTCCTATCCCCGTTTCTGGTCACGGCGGGGCGCCGTGTGTGCCAAATTGGTCGGCCCGTTCGCGCGCAAGCGTCCCCGTCGGGACGTCCGCCTTTCGGCGGCGCGATCTTCGGCGCGGGCCGCGCCGACGGTTTACCAGTCAGTATTCGAGCGGCCCCCGCTCCCGCCACGGCTTCACGGCTACGGCGCGGTACCACGCCCTCGCTTCCCCGTTTCCCGCCTTCGGTTTCCTCCGGGCGCGGGCTGCCTGTCTCGTCGTTTGTCAAATTGTCCGTCACTCCTCGCCCTCCGGCTCGTCCTCGTCCGGCGTCCAGCGAAGGCCGCCGCAAGGCACCTCGCAGCGCCCATCGTGCGCGCATGTGGCGCAATTACGGAGCACGCGGGGCACCTCGTCGAGCCTGTCCTCGAAGGACTCCCATTCGACGCAAAGCCTCACGCCTCGCCCCTCCCCCCGAAGCGCCGGGTCACCCACCAGCCGATGTACGCGCCGATAAGCGCCATCGTCACGCAAAGCAGGATAACCCCCGCCACGTCCATCGTCACCGCCTCTTTAAGCCATGCCATTGTCTCGCCCTCCATTACACAAGCCGCGTCACGACGCCGCGCTTCAACTGTACCCGCCAAACTCCGTAGGCGTTCCAGACAAGCGTGAAGCCCCGGTGCACCTCGGCCTCGGTGTCCCAGTCCATGTCGTAGATTTTCGCCGTCAGCTCGACGAAGCGGTCGGCCGTCCTGTCACTACAGTCGCGGTGATCGAGCGGGGCGCGGCGGCGCTCCTGATAGATAATGGCGGCGATCTCGTCGGCCGTCGCCTTCCATGCCTTCGGTGTCTTCTTCGTGGTCTTCTTCATTGTTTCGTCCTTTCGTTGCTGGGTTCGTTGTACCCCCATTGGGTCAAAAAAAACAACCCAACGGGGACGCTGTTTCGGTCAGTGGGTTCGTTGTACCTTCCCCGTCAAAAAAAGAGAGAGGAACTCGGCGAGCGGCTTTTTCGCAGCCGCCGCCCGGTTCTCCCACTTCACCAACGCCGTCGCGTCCAGCATTATCCTGTACGCCCTGCCCTTGATCTTCACCACCATTACTTCACCCCCTTCTTCGCCTTCTTGGCGATCCGTTTTCTCTCGTTCGCTTCCATGTAGGCGTCGGCGCGTCTTTTGTCCGCAATGGTGAACGGGTCGTCGCGCACCTCCGCTTCCAGGAATTTCGCAATGTAGGTGGTCACCTTCTCGCCGCCCTCGGCGGCTCGGTTCTCCCACTTCACGCGCGCTTTCGCGTCAAGGCTGATCGTTGCCGCAACCTTGTCTATCGCGTAATATGGCATTTTGTTGCTCATGTGTTTTTCGTCCTTTCGTTTGTCCCCTATTGGGTTCTTTTTATGCCGCGTATTATACCATAGGTTCGTTGTACCCGCAAGGGGGAGAGATAAAGATTTTTTAACTTTTTTAATGATTGCTTATAATGCCTTAAAATGGGGCGATGACGTGTCGAAAGTTAGTGCGCATGAACTCGAAGCCCTTTCGGCGCGCGCGTTGTATGCTATACTTCGCCGCATGAAACAGAATGCAGCACAAAACGGCGGCCGCGTTTTCGCGCAAGTCCGCCCGACGTTCGCGGCGGTGCTTCCCGCCGTCGTCGGCTATCTGATGATATTCGTGGCGGCGGGCGTGTTCGCCCTCACCCAGAAGGACAAGCCCGTGGTCGTCGGCCTGATGGCGATCCCGATTGTGTTCTCCCTGGTCTGTGCCTTGGCGGAGCTGGCGAAGGGAGCGATAGCCGCCGCCTGCAACGTGTACACCTTCTCGACGGAAAGCGTGAAGGCCCGCACCGGGTTCCTCTCCACGCGGACGGTCGAGGTGAAGGTGTCCGACATTCGCGGCGTCGCGGTCAACCGCTCTTTGATGGGGCGGCTCCTCGGATACTCCTCGGCGGAGATCGGGACGGCGGCGACGGCTGGCGCGGAGATACACGTCCGCGATGTCCGCAACCTCGACGCTATCATTGAACGGCTGGAGGCCGTGCGTCGTTCCTCGTAGCATTTCCCGGCGGCGGGTGCCGCAGGGGTTTACAACAGAAGTACAACAAACCGAAAAGCTGGCACACATGTCGATTCCGTGGGGGTTTGGCAGTCCGCTAAAAGGCGCGAAAGGTCGCCTTGCGTCCCGTCCGCCCCGTTGCGCACCCCCTTCTTTGGAGGTTCGCAACGTGGGGGTCGGGAGTTCGAATCTCCTCTTCTCCACCATTGGCAAGTGTGCTGAAAATAAGGGTTTGCGCGTGTTCTGGTCTTCGCGCAAGCCCGCCCGGGGATGGGCTGGAAAGGCGTTTTACAACACTTTACAACACTCCGCCGGGTTCGACATAACGCCCGCAAGGGCAAGCAACGAAAGGCACACATGGAACTGAAACAGACAGGCTCGGTGTTCGACAACCACGGGCTCTGGTACTACTCCGTGCAGCTCCCCGGGGAGAAGCGTCGGCGGCAGGTGCCGCTGCGCGCGCCGGGCGCGAAGCACACAATGAAGACGGATCGCCCGCGCAAGATGGCGGAGGACGCCGCCGCCCGCTACTGGGAGGAGCACACGCGCCAAACGAAACGGCATGAGGCGGCGGGCATATCCGTCGCGGAGCTGTGCGGGATGTGGGCGGAGCATTGCCGCGAATACTACCACGGGGAGGCGTCGGCGACGAACGCCATACTCGACGTGCGGGAGTTCCGGCGGATGTTCGCAAACGCCTCGGTCTCGGAGCTGACGCACACGGACATGCTGAAGCTGCGGGACGCGCTCGTCCGCTCCGGCATAAGCCGCCGCACCGTGAACGGGCGGCTGTGGCGCGTGAAGTACATGATAGGGTGGGCGCTCGACGAGGCGCTGATACCCGCGCAAGTGAAGGCGGAGCTGACGCAGGTCAAGGCCGTGAAGCGCGGGCGGAGCGCGGCGAAGGAGCGGCCGCCAGTCCGGCCCGTGGACGACGCGACGGTCGCGGCGACGGTCGAGCACATGATGCCGAACACGGCCGACATGGTTCGCGTCCACCGCCTGACTGGCATGCGCCCGTGCGAACTGTGCGCGCTGCGGTGGTCGATGATCGACACGGCGCGGACGCCGTGGGTGTACCGCGTGCCGCCGGAGGTGAACAAGAATGAATGGCGCGGGGAGCTGGGCCAGCCGCGCGTGGTGCTGATAGGGCCGAAGGCGCGCGCGATCCTCGAAAGGCACAAGGGCGGCGACGACTTCCCCTTCTCGCCCGTCCGCGCGGTGACGGAGCGGCTGGAGGCGGCGCGCGTAAAGCGGGTGACGCCGTTCTACGGCAAGGCGAAGGCAAGGCGCGCGGAAGTCCACGTGCCGCGCACGCTCGGCGGAAGCTGGGACGCGCACGCATACGGGCACACCATACGGGCGGCGTGCAGGCGCGCGGGGATACCCGCGTGGGGCGCGAACAGGCTGCGGCACACGTTCGGGACGGAAGTCCGCCGGGCGTTCGGGCTGGAGGCGGCGCGGGCCGTCCTGGGGCACGCAAACGGCGCGCGCATAACGGACATGTACACCTTCGACGCCATAGAGGAGGAAATGATACGCACCGCCTCGCCCGCCGTGGAGGCGCTGGGGTAAAAAGAGGCCCCGCGCCGCCAATGAGCAAAACGGCGCGGGGCGGTGGTGGAATAGAAGGAGGATGACTATTCCACGAAAGAGCACTGGCCGCCGTCACATTTGACGGTGCCGCTCGTCCCGTCGGCCTTCTCGACGGTCACGGTGCCGCTCGACTTCGACGACATGAGCGCAAGGATGGCCGACTTCGCCGCCGGGGCGAGAGTGTCGAGCACGCTCTTCGAGGCGCTGGAGGCCGCGCCGACGGCGTCGTTGTAGTTGAGGTCGATGTCGGGCTTCACGTCCGTGGTGGGCGTCTGTACGGCGCTCGGGCTGATGGTCTCCGTGGAGCCTGTCGATTCGAGCGACTGGGTCTGGGTGAAAAGCTCGAGGGACGGCATTTCGCCGCCCGTGGCCTTTATCACGCCGTTCGAGACGGTGGCGCGCGCGGCGACAATGATCACGCAGTCGTCGAAGGTGTTGTTCTGTGTCTGGCTCTTCGCGGGCTGGGCGCTGTCGGACGTGGCGCAACCTCCTATGAGCAAAACGCATAGGAGCGCGAAAGCGATGGCGGCAAGGGCGCCGCGCTTCGTCTTACGGGCGATCTTGGCCTTGGCCTTGGCGACCTTCGCCTTCGCCTTTTCCTTTCCCCTGTATGTCTTCCCCATGGCGCGCCTCACTTCACGTACTTGTCTATGAGCGCGTCGGTCTGGGCGTTGATCTTCGCCAGCTCGTCGTCGCTGATCTTCCCGTCGTCGGCGAAGGCGGCGGAATAGACGGCGCCCGTCGCCATGAAGTCCCGGAGGTATCCGGCGACGGCGGCCTTCCCGTCGGATAGCGCGGCGCGCTCCTGGAGCTTCGCATTCAGGAGGCGGGCGAGCTTCTTGGTGGTCTCCTTCGTGAGGAGGTATTCGAACGCCAGGGATAGCAGTTTCTCTTTCATTGTGTGTGTTCCTTTCGGTGTGTTAGAATGCCGGGACGGATGTCCCGGTCAGTTTAAGTATCACGGCGACGAGCGCGGTTATGATCCAGAGCACGCCCGCCCAATGTTTCGTGGCAAGCCCTATCATGCTCACCTTCTCCCTTTCGGCCTCGGCCTTGTCGGCGTGCTTCCGCGCCGGGCACTCCGCGCACTTGTCGTTGTGCCAGTTAGTCCACGCTTCGCGGAGGTCGCTGAAAGTCCAGAGCGAGAGGAGGATGGAGGCGAGGGCGTTGTCGCGCTCCGCCGGGGTCGCCGTCCCCGCTATCAGCTTGTGGGCCAGCAGTTCGCGGTTCACCTTGTCTTCGCGGTCACTCATTGGCGGCCCCTCCTCCCAGCTTCTCCTTCAGGCGGTCGAGCGCGTCGATCATGGCCTGGTAGATGGCCTTCGTGGTCGGCAGCGCGGCGGCGTCGCGCTTCTGTACGTACTCCGCGCGCTTCTCGTCAATGGCGGCGGTGACGTTTACCACCTTGTTGGAGAATGTGGCGGCGCGGTCTCGCCACATTTCCGCCAAAGCATGAAGCGGGTTGGACTGTTCGCGGCCTACCACGGCCTTCAGCGCGTTGGTGACTACGGCGGGGCCTTTCGTGTCCGGGCGGCCGTTCCGCCACCACGTCGTAATCACGTAGCCGGGGAGGGTCGTGGTGTCGCGGTTCACGCATATCCGGCGGTTGGCAAGGAACGCCGCCTGTTTGTCCGTGAGGGCGGTGTTCTTCGCGTCGATAGGCAGCAAGGCCGCGACGCAAGCGATGGCGGCGAGGGTCTTTCTCATGGCGTCTCTCCTTCCGGGGGTGTCCCCTTGTTGAATCCGTTGTCGAAATACAAAACCTCCCCGGTGAGTCCGTTGGTGACGAAGCCCGTGAAGAGCGGCTCGCCGCCGGAGGTCAGCAGGAGGTCGCCGAAGTCGAAGCCGGACGGGCCGCCGAGCTTCTCGTTCGGGATGTCAAGGCAGGGAAGGCCCGCCGCCCAGTCCGGGCGGATGACGGTGCAAACGTGGCAGCCCTCCCACGTCCGGCCGTTGTGTGTTATGGTGACGGCGTTCGTCCAGTCCGTCCATTCGCACTTGTTCGTGGCCGCGCGGTCGTAGGTCTCGTAAACGACGAAGCGGTTCGGCGGGAGGTCTATCCGGCGGTTAAACCATACCCATTGGGTATCGACCGCGCCGTCGCTCTCCGTCTTCACGACGTACACGGTGAGGTTCGTCCGGGAGGTCTCGGGCGGCACAATGAGGGCGATGCCGATGGCGTTGGTGGCGGCGCTCCCCTTCGCCACGTCGAGCACGGCGAGGGCGTTGGTCATGGCGGCGTTGGCGGCGTCCGATATTTCGGCGGCGCTCTCGGCGGCCTCTCCGCTGGCGCTCTCGGCGGCGGCGCTCCCGACGGCCCCGTCGTCGTTGAATATCTCGCCCGTCGCGCCGGATTTCATGACGACGCCGCGCTTCCAGGCAAGCTCCGTGATCGTTTCGGAGGTGACTACTATGTTGGTGCTTTCATTCCCGGCGGCAAGCTGCGCGAACGTGGGGACGGCGCGGCCCGTGTAGAGCACGAAAGCAAGGGCGGCGAATATGGGCGAAACGCCCGCCATGATATAGCGCGGTCTCATTGTCCCTCCTCCTCGTCGGCGTAAACGGAGTAGATACGCCATTCCCACGTTTCGCCGACGGTGAAGCCCGTGTAGATCGAAGCGTGGGAGGTGGTGATATTCACGGTCTCCCACTCCACCGCTCCACGGCGGCGGCGTTGGACGGCGTAAACGGTGGCGCGCGGGTCGTCGCATTCCCACGCAATGGAGACGTAGTTGGCGGTGGCGACGAAGCTCGTTATCGTTATCCCGGTGGTCTCGATGATGACGGCGGGGGTCTCCGTACCTACCCACCAATAGTATTTAAGCCCCAGAAGCCCGGCGGCGGTGAAGGTGAGCGCGTTCGTTATGCCGCCGTCAACGGTTATGGCGGGGTTGATCTTCACGACCTCCGTCCATTGTTCGGTCTCCGCGTTTCGGTAGGATACGGGCGTATTCACGTTCACGCCGTTCCCGGTGAAGAGGACGCGGATGGTGGTGACGTCGTTGGTGGTGTCGCTCTCGTATTCAATGCCGCAAAGGGCGATGGTGGCGTCGGCCCCGGCGTTCCGCACGGGGTAGAATTTCGCCCCGCCCCAAAGTGTGGCGGCGGCGGCGGCAAAGAGAAACATACGCCGCGCGCCGGGCGCGAGACGCTTCAGGCTTTCGCGGATGGCGGGCCAGGCGGAGGCCACGGCGAATACCACAACAACCAAGAGAAGGAGGCAGATGGCGGATACCGCAAGCCCGCCCGTTATGGCTTTAAGGATTGGGGGCATTGGCAACTCCTATCAGTACGCCGCCCTTGAAGGTCAGCTCCTTGTCTCCCCATGTGTAAACGCCCGTGACGCCGCCCGTGACGCCGTTCGGGAGGTCAAGCGTGGCGCCGTCGCCGCTCGGCGCGTCGCCCTCCGCCTTTATCCAAAGGAAGTAGGAAGACGTGGAAGCGGGGTTCGATATTGTGGCGGTGAGGGTGTAGTATCCCGAGAAGGTCTGGCCGTGAAGCACAACCTCGCCGGAATGATACACGGGCGCGGTGACGTCGCCGTCGGCAAGCTCCGTGAAGTCGGCGCGGGGCGCGCATGTGTTGTGGGTCATGACTATCGGCTTCAGGTTCCCCAGGTTCGCCGTCGTCACGTAGTCCACCTCCACGCGGATACGGGCGGCGCTCTGTTCGATCCAACGGGCGTCCGATATGTAGAGCTTGTCGTCGTCCGTGAAAATCACCAACGGCGCGAAACTATCGGAAAAGCCGGAGCGGTATATCACCACGTTGTTCGACATGATGTTTGATACCACGGCCTGGAGCGCGTTGGTGACGCCCCGCGCCGTCGATTGTGCCGCCTCGGCCTTCGCCTCCGCTATCTGTACCTTCACGGCATTGGTGGCAACCTCCGCAACGGAGGCCACCCCCTCGACATTCAGCTCCCCGCGCTGATTCACCATTAGGACGGTGTTGGTGGTATCCGGCGCGGCGTAAGCCGCCATGAAAGCGGCGGCGGCAAGTGTGAAAAGGGCGGGGCGTTTCATGGTCAGTTCTCCGCGTTGAGGTTTACGTTAGTGGTGGCCTCGTAGGTGAGGGAGCCGTTGCGCATTCGCGGCGTCCACCATATGCCCAAAGTCTCGTCCCATATCCCGCCGAGGGAGATGTCGCGGACAATGTTGGTGACGGCCTCCGCGTCAACTCCGGCGGAGCGCGGGATGGCGTTCGTGGCGGCGGCGATCTCGCCCAGCACGTCCGTTATGGTCATTTGGAATGATCCATCGTCAAGGAATACGGCGTGGTCGGCCCATGAAGCTTCGTCAGCCCGTCCGGCGGTGTCGGCGTATTGAGCGCTGTCGGCTTCGGCGGCGCTTTGGGCGCGGGTCGCCGTTTCCGCCGACGAGGCCGTAGTCGCCGTGTCGGCGCGTCCCGCCACATATGCACTCTCGGCCTCCTGCGCAACGCGCGCACGGTCAGCAACCACTTGTCCGGAGGTAATACGAGTTTCCAGCGCGTCCACATAGTTCGTGGCGGGCGTAAGGTCAGGGCGCGGGATGGCGTTCGTGGCGGCGGTTATGGCGGCGGCGGTTCGCGCCTCGGCCTCGGCGATCTTGTTGGTGACGAAGTTCTCGGTCGCCGTGCGTACGGGCGCGGCGGCGGCGGTCAGGATAGCGGCAAGCGCGGCAAGGATAAGGGCGGTGTATTTCATCTCTGGATTCCCTCGCTTTCAAGGTCGATGCGCAGTTCGCCGTATTCGTTGACGGCGGCGGTCAGTTTGTGGTATAGCCCGGTCACGGGATTTCTGATGTAGGTATCCGCCGGGATTATCTCCGGCGTCACGGAGGAGCCGTCGGACGGGTTCGCCGTGATAATCAACGCGCCCGTGCCAAGCCACCGGGGATTGCCCGAAAGGTCAAGGCCCATAATATGGTAGTGAAGCCCCGCGCCCAAGTCCGGGAAATACCACGGCGCGAAGTAGCACGTGAAGGAGCCGTCGGCCTGCCGGGTGGCGGCGGCGGTGAAGTTCGCCCTCGGCTGCTGCGTCTGGGGGTCTTTCGTCCGCTCTATCTCCACGGCGATGGTGTCGATGTCGTCGGGAATGTCGCCGTAGATTTCAAACACGGCGGAGGATAGGCGGCCAACGTAGGCGGTCGCGGTGGGGAAATTCAGGCGGCCGGGGTTTACCTTTATTCGGTTCGTTTTCATTCAGTCTCCTTTCTGTCAAGTGTCCGGGTCTAAAGATACGCTTTCGATGTCCGCAAGCGCGGCGGAAAACCCGCCGTTGTGGTAAAACGCCCAGAGCATACGCTTGAACTGGGTCTCGCTGATGGCGAACTCTATCGTGTCGCCCTTCTTCTGGATGTCCATGCCAAGCCCCGCCGTGGGGTTCGTCGCCGCCACAATCTCCTCGAAGTCGGCGCGGGTCATCTCCGTTATGTGCTCCGGGATTTTCATGATACCCACCCCCCGTCGTCGAGTTTGGCCTGTATGGTCTCGTCGGTGATCGAAAGCTCGTAGAGGTTCGAGCCGCTGATCAGGGAGTACGTGACCGATTTCTTCGTGCCCTTGCAGTTCGGCGACCAGTGCCAGTTCATCCCCCAGGTGA